>JAABUL010003838.1_pt1 | contig 21393 bp, 24 predicted proteins | sample 5559151 | NCBI WGS metagenome assembly JAABUL01 (sample SAMN10711876, study PRJNA513368) | rock metagenome | isolation source: Antarctica rocks | place: Antarctica: Victoria Land, Pudding Butte sud | reverse complement strand
ACACATAACCACCATATGTACGAACATATGGTATGCAGCTAATCTATATGTATATGGTGTGTAAGCTCCAATCCATTACATATGGTGACACCACACCATAAAACACCACACCACATCCCCGCACTGCCTTGCACACATATCGGGACAAGCCGTTGGTCTTGTGAGGCCTTACGTTTCACAGTGAAACGCCGGGACTTGCCTGCCTCACTGCTCCACATCATCCACGGCATGTCCGTGCTTCGTTGCTATGCTTCGGCTATCAAAACTGTAGGACAAACCGCCCTCGCTTTCGAAGGGGAGGCGAGGTAGACATAAGTCCCAACGTGCCGCTCTCTGATGTATAGATGAAGATAGAAGCGGAGTAAAGCACGGCCAGGACAATCCATTGCGCTCATTCGAAGCGCGAATGCCATCTGCCTGGATCATGCGCACAACGCCCCCCATCACCGCACTATGCGCCATCACTGCCGCTTCCAAAACGTTGATTTGTTTTCTGACCGATTGTGTTGAGCGCGACTCGCTTTACTGGAGCGCCTTTCGGTGAAGCGGCTTTTCCTCCTTTGTTCACGAGTGTCTCTGCGCATAGACCGACTGTGGAGAGGTCATTGTCTACGTTCACCGGGGCGCTGAACAGTATTGCCTCAGTAGCCTCTTGCAGGATCGGGGCGGGAGTCTTCTATGATCTCATCGTTGTCGTCCACTTGTAGTGGCTGTCGCGTCTGTAGAATCGGGAGGTGGCGACTCTGCCTTCTAACTGACGTTTAGTACTGGCTGACGTTCAGTGAGGAGTTGTGTAGTCCGCCGCTCGCTATCGAGTGATTGTGATTACGTTGTCGTTGTTCACGTAAGTGTTCGTCACATGCACGGATTGTGATGAAGTTGTTCCCACGGATAGAGAATGGCAGTCGTTGGTGCCGAATGTAGTGTTGGTCCGGCAGCGGCGAAGAGTAACAAGGATCCTTGTCCACAGCTATGGAAGAAGATCGACCATGCGACAAAGCCGCAGAGTGCTGCGCTGACGAAGCTGGGCATGGTCAATGACTCGTCCCTGTTGCGGTATGATCACCGGCCCGATACTGCGGCGCCATCCTCGAGTACTGTTGAACACCCTCGTAACTGGCTGCTCTGATGATGATGCTAGTCTGGAGGGCGCAGGTGTGATATGCTCGAGTCGGCGAATGTGTACGCGACGGCGGAAGTGGCAGTCGTAGATGATGATGGTTCTTGCTGGCAGTGCGAAAGAGTGTGAACTGTTAGTACAGCTGCAGACAAACCACTGGCCATCATAGAGGCGATCGAAACGCCGACATGATCGTAGTCGTCGAAGGCAGTCTCTAAGACCAGGTTCCAGTGGCACGATCACAGAGAGATGCGGCCAGGCTGGCACAAGCGGTCCAGATCCAGCTTCAACGCCACCGGAACAGCGACAAGCTCGCTTGCCTGGATCTCCGAACTTATACGTTCAACAAAACCTACGTCGCCTGCAGTTCCTTGGTCTTTTTTCTCCCCACGTAGCATAAATCGGATGAGAAGTTCAAGGGATCTTCCAACCGGCATCTCGCCACGCTGAATGAGTCGGGCGGCCTGTGGTGTCCTCCCGAAATTCATACTGGCTGCGACCGAGATGCCGCGTTCAAACGACGGACGAGCAGTGACGTAAGACATTTCCGAGCTGGGCTCCTGCGCTTCAGCATTGTCAGACTTAAGCCAGCTCCATCTCTTCAACAACGTACTCGCGAGCACTGTCACTATGACTCCGGGTCCAGCGGAGTCCAGCGGAATAACGCCGGTTGAGTCGCGCAGCTTGCGCTGCAGTCAGGCTAGATCCCAGTTGGGGTTCGGCGCCAAACGTTCTCCTTGCTGGTGCCGCCGTTGTCGTGCACCTTGATGTCGGGGCCAGTCATCGCGGCAGTAGCAGCGTCGAAAGGGTCATGGCAAGAACAAACGTTCTTCACAGGTCGTTCAATCCTGCTCGAAGTATGCAAGATATGGGGTGGTAGTGTGGTGGTGCTGAAGTGGCGTCCAGGTATAGCCAGTCGACGGTGCTACCGGCGCTGGGTCCTTGTGTGTCATTATAGTGCCACGCTTCTTCTTGCGTGAGATAGGCGCGACGGTGAGGTATGCTCACTGGTCGTGACGGATGGGTGGTGGTGCGCTTCACCAGGATGATGGGGTGCACACGGCCGTCTCGCAGTTGGAGTGAATGCAGATGTTGGCTGTCGATTGGATGGAAAAGGGCCGTGCCCCTCAAGCTTGAACTCGACCTCGACCTCGCATTTCCACCAAGGTAGACTTGTTGCACCCGACATGTCCTTCCATCCGCTACGGCTTCGTCGTCCTCGTCGACGGCCTACGGCAACATCGGACATGTTTCCCTCCCTTTCTTCGAGCATCGAGCGAGCTACGGGCACTTGGCCTGCTCCCAGCGTCTCGCCTACCTGAAGAGCCCATCCACCTCCGAGACCGACCTCACGGATTCCCTCGCCTCCTCCCGAGCGCCATCGCTGCACCAGCCGTATCGCCACGGAGACCTAGCGCTAACGCGCGGCCGAGCGTGGGGCGATGAAGTCGGGCTCGGGCGTGGTGGGGAGGGCTTTGTCGAGAGATTTCTTCTTGGGCATGTGGGTGCGGGTCAAGGATTTGAGCGTTGGGAGGGCGTTGTCGTTGCTGTTGAGGGTCGTGGCGCGGGATTTGAGGGATTAGTGGGGGTGCTGAGGGGGGCTGGCGGTTGCGGCGTGGCTGAGGCGGGAGAAGGGCTCGGAGGGGGATTCGGCGGTGGAAGGGTGGTGAGGGAGGAGCGACTCAGACGATCAACTCCACTACAAAGACCCGCCGACACGAGCGAAGCGCAAGCGGAGCGGGAGGCGAACCCAAGAATGTCGGCCCTGCGCGAGCGCACGGTGATGGGCTGCGGCAGATGATCGCCGAGCTGATTCGAACACCACCAATGTCCACCGAGTCCATGTCAGGGAGGAAGAAATATCTAGGGACAGCATACAGGAAGAGGTAGGGAGCCGAGCAAGTCGTTGGCCGGATCTGAGGAGGGTGCGGCGGCAGAATGGAGATGGGGTCAGGCGATGAGGTGGGCTAAGTGACAGGTGGCAGGCAAGGAGGGAAGGGCAAAGGAGGCAACCATGCCCGAGCAGGTCACGCTGAAGGAAGATTGGCAGAAAATCGATGCTGGCCGAGAAGCCGGCTAGGTCACGTTGCAACAGACATGGCACATAGATGGCACCGAACTAGCCGCGGTTGCGGCTGCCTCATCCTCTACTTCGAGTACCTCATCGCTAGCAGCCTCAGGAGAACCCTACTATCTGCCGGCTCTTGGTAGCGTGTGCAGACCTGGAGAAGTCAGAGTTCCAGGCCCGAAACACCAGCCCTTCGATACCATCACCACACCGCTCGCTCCCCGGCCTTTACTTACATATATCTTCAACAACTATCTGGTCACATCCCCACCTTACACATATCCACGGCGAGCCGCGCATACTGAGTGCATTCATCTTTACGCAAGCGTATTGCCTTTCTTCTCCTCCGGCCGCATTTTCTCCTGTTCTCCTCCGAAACCTGGAGCACAAGGCCGGAGCGCTTCAAGAACATGCCGCAGACTCGGCTGGGTGACATGGACTACTGATCAGGGACAGATTCAGCGTTCAAGTCACTAGTGTACGGGATGATCCTGTTCTTCCTTCCACTGTTTGAAACGCCCTTTGCAGCATTTACTTCCTAACAACTCTCGCCTCCCCATCTTTCAAACGCCTACATCCGCCGAGCTACCTTATTCCATTGGACTTCGTTCTACGCCCACATCTTGACGCGCATTGTGCTCAATGCCATCTTATTCATCCTCCGGCCTCTCACAGCTCTTCGCCACGGATAACGGTCCGCCTTTCCATCTGGCCCAGATCGCGCAAAAGGCCAATCGACTGGAACAACGGCGGGGACGATTGTGTGGAGTACCCGCAGCCGAAGAGATTAGCCGCACATGAGGAGTGTACCATGTTTTGCGAAGATCTAGCATCATGCAGCGTTCCGACGGACAACAACAAGATACTCGCAGGCGTTAGCAAGCCGTGCGATCACATTGCTAGGAGCGGGATCTTGCCTCAGAGCTCGGAGCCGACAAATTAGACACGGCAGGATGCCATAACTACGGCCTCAAACTTATAGCATCAACTACCGATCGCACGTGAAAATTATCAGATAATCTCGCCGCCAAAGAGCAGTCCGAGGAGCACGTCGCACGATAAGCCAAACAGCTTCGCGACGCCAGTCTGGAGGTGGACCGCAGCAGGAGAGGCGAATTGGACGGCTCGGAACGAGCAAGCCCATATTATCAGCGAGTCCGCGCTGAGAGATACCCCTGGATGGGACAACATCATTCGCGTCCAAGACTAGCCGTACACAATCGCCCAAGACTCAATAGCATGAAGAGATCTGGAGGCGGCACCGTTTCCTGCTGAATGGCCAGTTACGCTCCCGGCTGGACGCACTCGCAACAGAGTAGTGAACAGCTTGATGTCAAGATGATGGAGCAATCAGATTCGAGGCGATGGGTGGCGCGCCTCACGACTCCCCGTCGACAGAAGAAGGGTACGTTTAGAGCGCTCTGCTAGACCTCCTACTACAACAAACGAGTTAGAACCTACTCAAAGATCGCGAGTGGTAAAGGAGTGCCAAACCAGAATGTGTTCGGAGACTACACAGCAACACCCTACTGCAGCCCAGTTGACCTTCGAGGAGCGACGTACCAGTTTCCGCGACCTCTAATGTAACCATGGCCCTGCTGACGACTGTTGGGTTATTTGAATTTCTCTGGGTCCGTCCCAATGACGGTAGGGCCGAATCACCGCATCGACCCCACCACACGCCACGATCACATACTGCACTCCGTTATCATTTCTCGTTCCCAATGGAACATTACACACTCCCTTGCTATAATAAGAGAGATCGTCTGAGCTGTCAGCAGTGCAGAGGCTCCTTGGGTCGGCTCGCAATCCGAACGAGGCCCAACCTTTCATGGTTGGCCTGTTCGCCTTCAGCACGTCGGCAAGAACCGCCAATTTCGCCACCTTCGATGGCTACTTTCTACGATGTGTTTAGGAGGCGACGCTGTGAGCTTGAGACAAGCGGCAACGTTATCTTCCTGCCCATCCTGCAAACGAGACGCTCCGGGTGGCCAAGACGAAGGCGACCTCTAGCTGGATGCGTCTTCGTCGAAGGACGCATTGATTATTGTGAGTTTGCTGACGGTGCTGATGTCGTGATCGTAGGTCTCACGAACACAGAGAATCAATCCGAAACTACATAAATGCACGATCTTCAGGCTCAATTGTGCTGTTGAACGGTCGATCGGTGTGGTCATGGCAATGTCTGCAAGGACTCCCAACCACTGAAGGAGCAGATCAAGTTCTCGAGTTATGACGAGGGCTAGAGCGCATCCAGAAACGTGCTGGAGACCGCAATACGATTCCGACTGCTGCGATACGAGACTAGGCGACAACGGAGATCCGAAAAGAAGTACTCGGAAACGAAAGCTCTTGGAGTTTTGATAAACCGAAAGCTTAACAACGGAGATATCTAATGCTGTGTCATGATCTGCTGTGAGAACTAGAAAGAAGAGGACATAAATCGGTGGCGGCGAAGACAACGCTGGACCTAGCATGACCTCGCATATGCGATGAGGGCTGTTGAAGCATCGGCGGAAATGTGTGGGAGATCAATAGGGAGCAGAGATGCTCTAGAACAGAAGAGGGAGATGTGGAGTTGAAGCCTCACCAAATTTCACGGATATGGAAGATGGCCTAAGGTGAGTCGACATACTCTGCAATTGGCTACTGCTTATGCATATAACAAGACCAGAGATGGGGGTAGAAGGTGAAGAGGGTTGGGAAAGCCAACCGTGTGCACGCAGGCTGGTCAACGGTATCGAAGTATCGATAGGGTACTATCATGGAATTCGCTGCCATGAGTAACGTTGAAAGTTACGAGAGGGATGCTGTTGTGGAATAAAATGTTTGACATGCAGACTCTACATACCCCTTCTCTTACAACGAGCTTGCTTTGTCATGAGTAGCATATCCGCCACAAGGTCATGGGATGCACCATGGCCTACCGGGACCGGGCAAATGTAAGACATTGGCTGATGGTAACAGATACAGAGATACTGTCTCGACTTGATGTAGGGCAGAGTGTTGTCTTCGACTGAGCCGGCGAGGTTGAACGCATAAGGGTCAACTAGCTAGGGCAATGCAGCATTACCGAGTAGAAGCCAACGGCGCCGGTGGCGTGGGAAGGCGAATTGCAAGATCTCCGATGCGGGTTGCTAGCGACGAGCCTCTTCGAGCGAGAGGTTTGGCTAGGTCCATCAATGTAGCCGTGCGTAGTTAGTGATATGCCATGTCGGAGTGGACGAGGTATCCTGCAGAGTAGGTGACGATGCTGCGTTGTGAAAGAATCTGATTAAGAGTTTCGTTTCGTCGTTCCAGTATCAACTATCCCGGCGTTATGCTATCCGCAGCAATGACGGAGCATCAAATCCTATCCGTGCTTCCGTTGGACTCCAGCACTCACTTAAGTGAGAGTAGTGGCTGAAGTACGGATAGGTCGCGCAAATCACCATAGACGCTGACGTTGGCTCCAGAGAAGCCAATTCGGCATAAATCACTCTCTATACCACCAACCCACGGACGAAGGCAGCATGGGATGGATCTTGTCTAGGTCTACAACGCTAAGGTCAATGCCGCGGTTGGTGGCTGACGAGAAAACGCCGATATGTTTGTGTGGCCGACTATGAACGAACGAGTCGAGGTCCGCAGCGCCATAAAGGAGACAACCTAGGCGTCTGGGGACGCCAGTATCGTCTTTGCGTAGTTGTTGCTGCAACGCATTTGTCTTGGATCACTTCCCTATGGTGATCTTCTCGAAAGACAGATACGACAGTATCGCCCCTAGCGTCGGCTGTGCTCATTGGCATCTGAATTCGAGATTTGGACTCTGAGAGAGGCGCATCCCGACCAGAATCCCGGCTAGCTCTGTAATTTTTGCCCTTACTTCATCCTTGACATCCTGTACCGCATGGTTCGCTGCATCCAAGCGGGGTAGACCTCGTGCCATGGATGGAGGACCTCGATCTTCCTATGATACCGGCGAATGACCCAAGCAAAGTACGTCGATTTGCGCGGCTTGAAGCTAGCATACGTCTTGCAGGGAACGTGCGATGGAGAGGTAGCGTGCGGCGTATGCTGGTTGATTTCAGCAGAAGTCGATCGGGTGACGTGCGAGCGACCGTTGGTATGTGGGAGGGGTATACGGCGAGCGGAAATGTAGTCTCTAGAGTAATGCAAGCCCCTACACAATTAGAGAACTTCCTGCGCCCCAAAACCCGATAGAAAGATTGACGACCATATGCAGTCGGTCCATGCAACAGCGCAATACGTAGGCCAGATGAGCTGACAGATAATACATATCTCAAGTGTAAGGGTGGAGTGGTAGTGTGTTCGGCGGTGTGGTTCTCAGCGGTGTCTCGGTAGTAGTCGGGGTTCTCTTCGGGTGTACTAAAGGTGATAATGAATTGTTCATGATCTCGGAGTCATTCTCCCAACCCGACTCAAGTTCAACAACATCATCTGGTTGATCCACTTCTCGTGTTCGAGACCGTAAGGCATGAAATTTGCGTCCGATATTTAAGGATGCATGATGTGGAGTATATCGTGCCGTACCGCAGCATTCTCTAGTACAAGTCTGGATAGCGCTCGAGCATTGTCGATATGGAAGGCGCATCTTCGTGTCGCAGCTACGAAGGGTCTATAAGCGGAACGAAGCGAGGCCAACTCTTCCGCCGACGAGGAGCATCTTTGTAGTTGCAGGCGGAGAAGGAAGGAGTACCTGGGAGATTAGGCGGAGATCAGGCTCCAGGGTGTGCATGGTATCGCTGGCTGCATCGGGTCGACTTCCTCGATCGTCCGGGTAACAGTTGTACTCGTGCCGTCGACAGTATAGCATTGGAACGACCGAGAGGAGGATGGTTGACGTATGTTGGATATTAGGAGACGTAGAGATTCGATAAATCTCTCGCATATTTTTGCGTGAGGCAGTAAGGTCATCGAAATCATCCGCTAGTGTTACAGTTTCTGCTCTCAACCTCTTTCCCAAAGACTGATTCAGCTGGTCGCGCCTAGCGTTGCGTGCGGTCTGAGATTGATCCTTATATGGAAACTCGCCATAATGCTAGAAGCATATCCCAGAGGATAATAGATGAGGGATGTTGTAGACTGTTCATAGTATTTTATGTTCAATCAAGCCGCTATGATAGGAACGTAAGCAAACGTAGCGTATAACTTCGTGCGGTTATCACTGGCTTTCCAATACCTGTAAAGGATATAGCGTCCCCTCTTAGTCCAGCACGCCTATCATGAGCTGTATAACGTGGCTTCGCCCGCCGCACGTTCGCCTCTCACACCTAAACCTGATCTCACCCAAGCTCCGCGATGGCCTCGATGGCAAATCACGCCACCTCGTCGAGTTCATCACATCTTCCCATCTTGGCACATAGCACCCGAGCCTCGCGATACTATCAACGAGCTTGCTGTTAAGGAAAATCAAGCTCGCCAACTCCGCGACAGCTCGGCATACTGGCGGCTGTTCCGGATGACCTGGCTGTAGGAATCCGAGTCGATAGTGAGGAAGGCAGGTATCCTTGATCGTCTATGGGCCGTCGGGCGGACAGCTTTACCGAACATGCGCGGTTCTATGTGTGATGTTGATCCCAGGCAACGATCTAGATTGAAGACGGATATATGGTGGAGTAGCGGTCGGGACGTCTAGGAAAGGGGGAGAGGTGGTCTTGACGAGAGTTATCATGAAGACTGCGACGTTAATCTGAAAGACCAAAGTGGTGCCACCAACTCCACCGCAACGATTAGATTGTCCTCTCCCGGAGAAAGCAATCGCATCCCCACCTCCACCCGGAAACAGCTCCTTAGGAATGTCCACACTGACCTCTTCCTCCCTAGCCCTCATCGACATCTCCCTAGAGCCGACCCTGTCGCTCCACGCTCACCCCTCCCTCTTCAACCCCCCCTCGACATCTCACCAGTCCAACTCTCCCACTCCACGCTCACCTGCTCCTGTCCGACCCTCCCAAACATCTCACCAATCTGGCCCTCCCACTCGATTCCCACCTCCTTATTCTCACCTACAAGCGACATCTCACGAAGCCAACCCTTAAACGATCTTGGGCCAACTCCTTCAACATTGCCTCACATCCTCCCTTGACTATGCCGCACCCATGATACCGCGAATACGGCGCCGCGGAATCCATGTGTAGTAGTAGTGCGTCGGTCTCCGAGGATACGGATATTTTGGCCTCAAGATTCGTCGAGCTGCGGGATGCGCGTTGTTGCCAGGTATATCTTCATGCGCTAGCATCTCGATATGCCATCGCCTGCTTCATCCCTGCATCATTCTGATCTGCCATCGCCTTCTTCGTCCCCTCGACAAGCCATCACTTCTTTAGCAATTGAGAATCCCTTACTCCACCCAATATGGTGCGATAGAGAGTTCGTGGCGAAGGCGGTGGAGAGTTCATGGCGAGTGCGATAGATAGTTCGCGGCGAATGCGGTGATGGGTTCAAGCGTTGGGTGAGGGGCTCGGGAAAACGTGGTCGCGCGGGTGCTGCAGTCGCTGCTTTCCGACAGATATTCAAGTCGAGAGGGGAGGGATATACTTAAATGGAAGGGGCGATATATCAAAGGAATCGTGGAATTTGGTATACTCTGTATTTTGACGACATGTAGAAGGTTCGCTCACCACGTACACGGACTCGGCACGTGCACGCCTTCCGTCCGATCTACTAAGTAAATATAAAGGCGAATATCTCGCTCGATACGTGTCGGAATTAAGTAAATATAAGCGTATGTAATAGCGGTAACTATAGTAGACCTAAATACATATAAGTTAATTAAGTAGCCGACTACTTAGCTTAATAGTACGGCCTAAATAGCTAGAGCTAGTATTAACTATACTAGCTAATTTAGCTAGATCTATCGATAATATAACTACTTAAGTAGGTAAATATTACTTCCTTTACTTATTCTACTTCTTAGCTAACTATTAGAGCTTAATAGCGAGTTATTTAGTCGCTCTATTTACGTCTTATTAGTACTACCGTCGTAATACGTCTACGGCTTAGCCGACCTTCTAACTTAGAGCCTATTCTTAACGGTTAATACGTCGTTTCTACTTCTCAATTACCTTAATAAGTAATTATACCTTCTTCTCTTTACGTATAAGCTACTTAGTAGCTTTCTCTACCTATTTTATAGCCTCTCTAGCGTTATATTTAGCTCGTAGCGTTTAAATACGACCTAAACTAAATATAATAGCTATAGAGGCTCTATTAGTACGTATTCTCCTTAATTAACGTCTTATTCTAAGTCTTCTTCTTCTAAGCTTTAAATAGAGCCCTTTTAACGCTAAAATTCTCGTACTTAAGGATTAAATTCTTAGCTTTAAGGTTATAGAGCTTGTTTATAAAGCGATTAAGCTTAATAATAGTCTATTCTTAAACTACGTAACGCTACTTTACTTCTTTAATAAAGCGGATCTTCTTACGTTATTTAATAGCTATTAGAGCGTTATTATATAAGGAGGAAGTTATTAGTCGTAAAGAGGCTACTAATAACGCTATTCTATCTAATATAACGGCTAGATTAAGTAGTAATATACCTATCTTTATAAAGGACGAGAGGACGTTACTAAACGTAAAGGCCTCGTACTATATATACTAGAATAAGTAGAAGAAGCTACGCTTTATAACTGAGCTAATCCCTTAGCTATCGCAGATATAACGCTCGAGTAATTAGCTATATCGTATAGCTAGTAGTACGAATAAACCGACGTCTAATAGCTATAGCCGGTACGTTAAATAAGGTAGATAGACTACTATAATTATCCGATTAATATAGTACTTACTAATCTAGTAGTTCTATAGTTATATAGCTACCGTAGCCGTCTAAAATAAGTAGCTACTAATTACGGCTATTTCGAGTCTTTTTCTTCGTCGACCGGTTAAAGACCAACTTAATCTATTCTAAATTATTCGTCTAGCCGTTTAGTAAGGCTATGAAAAAGACGTCGTAGTATATAGTAATTAAATCTTATACCTAGTTGTCTTAAAGCTAGCTACTTTAGCCTATAGAGATAATAGCCGGTAGAAGTAATAAACCGTTAATATAGATTATAGCTAGTATTATAACCTATTCTCTATTATTATCGGAATAAGCTCTAGTAAGTATACTACTTTAAAGAGCTTATTTACTAAATATTCGTCTTAACTGTATTTCTATATTAATAAGAAACCCTTTCTCGTTTATATTATAGGTATTATAGCTCTTAACGCTATATTCCTTAACCTTAGCTTATAATAAGTCGAAGTAGAGCTTATAGGAATATTTAGAGTCGGCCTTAATACGTTATCTATCTATAGTATAAAGATAACTAGCTTAAAGGTACTCTTTATAGCGCGTATAAAACCTTTAGGATTAGTAGTAGCTAGGCTCCTTTCCGCCGAGTTCGAAGGCTAGATTAGCTACTATTAAGATAGTCGGTAGTAGGCCTCTATTAGTAAGCTTCTTAATATATAATACGAGTTATTACTCTTAGTACGGTATAAGGAGTTGTTAGTTTTAGTAATACGCGTCGCTCGGTTTAGTAACGCTACGGAATCGCCGTAATAAGGTATACCGGTTAATATTATGATTCTTAGCGATAGAGGTAACTAAGAGGGTACTATCGAGCGTTAGCTCCTTTAACGCGGCCTTAATTAAAGCTATATTAGTAGAGTTATTAGTGTTTAAAGTAGTAGTATAAAACGCGAAACGCGTGTAAGTAGTAAGTCCGTACACGTGATGAGCTAGCCTTCTAAGGCGAAGACAGGCCCTGTGCTTCGAACCTATCGAAGGATGGGTCGTGCTGAAGTGAAAATTCACGTTCTGTATCTCGGGATACGTGGAGATACTTGCATGTGGATGGATTTGCTAGCATCGATGCAATTGCAAAAGCTCCCAAGCACGCATAGAAGTATGATCCCGATCCCGATGCCAACTGGCACCGCAGAAGGCCGCAGTCGTCGATTACTAGGGCCATGTCGTCGTGTAAGATAGCGGGCACTCTTCATCACTCGTTAAAAGTAGTCTCGTTGATGACCGAACTAGCTAAGCAGTCTGCGCTTAAAGCAAGCGAGACTGGTGTTAGGCAAGCTCTAGCACATATCGTAGGTCGTTAGTGTTGTTGTCGCACAGTAGTGGACGGCGTTGTGGCAAGCTCGCCGCCATAAGCTTCTGTGGACCGACAGGTGCGATTACAAGTCGCTAAGCTGGCGACAGCACCATTACCACCAGACGCAGTGAACCCCTCCTTAGCAGCAGGCGCCTCGCTACCCCAACCAGACACAGCAGCACCGCCATTACCACCCTCCGTAGCCTCGCGACCAAAACCATCGCCCCTATACCCGAAGCCATCACCGGCAGCCTTCACCTCCTCATCGATATGGTCGTCGAAGGTGACCTTGCCGTCCTCCCGAACAAGCCGATTTACGATGGCAGACTGGAACAACTCGCGGAGCTCAATGCGTTCTTGCAGTGGGTTTCTCATCGATAGTGTAATTTCATCGGGGCTTTGCACAGCTTGACCGGTAGCAGACGCGTTGCCTTCCAAAGCCCCCTGCGAAGTGAAGAATGTATAAAATCACAAGACCGAATATCCTGTTCGGAAATCGGTCAGGTGAACGCCGCAGCAGAGCTTGTTCCATGCCTCCTCTGCCGGTGTCGCCATCGGGTAGTTCGAGGAGAGTTGGTGCCGGGTTGAGTAGGCATGATGCCTTGACAATTGTGTGCTTAATCGGGTGGTCGAGTTGGCCTCGTCGGAAAGCTTATCCACCAGGGGCTGGGTACGCGGTGATTATGATGCTGGCCATCCTCGACATGGAGAATGATGATGCGGAGGTAGATGAGTCACGCGATCATCTCTCTGGCGGTGCCGATGATGAGTTGAGCAGACAATGAGCCGTGACCACCGAAGCGAGGTCAGATGGGTCGGAGGAAGGCGTAGTGTTGATGGATGATTTAGGGATGCGGATATGATGGATAGTGAGGTATGGCAACGCTGTTCCAGCTCTGCGCCACTCTTACGACCATGAACCCAGAAACAATGATTGCAGCTCAGATCCAGCTGAGCTCTCCGCGAGCGTGATAGCAGAGAACACAGCGGAGGGAATGGTATAAGTGGGGCGGGTTAGCGTGTTGTGAGGCCTTACTGCTGCTGCCGCCGTCCACGTAGCTGCTAGTCGTCTGCCATGCATGTCGAGGATATCGCACGTTGGAACATCAGGTTCGTAGTCTAGCAGTTGACCTGGTTGCTCAAGATCCGGCTGTATTAGACATCAGCCTCTGCATCTCGGAACTCAGAACATCCCCATACTCAGATGAGTGAATGAGAAGGCGAACGGGCAAGGGGCCGAAGACTAGACTGCTCGGACGTGGCTCTGGTAGGCGTTTAGCCTCACGACGCCGCTCATCGACGAAGCGCATAGTCGGAACGTTGCCACCACCGAGGTTCTGGAGACGTGATAAGTCGAAGGACTCCAGGAACATCACACCACCGAGCTTCTTAGCTCTCGACACCGCAAACTATGACAGGCCTGCGGAGTGCTCCTTATGATTAAGATTGAGCACGGCCTTGTCGAGGCTCATGCCCCGAGCCTTGTGGACGGTGATGGCGTAAGACACAGTTACCGGAAACTGCGCGCGCTAGACCTCTTTGCCTGCTCGTAGTACAGAGCGCTTGATGCGATAGCCCGGAAGGACCTTCATACCCTTGTACTTGAAGAGATGAGGGGTGTTTCTGCCGACGTCCTCGAATGCTACGAGCAGATGGAGAGGCGGCTCAGTGCGAGGGTCGACAGTGTCTGGGTGCCAGACGATATCAAAGAGGATACCTTGGCTGCCATTGGCCAGCCCTTCTTCAGTCCATATGTTATACAGCAGCATGACGCGGCAACCGATACTGAGATGAAGCTTAGGTTGAAGGTTGTGAAGGTCCTTCGGATCCATCTCCTTCGTACGGTCAGCGTCGTAAGTAGCGTGAATGCGAAGCACACGATTTCCGGTATCGCGCAGCCTAGTATGATTGAGCTCCTGTACGAATCTGTTGGCGAAGAGGAGGTGGACGGCGTCCTTGAACGAGTTGACTTCTGGCTGTGATAGGTTTGCCTGTACGCGTGTGCATAAAGTCTGCCAGTGTTGCCGCTGAACTTCACGCATACGGAGAGCGATGAGCGCAGACTTAAATGCAACAGCTACCTTATCCTCGCCTTGCTGCTTCATGATAATCTGTAGGACGAGAATACGATTGAATGCAAAGTAAGCATTGCGGCCGGCAATCTCCCCCGTGTGGCAAGGATCCGTATGGACAAAGCCTCGTCACCGACCGGAGCTAGCTGGTAGAAGTCGCCACACAGGACAATACTTATACCACCGAAGTAATTGTCACGATCCGCTCGGATCTGACGTAGACGCTGGTCCACCTGAGACATAAGCTTCAGGCTAACCGTGGACTTCTCATCAATGACAAGAAAGTGGACGTCCTCTAAGCGAATCTGGAGCGAGAAGCTGGTCGTCGGGATGCTAGTATATGCTCCTTGCACGGGGATGCTAAAGAGAGAATGGATTGTCTGTCCATCCGAGCTAGTCGAATCACGGGGTTCTTGAGGTTGCGTTCCCTTGCGGTATTCTGGAGGTGTGACGAGACCATCTTGATAAGGAACGACTTTCTAGCACCTGCTAGGCCATCGATATTAAGCGGCAATTGAGTAGCTACTTCTGGAGTGTCTAGAATCTGGTCGTACTGGTCCATGATGAGGTCATACGCCTGGCGTTGATAGCGATTGAGAAGGCTCTCCTAACTTTCTGACTACGTGGACACCTCAAGATGCGCCGGATGAGCTTCCTTCAGGTCACGCCAGTAGTCGTCGCTATACAGCTCGGGATTTTTGTCGTGGTATTTGTTAATCCGTGGTGTCCGGTCTGCAAGACGATTATTCTCTCGATCCCCGATATTGTCTAGGTCTTCATCGTGGACTTCGGCATTGTTGGGGTGGCCAGCGATGTCTTGAAAGTGGAATAGCTCGCCTTCCTTCTCATGCTCTTCGTCTTCAAAGACATCCCCAGGTTGATCGGCTGGAGGAGGTGGTAAGTCAGCAAAGTAGTCATCGGGATGTGCGCGGCTTCCATCGAGCTGGCACTCGCGGCAGTAGCGATATGCCTCCTGCCAGCTCGTAAACGCAGTACTATCTTCGAATACGTATGGACTGTCTTCTTCACAGCGTAGATACTGGCGGAAGCTATAGTGGAGGATGATCTTGGCTCTGCAGAAGTGTTTAAAGCTTCCATGTTGAGGATCAGACCGGTAGGGAGGGAAGTAGTTGATGAGACGATACTGCTTCTTGCTTGAGAGGAGACGTGCCTCGCGTCGCTGCGTGTTGTGTTAAGTGACATAGCCGAAAAGGGTGACGTCCTCTTGGTCGTCGATGCGTGATATGTACTTCTCAAGTCGGCTCTGCTGCTGACGGCCACCCTTGTCGCCTTCCTCGTCCTCAAGGTTGATCGCAGTAGATTGTTCAATTGGAGTACGGCAATCTAGTGTCATGACGGTACGGCTTCCGTGTTGAAGAGGGAGATGTAGCAACATGTGAGCCACTTCCTGGGAAACCCAGTCCCTCTCGCCAATGAACTTGTTCATCGTCTTCGCAACGAAGGACAGGAATGGTTCGTTTGATGAGATGTTGGGTATGAGCTCTCTCATTATCTCGACGTACGAGAGGGTCTAGACCTCAGACTTGCTGCAATACTTGGCTAGGTAGTCAAGCACAGCCCGAATCGTGGTACATGGGCTGATATCGGTATTGGCGTGCTAGGCTATAGAGAGTAGCCGGTTGTAGTGGTTCATCTATTGATCGTCGCAGGCTGCGATAAAGCTCCAGTGGAACGGATTGTGCTCCTTCGTCACTCTTGGCTCATCGTAGATAGCTCGTGGGAACTTAAGAAGAAGCGACATTCTCGAGGTCCGTCGGAAGCTCCCTTCTTCTTGCGCTTACAGTAGATGGGACCACATTCGTGGTGCTGAATCCTATTAATGATGTCCGAGAGGGTGCTCTGGTCGTTGGAGAGCTCGTCGCTTGATGTGCGAATAGCTCCAATAGGATGTGGAGCACCAGGACGCTCGGGCGTAGGGTTGCGAGCAGCGATGTGAGAGCCGAACAGCGTGACGAATAACTGGCGGTCAGCTTCGACCTCCATGTTAAACTCCGGCAGGGCTTCGATCCATAAGAACATGTGTACATGAGTGCTTCCGCGGCCCTGCCATTCGTATTGATACCAGAAGTCGATAATATTGAACTTTGGCTTGAGGACGTTCTCTAGCAAGGCTCGGAACCTGCGCTCAGAGTGAGCAGCGGCGATGTGAGGATTCCCGCGAAGATTACGACGCGCGATGTTGATACGCTCTTGCGACGTGCCTACCTTGCAGGTCTGGTAATCTGGCATCAATCGCACAGGAGAGTCCAGTCCCATTGGAGATTAGCTGCGCTGCACGTCACAAAGAGGGTCGGCTTTCCGAGCGCTCGCACATAAGCCTCAAGGTTGCGACGGCGGCCAGCCCAGTATGGCCTTGTGCCACGAAGAGAGCCAGCATGACGGACGGTCGAATCAAGGATCGCTTGTTGTTGCGGATCATTCTCATCTGCGTTGAGTGCAGTATCGATGTCCTCCGCAGTCACATCGCGGCCGTTGGCCTGATAGCGGTTCACGAGGTAAGCAGAGCTACCACGTACCTGCGGCCGCATCGTAGTGTTGAAGATTATGGAGGGAAAGCGAGCATGCTAAGCGAAGCAGCCATCGTGAAAACTTATTAGGTAATCAAGGTAGTCCTTCCAGCTAACCTCACGCTCACGAGGCTAGGCATGATTGCCAACCCCTTAGGGAAAGAGAGTAGGAAAAGCTAGTGAGAGGAGCGGGCGGGAACGGTCGTACTCGCTAAACGGCACTTTGTCAAGGCCCGGTAAGGTGAGATGTGGAGCATCCGACGGCTGCGGTGACAGATCCTCCTCATCAGGCTCGAGGTCATTAGGTGATGGTTCTTCCTCGGTAACGGAGCTTGCGTCTTCATCCTGCTGTCGTGGTCCGGCTCGGCGACCAGCACGTTGCTATAGACGGGCACGAAGCTCTCGTAATGCGCGGCGGTCTGGTAGCATGTTTGGCACCGCAGCTGTCTCGTTGCTAGGTTCTTGCTCCTCTTCACTATCGTCTTCAGGTCGACGCTCGCCATCCGCCGGTTGCTCGACCTCGTATTCATGAGTCGTGATTTCATCTTCGACAGACGCACCCTCCTTAGCTTGAGATTAATGGTTCAACGCGGCCTCGTCGATGATGATATCTTGATAGCCGATGTGATTGGCTTTGAGGAACTCTAGCCATTGCTTAACGACATAACACCGGACCTTGAAGATTGCCATGCGTGCTCTGGATGCTGCGCGTCACGGGGCGGACAGAGGATGACGATGTCAGCGTTGTTGGGCACGAGCGGATACTTGCGATAGATCCTAGGAGTATCACGGTTGAAGTTCACGACGTGGCCTGTGTATCGGTATTGCTGTCCTCGCACCATATAGCGATCTCTTCGATAGTCGTAAGCGGCGGAAGATCAGGCTTGGGTCCAGGATCCATATTGTTCGCAGTATACATGAGGTGTGGCTGTCCAATGCACACCCCTTTGTCGCGAGCATAAAGACCATGAGCATCAAGCTATATGCCAAACCAGCGCTCTCCACAACCTGTACACTTCTTCATGATATCATCGTCAAGGACTTTTCCAAAGGCCGTAAGGAGCTTCATGTCATCACCATTGAGCGCTGGTATCGTAGCCAAGTCCGCCAGTGCAGCCATCGGTGGATTCTCGTGGTTGAGGAAGCGCTTGAGCCGGTCTTGCTGACGGCGCACTGCCTGTGACAGCTGATCGCGATTCAGCGCGGGTCGATTGGCCGGGGTTGGAGTACGACCGGAGCTTGGTGTGAACTGAGAGGATAGGCCTTGTCCAATGCCTTGTCCGGCGGGCGTGGGGACATATGAGCTAGAGCTTGGTGATGGCCGAGAGGCAGCGAGATGATGATTACAGGCATACTGAGACGTGATGTCGTCAGTCGCGGAGGGAACGAATCGCGAAACGCTCGATGGCTGCCAGTAACATACTACATGATCTCGGTTGCTAGATCGACGCCGGTCTGGTTGTCGTAGCAGTAAGAGCAGCAACCTGCACCATCGCCATCCTGATAGTCTGGATTCGGCCGTGGTATGAAGCACAGACGGCAGTTGAAGTATAGTCGACATGGTGCGAGCGGACGTGGTGTGGATGGTAGCTGTTGTGAGCCGAGAGGTGTGGAGATTGGTTGTTGTGAGCTGAAGGGTGTGTCTGGCTGTGAGGCTGGCGGGGAGACTTGTCCGGTGACTTGTCCGACGACTTGTCCGGGGACTGGTCCGGTGGCTTCGGTCGCTGGTGGATGTGCTGAAGCAGTACGGTCTCTATAACGCTGCTCTCGCGCGGCTGCTTCTTCTTGACGGCGAGCTTGCGCCCTTCAGTATCGTCCTTTAGTAGTTTCAGCATCCTCCTCCACCAGCTTCCTTATGCGGCGGCATCCTTCATGAGCGAACGCCTCCTCCACCACCGTGTCGGCATCCGCAATAGCCGCTGCCGTTGGACTTTTCTTACTTCTTTGGTATTGGACTTCTTGGCTGGCGGTGACTCGTCGTCGAGAGCAGCTGTGTCGGATGACGGACCGTTGTTAGCGGCTTTCGTCTTCCTGGGTGCCCTCGTCTTCTTCGCGGGTACTGTTGATCCGTCGTCAGAGGTAGCGGTTTCTGCGGCGGCTTTCTTGCCTCTGCTTTTGGCTTCCTTCGGTGGTGGTTTCACGGCCTCTTTGTCTTCGTCCTTCGCGCCGCCGCGCTGCTTGGGCGCCTTCGTCTTGGCGAAGGATTTTCTGAGTCATCAGGATATTCCTGTGGTACTGTTAGCTCACGCAAGCAACAAGAAGCACTGTCTTTCTTGCCTCCATGCTCAGCCTTGATGTGCGATGATTTTATGGCCTCCTCATCGGCCTCGTGTCTTCGTCCGTCACAGGGCTGCGCCGCCCATCCGCCAACTGCTTCGTATCACAATCTGGCGCAAGGAATGCGATCCTTGTTTCTGGCCAAGTATCACTAGTAGGCCCAGAAACTGCGGTATTTGGTCGAGGAAATTGGCACCCAACAACGCATTATCCATTCTTACATTTTGCTCTGGAAAGGGCTGCTCCGTATCCAAGGAAGGATAGCTCAGCTGCGGGTAGATGATGGTGGAATGGAGAGAGACGGGTGGAGAAGGGATGATTCAAGAATGGGTGGCCACTAGGTATGTGACAAGTGGAGACCTGAGAGCGGACCAGCTAACCATTAGTGGATGTTGAGGGTGGGTGATGTAGAGCCAGTCTAGGAGGCGGAGAGTGCGTAATTCGATGGTGGTCGCGGAGGTGGAATCGCACAATCGAGCGGTGGATGATTTTCCTATATTGTTTGTAATTGTCGCCCACGACGGACTTGTAGTCGATCACCCGTGCGTGCGTGCTTGGCAAATTTAGTTTGTCGTCGTGCTTCGTCTTCAAGTTTGATATGACACGTCTGGTGGTTTACACGCTGGGACATGTGCTGTTAAAGTATGATGAGATCGCGGAATAACGCCGTCGTCCCTTGCAACTTGCAACACTCGCAGCCGCTAGTGGCCGAGCGGGCCGAAATTCGGCCGAAATCACGAGGTGCGCTTCAGGCACCGAGAAACAGAGACAACAATTATGAGAAGTCCTTGAGCGTTCCTTGTGCAGAGGCCGCCAGATTGCCAGGCTCGTTGTGACAATGCAAAGTCCCATTCTCTTGGCGAAATTCATGCCTGAGGGCCTGCGAAATCTCGCCAAGGAATTGGGACTCTGCATTGTCACAACGAGCCAGGACTACATGTGTCTGCTGAAAGGCACGGTTGATATAGCACGAGTGCTTGCGCTGGGTTTCTGCAGTGAAGAAGAGACGATGCAAGAGTGGAGCACCTTCGCCATTTCTAGCTTGACGGTGTCATTCAAGTGTGCAATTACACTCGCAGGAGCTGATGAGCTCGGAATGGGGAGGAACATGGAAGCGATACGGGCACGCCTAAGGTCACTATCGATCACAGCAGAAGCAAACGTGTCCTCTGAAGCGACGCACAGGACAGCCAATACCATTGGGACCGTCGACGAAAATTCATGCACTGTATCCTTGTTTCAATTTGGTGAATATACCATGTATTTCGACCTGTTGTCTGAGAGTTTCACTTGGGAACTGCAGCCGTGAGGGTTGTATGGAACAGTACATAATCTAAGTACAACTCCGAGTTTGGCTCGATGACACCGCTAATGTCTATATGAGGGTAACGCGGAATATACGTGCAGTGCAGTTGGGCAGCGAAGACAGGAAGGAAAATTATCCGTGCCTTCAGGCCGACACAATATAAGTGAGGAAAAGGTTCGACCCCGCAGTATCCATACCCCAGGCGTAAATCTCGTACCGCTAGAGGCTTGATCGGAAGATTATATTGCCAAGATGCATCTAATCTTATCAATCTTCACGCCTTAGGCATTTTGTTCTGTTCCCACGACTTCCTAGACAAAGACAATCCACGCGTGGGACTGGCTGTTGTATGATTGGTCCGGTGCGTCGGCGGTCTTACTTCATCTCGCCAGCTCATCGATTGACATGGATGATTTACGGCTTGAGTTGGCGCTCGCAACGAGAGCCAAAGACTAAGGCAAAAATATCAAGGCAACCACATACATCGAATAGCACGACGTCACGAATCTTCATGTGCTAACGCCCAATCACATGTCGCCAAAACCACGTCTAAAATCGAGCTTCGTTTCAGAATCACGAAAGGTCTGTGATTGGTGGAAGAAGTGCGGGATCGACAGGGATGGATTGGGTTCGCCTGGGTCTCCGATCCAACAATGTTTCCATCCTCTTCACTTGTGTCGAAGCTCACGACTGCACTAAAGGTTCACGACATCTTCAGGATGAGGTCGAGTCTACGACTCCGCACCACACACCCACGCCCGACTGCATCACAACCACTACAAACTTTTCGCTTCATTAGCCTCGCCGTTGCCGGCCGGCTTGAAGTGCCGGTCGGTTAGGACGCATTGCAATTTCACCGCGCGCCGGGATAAACCCCTTGCAGACGACTGGGACGCTCGACCGGGTCGTGTAAGCAGTAGAGTAGCCTTG
>JAABUL010003837.1_pt1 | contig 21396 bp, 25 predicted proteins | sample 5559151 | NCBI WGS metagenome assembly JAABUL01 (sample SAMN10711876, study PRJNA513368) | rock metagenome | isolation source: Antarctica rocks | place: Antarctica: Victoria Land, Pudding Butte sud | reverse complement strand
CAGACCCCGCTGTCCACCCCCCAACGCCAACAGAGCCGCCTATTACGCCACAAACCGCATGCCGCAGGGGCCCGTGAGGAGGAAGCCGGTTGCCATGGATAGGTATGTGAATCGGCCTTTGCCGCCGGTGCCGGTGCGGAGGGGTGAGGTCAAGAGGGGGAGGGGGAGGGTTGTTTTTGTGTAGGTTGGCTGGCTCCCTTACTCCATGCCCCGAGGCCGCTGTACGCGTCCGAATGCTAATGGGGAGGTGGGTTATGCTATGAATTGTATGCTGCAGGGACCGGTACAGAGGAAGGTGGGTGGTTGATGGAGAGCGGGAGGAAGGGGGGGAAGGGGCTGGTATCCCTTTGGTTTTTCATATGTGCATTGGTTTCGCTTGTTTAGCAATTTTCGTATCTCAATCCGCGAACCACATATAATACCTCTGACACCTGGGATCAGGCCCTTTGTCTTCTCCCCAGTGTGTTTACAAGACGACAGTATCTTACTGGTGATGCGCTATCAGTCTTACCTCTCCTGTTTCCACCCTCTGACATCCTACCCCTACTCTGGCACAAACAAAGACAGCTTGGCTTGTGAAATATCCATCAAAGCAAACGCCACAACGCTTTCATCAACAGCGCACAATAAATATTGTGTAGCAATGTCTCTTCGAACAAAGCGGTCCGGTATCCTAGCCAGCATAAGTCTAGTCAGCAGTCCTGCATCCCATTTCTCCAATCCATTTGGATTTTACGATCTTCTTAAGGCCATTCACTATACCTTGTACACACTAATCACCACAGACTCCACACCAAGATGGCCATCCTCATCGGTCTCAAAAATATATTCAACATCCTACTCAACATCACACTACACATCTTCACACCAGCCATCGAAACCCCCCTCTTCATCATCACAGCTTCCGCACCTCTACCCACTCTACTGGATCTGACTCTCTCCACCAGTCTCCTATTCGCGCTCTCCTATTCTCTTCTCCGCAGGTCGCAGCGTATCGAGATACTGCAGCTCCACAATATGCATTTAGCTATGGAGAGGGATCAGTTGATTAAAGATCTTGAGAGGACTTTGGCTATTGGCGAGCAGCAGATGCGGCAGTTTCGGGGGTTGGAAGATGTTTTGAGGGGGGCTGTTGATGGGGTTAGGGAGATGGATTGGTGAGTGAGCTATTGGTTTATATGGGTTTTTTGGGCGCGGGGTGCACAAGAGGCCCGTTATCACACCACGAGGTGCCAAAGGTAGTATGAGAGGTTCGCGGATCGGGATATTGACAAAAACAGCACTGTCGCAGAAGATTGGGAAGTGCATGTACTAGACAGAGTGACGTTATATTCTCCATCCAAGAGATTGAAAAGGAAAAGGTCAGGGAAAGCACTTCCGTGGAATTGTGTTGCATACTGGCGAGTGGGAAACATTTTCGAAATGAGAACAAGTGCAGGGGCTTCTTGGTGGTGTATGTTGTTGTGTTGGCCCAAGCGCAATATCCCAAACTGTGTCTGAGTACTTGAGATGGGGGAGTATATAAACATTGAGCAACTTGAAGATACACATTAAGATATCCGAGGGGGCGACCGGATCTAAGGGTCGGGAGATGACAAATTTGTTCTTGTCAGATGGCCAATGTGATGGAGATCTTGCTGCTGCTAGACAGCAATCATATCCGATGATACTACTGTACAGGACTCCCAGACTCACGATCTCCACTAGCCTCTACCCATTTTATAGATCCTTACTCTCGATGATAGTCGCGCTCACATCTCCCAGCTCGGCGACTACAGTCTAAAAAGCACTCATATCAGCCCCAATTTTGCCGAAACCCGCTTTTCATGATCCGCAAAGCCACCTTGTGAAGGGAGGGAAGATAGACATACATCGACCAATTGTTTAGCAGTAGCACCCGGAATATCCCTATCTCCAATACCATCACGGACGACAGAGACGTCATAGCCCATCTCAGCGCCTGCGCGGGAGGTGTTGGAAATGCAGACATGTGCCTGAAAGGTGCGTACGTCAGCTAGAACCGCTACACAAGCGCTTTCCAAGGGTCCTACCATATATCCTGCGGCAGGTCAGCTTTGCTTGAGAAAATGCACAACAAATGAGATAAAAGACGTACCAGCAAGCACAATCTTATTCTTCCCCAACTTTTTCAAATGCTCATCCAAATCCGTTCCCGTAAAAGAACTAGGTTGCTGTTTGTGAATCACCTATCCCCCAGTACCCAACCAAATCAGCACCCCTCCATCCACCCATCGCAACATCACCCCTTCAAAATGCACACCCCATTCCTCCATTAGAAGAACCTACAAAAACGCACCTTCTCATTCTCCCCACCCTGACTCAGCTCACTAAATTCCTCCGCCAGCTCCGTCCCCGGCGTAAACAACGGCGCTCCGTCCGGCGTATCGTGTTTCACATGCACGACATCGCCTTTGGCATCTCTGTACTTTTTGAGCACGTCGCCGATGACGGCGCGGGATGACTTGACGTTTGAGATGGCGAGGAGGCCGTGGTCTTTATAATAAATAATAGAGGAAGAATTAGGCGTTTATACACAATCAGGTTTATGAAGACTGATGAGAGGAAAGGGAAACGGATGAGGACTATGAGGGATCTTGCGTACCGTATTCATTCTGCGCATCCACAATGACGAGCACACTATCCTCGGGCGTAGGTTTTGATCGTGGGATGCCGAGGAAGGAGCGGAAGGATTTGCCTGATTGTTGCTGGGCCATGATTGCTTTCCTTGCTGGTCCGTTCTTTCTTTGAGATATGGATATATATAGGTTGTATTGTGTGACGAAAGCTGCAGTGAGGGATCAACGAACGATAGTGCATATCGGATCCAGGTCTTGGAAGCGGGCAGCCTCCTGTCGTCCGATTGGCCAGAGGAGCTTAGTCACCAAAGGAGAAGTACCTAGTTCGAGGCGACGTAGCTTGGACGACGACGTGACAATATTGTTGCAAATTGCATCTTCTCTTCATTTCCCAGGCCTGGTCTATATTAAGGTAAAGCTAGAGAAATTATCAGCTTTTCGGACCACCTCTCTTTTGTGGCATCATGCCGATTTCGTCAAGCACCACATAGCATAATTTCCCATAATCATTGACAGATCATGGATATCGTCACTTTCCGTAATACCATGCAATCTCGTATCTCATCCATTCATTTCGGCGTAACATTGACAATCCATCCATCCCCTTCCACCTCTCTCTTTCCATTAACCCCACCCCACAGCAGCACTCCACCGCCCTCAATATCCCTTCCGACAGGACTGCTCGCGAACCATCCTCGCGGCCCCGGGTGGCTCTTCCCCTCCGTCTCCCCCTCCACAACCGGAACAACGCCCACTTCTGCCCACGATCCTTCCCCAGTCGCTATCCCCATCGCAGATCTTGTAGCGTCTTTGATACCCGCCGCAGTCATATTCTGCGCAGGCACTTGGTAGCTCCACACGTCTGACCAGAATATCGGATCGTCTGACGAGGGAGAGGGAGTATCGGAGGCAGGAGGAGAGGCTCGCTCCCCGAAAAAGTAGAGCAAGTACTCGCGACCATTGCCTGTCGTGACTGGTATCAACCCCGCACCCTTTCGAGGCCGTGGACCTGGCGTGAGCGGATTGGTAGGAAACGAGAGCGTCGTCCAATCATTCTTGCCAGACGTGAGACCCACCTCACTTTCACCACGTGCATCGCTGTAGGTCTCTTTAGTGAAAGGGAGGTAGTGGATTTCACTGCCGAGGTCAGAGGAGCTGCTGATAAGGTATATGCGGTTGTGCGTTAGGGCCAGGCTGGGTGGGTGAGGAGACGTTGACGGTGTGGCTGGAAGGGAGGACCAGGTTCGGGAGACAACGTTGAAGATCCAGGTGTCATTTAGTACATCAGTCTGAGAGGAGAAGCCACCGCTGATGACCAGTGTTCCATGAGGCTCTTGTGGGGAGGAGCCCTTGCCAATGAGACTAGGTAATTTGCCGATGGTAGATTGTATTTGTTCGCCGTAGCTGGCCTTGTCGGAGGCATTCTTGTTCGGTAAGGGGCTTTCGCTGGCCGCACCTCCGTGCAAAAAGCGACCAGGTGGTGTTGATACGTCGATGGCAGGGTCGAGGTAGCTCCAGCCCAGAGTATTGGTGTCAAAAACCCAGACTCTCCCCATCTCTTCAATCGGCTTCTCCTCTTCGCCTTTGCCGCCGAAGACATAGATCCTGTCCCCAATTGCACAAGCTGTATGCCCTGCTCGCTGCCCAGGCACCTTTCCATCCTCCCCTTCTCCCAGCGAAGGCACGACCTTGTAGTCCGGCTTTCCCGCATTTCTAGCCTTCTTCAACGGCAAGCTGACAATATGAACTTCATCTCCAGCCAGTTTCCCAACTTCAATCTCTCCTCCGAAGATGTATGCTTGACCTGAAACGACGGTACAAGAATGGCTTGATCGAGGGAGGAAGGCTTCGCTGGAAACGCGTATGAAGGTTGCGCTCAACGGCTGGGTCGATTGGGCGAGACCGTAAGCGGCGACTGCCCCTGTCTCCAGTGTTGTGGATACGACTTGCTCGGCGGCGACGAGACCTGTTACTGTTGCTGGATCCATTCTTGAGTAGAGTAAACAGACAGCGCGTGTTCGAAGGCAGTTGATGCCAAGGTTCTTAGCAAAGCGAAGATGCTAGCCTTAAGAGGCTTAGTTCTATATCCCGGCAATCTCTGCCTATCAACCTCAATGAACCCTTGCGTATCCTGGGTCTGCCAATGCAGCCATCATGCCCTAGGTATCATATCTCTAGGGAAATCCAAGGCGGCCGTTTCCCTCAGCATATCCGCAGTAGCTATTGTTTCCCTGAACATCTGCTCTGTTACCTATCACAGGAAGATTCGAGAAATCCATCTCTGTTGCAGACTTATGGAAGACGTCAAACGCCAAAGTCATGATATTGGCATTTGTCTGGGACGATATGCTCAAGCCGTTGAACCTAGGTTTACTCCGATAGCACGTCAGGCAGAACCAATCCTCCACTGAATTTATTTGGTCGCACGCGCAGACCCACACGTGTGGTGTGTCGGTCATTCTAGCCAAGCTAGTTCCCGGCGAGAGCTTCGTCGGTTCAGCACTTGCTACGGCGTGGAAAGAAGATTCTCGATTGAGATGTATCAGGATGGTGTGATCTTCAATGTTGCTGTGTTGATGGAGATGATACTGTTCATCCTGCATGTTCCGAGAACCGAGGGAAATGAGCCTACATGCTACTTCAAGACCAGCTGCCTGATGTTGTTTCGGTACGCAACAGGAAAGCAGCTTCCGGATCCAACGACAGCCCATGGGGACGAGCTGTGCAATCGGCCGTAACTTAAGGCATCCAATCATTGATGCTTGATCATTATTGCCTTGGAAAGCCCGTGATGAAAGTAGGAAGTGGCCTCTTGTGCAAATCCAGTACAAGACAAGAGCCTCCGCGAGGCTGATGAAACCATACCGCACAGCTAGTGAGCCGGGCGAGCAAAGGCCTTACCGCTGGGTGTCCTGGACCCAAGTTCTACTGCTTTCCGCATGAGTGATGAGTAGTCACATATCTCTGGAAAACTTCTATCACAGATTGAGTTTAATGTCAGCAAATCGTCTAAGGAAAGTCGGAGCTGTGTCGCGATTTCGAGGTTTGCCTCCCTACGGAGCCTGAAGCTGCAAGCACTGCTCGACTGCAACCAAGGTGAGAAGGTACAAGTTACATCATTCTTTATGCAAGATCTTAGCATTGGTGTGATTGATGGCGTAGAGCAAGAGGAAGAAACTCAATGCGTTAATTGAATATGGAAGGCAGGCCGGGTTCCAGTCAGATTTTTTCTTCCAGATAGCCGCTTTGTCTAGAGCACGCCATCTCAGCTCTCACTCTTCTGACAAGGTTGTCATTGGTTCACTATAAAGGTAAGTCATTGTCATCACCAATCACTGTGAGCCACCATGCAAACTCTGCGCATATGGAGCGCATCTACTTTATCGTCAACGCATCTCGCGCATAACGTTCAAGCGCGACTTACTATTTTCAGATCCTCTCGCCCCATAAGGACTATCGGGACCTACGAAGGATGACATTGTGCTACAATTCTCCTCCAAGACGAATGGAACCCAAACAACATTCGTGCCACTCGATCTATGACACCAACCACCTTGTTTATCCCCACCGCTATCCTTCTCCTCACCCTATTCGTTCATCTTCCTACCATTGAAGCCACCACCAACCCAGCAGACGTATGGAAAACAAGCGGCAACTATCAAATAGGCTATTGTAATGCCAATGTCCCCGGCTTCAACATCCCGCAAGCCGCTTATCTCCAAGCTCTTCTTCCAACCGTATGGTCTCACCTCCAAGAGCTGCTCCAAGATATTACGCTCGGCACATCCTCCACCCATGGCTACACCGCATTTTTCAAAACAAACAGTAATCTAGAAGCTGTACGGCAAGTCTTCCAGGATATTGCGGACGGGTCGCCAATCCTGACTGGAACATGGGACAAAAACATCGCGAACTTTACAGGGCCAGTTCGATCGACAAAGCCTGTGATAGTGTGCGTGAATCCGGGTGAACCGGACACAATTAATCAGCAACAGAACTGTTATCAGAGCGGGAATGCCATCTCTGTCGCGCATGTGGGAAGACATAGTGGAGCCGTGTCTTTATGTCCACACTTCTTCGACCTACCCAGAACGGCACGTCGGGTGGCTTGCCCCCTCTTTGACCCCGTAATCAACAGATTCGTTGGACACGGTATCGACTTTACCAGAACGCAGTATGCCATCCTGGTGCACGAATTGGTCCATATCTATAACATACCAGAAGGGATGCCAGAAGAGGTGTATGATATTCAGGGGGCTGTGAACTTAGATGCCGTTGCTAGTTTCGAGAATGCTCAGAATTTTGCATATTATGCTGCTGGTATGTTGCCGTCAACACGTGGAGTGAAATGACTTTGGGGCTGATTGTTGTGCTCGATGGTAGCTGTTCAGGCTGGATGTACTCACTTTCCTACAGCAACGTCATTTGAAGGTGTGTGTTATGCTTGGGTAATTGATGGAGACACTGATCTGCGAACAGATGTGTGTCGTGGTAGATGTCTTGGCTCTGGTAATAAGACCGTTCATGGTCAACGCTACTACGAACGCTACTATAGCCCATGAGCCATGAGAACCTATTTTACGTAATGAGCGATACTGCGGTAGGCCCCGCTCGACAGTTGGGAATTGAGAATCTCAAGGGGCATTGACTGATAGATAGTCGGACATCCTGACTCTTGACTGTTGAGCAGCGAGCCATGTCTCAAGGCCGATGAGTGGAGTTTTGAGAACATCACCAGTGTAACACTCCGCTCATCGACACTGGCGTATTGGCATTCTACCACGGTCGCTGCTCGTCACTTCCATTCTGAAACAACACTTCTCTGCAGCTGGTCTTCCCTGCTACATAAATCAGCTACCATCATCGTCAAACGTCTTTACCATTCAGCCATAACCATCTCTTCATCTCGCACTACGATGGAATCCGAAGCTCAACCTCACATGGAAGACGACATCACTAGATTTAAAGCAGCTGGAGCTCTCAATGAGACAAGTGGCCCACCAAAGAGTTTCGCCCTATTCGCTTTTCCACGTGAGATCCGCGACATGATTTACAGCGAGCTAGTCACCTCGAGAAACATCAAAATTCTTCGGGCCTCGAAGACAACACACGAAGAAGCCTCCATCTCTGTGCACCAACAGGCCATTTGCCGGCTGAACACCGAAATTTCCAATACAGGAACCCTGCACTCCCACAGCGATCTATCGAAACAGGTCGCCACCAACATTCAACACCTCGACGTCCAGATTACTTTCCCACCTATAATTCCAAGGGACAGAACATACAAATACCACCCATTGCCTCAATTCGGCGGTGCGGAGATCGTTCGTCAAACATGCCACATCAGATTCGCGATCTTTGGTAATCTGGTCATAAGGATGGACCTCGCAAACGCCCTTGACTATCTCCAAACTCTGTTCGGTTACACATACGTGAGCGTCAGGGTTGATATTCGAGCTCCCTTAACACAGTTTTATATATGGCCACGGTATCCATACCTTGGCCACGGTACTCCCGAAGTCCTACACCCATTGCTTATCGGTCAAATCAAGATTAGTCTAGAGACGACAATGGGCCCAGCCAGTGTACGAGAAGAGCCTAGCTCCTCCCGCTCATACAGTGAAGATGGCCAAGGGATCAGCGCTCCACGTCCATTTCTGGAGTTTCATCCGCGTGCCCAAGCATGCTAATCTTTCGTTGTCCAGACTGGCTTTAATGTTTGGGCATTCTCAGGTATAAAGCACAAATCAGATGCACGCTTGGATGGATGTATCTCACCGTGATCTTGCTTGTTTGGGATAACAGAAAAGGCTAGGGAAGTCTTCAACGCATATCCATATCGTCTATATTGTCATGCTATTAGTGGATCGGTGAAGAGCACTAGAAACGGGCCAGCTTCCCTCTAAATACAAGCTTTCAGCGCCAAGTCATCTACCACTCTATCCAAAGCAGGAAAACTGCTTGGCGGCGAACAGGGTAAGAAGACTACGAAACAGATCGTGGTTGGGACGGGGACTGGTTGACTTCTTTCGAGCATACAAAATAGTACCTGATACCAAATTCCCAATTCTTCAGCGTCTGCACTTGCATTACTTTACACATTACGTTAGTGCGTGCCTCCCCCTCAGTCGCGGAGTCTGACCGCCCCTTTGCCGCTACATTCTTCAACCATAACCATTCGAGCCTCTTTGATTTGCATTTGTGTCTCTGTTGGCTAGGTCAGCTGTACTCCAGACATTATACCAATGCTGCCATCTGATTAGGTCAATTCGACAAATCAGTCTTGTCATGGTGACGCCGGACAATAATAATTGCGGAGAAGAGATTTGCGCTCTCGTTTGATTCGGTATCGTGAGAAGCGCCTTGCCGGCGTCAACGGAGAAGCAGCCTTTTGACGAATCGGTCCAGTCGATGTTGAAGCTGCCGTCATCTTCGACGATGGCGTTAGAGAACTCATGTTGATGTAATGCTAGAATGGAAGGGTTTGACTTGTTATAGGGTATTGTGAAGTGCTGTGTTACTTGAGCAGTGGCATGAGAGACTATAAGTTTGTTGACCGTTGTTTGAGGAGCCGGAGCAAGTGTATTTATTGACGCCCAAGCGGCCCACATTCGGCGAGCCTGTCCCTGAGACCCACTCTCTCATTCTTCAACTTCTACACATCATTGTGCCACATGTTGTCGTCGCCAAGGTGCTATTCCGCGAGAATTGCAGTAGAATTTGTCCAGGTCGGAGTTCGTGACCGCCTGGCATAACCGACGATATATGGTTATATTTAGTATAAGACTGTCTATCATCTCATTTACACCGGCGCCTAATAAGCCAGCGTAAATTTTATATGTCGAAAAACATGCCTGCAGCGTTTCGTTATCCATACCCATTTCCAGGTACGTCCATCTCGCCGGCGGAATTTCAGCACCGATGATAAAGGGAAGTCCGCGCAGCTGAGAAGTAGTAAATAGTATACACAAGCACCCTTGCCCCCTGTTCTGATCGCCGTCACCACCTAAATTCTCCAAAATGCTATATACGAATTTCTCATCACTCCCTCGAACGCAGGGCCCTTCGTGGCTCTCGACGTCTTCTGTCGTTCCGTCGTACATGGTCGGAGGATGAGTGACCTTGAGCATTGACCACTCCCCACATCTCTGTAGTCTTCGCTTATTGCACAACTGTTAACCATCTCCCAGTAGACAAAAAACACACGAAGCAAGCTCTTGCTACCAAACCTCTTCACCCTGTGCAGCTCCAGATCTTTCCCTCCTATCCGCTGAATGTGCGTACCTCCTCGCCCATCCATAATTGAATTGGCATATAACGTAAGGCAGTCCCGAAGACACAGAAGATATTTCCCGCAGCAATTCCATTCGTACATGTCTGATCGATCCGAAAACACAGAGTACCTTTCCCACATCGAATCCAGTCGCACATGCATATGCTCTTGTACCTGCAGATCGATGCTGCTTGAACCCAATGCCACCTGAATATAAGTAACTTACCCTTCACACCTATCAATTTCTGAAACTCCCCACTACTCCATTCCACCACTGCATGAACTGCAGCTCTGATTTCTGATCTCTCCTTGGAGACAAAGACCCGTCAGGTACAGCCACTCGCGAACCCTACCTATCTCCTTTCGAGACCTCCAGGCGCCAGATAAAATAGCTGTCGAATTTGCGCTTCAAATATCGTCTAAGAATTGTAAGCAAGTCCAGCCAACGTCTCCGCCTGATATCCCAGAACTCCTGCGCGTCATGAAAGTGGCCATTATAAGATTTAAGACCCATTGAAATAGGACACAGTATGTGGTGTAACCTCACACATAGCGGTAAGCTTACGCACAGAAGAAATTTAGCGATAATATCAGGTATAGAGGAAGAATCCCGATCGGACTTGACTTCGGCCTTAGCTTCACCTTCAGACTCGCTCTCTTGGTTTGAGTAGCTCTCATGTGGTTAGCTATCTTAATGACAGTGTTCAGCGCTCTCAAAAAGCAGTACTCCCACTCATAGAGCTCGTCGTATAAGCCTCGATTAGAGGATTCAGGCTCGGATCTCAGCTATGGATTTCCTAACCTCTGCTCGACATTGTTCAATCCAGATATATTAAAAGGAGGTTCGAGATCTTCAGCGGCGCCGCCTTCGCGCTCAGCGGTTTCATCTCCTGTATCTCATTCTATGCTTCCTCGATGCACTGAAAGTCATGAGGTACCTAGGAGCGCCGCACAGCTTGTAATGGAGGTCTGGGATGTGAGGTGCGCGAAAGAATATATTGATCGAGAAGAGAGATTCGAAACCAACAGCGTATCTACTGTTCTCTGCAATTCTTCCTCTTGCAACTTCCAGTCAAGGGTGGAGCTTCTCTTCAAATTTCGCTTCTCAGTCTTCATGTCGCTTTTTCACCACAAGTTTTGCTTCCGCCAACTCTTTGTCAATTCCCTTTTTGAATGCGAGCTGTAATGTTAATCTCCAACATGGCGAACCCCACAAGTTGCCTTGCTCGAATCGTGTGTTGATCTCCGTCGAATATGTTCTTCAATTCCTGGCACCTCATTATCTGTTTACGATCGCTGGAGTCCTGTGAAACCTCCCTGCGGCAATCGAGGCTCCCACCTAGTAGAGTTCCTCCGGCCTCAGGTATTCTTCAGCAGTAATTAGAGAGGCTTTCAATAGTACGCCTAAAAGAGAATAGAGCAGAAAAGTCTATTCGGGTAGTCGAGGGGAGACGATGAGGTGAAGCGTGTATGCACGCGCCGTCTTACCGCAGCAGAACACATGGGATGGAAAGAGGTATATTGTACTCCTTTTCCAGCGTGTGGTTCGCTTGCGCTAACTCCTTGTGCAACACGAGCCGTGACATCAATCTCTAACATGGCGAGTTCCACATGCTTGTTTTGAACTGTCAAGCGCCTCCATCATCTTTTTAGGTGCGCCGTATGAATTTTATGAAATCTGGTGACGTGCCATCATTAATCGACAATAAGGCTAGGGTTCCGTGTGAGCTCTCTATGACGTCCATCTGTCACAGCCAAAGTAGCTGGTTTTCGCTTTTGTCATTCCGCATTAGTGAGAGAGCCTCTCAACGTATTACTAGAGAGATGATCAAGCTAAAACTTTAAAAAGGGGATCCGATGGGGGATAATAAGGTAAAGTTTCAATGCGCGAACCACAACAGAGCACATTGGTCGAGAGGAAAATCTGCATCCTCGGACATTCTCAATGTGCTGCTGGAAAGAGAAGAGAGCTGAAATCTTATTGGCAGGTTCGGAGGGGAACACTGAGGTAAAGTGTCAATACACCAGTCGCAAAATGGCTCAATTTTCAGAGAGAGGTATTCTGTAGTCCTCTCCTGCAGAGGGAATACACCAGCACGGCGTTGACCTGTTCCCCCAGTCAACTAGGCAAGCAGTCAGTCAAATGTATGTAAGGGTCCGTGATAGAGAATCACATGTTTGAGCGTGCCGTGCACGCTTTCTCTGGAAAGAGAAGAAGCAGAGTGGACAAAATCCTAGAACAAGTGAATTCACAGGCCATAAAACTTAATGCTCTCGCCAAGCGTAGCTGCTTTTCGCCTGTGTTCTCCAGTAGTGTAAAAACCTCTCAATATGCCGCTGGAGAGAGAACAGAGCTGGAGATTTGGTAGTAGGTTCGGCGGGGGACAATAAGGTGAAGTGTTACTGCACGCACCATGATAGAGCACATATGGTAGAAGACATGCTGTAGGGACTTGAACACTTTAATGTTTCTGACCTCCGGTTCTTATCCTGCCTTCTCTGCTTTTACCTCAGTTATCATTCCGTAGTAATGACAAAGTCTCTCAATATGCCGTTAGAGAGAGAACAGAGCCGATCGAATTATCGGTAGATTTGAGGCCACGATAAGGTGAAGTAAATATGCGTGCACCACAACAGAGCACATTCGTCGAGAGGAGGGTCTCCAGCTCTTCGACGTGTCAAACTTCCTGCCCAAAACTCCCTTCCCCAAGAAACCGTTCGAACCCAGCCCAAACCTAGCTTTCACGCTCAGCCTTATGTTCTCTTCATGGTAATTGCTCCAACGAGATAGACACATCCTGTGGAGGCCCAGAACATAAATACCCTATACCCCAGACGGCAACTGTGCCTCACTTTTGACAAGTGTCGCAAGTCTTGGATATCAAGACTTCACGGTATGCGAACAGAACCCCAAAGTCACCCCAAGCCATTCACAGATCCCGCCATCTCCATGTTTCAGATCTACTTTCTGGATGATTTTACATCAACACAAAAGTAAAAAGACTTCACGTGTCCCATCTCCAATCAAGAAGATCTCCTCTTTCCAAAACCAACGCTCGCGCTTAGGTAGTGAATGCAGATCTTCCTCGGAAGCCATGGACATGACGACTTCAAGGTATAGAGTATAGACATAAACAAATGATATCACCTTAAGCCACTTACAGATCCCGCTATCTCCGTTCTTCAGATCTATTCTCTGGATGATTTTATATTAATATAAGGAGAGAAAAGACTTCACGTCTTCCATCTCTAATCAAGAAGATCTCCTCTTCCCTAAAAGACATTTGTATCAATCGCAACGCTGGCGCTTAGGTAGTGAATGCAGATCTTCCTCGGAAGCCATGGATATCGAAACTTCAAAATATAAACACAAACAATCACAGATCCCGCCATCTCCATTCTTCAAGTCCATGCTTGAGACGACTTCAATTGACACAATGACCAGCTACACTTCGTGGACTGACAGTAAGCCATGAGCGTACAACATAGACCAATATACAAAGAGAGAAGGTCTTCATCAGCTTTCGCAACATGAGCAAACAAGCATGACACCTCTAGCACTGATTCAAACCTCACTTGGCCCTTCGACAACCGTACAAATTCTTTCGAAGGATGATTGTCTCATAAGACCTGACGGAACGAGAGCGAGCCGGTTTTCCACTCTTGACCGACGATGTGATATTCTGGCCAAAAATTTCCTGACCGAGGTCGCAATGCTTGTGTCATGAGGCAGAGTCGAGTATAGGTGACACTGTAATGAGTGCTGTCATCCCTCATCGTCTGACTCGCAAGAGCGCTGTACCAAGGAGATGTCTACTGGCGTCGGATGGTATAGCTAGCCAGCGGTCAATGCGGCTGCAAAGCGTCCACGATCTTCATAAGCAATGTTGACACATCTGTCTCCATGATTCTTGAAATCAAAATGTGCTCGAATACTGCGATAGGGCCGCGAAGACGATTCTGTAGGCTGAGATTGCCCTTTTCTCCACGCGTGAGAAGCATGAAGTGAGATGCAACCTCACAACCCCGATAAACTCCTGGAAAGCCATGAGGACCACTGTGATAAGATGGCTTTGATCAAAGACTCGTAAGAAGAAATCGATGAGATTTCCAGAATAAATATCCCCCAAATCATAGGACCTCACTATGAATCCAAGCATACCATTGCCGCGAAATTTGAGTACCGCAATTGACAAAGAGAAGATCGAGACATCAAGACATACCCCACCTTCACCAAAAAGTATCAAAAAAGTCCTACCCTTCTAATAGTATTAAAAAAGAACCGAACACCATAAGAGCCAACGGCGCGTCCCACACCCAACCCCATCCAGCCCTCCTCTTCAGTCTCCAAGCCTTGTGCTTGAGTTCTGGCAATCCGAGCCTCCGGCTCTGGGCTGCCTGACAGAAACGCCATGTGGATGCGAACTGGAGATGTGTATGGTGAAGATGGAGATGGAGAGACAGATCCCATGGCATCAAATGTCGTGCGTCTGCAATCGTAGACTAAGACAGCAGAGAGCTTGATGGCTAGGCTGGGATCTTGTCAGGTGAAGGCGTAAGGTACCTAATAGATAGAGGGTATGGGATGCGTCGATGTGAGGGTGACGGACGCGCGGCTGTCTCATTAAGTATAGAATAGGTTCTATGCTCTTTCGCCATTTCATTGAAGTAATGACATACCTAAAAGATCCAATCTGTCTTTCTCAGGAACGTTAATGTTGCGGATGAAGGTGTTTGGAGTCTTGGTACGTGAGCGGTCGATACGTGAGTGGCGTCGTTGCCTGCCTCCTGTCCGATTCATAGTCTCTCACCCCAAAAATCAGCTATATCCGCGACACCAGTAACCGAAACAAAACATACATATAAAACATCTCCCGTTCCCCGCTGCATACAATTTGCGCACGCCTCTGATGGAAATAGTGAGTGTATATGTTGCTCCTGGACATCAGCCCGAAAAGCGTGTATTACCTTTACCAAAATGGGAACACGTCTGCACCAATGTTGGCTCAGTCACGGCGGTATAGTGCAGCGGATTGTAGTTTGTCGGGTGTCGCATCGATTCGATAAGAGCGGCGTTCTCACGAAATGCCAAGTAATGAATTCCCGTCGCTCATTCCTGCTGCTTTGGGGATATACTGGCAGTATCGTCTCCTGGAACGCCACTTCCCCTGGTGTGTCAAGAGACGAAAGTAATGGTTTGCATAACATAATCATATCAACGGCGTCAAGTTTCACACCATGCACCTAGAGACAAGAGATTACCAACTTTGAAAGGAAGTCGAAACAGCAGAAAGGTTTTACAGCTATATATATATATAGGAAGCGATGTGCAAATTGCGCAAAGGTCTGTTAAGAAAGGAAGAGTGAATCAGGAAGGGTCGATTAATGCCGCGCGCAGCTGGTGAATGGTTGTGAATCTCTAAAGGACATAGAATGAAGCGATCCGAGAGCCTGAGGCGAATGAAGGGCTGGGATCGCGAATTCTCAAAGACGCCTGAACCTTTTTGAAAGTATCAAGGGAGCATAGAAGGGAGGGATCTGCATGGAGCAAGCATTGCCTTGTAGCTGAGTTGATGCATCAAGGGGAGCGAAGATGTGACTCTGCTCGCGTATCACGTTCAGAAGCCATCAAAACCAGGAGGGAGTCGTTGGTGCTTCTGATGAAGGTTAGACAAACTTCAAGCCCTCAACCCCCTCAACCAAGTCTTCCGTCCTCTCGGTCATGCCCATCCCACTTCTCGTGCCATTCTTTTTCTTGTCCCGTCCGTAAGCCTCCTCCCAAGTGATATCCTCCCCGCACATTATAAGATAGCACTTCTTCGCCACACCCTCCGCATCCGCAAGCAGTCTCGGATTGACATCCGCATACGCGTCACACAAGTCCACTAGCGAAACAACTATTTCGTCAATCAAGAAGCCCCATTGTAGGACTCGGAATGAACTCTTTGTGACCTTGATCTCGAAGCCAAGTGCGAGAAGGAGGCGATGGACGAGCTCGATGACTTGCAATGGCAGGCCAGAAGTGAGACAGCCAGTGATGAGGTTCGTGAGCGGTGTGATCATCGCGCGTCGATACTCCACACTGGGAAGGTTCACATACGTCGCCTCCATTTGGTCCAACAACTTAGTGTACGTCTGCAGCGAGTTCGATTCTCCTTTCTCGAAGATATCCACAATCTCTCCGCTGATGGCCATCCTTCTCTTCATCTTCTTCGCACTTGTGTTTTTCTCAGCTTCACAAACTTGGCAGTCACAGTCGAATCCGTAGTTCTTGAGTTTGCTCTGTCTTTCGTCTAGCTCCTCCAGTCCGGAGATGTATCCAAACTTGAGTTCCGTGTCGGCGGGAATGTCTTGCTGAGCACGGAAGATCATCATGTCGCCGATGTAGGAACGGCGTACCATAGGGTAACAGCTGTGATTGATGTACGAGGCTTGGATCCAGACGCCGCGAGAGCCACAGAGGTCGTCGGGGACGAGGGAAGGTGTGTGGCTGACGGAGTAGTGATATTCGTGTGTGAGAATGGGGAAGCCGAAGTTGTTGTAGACGATGCGATGTTCAACGAAGGATCTTGGAAGTCGTAAATTAGCTGTGTTGTCTGTGGCTTTGAGAAGCAGAAAATTGACAAATATACTTTCAGTCGAGTGAAGCGAAGGAGGGATGAAGTTCGAGTGGCAGTGCCATGAAGCTTACGGGCCATTACTCACTCATCAATAAGCGGCAACCCAGATTGCTCATCAACCTCATCCTTCCAATCAGATCCAGCATACAAGTCGCTGAAATGCTCCGCAAGGGTCATGTTACGATGCAACTTGACGAATGTTTTCTCCACCAAATCAGTCCTCCGTATCAGCGAAAAACACTTCATATTCGCTTCATCGCTCCGATCTCGGTTCTCACGCTTGAAAGTCTCAAAGTCCCCAGCGGGCACGAACACCGCAGCAAAAGCCTTCTCACAAAGGAGTAACTCGCCAGCTTTGACAGCCTTAGTGGTAAAGATACCGCGGCCATGGGATTTGATGGCGCAGACGCGAACTTCGATGGGGCCAACGTAAGTCGCGCGGTCCATGTCTGGGAAAGGAGATTTGGAGACGGCTTCTTTAAGCATAGAAGCGAAATCGTAGTCGCCTGCTTCTTCGCGTAGGCGAATGTGGCAGCGGGTGATGTCTTGTTTGGCAAAGCTGTTGGAAGGGTAAAGGGAGATCAGCTGGTTGAGGTAGCCAAGGCAGTCTCGCCAGCGCTGGAGGGCATAAAGTGCGCGAGCGGCACGAAAGAGGGCTTTCTCGGGAGGTGTGGGTTGGGACATGTCAATGACGACAATCGCGTCTGCAAGGGCAGCATCGTAGTGTTGAGACTCGATGCGAGCGTGGCAGCGGTTGAGGATAAGAGTGACTGCATCTGCTGTCCTTTTGGTGCGTTTCAGGGCTCCATCGTAGCTGAAGAGTGGTTAGCAAGCCTTGTTCTGACGGATGCGACAACAGCTGAGCCTCTTGGGATTCAACTTGCCATTCAATGGCTGCCAGGAATTTGCCATTCTTGACGTGTGTATTGCCCTCCGTCTTCAAGAGCAGCACAATAGTGGGCATTGAACCCATACTGAGAACCATGCGATGAGTTTGATCCGGCGGACGCGTTGCAGGTGAAGTCGTGTGCAAGAGTGGAAGCTGGTTTTGAGGTCGCAAAGGTCGGCGCCTCCAGGCTTGACAATGCGAACAGAGCTCTGATGCGAGGAGCCGAAGTTTGCGAGATGCGGGGTACCGGCCGAGCAAACAAGTTCTTCTACAACATAGACCATACAGGTTGAGAAATAAGCCGGATCGGTGGGTTTGTCTCTATTCTCAACGGTTCTTCGACGAGTGATCGTCAATCATTGCGCTCACAACATACTACTCTGGCTAGCATTTCACTAGGCCTTCCGACGACTGGGCTCCCATTGGCTAGAGCCGCTGCGCTACCAAGCCGCATTGGTAGCGTTCTCATCTTTCATAGAGAGCATGGTCCTATTGTACTTGTTGGATTCACGTAGATGGGATCGGAGGAAGCCAAGCCCAAGTTACCTTGACCCTACCAAGAGCAGGGTCAGCCAGCTGTCTGAATGCTCCAGGGCTTACGTCGATATCTGTGGGTTTGCATCCCACGCCTGATATATCTAGTCAGCATTGCTCCCCATCATCACAGGGAATTCTAAACGTACATCGATCTACAACGGTTAGATCAACGCTGTTCCCATTACGAATGGCTCTAAGCTTGTGCCCGCAGAGTGGATTCGCATTCGGATCAGAGCCGGTAGACGCAGCATCGAAGTCGAAATGACTGATAGAGACGATGTGCTCGTTGTCGGAGGATGTGACGCCGCAGGCGCCAAGTCCAGGGCCATAGTAAGTCAAGTCGCCTGAGTAGGTTTGCGACCCCAGAGGAAGCGACTGGTGATTGCTGTAGCACCGTGATTAGCAAAAGCCACAGTCAGTGGGCAAACAACTGGAACATACCTAGATCGATGGCTAAGACCTGCCGCAAGGCCAACGATGAGGACCACAATTGCCACAGAAACTGCCAAAACGATTATACACGCGACCTTCCTGCTCAGACCACAATACTTCCGATGTGCGGGCATAACCCGGTTGAAGTGTCCCCTCGCCCTGTCCTTGAAGCCTTCTCCAGCGGCCGTTGGGATATGCCTTTCTTTTCGATGGCGGGCGCTGGTCTCCCATTCTGGTAGATTGAACTCCTCTACAGCCCCATCCCCCTTGGTAGTCTCCATAAATGCACAGAAACGATGACCTAGAATCTCAAGAGCAACAATGATACAGGCGATAGCGGGTAGATATTGGTATGACGGTGACCACGGACACACAGCAGCGTGGTTCCATTTTTACATGTTAAGTAAGTGCGTAACAGAGATGGCGCAGGAAACAATACGAAAGTACTACTGTACCTTTCTGGTTACGATGCGCTTTCGAATGACTGCAAATTGCACGCATTGATGCCGTGATGATGGAGAAGAGACGCAGTTGTAAAACCAATTTGTCTGAGCCAATCAGAGGGGTCAAGATCTAGATTACGCGCTAGCTGTTTCTGCTCTAGCCTACTTTGATCCGCCTCGGTTGCTTTGATGGTGCATTTTGCCTCATCAACATCATCTCCCCTTCCTCCTCTTGTCCTCCACCACCATTGACTGCAACAACAACAATTCCTGTAGGAGACCCTCCACTCCACAGCTAGCAATCACCAAATACCACAACAGCCTCATCGGCCTTCAACCACCTATTGCGTCAGCCGCAATGGCCGCCCTCCGCACCACCACATCCCGCCTCCTGGCATCCACCACTCGCCAGTATGCCCTCCGCTCCTCCGTCACCGCCCGCAATTACGCAACAGTCGATCCCATTTCCAAACTCGGGGAAGCAATGTCGTCCACACAGCCGCCTGTGCCCCCAACCAAGACATCTACAATTGAAGAGCCCAACCAATCGCCCGAAGCCCGAACAAAAACATTTCACATATACCGCTGGTCACCAGACAAGCCGAGCGAGAAGCCGAAAATGCAATCATACACATTAGATCTGAACAAGACTGGGCCGATGGTGCTGGATGCGTTGATTAGGATCAAGAACGAGGTTGATCCAACGCTAACGTTCAGGCGAAGTTGTCGAGAGGGGATTTGCGGGAGCTGCGCCATGAACATTGATGGGGTCAATACTTTGGCCTGTCTATGTATGGGATACCCTTTTCAATCAGTCACAAAGTTGGACAAGTGCTGACTTTGGCTTTGGACAGGCCGCATCCCGCCAAACACCTCCCACGAAGCAAGGATCTACCCCCTGCCGCACACCTACGTTGTTAAAGATCTCGTCCCAGATCTGACGCAATTCTACAAGCAATACAAATCCATCAAGCCCTACCTCCAGCGCGAGACCAAGACCGAAGATGTACGTCATTCCCTTGGCACCAATCTCCCCCTCCATTCACTAACGCTATTCCCAGGGCCTCGAAAACCGCCAATCCCCCGCCGACCGCAAAAAGCTCGACGGCCTCTACGAATGCATCCTCTGCGCCTGCTGCTCCACCTCTTGCCCCTCCTACTGGTGGAACAGCGAAGAGTACCTCGGTCCCGCCGTGCTGCTCCAATCCTACCGCTGGCTATCCGACTCGCGTGATGAACACAAGGCTGAAAGGAAGGAGATGTTGGATAACAGCATGAGTCTGTATCGGTGCCATACCATCTTGAACTGTAGCAGGACTTGTCCGAAGGGGTTGAATCCGGGGAAGGCTATTGCCGAGGTGAAGAAGGTGATGGCTTTGACGTGAGACGGCTATACGGGGAAATGTGGGGCAGGGGTGTTTGGAGGTGATGCTACGATGGTTTTATGGAAGCATGAGAGGTTGTGTGACATCTGATACTGTGTATATATTAAGAATGAAGCATGATTCAGCATCTACCCCTGCTCCTCTGGTCGTATTCCAACAAAATATCAGATACAATACCTTCACTATCAAGCACATCCAGCCAAATCTCCGAAACTCAGGTCAAACAACCCTCGCCCCACAGCTTATAATCCAATAAACATCCCACCCCAAATATCACAGCACAACAACCATTCACACCATCCCAGCTCAAAGCCCGGCAGTCTTTAGTTTCATTCCGTCAGCTATCCATAACCACATACATCTCCCATATCCTACAAAACCCCTATCGACAAAATGCCGACTATGCACTAACTACACAGCACAACAACCATTCACACACACCACAGCTCAAAGCCCAGCAATCTTTAATTTCATACCACTCACTCAATCCACCACCGATCACACGCTCATATCCTATTACCCCCCTATCCTACAGAAAGCCGACTTCATCTCCTACACAACAAGCTTATCCGAAACCATATCCGAACCCACGACGCCTCCGATAGACCAGCTCCCTCAATCGCTCAATCCCTCAATACTCCAAGTATTCCCAAATCCCCACGACGGTACAGTAGCGAACCATCACCACACTCAGATCATAATCATAATCACTTACACACACCACCAGAGCTCAGAAGCCCAGCGCTCATGCATCCCATACTGTTGTAGCATCGGCTATACAATAACCTAACAACCTCTCGAATTCGCCATCATTCATTGACACGCTCATATCCTACAAAAACCCCAATCCGACACAACCACAAAACGCCGATTGCGTCTCCTACACAACACGGCTATATCCCTGATTGGTACAGTAGAGAACCGGTACCACAAACCGATCTTTCTGTCAAGAATCAATCCACATCCATCTGCATCTCCGTCTCCATCTCGTCCCATCCCTCCACTCTTCTTCTAAACGAGTCCTTCTCATCACCACCCTCCTCATCGACCCACGCCCCACTATCGCCCTCCTCCACCCCCTCGTCCCCATGCTCAACCTCCTCCACCCCCCATCCAGTAACCCCCTCCATCCCCTCATCCCTCTCACCCACCACCCCATCCCCATCACCCTCCCTAACCAACGCCTCTCCAGCCCTAATGCCCCCACCAAGCGCAAAACA
>JAABUL010003836.1_pt1 | contig 21401 bp, 20 predicted proteins | sample 5559151 | NCBI WGS metagenome assembly JAABUL01 (sample SAMN10711876, study PRJNA513368) | rock metagenome | isolation source: Antarctica rocks | place: Antarctica: Victoria Land, Pudding Butte sud | reverse complement strand
GCGGTTTTGGTGGGCGAGCTTGGTGGGCGGGCTTGGTGGGCGGGTATAGTGGGCGAGCTTAGTAGGCGGGGTTGGTGGGCGGGCTTGTGGGCGGGTATAGTGGGCGAGCTTAGTAGGCGGGATTGGTGGGCGGACTATATGGGCGGATTTGGTGGGCGAAAATTAGGTGGGCGGTTTGAGCGTATGTGCGGGTGGGCGGTGCGCCCGGTGCCTAATCCTCGCGCCCACAGGGTCTCCCGCCTACCCAAACTCGCGCAAACTCGCCCGCCCATCTTCGTTTGATCATTGCAAATTTTCGTTACAGTATCCGCATATCTGCCATCTTTCTCTACCGTACAATAATTCCTAGAGCCTTCAATCAATATACCCAGCGCCTTTTCCAAACCCCTCGCCATACCCCTTCCTCACTGCCATCCAACCCACATCCTGACTACCAACCATAAACATAGCATTGGTCTTCTTCTATGCCATTTAATCTCATGACCTAATACCCTTAGGATACACACGATCTTGTAAAGCCATCCAGCCTCCTTCTCCCAGCACCTCCTTGATTTTGCTATCTCATCCCCATTCCCCATCCATCAACGCTCTACATTCCAACCCACCTTCGCAACTACAGTCCGCTAGGTACTCACCCAAGACCGGCTCGCTGAGTGCAGAGACAGTACCTTTATTATTTCAAAGAATGACACGCTCTTCCCACTACTACTACTTTCCCTGCGAACTTGAGCGAAAATAACAACGACGAATACCGCTCCGTCCGCTCAGAGTATGGCAAGACGAGATTAGACACCTTCGTATCGTCGACAGAGACATTGGGGAGGGAGGTGGTTGTACGCATATGGTTGCTTTGAGAAGGGTGATAGTATCGAGCAGCTAACGTTGGAGGTGATACCTTCATGGCCCTGGTTGGTGGAGAGACCTGTGGGAATAGCAGAGGGTGCGATTTCTCTTATTTTATAGGTAGGAGAAGAAGGCTGGATGAAAGTAAGGGTCATAGATGGCGTTCGTGATTAGAAGAGAATTGCGTTGGATTACAACATATAGGTGGGGCTTTTGGGTCCAAGAGTTTATTATTGGTTCAGGGGATGAGAGCGTGTGTTGTTTTGCTGGCTTTTGACGTTGCAGTATTTGGGGATAGGAAAGATGATTGTTTGGGATGTGTGGGAGCGTGGGTTGATTGAGATTAGGGGAATGTAAACTTCGTGGTTTGTGTAACTTGTTTTTGGGGCTTGGGTTGGATTCAGGGAAATATTGGGAGGTGTTGTTTGGTCAGAGTGATCGAGATTCGGATATTCTCTGATGTAAGTAGTTATGTTAGTAGCTGTCTATGTTCTACGCGATAGATGATGAGTTGTTAGGCTTTAGCGTATGTGAAAAGGTTGGCTAAGTGCAGCCCTATGCGAGGCGAGATTCGACTTTAAAGGGAAAGTCGACGTAGGAGATGTCGTGAAATGTCGATACCTGCGGACAGCCTCCGAGTATACTGTCGAGGTGGAGACTGCTGGCTTGATTGTTGTCGCGTTCCAAGATACATCCCAAAATTGGACCAGCATCAAGGTGGCGAGAGTGGATGATGATAAGGACGAAACCTGTTGCTGAGCCATTTGTGGGAGGAATGTTGGCGAAATTCGATTGACTGTAGTGGAAAGGGGATTCAAAGCAGCACACCATCGGCAGGTGCTCGGATAATCTGGACAAGATGCAGAACAAGGTTTGTTTTGGTAGCGAGATTTGATACCCCCAGACAATGATAATCTGTCAAAACGTTCGCAATCAGTCGATTGTTTGGTATTGTGAGGATTGAGATCCCATCGCGTTTTTGAGATGCTTCATGCATACCTCGCTCTAGTGTCAGCGTTGAACATCTAAGTCTGATATCAGTAAGGGAAGTATCGATCCAACCATTTGCTTAAGACTTGTGTCTTTATCAATCAGCCTCGAGGATCAGCCTCAAAGGGATGAGGGAAGCCCTCTTCGTCGTCAAAATCTAGCGCCCTCCGTTCAAGCCCAAATCTGTCTCGAGGCAGGACTACAGTCTTGTGTTTCTTCTTGCACCACAAACACCGGATATTGCCCATTTCGGGAGCTCTGACACGACATGGGCATCGATACTAGAGGCATAATTAGTGTATAAGCCAGCGAGAAACCTCAAATCTGTCAAGTGTTGGTAGCTTACCGCTCTTTGATGCTGGTGATCATCAAGAACCATACCTTCCTCCCCGTCCCAGCCCTCTTCAAACTTCGTGCATTGCTTGTAAACCCAAGATGCCTCACGATCCTCTCGGATGTGGCAAGGACGACAGAGCCATCTCGTATACCGATCGCATTTGCATAATTCTTTTCCTACGCGGCTTTCAACAGCCTCGTCACATGCATCACAATAGCAGATGATGTTGTACATCTCATACGTTGTGGTAAAGTGTGGCCTCCGACAGGGTCCGTAAACGCGGTCGCCAACTCTCGGATAGACTCGACATTCCTCGCAGACATTGACGCCGCATTTGAGGCAAGGTAGCCCGCCTGTCTCATCGCACCGGGTATTCCACACCTTTACTTCAATTTCCTGGGGGTCATAGTAGCGCCAAAGATCCTCGTATGTTTGCCGTGCTGCCAACCCCGATCCGTCACAAAGGGCCACTCGTGTCAGTCGTTCGAATCCTTTGGGAGATCGCAGTATAAGGTCGTATAATTTAGAGCAAGTGAGCGCTGTGTGATAGAGGTCCATGGTGCTCAGGTTTTGGGCGAGAAGCTCCAGTAGTCCATACTGGGAGCAGATATGTATCAAGTCGAACATGATTGAGGGATACGCAGTTCAAGAGCTGCTGTATTAGTCGCACTCCACGTCTTGCCCACAGCTCAAAGTTGCCCCCAACATAGTAATTATCCCAAGGGTGACCTCAATTCATCCTCTGCTTTCTTTGGGCCCTGTAAATCAGATACAATAAGCCAATGGCCTCTCGTTTGAAGAGCGGACATGACAATCAGGCATACTGGCGCTACTGTGATCATGAGGGGCAAGTTGTTGCCTTGCACGATGCCTACAGCGGTACGGAGGGGATTCCGCCCTTCTTGCCCTAATTAGTCAATCTTTCCTAGACCCAAGGCGACAAGGCGTGGCTTCAGTCCAACATCAACAGCGAGATTGGATCTCAGGGGTGTATACCATGCCTGCTTCGCGACCTGCAAATGTCCTGTGAACTTTGTGACACGCTAACTCTAGAATGAAGACTATACTGCAGTCATATACTGTAGAGCTTATTGGTGGATACCAAAGGCAAGCGAGTTCTGAAGATCTGGACGAAAAACCTGCAGAGGCTGGCTCGAGAAGGGAGCTGTGAACACAGATTTGCATCAGGATTACCTAACATTTGAGGCCTGTGCGTGTTTCATGTAGGGTGTACGGTTGTTGGAGAGAGATGTTCTTATGCAACGCACAAGCGAAACGTCAACAAGGATCCAACAATACGTGCAAGATTGACATCTGAGCCTAACTTTTGATCGCATGAGAGGATATGAGGCGTTCCGAATAGCTGTAGAGTATGGTGGACTGTCCGTCCCACACTTCACTTCACGGAGCAGTACCATCAGGCAGGTAACATAGCTTCACAGATAGAACGCGCTCTTCAAAGCTTGGTGTTCAATCCATTCCAGCTACCTCCACATCGTCGTTTCCCTCAGCGTCCACGATTGCACCATCTGCCTTTCTAGCAACAGCCGCCTCCTTCGCCTGCGCTTTCTTGCGTGCCTTCCTAGCATCATTCTTCTTTTTCGCTTTGGATTTAGTTGGCTTGGCAGATTGATCTTGGCTCATATTCGATGTGCTAGTAGTAGCAGCGGTTTCAGTCACGGTGGTGGGATAGTTAGCTGAAGGGGGAGTGCTATTGGTGGCGGCGGTGGTGTTTGGTGATGAGATCTCAGCAACGCGTATCATCTCCAGCATCTGAGCGATGGTATCAGGCGTTGCACGACCCATGGCGAGTTGCATGATCCCTTCGCCGAGGTGCATCTCGGAAGCGATGGTTATAGCCTGGGCCATTGATAACGTAGAGCCATCGGGAATCCCTTGACGGGCCTGGGCTGGCATTACCCCGGGTGCACCAGGATCCATGCCTGGTACCAGGCCTTGAGCAATTTCGTCGGCGTGATTGGCATCCCTTACTGCATTTTCGGCTTGCCATTTAGCCGTGGCGTCTCTCTCTGCTAAAGCTTCCAGCTCCTTCCGACCATCAAACGTCTCGTCAAGCAAGTCTAGGATGGAGAAGATGTCGGCGTCCACTCGCTCCAGTTTGAGACGAGTCACGTCCGGTGGGGCGATCCCGTCGCAAGTGACTGTAGCGACAAGAAATTGCCCGTGAAGTGCTTCGATGTCTTTTTCGTCGGCCAGTTCCTGGCGATGAATGTCAGTGTTGAGCATCATCATGGCTGATAGACGGCTTACCCGCGAGCGATTGACCCCCTGCGTCATTATCTCAAACAGTCGAGTCTGATTCTGCTCAATCGAACCAGACTGTTGTGGTAGAGCCATCAGCGATTTGAAATTTTGCATGAATTCTTCACGCGAATTCGCATAAGCCTGGTTCTTGAGCCTGCGCCGCTCGACCCAGGCCTTCAATTCCTGTATAATTTCATCACGGCTTCCTTTGAAAAGATACTGCGGCTTCCTTCCCGAACGAATCCAAATACTAGCAGGCGATTCCATGATGTGTTGGGGATCCGAATGCGGATCTGGAAGGAGGAAAGGCGAGACACTTGAGGCAACGAGCTGAAGAAGTAGTCGATTTAGAGGATATACAAGCAGACAAACCGTCGGCAAACAGTACCTGATCAGATCACGTTGATGAGAACAGGGCCAGAATACTCTTATGGTTATTCGGACTGTTTGTCGTTTGCGAAGCAATGTCGATGCGTTTACATAGTAGATCACCTCTGAACGAGAATCATGGTTCTTCGCAGGTGAAGGTGGTGATGAGAAAGAAAGAGATGAACGGGGCAATATTCCGTGATAATGTTTGCCGTGTGAAAATCAAACGAGTCTTTCGGCAAGGCACAGAAAACAACAAAGCGCCACAGCCTAGTAGCCGCAGATACCACGAAAGCGACATCAATCTGCAATAAATGACTAGGAGTCATACCCAACAAGCACAGTAGATGAGGCTCCTTTTGCACAGCACACGCATGTCTCCCAGAAGGCACAATGGGGATAAACGTTAGCCGTTTTTACCTTCAGGTGTCAGCACCTTGGATACAAACAGGGCCAAGATAAATCAAGGTTTCCTCTGATTATGCAACCCTTATGCCAAACGGCTTATAACGAGCTTGCGGCCTCACCAGACACCCTCACATGAATGGAGTTGGTACGGCTGGTTTCCAGATACTGTTCTATTTCGTTGCATTGGGTACAGGTCTGATGCCTGAGGACTGAAGACGGAAGACTTGCCAGACACCGCTCACCCCGGTTGAGGACACGTCAAGAAACGCTCCATAGGGGTCAAATTGGTAGTTTTCGTGGCCATGAGTCCCCAGAGGTTGGAGCATTCACTGTTTGAAGCATGTCGCCATGTATTCATTTGCTTGCGTTATCCTCTGAATGGTCGAATTTCGAGAATTAGGGTAGTTAATAATTGGATAAGCATCCTCATGATGAGACATGGTAAGGAGGCGCTGACTCAGTAGAGAAGACCTCTCTTCGACTAGTTCTTGACGGGCACTGCATAAACATCCATAGTCTAGCTTATTGCCCTCAGGTGTCATTTGCTGCTTGCCCAGAGCTACTCTGCTTTGGATCAGGTTGTGGCAGACGTTGTATTCAAATGAGAGCTGCAAATTTATGCCAGTTGGTAAATGGAGGACACCTGATCGTCCTCAACGTATCATTTCACTCACCTCCACCTTTTCACGATCACGCTCGAGTACCTTACCATTTTGATATACACTATGATCAATCAAACCGGGGCGGAATCGTAAGTAAAGCTACTGAAAGTATGTTGAAGCTGCCTTGTTGCCTTGAATCCCGTATGTATGCCAACGGGCTAGGCTGCACAGCCTCGAATCGACCCTAGCCTCGTCCCCGGTGGATATATGAATACTGCATCAGTGCATCTTTGAAACGACGATCCTGTGCGTCGCCTCCCCAGCTGTAACATACCAACTGTACCTCTGGTTGCTACAACCAGCGATGAAGGCAAAAGATTGCCTCCACTGGAGAATTGTCCCCCTTGCATGCTATTACATAGTTCTAGGCGCCATCTCTCTCTACACCTGCATATCCCCTATCAAGTGGAATCCCTGGGCAGCATCCTCCAGTACCGACAAAGCTAGGAAGTTATATTTCGCAGAAGAAGAGGCACGTCGAAAGGACACTCCGATTCCGCTTCCCACCCAAAGGCCGCGAGCACTCACTGCGCCCTTGCCGCCAACACCACAGCCCTCGTGCGAGCCCTCTCGCAGCTTGTGGAGGCGACCCAGTGAGCAGAGGTCGCCCAAGGGCCGATGGACGTGTCCGCAGAAGCTATCGCCGTTCTTTGAGAAGCTACCGCCGGAGATCAGGCATCAGATTTATGTCTGCGTTTTCCAGGACGACGCACCCCGCGTTCGCATCGTCCGCAAGATAGGCCAGCGACGTCTCGGCCACGTACGCTCTCGATGCAGTTGTATTGACTCTAGCAGATTCTATGAGTCGGTCTGCTGTAACGCAGTACACAAGGGCGCCGACTGGTACCCTTATCATAGTCGTGACCGTACCGATGGCGGTGTCCTATCTATACTAAAGAGCTGTCGGAAGCTGTACGCCGAAGCAATAGACACCTTGTATCAGAGCCAGACTTTCGCATTGGCGAATCTGGAAACCATGATCCTCTTCTCCGTGACAATTCTGCCGCAAAGATTAAATGTTGTGAGGAGCTTGCAGTTGACATACAAGTTGGGGAACTGTGGGCGCTGGAATGAAGTGGAGGATCTCTCTGAATGGCGAAGAGTCTGCGGTATCTTGTCGAGTATGCGTGCGCTGGAGGAGCTGCGAGTTGACATAAAAGATCGGATTGCAAATGTGTTTCATCCTTTACATGAAGACGTCTTGAGACCGCTTACCGCTTTGACGGCGGTAACAGAGTTTGAGGTCAGGATCAACTGGTCGTCGGCTGATGACCCAAGCTTTCAGGGAGAGGGCGTACCCTTTCGGTTGGTTGAGTTGGGTTCCCTTCTAGATATGGTGGTGTGTTCGTTGTAATGCGCATCAATGATTGTTCAACTGCAAGAGTCATAAAAGCCCGTGCCGCAACAAGAGCAATTCTCGTCATTGACTCCTTCCTCGTGGTAAATCGCGCCGTGCCAACAGGAGCCACGCCAGACAAGTTTCCCAGACGCTTTAGCATGCTCAGTTACACCGACCAGGAGCAGATAACAAAAAACCCCTATTCAACATCATCCCTCCTCCTACATCATGCGCACCCTTCTCATCCTCTACCCAAATCGTCGTCCGAAAACCACAACAATCACCATCCCAAAGCAAACAAAGAACTCCAACAAACAGCCCCTCCAGCTAGGCTCTCTCAAATCGCCAGCTGGCTGTACACGATCAGTAGTCCAATCCAGTCCCATACTCACCCAAGCGCCACCCCAAATCCAAGGCATACCTTGCAAACGCGCCGCATACACACCAACCCCACCACCCCACAACTACCGCAACCACCCTCCCCCAGCCCCCAACCAAAATTCTCAAACCCTCAAACCCTCAAACAACCCCAACCACCAATCTCTCCTAAACAGCCCCAGTCATTGTCTAGCTATACACGGTCAGTAATCTAGACGAGCCCCTTACACTCACCCTCCACCCTCCACCATATCCTCCATTCTACCCGCCCTACCCTAAATCCTCTATTCCTCCAACTACTATCCCACCTCAAGTCCGAAACATCTCTCACATCCTATCTCACTTATATCCAAGACATCCATCCCATCCTCTATTCTACCCACCCTCCATCCTACACAGCCTCCATCCAACCCATCCTATATCCTGCATACCACTCACTCTACACCCTGAATCCTACCCATTCTCTACCAATCCTCTTATTCCTCCCATCCCAAATCCAACCGCATCCCATCAACATCCCCTCTCGTGCTAGGATTCCAAACCCCAATTCCCAAACCCCAAACCCCAAACCCCATAATCCTAGCAATAAATCCATACCGCAACTCATAGTCCACAAATCACGAATCAAAACCCACAAACCGCAAACCTGAACATCCTCCTAACAACCGGCCCCGAGCGGTTTCGAATCGTTAGGTAAGCATTTAAGAGCTGGAGATTATCTGGTGCGGAGATTGAGGTTGAGGCTGTGCCTTTTCTCGATAAATGTATGCACGTACTTTTGTGTATATTTATATGTCCATGTTCATATCTTTGCTGAATCCGAAGCGGCATCAGCTCCGACTTCCTTCATATCTAAACCTCGGTCGAGATGGAGATGGTGCTTGATAGGGGATACTTGTATACTGAGAATTTTCCGAACCTCCTCCTGGAGAATAACGACGGTAGGAAGGTTGATGGCTTTGGGTTATGAGGGGTTGGTGGGCTGTGCGTGCTGGGTGGACGAATTGGGATCATTCCAATGAGACTTTGGCGAGGGTGCGGGTGCGGGAGTTTGAGGATGTTAGAGATTGATATGACCGAAACGTTACTGATATGCTTGAGGAGTCGTTGAATCTGAAACGAGTTGCAAGAATCCGCATCACTGACAGTTTGGCGTAGGATTTGGAAACCTGAGGATAATGAAAGGGGCTAGGATACTGTTGATGTGCCTAGATGGGTTGTCGATGGCGGAGGGTGGAGATGATGTGTATAATACACTATAAATCTGGCGAAACTCGAATGGGGATCTTTATGTACGGCTCGATCTTGCTATTATTCCACTATTAGTGATTATAAACCTATATACAGAACAGTCCTGTTCATGCAACGTATCTGCTTAACAAATCATCGACATCGCTTTCCAACCATGAATCCCACAAATGCGTTTCGTTTCTCCTTTTTTCCTGACATATAACATCGAGTATGCCCCCTGCGTCACCACCGTCTCTTGTCCATATAGATCCGATCCGCCTCATTATCATTGTGTCGTTCAAGCTCATGCGGCTAAAAAGCTTATAACATGGCGAATGCTACGAGAGCAGCAGCCACAAGACCGAAGGTGGAGCCAACGATTGTAGCCGAGGCGCCGCTGGCTGGTGCAGTGAGGGCCGATGTGGTGGCGCGGCCAGGAGCGGGGGCAGATGCAGTCCCGGCAGGCGCGGTGGAGTTGCCTTTGGGGAATGGTGCGGCGCTAGGGATAGCTGGGCCAGCAAGGCTTGAAGTGATAGCTGCGGTGGTGGGCGCTACAGAGGTTGCACTGGTGGCGGCCGAGGTGCTCGGCGCAGAGCTAGCGGAAGTGACAGCGGAGGTCGCACTGATGGTGGCTGAGGTGCTCGTCGCAGAGCTAGCGAAAGTAGCAGCCCCAGCACCGACGCCGATAGAGGTGCCAGCAACGCTAACGGTCTCCGATGATGGGAGATCCACTGAGTCGCAGGCATTCACCTCGAGATAAATCTGATAGCATTGGCCGCCCAGACTTTGGTCGTATATGTTGCTGAAGGAGCCTGAATTGCAGCCCCAAAAGATGGCACTGCCGCCGAGAGCCAAGGTGTTATTCTGGCAAACTGAAAAGCCTGCAGTGAAAAAGCGAGGGTCTTGCAGAGGGCTATCAAATTGGAACTGGTGGTTGGCAACAATTTCGGCAGTACGCAGGACTTGATCGGTCATGACGCCGCCTTTGAGTGTTATGAGAGGGATGGAAGTGCAGGCAACACGCTGTGATAGAAATTAGTGTTTGGTGCCGAGCGATGCGGTTCGACACAGCTGGAAATTGAAGACTTACCGATGTCGTAGGGGTAGGGTTGGATGACACGTTTTTATTGACGATCTGGAAGAGCCCAGGGAAGTCCGTTGAGCAGGATGGTGGAGTGCCAGTTGCTGTCTGTGCCGAGACGGTGGCCACGAAGGCGAGGAGGGCTACGGCGTACTGCATTGTTGTGAGGAGTACAATGGGTATTGTGATTAGAGGTCAGGGGGTTATTATGCGACAAGCAGCGAAGCAGGAACGATAGCGACTGTTGTGAGTAGCTGAAGCGAATGTATGTACTGGATGCTATGCAAGAAAGAGATGGGTAAGGCTATGCTAGATGGAGATCTGATGAGTGGAAGAAGTAAAGAAGGAATGGGAGTGTCGGGGTTAATGTATAGACACAGATCGGTGACGCGGCGGGATACGAGGAGGCAAGTTGCCAAAAGCGGGGCGGGAGAAACGATAAAACCCCTGCCACCAGCCTGAAGAGCAAGTATCCCGGATACCACTCGCATCACACCCTCCTTGCACCATGGTTGGCCTGTAACAGCACCGCTTAGAATGAATGATTGTTTCTGTTGCCAATTGATTGATCAGTATTCAGTTGAGCACCCAGCATCTCCGGCGGCAAAGACGATGTCCTTGAAGAATTCGTGGTGGAGCTGTGTCGAGTCGCAACGATAAGGTCGGTGAAGATTGTCGCAGGGTGTTCGAGGCTAATGATCCTTTCGGACTAGCGACCGATCAACCCGCTTATCATTGGCCGGGATTGGTGCGATCTGGGATAGTCCGGAATCGCGCTCCTAGTTTATGTCTCAACAGGATTAGACCAAGGCCGAACCAGCAAGCCTCGGCGGGTTTATGGCTGGTGCACTGCTGCTTTGGCTGATCTCTGACTGGGGGCGGGACGCCAAAAGATTCGCCCATGACCCTGCTGGACGTTTCACTCACAAGGAGAAGAACACAGCAGACTGGTATTGAGCGTTTTCATGCGAAAGGCACACGCACCGGTGGTCGAACGTTGAAGGACACGGTGTTTGCTGATTGAAGCATCCCGAGCTGCCCCATTCGCAACTCTTCCAGTCGGCTACGGTCTTGGCATTCTAGCTCCGCGGTGTTTGTTGGCGCACTGGCGCATTCGTCAGGATTGCTAGGGTCTTGGCACGCTAGCTCTACCGCACCACCGCTAATGATTAAAAATGTCGAAGAACACTAGATGTGCGAAGTATAAGCAGCTGTCTCGTCTAGACAAATAGCAATAGTATACCTATCAGAAGCCCTGTCAATCCCACCTTCTTCCAGTCTACACAACTCTTCCAGCTCCTTGCCCGTCCTTGGAGGACTTGTTTGCCGGTGCTCGTGCTATCAACCTTGCCTGTTGGTGGATCGGAAGTGGGACGCTCCCCGGTGCCATATGTGCTTTCGAGGATCTTTGTGCCGGTGCTCGTGCTACCTAGATCACCAGTAGGTGAACCAATAGCGGAATAGTCGCCAGTGTTGGTGCTGCCTGTCTTGCCAGTAGGTGAATCAACATTAGAATGGTCGCCTGTACTGATACTACTACCCGCTTTGCTTATAGGTGAATCTAAAGTAGAATGGACGCCGGTGGTGGTGCTGCTGCCTACTTTACCGGTAGGTGAATTAATATTGGATTGGTCGCCAGTGCTCGTGCTGCCTGCTTTGCCCTTAGGTGAATGAAAAGCGGAGTGACCGTCGGTGCTGGTAATGCCCGCTTTACTCGTAGGTGAATCAAGATCAGAATCGTTGCCAGTGCTGGTGCTGCCTACTTTGCCAGTAGGGGAATCTAAGATGGAATCGTGGCTGGTGCTGGTGCTGCCGCTGCCTAATTTGCCAGTAGGTGGATCTAAGGTGGAATCGTGGCCGGTGCTGGGGCTGCCTACTTTGCCAATAGGTGGATCTAAGATGGAATCGTGGCTGGTGCTGGTGCTGCCGCTGCCTAATTTGCCAGTGGGCAGACGAACAGCGGAATCGTCGCCGGTGTCGTATGTATTCGTCTTTAGAGCTTCACTCGCACTGGTCCGGTCAATGAGCTCAGGTGCGCCTGGGTTTGGGGCGATGGGCAGATTCCCAGGGGTGGCTATGGTCACAGGCGTCCCATCTATCGCTGTGAGGTCGAATAACGAGATTAAAGCGGTTTTGACGACATCTACAGCTGAAGTAGCTGCGGCTTTAGTCGCTTGACTGGTGGTTGAGTATTTCTTGCTTTCTGGGGTTTTGATTGATGAAATTGGTGATGTGAATCGATTGTTTTCGAGAATAGAAGATTTGGAAATCTGTGGAAATGTAGTAGCTACGAGCGCCGATGCTTGGATGGGGCCATCGTTGCCACCAACGGCGGTGTTGCTCACGGAGGATGCAGGACCGATCTGGACACCAGCCACAAATATTGCAGGGTCTCCTCCCTTAGCAGGTTGAGACGCAATCGAAGGATTGGAGGGGGGATCAACGTGGTACTGGTCGGTTGCATGGTCCACAGTTGGCACCGAATCCACTGCGGTTCGTAGCGTATTCGGACTATCGGCGCCTACAAGCTGAGGCATGTTAGGCTTTTGATCTTGTTTCGTAGCACTTGGATCCTGAGGTGTTTCATTAGTAGCTGGTGCCGTGGCTGGAAGATGCGCAAGAGGCGGATTTGGCTCCGGACCCATGACGATGCAGACTTTGTTGGAAGAATCCGACTCCTGTCTTGAAACTGTAGAATGCGGAGCAGGATCAATCGATCCAACGGTGCGGAGCGATGCAATAGTCTGAAATGGCAATTTTGGATTGTTCTGAACGCTATTTGGCGTATATTTGTCACTAATGCTGCTTTCTTGTCGAAAGTCGCTGCTGGTCTCCTGTGGCGCAAGTCCTGGCAACGTTGCTGGATTCATTTGCGGCCCATCGAACATGGGGCCGTTGAGATGATTATGAGGGTCGGGTACTTCCTGCTTGAGTTCCAATAGCGTGCTATGCGTTTCCTTTGCTTGTTCTAGCGTTGGTGTGTGAGGTGGTGCACGCGTCGATGTTCTATCGGTAGCAGTATTTCTGGCACCGGCATTGGGGCTAGGACTTGGCATCGGCGGATCCATAATAGCTTCTGGACCTGTGGAAGTAGTGGTTGGTACCGATACCGTTAATGGTGTCAAAGATCTTGGCGGGTCAATCCCACTGAAGAAATTGCTACCACACGTCATAAATCCGCGGTTTATATCCTTGACTTTGTTTGGTAAAGCAATAAGAGGACGGTACGGTTCACCTTCTCGAGGCTTGTACCAATTCTCTTCCTGACGTATCATCTTAGCTGGGTACGCTCTATGTGGGGGCTTCGGAGACTCGAGCTACTAACCATTACGTTTTGTGGAGGACATGGTAGGTCTCGAATGTCAAATTGCTGGGGTTGAAAAAAGGGTCGGCCGCCAACACCGGGCCCTAACTGTCCTGCCCATGTTGATAGTTCACCTGGGGAAAAAGCGAGCATTGTTGATGCAATAGTCGTATGACCGCCGCAAATGTCGTTAGTAACTATATTCTGGAAGTTGGCGTAGATTGATGGGGATGTACTAGTCACTAGTTATATAATGCTCAGCGCAACACACATTTGGCCAAGAGCTTACAAGGTAAAATTGCCAATCACAGCAATCGTGGTAGGTAGGACAACATTTTGGATCGAAGAGTTGGTGATCAAGGAATGGGCATGCGCGGAAACGCTAGGGCGTGGACCGTAATTTGCAGTAGACGTGGTTGGGCTGAAATGTAATGAAGGAGACCAAGAACACGGATCTGACGACCATGGACTGTTTAAATATACCTTCTGGGAAATGGCGTTCGTGATTGTTATATGAGCTGTCTTGGTCAACCTCGAATCTGGACCTGTGCAGCCCCAATAGGTTTCAGAAGCATCCGTCGTTGCACCGTAATCCAATGGATGGGTGCTGTTTCCAATGATGTCTAAACAAGATGTGCTCGCATTCGCTTCCGGCCAGTAGTAAATATCAACGTTTCCAGCACTGATGGTACAACCCGAGCAGCAGAGATCTTCCACCTCATCAATTACACCGTCGTTAGCAATCAAAGGCGCCGACGGACCGGTTTTCTTCCACGAGGACCACTCAGCGTAGTCGGAATAGCATTGCGGCGATCTCATCCAATCTTTGACTTGCCCATATCGTGACGATTTTTGCGACGCCGTCATGTCAAGACACTCTGTTGGCCCCCCGAGGAAGCAAACATCAACGTAGAGGCCATGGGTTATATTGGTAAAGAACACATCCATCGCGTGAGTCTTGTTTCCTGGGCAGGAGGTGTTCCACAGCACGCATGTTTCCCCAAAGTCAGGTATAAGACTAGATACCGAGGACGAACTAGTACCAGCGCTGCTGTGTCCTCCCCAAGTTCCCGAAGGTTTCCAGGTAGTCGCATTATATTGATTGTGGGATCCAGTGGAGAATTGATTGTGGCTTTGGACATTCGAAATGGGGGTTGAATAAGTGATGGCTGCCGCTCCGGTCAGAGGCCAGGGAGCTTGGACTGTACTGCCAGACACGCCTCCGATGATAAACGGTGCAAAGAGTAAAATTGTAATGACAGTAAAGCGTAACATGTCTTGCGCCGAAAGGCTGTGATCTAATTATGGAAGAAGAAATAATCGACAACAATGCAATTGTCTTCAGATGGCTAAGCTGAATGCATGACAAGTAATGGCCTGCTCAAGCTAGAGAGAGTGAAGGCCTCGAAAGAGTGTACATTCGAGTACTCTTAGATACAAGCTCTAAGCGCTGGGATGGAGCAAGGATAAACACGGCCCCAGGACAGTGATGAGGGAAAAGAACCGCATATGGAATAAAGTGGTACCGCCACAGTTACAGAATCAGCCTACTCCGCGGCACAAGAACTTACAGCAACTCCAAAACAATGATTGGGGCATCCATCATCGTTGGTTTTATGTGCCGCCGACCTGCTTGATGAATATCGATCAGATACTGATCTGCGCAGGGTTATAAAGCCAATCAGATCTTCCATATTAGCCCGATCTTGGCACGTCAATAGCATCATGAGTTCACGGACGTAACAAAAGTCTTTTCATATTCGCACGATCATGACACGTCGATCTGACAATCTGTTCACGAATGAAAGACAGAGCATGTCCAGACGTAAAAGTCGTGTGCAATAACTTCAGAGCATTGTTCAACGACGACTGAGATCTCCAGTACTTTAACGTATGCAAGACCCCTGCATGCTCGGGCGCTAGACATCCGCAAATAGCGTGCCTGTCGAGCGTTTACAGGAGTCGCCTTGGAAAAGCGCCTCTGGATTGTTCACGTTCTGAACTGTATACCAGGCTACTCTAATTTAGCATCAGCTCTCAAGAACGCTGGCTCCAAGAAGCTCCTCGAAAAAGATAGTGCACTCAGTCAGCTTTAGACTCGCATAGAACTACGCAGTGTGGTACATGCAACAACAATGAAACGAGCCAGAATCCTGCCGCGCCTCCAAACCACCAATTAGACTTGCTCAGTGGGATCTTAGATCGGCACTGCAATAAATATCTGCATCCAGCTCGCTTGCTCCGAATCGGACCCCACCGATCACGCTAACTTGGAATCGAGAATGAGATCTGTTTTCCCCTCAAGAGAGGGCATCGATACGGTGGTTTCCAAGCGGCATTGTTGATAACGAAGAAATGAAGTGTCTGGTGCGGCGGGTCTTGCGCCTGTCCCACATGAGATTCGGTGAGTGATTCATAGTATGCACTGGTTTCCCTTGGGTGATGGGATACCGCTGACGAGCTGAGAGAAGACATGCTGACGGGCAGGATCATGAGAGAGGTCAAAAGAAGGGAAGATGTGTGCGAAGATCAAGACGTTGATTGACATACATAAGCTACCATTGTCCTTGCCCGGGTCTCACAACACACAAAATCTCGCCCAAAATTCTCTTGCACGCCAATTATGGCTCAATATACGGTATCGTAGATCGCTACCAAAAGAAAGCTAAAAATTCTTCCTCCCAGCTTGAATAACCAACAAGCTTGCTTTGACGTTACCCAAAATAATCGTCTCGGCTAAAACACCTAGACTGCCGCGTATCTCTCCTTCTGGTCCAGGGCTATGGCTGGAGAAGCTACTCCCCTGGTTCCTACCCACAATAACGAGGTCACCGGCATTGTTTGGGGACTGACCGACCTCTGCCCTTGCTTTGGTCAGAGCATCCTGCACTGGCTGCACGCTTTCAATGCTGTCAAAGAATACTCGGGATTGGAGTTCGGCTGCCAGAGAGTCGGCCATGGAAGTGAAGAAGTTTCTGTCTTGGTCAGAACCCGAGTCTCTGACGGCTGACGCTGTGATCCGTGATCTTGATTTCGTGGCAGTGGTTTCGGTGTTAGGATCTACAACTACATTCGGACTTGTTGTACCCGCTGATCTCAGGTTAACGATAGTGGCGGTGACATTGGGGCTCTTGGCCAGTCTCAATACGAAGCGTAGGGCAACCCGGTCGTCGTCGCCACCGAGGAATGGGAAGAAGATGTGATGACTTCGGTCCATGAGTGGAGCAGTAGGATGCAAGGGATTGCTGCGTATGCTCAGAGGCCCCAGCTCTTCTCTTGCCGGAGCTGCAAAGCCGTTGTTGATAAAGACCGCAGCATTACATGGAGCTCGATCCAAGAACTTAGACACAAAGTGATTATAGGAACTGTTGCCGAAAGCGTTCGGCTGTGTCTCTGCCATATTCGCCACAATGGCTTCGGAGAAGTTGCCATTCTCGCTCCACGGAAGTAGAATCATATCGGATTTCCGGTCAGTAGCCCGTTCACTCAAAAGCTCGGGATAAGCGCCTTCAGGGACAAGCTGCACTTCTCCGGAGACTGCGACGTTATTGAGTTGACCAAAGGTATGGAAAGCGTTGACGACCGGATCTCTTGTCGACCATTCGTCTGCTTCGGCCTCCTTCATCACAGAAGACAGACGCTCTGAGAGCTCGAGCATGCGTAACCCGTGGACCTCGAGGGGACGCTTTCCAATTGGTAGTCGTGTCTGGTCTGTCTCCGCACTCGTCGCTTTGCCATTCTTATTCGGATGAGCTTTCAGGGTGGGAGCGCCAGACTTGTCTCCTCCGAGGAGTGTGACGAAAGTGAAAAGGCTAGGCAGACTATCCAATCTGAGGCACACCAGAAGCCTTCGAATGTCACTATCCTGGTCTTTCCCAGGTGCAAAGCCGCCTTCTCCGCTGGAGGTATCCTCTGACACCAAATGAGTGCCGTCCCACTCAATTTCTCCCCGCTTCCAAGCAGCAAGCTTCTTCTGATACCATGGTGGGAAGAGGGCCAAGGTGAGTGGTGTAGTGGCAAAGGTCGTGACGAGCGCCATGACCACGAAGATGGTAAATGTGCGCTGGCTAAGGATCTTGGCTTGTAGGCCAATGTTCTGTCCAAGTCAGTATTGGAGCTTTGACAATTATCGGAAATCACCTACCAACACAATCAACTCCACTAGGCCCTTGCAGCTCATAAGAACACCAATCGTAAAGCTTTCTCTCCAAACCATTTTATTCGCTCGAGCGGCAAGAGTGCCACCAGTGACCTTTGCAATGAACGCCACAGCGATAACTCCGATAACGTATGCCCAAGTGATTGCCGAATTCAGAAGGCCCAAGTTAGTGCTCAGTCCGGAGAGCGCAAAATATAAGGGAAGAAAGAAGACGGCGACCAGATCTTCGATCTTCTCGGTAAGCTTTATGGCAAATCCTCCTTCGTGAGGGCATATCAGTCCCATGAGGAAAGCACCGAAGATGGGGTGAACTCCAATAATGCCAGTGAAGAATGCAGAGGTAAATACCATGAGCACAGTCAGTGCTACCACTGATTGAGTTGGCCCATTACTGAGACTACCAGTGCGCCTGAGGAGAATGATGAATAGTGGCCGGACCGCGTACACGAGAAACAAGATCCACGCGACACATGTGAGAAGGACGTATAGAGCTGTAACCCCAGAACCGGCATTGACCAGAGCCACGCATAGCGCCAGAAGGATCCAGCCAATAACATCGTTGCTTACTCCTGCAGAGAGAACGACCACACCCACTTGGGTTTGCAGAAGCTTGAGCTCTGTCAATATTCTGCAGAGCACTGGGAAAGCCTTTTAGACATTAGCAGCTGATATCTCATAAACGGGAGAGCATCCAGACTCACCGTAATTGCCATTGCCACACCAACGAACAGCATGTAGGTTCCAAAGCTTATCGGCAGAAGCCCGGGGTCGGTGCGGAATTCGTGATATAGACCGTAGGCAATTGCGCATCCCAAGCCAAATGGAAGAGCCATTCCAGCTGCCCAACGCTCAATGCAATCCTCCAATTTGATACCATGAGTCTCAGATCCACTTCTAGCCCAACCAGGAAGAGGAAGAGGATGAGCCCGACGTTGGCGGCCATGCTCAAGGTAGGCATCGAGGCGGTAGGAAAGATGGCATCTGTGAAGCCTGGGATGCGGCCCATGACGGACGGTCCCAGGAGTATGCCACCAATGACTTCCGCGATAACTCTTGGTTGGCGGATCTTTGAGAGGGGCAAGTGGAGGAGTCTGCAGAAGATGATGATGATACCGGCCTGGTATGGAGATATTCAGCTTGGATTTGAGCACCATAAGAACGAGGGACAAGCATACCTGGATTATGAAGAGAATGATGGGGTTCTTGGGGTCGTAGACCGATGGATTGGCACCCTGGAGGATACCTCCTTGAGCCGGTGCTCGAGGCTTGCCCATGATGAGTATTGACTACACAGACGACGGCGGAGCCAACTATGCTGCACAGGTACAAAAGGTGGGAAGTGGCACCAGGAGCGCTGAAAGGAAAAAGAACTCCGAGTCGCAGGGTGCAGTAGCAGGGGTGGGGACAGAAGGAATGTGTAGCCGCTGAGATCCTACGCCATGCTTAATAGCAGTCGTGGGGATCGAGTCTGACGGGGCTGTGAGGCGGAAGGCGTCTCTAGCACGAGGTCGCACAGGGTCCTGGCGTGGCAGCGGTGTCAGACGATGAGATGATACGGCTTTCAGAGGCCAGCTAAAGAGTATCATATGCGTTGCAGGCGGATGGGAGCGACAAAGCACAGACCATGTGATCTGTTCACCGCTCCTGCGACCCATCCTTTCCGTTCGCATCCTCATCCTTTGTGTCAAGTGGTGGAGGGCCAAGTTTTTGAAGGATGCATGGTTCTTGAATGCGACGTTCCAGACCCCTGCGCGCGGCTCGAGGGGTAAAGTCGCCTATTAGCTACCGACCGAGACCCATCGGCTGACTCAGCATGCATCTACATCGAACCGAACTGTCTTCTGATTATCTTGTCACTAGTGCCACGCTATCGCTGATCAAATTCCCTAAAACACAGCGTTGTATAAAACAGGACAGATCATAGGATATCTCCACTTGCGCTAAGGTAAATTCATACCATATAATCTTGAACATCAGATGGCTACTGGTTGGGAGACCATTTGCGAGCATGGTAGTCAGAAGTCCGAGATTCTGCCGCTGAGTGGCGCCATATTCGAAGGACAGAGGCCGTCGTTGAGGCAGAGCACCGGCTCGATAAATGATTCACAGTGATCGCTCTCGCTTGCTCCTAATCATCAGATTTGATACAGAACAATGTTCTATTGATGGTGACACCAGCCGCGATTCGGGCTTATTCGGAATTAGCTGAGCCTATGCGGATCAATTTCGAGCTTGCCATGCGCTTGAAGGAGATTCCACACCAATTCATCCAGAATGTGGATGGCTCGACTGCGTCCTGTCTCATTCACCTTTAGCAAGACGAGAGAGTTTGGGAAGGCCGAAAGTGGGTATCCTTTTAGGCATGTGGCTCACAAAACTCTCATCATATCCTCGCTCCCTAGCACTCGGAAAGCGACTGCGAGACGACCCTTTTCGTACTCTCTCGTTCTTGTCGTCAGATTGCGGTAGAGTCGGGAAGCCCCCCTTGGAAGAGAAATCATTGTGAAAATGAACGTTGGACTACTGAGTCGTCTGACCCGCTTGAGCGGCATGGCCGAATGTTGCTACATCTTACCACGCGGATATTTTCGTGAATTTTCCTGGAGATGAGCTGTCTGAATATCTCTGGTTGGAGCAGGCCGTTACTCCATCGACTGAGGCTTGAACTTTACATTGCGTTGAAGCAAGCCGCCCTGTTCAACTGGGCACTTCAGTGTCTGGGATCTGTTCCTGATTGAGTGGCGCATGCCAGCATTTGAACCCATATCATAGCCAGGGTACGTTGTAAGCAAGCTACCGGAGCGTAGGCTGCTGTTGATTCATCGCCATTCGACCATCATGCAGGCATGTAGCCTTTGGCTGGTCTTACTCAATCATGCAGTAGCTGTATAAGCAGGTAGTGCTCAGATACTGTGCTCATTTGAGGACATGATGCTAGGTCTTGAATTACTTCACTCTCGAAAAGACTCACGCTATCAGCAGTGCAGTCAACGTCAGGGGCTACAAGCCGGATCCTGCAGTCGAATAAGGAGAAGCTACCGCTCCAGGATCCAAGCCGGAGGACTGCGCTATGATTGCTGCTCATTTTGGGACTTGGAGACCGTAGTGATTGTTGGCTTCTAAAGTGGGAGAGCAGAAGTGGAACGCAGCGCAGGTTGAGCAGATTTTGGATTGAGTGGTCATGTCGGTGCTGTTGAGTCCACCTAAACAAGGCTTTCTCGAGGTCGTAATACGGTTTTGGATTTGTTGAGCTCAGAAAACGATGTAAATCAGAGGCACCGGTGGGCCAGCTACTGATAGAGATGCATGAAGGCCAAGATTAGCAGTCATTCGTCCAAAGACCTCAAGACGTACAAACTGTGTATGCGTCACAAACTCCTGCCCTCCATGTATGATTATCAGGGAACGCAGTATTGCAAAGATTACCCATCCAACTTGAAGGAGTGAAGCCTTGCCAATTCTGGCCTGCAATACAGATACCGAAAGCTTTTAGTGTAGTCGTTGCTCAAGCATTTCGGCACAGGAAGAGCCCTTAGTGTTTGACAGCTGGGAGAAAGGGTCTTGACCGGGCACACCCTCCCACGACGTGGTGCTTCGTCCTTATCTGGGGGAACATCTGATACGGAGTAAGCCATTTGTGATTGGAGGATGTGGAAGAAGGTTGTGCTCCCTCCTTTCTGGTCGATTTGCAGCGGGTCCACCCACCAAGCCCAGCAAGCCTCCCATGAAGTCGATTTAGCCTCCTTTTTAGTCGCTTTGCGCTACGTCCCGTCTTCCCGTCAGCCTTGGCAGCGTTAGTGGCATCAAAATGCCACGCCGCTCTGGGATTCAGAATTTCGGTTTTCACCACCAAACAACGGTCAAATATCACGCTTGGAGGGTCATTCGAGACCTTAACTCTCGATAGCTCATGATAGACTTCAATAGACTTGAACATTGATGCATCCGTGTACTCTGCGCATGTTCAGCAGAGTGCATGGTTGTGGAAGCATGCGGGATTTTCTTGACCATACAGAGGCGCCAGTCCCAGCTGCAG
>JAABUL010003835.1_pt1 | contig 21402 bp, 1 predicted proteins | sample 5559151 | NCBI WGS metagenome assembly JAABUL01 (sample SAMN10711876, study PRJNA513368) | rock metagenome | isolation source: Antarctica rocks | place: Antarctica: Victoria Land, Pudding Butte sud | reverse complement strand
GACACTGAACACAATACATATTGTACTAGACCAGCCTAGCACGAAGCCTGCCTCCCTCGTCCTTGACACTCCTCTCTAAGAGATCAACCCCAGACCCCAGTCGACCCCCCTCGGACGACAGGGTCGTAACACTTACTTAGCCTCTTACTTTTCAGGTTTTTTATATAGAGGTAAACCTTATCCCCCTTCTTTAGTAGAGGATATATTTTTCTTTTCTTATTGACTCGTTACTAAGTCTTAGTGTTAACCTCGCTGATTATCTTCTATATATCGCTATATAGTCTTTTCATATCGGATATTAACACCGTTATCCTTTCTGCCCTAGAACCGCTCCTTGGTTCTAGGAATAAGTTAGCATGTCTCCTATAATTTATAAAGAATGGAGATAGTCCGATTATTTCTAATCTCTTATCGTTAAGTGCCAATTATACTATAGGAAGTAAAGAGACCTAGTTATTTTATTTATAACTAATATAGTATCTCAGGTATACTTCTATTATTTAATTTGTTCGTTCTGTCTAATCATCGGTTTCTAGATGATAGGCGGTTAATATTCGCAGTTTTATTCTAATTACAGCGATTAGAGTCTTCTAATAACGAGATATAAAGAGTCTGTCTCTATCTGATATAATAGATTCAGGTATACTATAATCCCTTATCAGCCTGTCTAATAGGACGAATCCTAGCTAATAGGCTTTGTACGTCTCTTTATAGGGGATCAGGATTGCATATTTTATTAATTTATTAACTATTACCATTATCAAGTTAAAAGTACCCCCCGTGACTAGATCTTTTGATTCTAGTAGCTTGACGACAAAGTCTATTATTACATCCTTCTATAGTGTGTCTAGAACTAGTGCAAACTGTATTTACCTATATTTGGCGTGGCGTGCAGACTTATTCTGCTGGTATTGAATACATTCTCTGATATATTTCTTAACATGCGCACGTAGTCGTGGCGTCGCATATTCTCGTTGGAGGAGCTCCACTGTTTTAGATACTCCCGGATGTCCTTATAAAGGATCATTATGGTAATCCTAGATTACCTCTTCAATATATTTCTCAGGTATATATGTCCTTCCTTTATACTAGAGGAGCTCTTATCCTAGTTATTGAATCTTTAGCTATATAGCTAAGTTATCGTTGATATAGCCTTCCTTCAGGGTTGGCGTAATATCCTAGACTAAGACTCGCGTGGTTATTACTAACGTTTATGTTAGTACTAGCGATCCGTCCTTTTCTTATTTAAGAATAGGCCTCTCCGTGATGTCCTTAGATTCTATATAGTCTGACCGCTTACTTAGGGCGTCTACTCGGCCATTATCCTTCCCTAGGGTGTATAGTATCTTGAACTTATACTATCCTAGTAATTCTAACTAATGTACTTGTCTTCGATTCAACTCTTTAGTTATAGTGAAGTTCAAGAGGTTCTTATAATCTATAAAGATAGTAAGTTCTAAATAACTCTCTATATATACCCTTTAATTCTGAAGTGTATATACTACTACTAACAGTTCCTTATTATGAATGTCGTAGTTCTGTTCTACTACTAACATCTTTCGCGAGTAGTAGGTAATTAGGTGCCATTTACCATCCTTTTCCTGATATAGACAGGCGCTAATTGCAAGATCCAAGGCATCTATTTCAACACGAGTAGGTTCGTTCGCTCGGAAGGTATAGAGTATTAGTGGATTTTGATAGACTTCCTTTAATATCGTGAATGCTTTTTACTAACTGGATCCCTATTAAAATCCCTTCTCCTTCTTAATTATATTTATAAGTAGTAGGGCTATTTTTGAATACCCTTCAATAAACCTTCTATTAAAGTTCAAAAATCCTAAGAAGCTCTAGACTAATTTCACGTCGTATAGTATAGGCTATTCTGCGATAGCCTTGATTTTTTCAGGGCTTATACGAATGCCTGTGGTACTTACCATAAATCCTAGGAATTCCACTGATTCCTTATGGAATTCATACTTCTCTGGCTTAAGGAGTAATCTCGCTTGTAATAGGCAAGTTAAGATATCCTATATATACTGGATATATACTTCCTTAATCTCAGAGTAGATTAAAATGTTATTAAGGTAGGCGATCGCGGTACGATCTAAATAGGCTTGAATAACATTATTAACTAGTGCCTAGTAGGTTACTAATACGTTAGTAAGTCTAAATAACATGACTAGGTACTTATAATATCCGTATCAAGTCCTGAATATAATTTTCTATTCTTCTCCGGCTTTCATTTAGATTAAGTTATAAGCTCCTCGTAAGTCGAGCTTAATAAATATCCTTGCCTAAGAGAGTCTATCCTGCAGCTCGCTAATATTTGGTAAGAGATATCGATTCTTGATAGTAATATCATTTAACTTCTGATAGTTAATGTATAACCTAAGTTTCCTATCCTTCTTCAGTATAAAGAGGATTGGATATCCTACTAGTGATTTAGATTCTTAAATAAATCCCTTTTTAAGGTTCTTATCAATGTACCCGCGTAGTATAGTAAGTTCCTTTTCTAATAATATATAGATTAGTTTAAACGTTAGTTCCTTTCCTAGTTTAAGTTCGATCTCATAATCCTAAGATTAATATATAGGTAAAGCTTTTACTATTATTTCTTTTATAAAGAGATATATCTATTTCTTATACTCTTATAAGATATTAGGAGGTTTATCATCTCCTTTAAGAACTCTAGCTTCCTTTTAGCCCTACTAACCTCTACTAGTACCTACTAAGTTAGATCCTCTTTTCTTAAGGTTATCCTTTTTTGAAGATAAAGTAATATATACTTCGACCGGTCTTCGATTTAACTTCTTATCTACTATTATCCGCTATCAGCGTATAAGGTAGATACTAGTAATAATATTAATTCGCTTAAATCTAAGTACTCCTGTTTTCTAATTAATTACTAGGTTATATTTCTTTAATTAAGGCATTCTTAAAATGATATAATAAGTGGCTATCCTAACTATATCTAAAGAAATTTCCTTACGGTGGCGTTGAATTATAAGGTATAATAAGGTAGTCTCCTCGCTTACACTTCCTATTAATAGTTCTAACCCGTCGGCTATTTATAAGCTATATAGCTCCTTCTTCTTTCAAGTTAGTAAGCCCGCTAACTATATTAAAGTTCAAGAAACGAAGTTACCTATTACTTCAGAATCTATTATAGTAATAGTATTTATCCTATTAATCTATACTAGTACGTTCACGTGTATCTTATAATCTGTCGAGTATAAATGTCATGTTTTTAGGGTTATAACATTAATCTCCTCGTACTTCCCTATAATATAAGGGATTACTCTTTTCCTGAATTAGGGAGAAACTTAGTAATCTTCTTTTAACGCATATACTTCTAGTATTAGTCGTGTAAGCATGCGTACTATTCCGTTAAGTAGCATTCCTTAGTATCTATCTTATACCTAAGGTGGGTATAAAGGTACTAATGCCACTTATTATTATATCCTGGAAAGAAACTTTGTCCTCTTTTTATTACTAGATGCCATGTGTAGTCTAACTTCTAACAGTTTCTCTAGTCACGGTATCTGCATGCGGGAGTTATTAGCGTCCGTCCTTCGTAAGTCTATACAGCCTAATGAGTCTTGTAATAGTTATCTATATAAGCGCTCCAGTATATAACTCTATATTCCAGATGGTTTAAATCATTACGATATTCTTATATTAGTAACTTGTCTGAAACTTTCTCTTAATAAGATTCTAATTATTCCTTAGAGTCATCTTTCTATTAATCCGTTAACGCGGAGGTATAAGGTACGGAGATATTTAGTTTAAAGCGTAGTACTTCTTCTTCTTCTTCTATTGATTCGCTAGTACTTATGTAATCCTAGTCTAAGTCTCCTTTAATTCCTTATCCTTAATCAGGCTTTTCCTTCTAATCCTTACCGTCGTCGTTAGAGTCCAGTTCTCTTAGTCGATCTTAAATAGTTCTAAGTCGTGCCTCTATCTACGTGATATTCTTTTCCTTCTTAATAACTTCCTTTTCTAATTCTTTATATCGCTACTAGAGTTCTCTGATGTCTACCTTAGGCGTGTCGAATGCTGCGAGTAAATCATATATAATTACGTTAAGTTCCTCATTATTATATTCTACCTTAGGCGGATCTTCTAAAGGTCTATTCTTCTTAAGTAGTACTCTTTATAGTATATTTAACTATAGTCATTATACTATGTTTTTTAACCTATAGTTCCTAGTAATATGGCCCGGCTTATTATAGCTATAATAAAGTATTACTCTCTTACCCCTATTATACTACTTCTTCCCCTTAGGTCTTCCTTTTTACTGTATGAAGTCGAGTTTTATAGGTATATACTTATAAGGATCTCGGTATATCGTTTTCTTTACGTAGAAACCTCCTCCGAAGTTTCTACTTAGCTAAAATCCTATTAAGCTACTATTATATCGTTTTTCTATAGCTAGCTCGTAGAGTCTATTATTAATTCTAGTTATAGTCTTTATAAGAGTTTTAAGGTCGTTAATTACTACTCCTACTTCCACTTACATAAGTTCTTCTTTAATATTAGCCTTGAGTCCTCTTTAATACATAGTTATAAGTACTTTATCATCCTAATCGGTTTAAGCTAAGTACTATTGAAACTGCGTAGAGTACTCTACTACTGACTTCCTTTAAGTAAGGTGTTATATCACTTATACCGCGACATTATTTTTATTAGAAGGTCCGAAATTTCATTATATCTTAACGCGGAACCTTAAGAAGCTCTCTATCTATCTTTTAATATCTTTATTTTCGTCGTCGTCGGGGTCTTCCAGGTATCTTTTTAGTAGAGGGGCGGATTACTCTTAGGCTCGCCCTCTTAAATAGGAAATAGTAAAAAGGGGTTACTTGACTTATATTATAGTATTAAACTTAAAATATAGTTATATTTATAATAATTACTTCTCTAGTTTATCTCGTTCTTTATAATATATATCTAGTTTAATAATCCTAATTTTATTATCTTTATTATAAGTAGGAGGTCGTTATCCTTACTCGCTTAGAGTAGGGTTTCATCCTAAGGTATTTATCTTAAGGGTACTTAAAGTATTATAACCCTATTATCTAGGAGTTAACTAGGGTCTAGGATTAATCTCTTAGAGAGGAGTATTAAGGACGGGATAGGTAGGCTTCATACTAGGCTAGTCTAGTATAAAGTATATTATATTTAATGTCTAGGAGATAGCTAGGTTAATAATATAAGTTAAACATGAAGCTCCTATCTACGGGAAAGCATCGCCACTTATATAGATATAGGAAATGCTAGATTAGTTGGATTAGTACTAATACTACTAACTTATCTAGATTAGCTAGATTAGTGCTAATACTACTAACTTGTCTAAATTAGTTAGATTAGTACTAATACTACTAACTTATCTAGATTAGTTAGATTAGTACTAATACTACTAATTATAACGAGAAGTACTTCGTCTAAGCGTAGTATAAGAACCGCGGGTTTAGGCTGTAATATAATACTAGCGTTCTTACTATTAAGTATAATTTTATTAATATAGTCTACTAGATCTTAATAAGTTCTAGTATCTTTTATAGTATAGTAAACTACCTTAAGTAAAGATAATAATTTACTAGGTAAGTTATAAAATCTTACCTTAAGGCTTTTATACTACTAGTTAATACTATTAGGATTATCTTTAATACGTATATATAGGTTTTATATAGGATAATAATAGAGAAGCTATCTATCTACGTAATAAAAGCTAAATGTACTAGAGTACTAAGGTAAAGCTAAGCCTAATCAGGCTATTAATAGCTAACGCATAATAATACATATTAATATACCTACTAAAATAGAAAAAAGTAAACGTCCTTACTTATAAAGTTTACCTCCTTATTATAATAGCTATTACTATAGCCTATCTATTACTACGTTTATAACTACCTTATTATTAATATTAGGCTTATAGATATTAGGCGTTATAGTTAGTTACTAACTTAGTTATATAACTAAGATCTAATAGTTTATACTACTAGTTCTACTTATTACTAAAATCCTTCTACTTTACTAGATACTTAGGTCTACCTTATAAGATCTATCTATTAACTAGCTATTTAATCTTATATAATAGGGCGTCTATATACTTATTCTTAATAGTAGGAGGTTCTTTATTACAATAATAATAATATAGGTTAGGCGTTAATAGTAATAATTCTAACTAAGTAACTAATATAATAGGATAAATCTTTATTATAAGAGGTAACTCTAATTAATATATTAAATTCCTAACCTTCCTTAGGACTTTAAATAGGCTAATCTATTATTTAAATAACTTATAGTTAATTACTTCCTTAAGTTTATACCTATAATATAATTTAAGGTAGATACTAATACCTTCTTATAGATTTAAGGTGATATGTTTCTAGTTATAATATACCTTAACTATTATATTAGTAAAGGTAATTACCTTATTAATAGTATTATATTTCACCTAGTAAAGGTAGTTATAGTCTTTAAGAGGTAAGTCCTATAATAAACCTAAATTATTATTAACTTAAAATCTATATATAATCTTATTTAATACTAGTTTAGTAGTACTATTTATAGAGTTATTATAAATTATACTAAGAAATAATAGTACCTTTACCTAGCTTTAATTAGGATTTACTAATAAATAGAAATATAAAGTAATTTCTATAGACTAGTTTATCTATTTAAACTACCTATCTATCTAAGGATAATAGGCTATTAAAGTTAATATACTTATACCTAGCTTTATAAAGACTATTTTCTAGAACTCTAATATAAACTTTAAGTCTCTATTATTAATAAATACTTAAGACATTCCCTAATCCCTCTTAAATAAGGTAATAATAATAATATTTACTTAATCTTTAATACCTTAAGTATCCTTACCTAGTTTAAGAAGGACCTTCTTAATAAACTTATTAATTATTATTAATAGTATATTAAACCTATTAAAATCAAAGAGTTTAACTATAAAATCTATAATAATTAAGTAGAATAGGATTACTAATATACTTATAAGAGTAAGTAATCTATATAATATATACCTTATAATCTAAAATACCTAGTACTTAAAGTAATAAATAATATAGGTATATAATCTTCTAATAAGGTACCTAATAAAAACTAAGTTAATAAGCCTATTATATATATAATAAAAACTACTATAATTAGATATATTATAAGTAATCTTAAATACTTTAGATTTTATTAATTCTAATATATATAGTCTTTTATAGTTATTACTAGAGGTATAATATAATAGGTTATCCTTTAGCTTAAATTAAATTCTAGGTTTTTAGAAACTTAATATATCTTAGGTTTTAGACTTATTAGGTAGAGTTTTTAGTATTTTAATAATTCTTATTTATAACTTATTATTTTTATAAGTAATCTAAAGATAAATTTTAAAATTATTAAATATCTCTATTAATATAATATAATAGATATCTTCTATAATATTAAATAAAACTCTAATTTTATTAAGATATTCTAGACCTATATACTTATAAAGGATATTAAGAATACTATCTTAATCCTAAGATATTTATTTAAATCCTAATAATTATAATAATATATTAGGTATAATATTTAATTTATTAAACTTACAATATATTATAATATTTAAACTAGAGAGGTACTAAGAGATATAAATAAGCTAAAGGTTAAGCTTATTAATATTTAATATTATTAATATAATTTATTTAGATATTAATATAATAGTAAAGTAATTAATATAAATAATAATAAAAAGTACTTATAAAGATTTAATAAGATATCTTATTTTCTTAATAACTTATATTATACCTATAATTTTAAGCTTAATTAACTAATAGTTCTTCTTAACTCTATTTAATAACTTATTAAGGAATAAAATTAACTAGATACTTATCTTAATAAAGGTCCTATTAAGAGATAGGTCTTCCTTAATATAGTATATTATTATTATAAAACCCTAGTATTTTAAGGTATCTAAATCTATATATATCCGCCTTATATAATTATAATAGATAAGGAAAACTAGACTTTTAAATACTTTATATAATATTTTATATACCTTAATTTCTATAATACTAGGTTTCTTAATAATTACTTTTATAAATTAATATTTACGCGCTATATCCTTAGCCTTATTATTTATTATATTTATTAATAGGTCTTTTATTAAGGAGGTCTTTTAATCTTATAAAGGTTTAATAATCTAGGTATATTAATAGATTAATAATCTTAATTAGCTAGTAAAGCTTAGATAAATCTTAAGATCCTAAAGATTTAATAGGAATGTTAAGGCTTAAATAGCCCTAATCTTCTTAGTAAATATTAATAGTCTAAGGCTATTAACTTATTATCTAAGTAATATAATAGAAGGATAGCCTAGAAATAATTTAATAGGACTAAGAGAAATATATTTCTTATAATATAACTTAAATAGACGTTAGAGGTACTTAAGGTATTCTCTAAGTATCTTAAAGTATATAATTATATTATTAATATATACCTTAATAAAACCCTATAATAGTTATAATAATTTATTAGTTTACCTCTAAATATATAATAGTAACCCCTTATACCTTATAAGTATTATATTTAATTATTCTTAATTATAATAAGAAATAATAGTTAATTTAAGTCTATCTACTACTTTAATAAGGAATTAATAAAAATAGCCTATAATATTAATAATAGAAATAAATAAATACCTAACTATTATATTAATAATTTTAGATTATAAAGGTATTAAGTAACTATCTATCTTAATAATTTTATTAAGGCTATAAATATTAATAATAATATAACCTTTCTATTTACCTCTAAGTATATCTCTTTATATAATAAAAACTAGGTAGCTAAATTTAGTTAACTATATAAATTAAGTTATTTTACCTTATTAACATATTTTATTAAATATTTTATTAACTACCTTATAATCCTTCTAGCCTAATAGGTATACTTAATAAGGCTTTAGGTCTACTTCTAGTTTAAGGGGAATAGGTATCTATTCCTCTTCTAGGATATTAATAATCTAGCCGTTATTAGTCTAAATTTCTAGAAACTTATTAATAATAGTAGCTATCCTAATTATTTTTAATATTTCCTATAGACTATTATCCTACTAGGTATAATATATTCTAGTAATAAATTAATTAATATAGCGGATAAGGTAGATAAAGTAGTCTAGCTACTAATTTCTAGAATCATAGATATACCTAATAATAGCGTAGGTATACCTATTATTATAATAGTAATTACTATAGCCGTAATACTACGCGTAGTCCTTGACTTCTAAGATTACTTAGGCTTATATATAAACTAGCTATAAATAGCGAGTAGTATATCTTCAGGACTAATAAGATATACCCTTACCTAATTATATTTAATAGTATTACTAAGGCGGGTTTATTAAGAGATATAGGTAAGTTAATTAATAATATTATATAATTATATAAATACTAGAGAAGAGTTAATAATATAAATAAATATACCTCTATTAAATCCTAGATTACCCTTATATTAGGATTCAAATAGAAAGTCCTAATTAGTTAATAATTCTATACCTTAATATGATATAAGTATAAAGGTAGTTATTATTATTAAGATTATAACTATTCCTTTAATATTAATTATCTAGTAGACTAGGGGTATTAACTTAATAACTACCTTAATTTCTATTATTATATCCTAATAAGTACTAATAATTATATATTAACTAGCGGGGTTAAGATATATCTTCTAAGGTATACTAATATTATTATTAATAAGTAAGTTTACTTAAAGGCTATTAATAATATATACCTTAACTATTATTTTAACTATAACAGGTTTTCTATATAATATACCTTTAATAGAAATAGAAATTATTATATATTTACTTATTTTATATATTATATTACTTAGTCCTCTAACTAAGATTAGGGATAATAGCTTAAAGAGCTTTAAATTAGGTATAATCTAAAGTAATAGGATATAATTAATTAATATTATTAAATAGCCTATATTTATATACGCCTTAAAGACTTCTAATATAATTATAATACTAAGAGTTATATAATAAAAATCCTAAAAAGTATAGTATAGTCTCCTTAAGTAGGGCGTACTATCTAAGTTAATAAGTATTCTTTTAATTATCTTAATATAATTAATAACTAGTAAGGTATCTACCTTAGTAAACTCTATTAAGGTATACTTTTCTAGGTTTCCCTATTTAATATATAGGTATTAGAACAGCTCGTTTTTAAAGGTAAAGGCCTCTAAGTATTATTAATAAGAATAGAGTTTAACTAGATTTAGAAAATAGATATTAGGATCTTAACTAAAGTTATTAGATAGGTCTAAGCTATTAGTCTTATTATATTCTTAGCTATTATTATTATATTCTTAATCTTTATAGCTACTATAATAGGTACTATAACTTCTATTATACTTATCTTTAAGAACGTCTTCTAAGTTCTTATCTACCTTACTATAATAGACCTTTAATTATAATAGCAGTTAACTACAGTTTTACTATTACTACCTACCTTAATTATTAGAGTTATTATTCTACTTAAGTAATAAACCTAACTACTCTAGACTTATAAGGCCGGCTATTATTAGACGGCGATCTAATAAAGGTAGTAAATATAAGGTATTTAAAGCTAGATTTCCTACCTAATAACCTTAGTATTATCGCCTATATTAATTAGAGTAAGTATTATTCTAGTAATTATTTAGATAATTAGAGTATTACTACTACTAGAAATTTAGCTAAGACCTATAAGATTAAGATCCTTAATAAGAGATATATTAAATATTCCTAATAAATTATTTATTCCTTAAATAAGAGATTTCCTTACTACTTAAGGTAGTAGTATTCCTCTTACTATAGCTAATATATATTTACTAGTCCTACTTAAACTTATTTAAGTTATCTAGGAAATCCTCTAACTTTATACTTACCTTAGAATAGTAGATATTATAATAGAATTTAAAGTTAAATCTATTATAAATTATATTAAGCTAATTATTAATAGAGATAAGATTAGTATCTTTAATTACTTATAAGATCTTCTAAGCGTATTTATATAGCTTCTAGTAGTTAGAAGTATTATAAAGTATATATCTTTTATATTATAAAGGGGGTTAAAGAAGCTGATATTACTAGGATTCTAGTATATACCTCTATTTCCACTATTACTATCTAATCCGGGAGGTCCTTAAGGGCCTTAGGGCCTAGTAGGTCTAAATAGCCTATCTCCTACTAGGTAGGCTACCTAATAGGCCTAAATTCCGATAGCTATAATATCCTAGATAATCTATTAGATTAGATTATTAATACTAGCTATATTCCCTATAAGTTAGGAGTTAGAACTCCTAGTATTCTTAGTAGACTAAGAGTTATTTCTAGTTATATTAGCTAGGAGCTAGGGTCTAATAGGCTTAGTATAGATTACCTCCTTAACAGACTATAAAGTACCTTAGAAAGTTTTAGGAGCTAAGGTAACTAATATTATAAGGGCTATTAAAGTAGATATTAATAAGGTAGCTACTATAAGGTTTTTTTTTAAGATACTACTAAGTAACTATAATATCTTATATAAACTTAGTAATTACTATATATATAGATACTTAATTAATAGCGTAGTTTAATAGCTAAGATAGGTTATATTCTTTACTATTAATTAAGCTAATAGGTTTAATAGAGGAGGAGTAAGAATATTATCTATTCTCCCTTATAAAAAGTTAATATCTCTATCTAGGAGGCCTAAAATTATCTTTTATAAGAGATAAAATTATAAAACGGCTAATTTTATTAATAAGACTTAAGTATTAATATCTAGTCTCTATAAAATTATATAATTAAAAGGCTAAGATAACTATTTTATAACTAACTAAAGAAGCTATAATAATAAATATTAATAATAACTACCTTCTTAATAATAGTAAATTCAGAAGTTATACCGCCTTTTATTAGGAATACCTTAGGATAGCGACAGCGAGATAAGGCTTAATATCTAAGGGGTAAATCTTAATATATTAATATTAGTCTAATACTAGTAAGATTATAAGGGTAGAAAGGATCTATCTAGCCTTATAAGCGGGTATAAATACTTTATAACTTCTAGGATTTTACCTTATCAAAGACCTAGATATATAGACGTTTTACCGCTAGTAGACTAGTTTTAGTATTAGTAGGCTCTAGATCTTCCTTAATAAGCGATTAATTAGTACTTATTAAGGTTAACATAGTATTACTACTATTAATACGTATATATAGGTTTTATATAAGATAATAATAGAGAAGCTATCTATCTATATAGCGAAAGCTAAATATACTAGAGTACTAAGGTAAGGCTAAGCCTAATCAGGCTGTTAATAGCTAATATATAATAATATATATTAATTTTATAGTCTAGAGTAGGTAAGGTTATCTAGTTAGTTAGTATACTATTTATTAGTAGTATTAAGTAGATAGCTATTAATATTTTACCTTAAGATAGATAAGTTAATAGTAGAAGCCTTTACTTAAAGGTAGTTAGTAAAGCTAAATATATTATAATAGATATTATAAATATCCTTTACTTTAATAGGTATAGCTTATAAATTAGGATTAAAGTATCTTATATTCCTAGGCTAAAAGGTAGCTAGTCTAGGACCTTATTATACTACTATAGTAGTAGTAGCTACTACTAGTTATTAACTATTTACTTAGCTAGCTACCTAAGCCTAGTTAAAGATATTTACTACCTTAATAATAATAGCTAATATCTCCCTATACTAGGTATCTAAGAAGGATGTAGTAGCTATATTTAGTACTAGTATATATATATTAGAGTTATTAAATGTTATAAGCGAGGACCTCTAGTCCTAATACTACGCCTAGCAAGGGTACTTTTCGTAATAGTCAAGTGAATTAGTTATTAAACTACTTGAACTATAATTAGGTAGATTAGTTATTAAACTACTTAAATTATACCTTTTAGCAGGATTTTATATATCTATATAATAGCGATGTTTTCCCTTCTAGATAGGAGCTTCGTGTTTAACTTATATTATTAACCTAGTTATCTCCTAGATACTAAATATAATACACTTTATACTAGACTAGCCTAGTACGAAGCCTACCTACCCCGTCCTTAATACTCCTTTCTAAGAGATTAACCCTAGACCCTAGTTAACCCTTAAAGGACAGGGTTATAACACTTTAAATACCCTTAAGATAAGTACCTTAAGACGAAATCCTACCTTAAGCGAGTAAGGATAGCGACCTCCTACTTATAATAAAGATAATAAAATTAGGATTATTAAACTAGATATATATTACGGAGAATAAGATAAACTAGAGAAGTAGCTATTATAAGTATAACTATATTTTAAATTTAATATTATAATATAAGTTAAGTAACCCCTTTTTATTATTTCTTATTTAAGAGGGCGAGCTTAAGAGTAGTCCACCCCTCTATTAAAAAGATACTTAGAAGATCCTAATAATAATGAAAATAAAGATATTAGAAGATAGATAGAAAGCTTCTTAAGGTTCCGCGTTAAGATATAACGAAATTTCGGACCTTCTAATAAAAATAACGTCGTGGTATAAGTAATATAATACCTTATTTAAAGGAAGTTAGTAGTAGAGTACTTCACGCAGTTTTAATAGTACTTAGCTTAAACTAATTAAGATGATAAAGTACTTATAACTATATATTAAAGAGGACTTAAGGCTAATATTAAAGAAGAACTTATATAAGTAGAAGTAGGAGTAGTAATTAATAACCTTAAAACTCTTATAAAGATTATAATTAGAATTAATAATAGACTCTATAAGCTAATTATAGAAAAATGATATAATAGTAGCTTAATAGGATTTCGGCTAAGTAGAAACTTTGGAGGAGGTTTCTATATAAAGAAAATGATATACCGTGATCCTTATAAGTATATACCTATAGAGCTCGACTTCACGTAGTAAAAAGGAAGACCTAAGGGGAAAAAGTAATATAATAGGGGTAAGAAAGTAATACTTTATTATAGCTATAATAAGCTGGGCTATATTACTAGGAATTATAGATTAAGAAATATAGTATAATAATCATAGTTAAATATATTATAAAGAGTACTACTTAAGAAGAATAGACCTTCAGAAGATCCGCCTAAGGTAGAGTATAATAATGAAGAATTTAATATAATTATATATAATTTACTTATAGTATTTAATACGCCTAAGGTAGATATTAGAGAACTCTAGCAGCGATATAAAGAATTAGAAAAGGAAGTCATTAAGAAAGAAAAGAATATCACGTAGATAGAGGCACGACTCAAAACCATTTAAAATCGACTAAGAGAACTGGACTCTAACGACGATAATAAGGATTAGAAGGAAGAGCCTAATTAAGGACAGGGAATCGAAGGAGACTTAGACTAGGATTATATAAGTACTAGCGAATTATTAGAAGAAGAAGAAGAAGTACTACGCTTTAGACTAAATAACTCCGTACCTTATACCTCCGCGTTAACAGATTAATAGAAAGATAACTCTAAGGAACGATTAGAATCTTATTAAGAGAAAGTTTTAGATAAGCTATTAATACAAGAGTATTATAACGATTTAAATCATCTGGAATATAGAGTTATATACTAGAGCGCTTATATAGATAACTATTATAAAACTTATTAGGCTGTATAGACTTACGAAGGACGGACGCTAATAACTCCCGTATGTAGACACCGTGACTGGAGAAACTATTAGAAGTTAGACTACACGTGGCATCTAGTAATAAAAAGAGGATAAAGTTTCTTTCTAGGATATAATAATAAGTGGTATTAGCACCTTTATACCTACCTTAGGTACGAGATAGATACTAAGGAATATTACTTAACGGAATGGTACGTATACTTATACGACTAGTACTAGAAGTATATATGTTAAAAGAAGATTACTAAGTTTCTCCCTAATTTAGGAAAAGAGTAATCCCTTATATTATAAGGAAGTACGAGGAGATTAATATTATAACCCTAAAAATATAACATTTATACTCGATAGATTATAAGATATACGTGAACGTACTAGTATAGATTAATAGGACGAATATTATTACTATAATAGATTCTAGAGTAACAGGTAACTTCGTTTCTTAAACTTTAATATAGTTAGCGGGCTTACTAACTTGAAAGAAGAAGGAGCTATATAGCTTATAAATAGCCGACGGGTTAGAACTATTAATAGGAAGTATAAGCGAGGAGACTACCTTATTATACCTTATAATTTAACGCTACTATAAGGAAATTTCTTTAGATGTAGTTAGGATAGCCACTTATTATATCATTTTAGGAATGCCTTAATTAAAGAAGTATAACCTAGTAATTAACTAGAAAATAGGAGTACTTAGATTCAAGCGAACTAGTATTATTACTAGTATCCATCCTACACGCTAATAGCGGATAACGGTAGATAAGAAGTTAAATTAAAGACCGGTTAAAGTATATATTACTTCATCTTCAAAAAAGGATAACCTTAAGAAAAGAGGATCTAACTTAGTAGGTACTAGTAGAGGTTAATAGGGCTAAAAGGAAGCTAGAATTCTTAGGGGAAATGATAAACCTCCTAATATCTTATAAGAATATAAGAAATAGATATATCTCTTTATAAAAGAGATAATAGTAAAAGCTTTACTTATATATTAATCCTAGGATTATAAGATCGAACTTGAATTAGGAAAGGAACTAACGTTTAAACTAATCTATATATTATTAGAAAAGGAACTTACTATATTACGCGGGTATATTAATAAGAACCTTAAAAAGGGATTTATTCAAGAATCTAAATTACTAACAAGATATCTAATCCTCTTTACACCGAAGAAGGATAGGAAACTTAGGCTATACGTCGACTATTAGAAGTTAAATAATATTACTATTAAAAATCGATATCCCTTACTAAATATTAACGAGCTATAGGATAGACTCTCTTAGGTAAGGATATTTACTAAGCTCGACTTACGAGGAGCTTATAACTTAATCTAAATAAAAGCCGGAGAAGAATAGAAAACTATATTTAGGACTTGATATAGATATTACGAGTACCTAGTTATACTATTCAGACTTATTAACGTACTAGCGACCTACTAGGCATTAGTTAATAATATTATTCAAGCCTATTTAGATTATACCGCGATCGCCTACCTTAATAATATTTTAATTTACTCTAAGACTAAGGAAGTATATATTTAGTATATATAGGATATCTTAACTTACCTATTACAAGCGAGATTACTCCTTAAGCCAGAGAAGTACGAATTCTATAAAGAATCAGTGGAATTCCTAGGATTTATAGTAAGTACCATAGGTATTCGTATAAGCCCTGAAAAAATCAAGGCTATCACGGAATAGCCTATACTATACGACGTGAAATTAGTCTAGAGCTTCTTAGGATTTATGAACTTTAATAGAAGGTTTATTGAAGGATATTTAAAAATAGCCCTACCACTTATAAATATAATTAAGAAGGAAAAGGGATTTTAATAAGGACCTAGTTAATAGAAAGTATTCACGATATTAAAAGAAGCCTATTAAAATCTATTAGTACTCTATACCTTTCAAGTAAATAAACCGGCTTATATTAAAATAGATACCTTGAATCTTATAATAGGCGCTTATCTATATTAGGAAAAAGATAGAAAATAGTACCTAATTACCTACTACTCGCGAAAGATATTAGTAGTAGAATAGAACTATAATATATATGATAAAGAGTTACTAGTAGTAGTATATATACTTTAAAATTAAAGGGTATACGTAGAGAGTTATTTAGAACTTACTATCTTTATAGATTATAAGAACCTCCTTAACTTTATAATAACGAAGGAGTTAAATTAAAGGTAAGTCTGTTAATCTAAATTACTTAGATAGTATAAGTTTAAGATATTATATACCCTAAGAAAAGATAGTAGTTAAGTAGACGCCCTAAGTAGGCGTATTAATCATATAGAATCCAAGGATATTACAGAGAAGCTAATTCTTAAATAAGAAAGAGACGGATCGTTAGTACTAGTATAAAGTCTAGTAGCTATTACATGAATTACGGTCTAAGATATCACGCTAACTTTAAAGGAAGGCTATGTTAATGATAACTTAGCTATATAATTAAAGAATTAATAACTAGGATAAGAGCTCCTCTAATATAAGGGGAGGACATACTTACCTAAGAAATATATTAAAGAAGTAATCCGGGATCATTATAATAATCCTTTATAAGGATATCTAGGAGTCTCTAAGATAGTAGAACTCCTCTAACGAGAGTATACGACGCCACGGCTGCGTATACACGTTAAGAAGTACATTAAAGAATGTATTCAATACTAGTAGAATAAGTCTATACGCCACGCCAAATATAGGTAAATATAGTTTACACTAGTTCTGGATATATTATAGAAAGATGTAATAATGAATTTCGTTATTAAACTATTAAAATCAAAAGATCTAGTTATAAGTAATACCTTTAACTCGATAATAGTAATTATTAATAAATTAATAAAGTATACGATTATAATTCCTTATAAAGAGATATATAAGGTATATTAGCTAGGATTCATCCTTTTAGATAAGCTAATAAAAGATCATGGTATACCGGAGTTAATTATATTAAATAGAGACAGACTCTTTACCTTATATTACTAGAAGACTCTAGTCGCTATAATCAGAACTAAATTACGAATATCAACTGCCTACTACCTAGAAATAGATAGTTAGATAGAACGCGTAAACTAAATAATAGAAGTATACCTAAGATACTATATTAGTTATAAACAGAATAACTAGGTATTATTACTTCTACTAGTATAACTAGTAATCAATAATAATAGATTGGATATAACTGGACTATCTCCGTTCTTTATAAATTACGGATGATATACTAACTTATTCCTAGAGCCTAGGGAAGGTTCAAGGGTAGAGAAAGTAACGGTGCTAGTATCTAATATAAAAAGACTGTATAATGAAATATAGTAGGCAATTAGCGAGGTTAATACTAGGACTTAATAACGGGTTAATAAGAAGAGAAAAATGTATCCTTAGTTAAAAGGAGGGGATAAGGTTTACCTCTATATAAAAAACCTGAAAAGTAAGAGACTAAGTAAGAAACTAGACTATATTAAAGTTAAACCATTTTTAGTTAAATAACCTAAGGGACCTGTTAATTATAAGTTATAGCTACTATCTAACGCGAAAGTATATCTAGTATTCTATATCTCTCTACTAGAACCAGCTGACTCTAAAACACCGCTCCAGGAAGACTAGAAGTATGAGGCTGAGACCGAAGAATATAAGGTTAAAAGAATCCTAGAGTAAAGGGATCAGAAATACCTCATTAAATAGAAGGACTACGAGGAATCAGAAAATACCTAGGAGCCTGTTAGGAACCTTGGGAACTGCTAGAGCCTTCTATAGTAATTCCGCTAGTATCCACAAGAGCATTCCAGTTGAAATCCGGAGGGATTTCCACTTGCTCTAAAGAAACGTTGAAAAGGAAATCATTTAAGTCGGGACTAGTAGCTTGCTCGTCCACTTTAACTTCTTTAATATTTCATAGCTCGCCTTTAACTATCTTAAGCTTTTATTTCTTTAAAGCTTTAACCTTAACTTATAATCAATTAAGCTTTATAAATGTTTCTTTAAACTTCTTAACCTTTTCTTAACGCTTCTTTTCGATCCTAGCCTATCAAGTAGGTAAGAAAGGTGCTAGGTTATAGCTATAACTAACACGGGCGTATTTAACGTAATAATTAGAAGAACCTCCTACCTTATACTTCTTAGGATGATTCGCCTTATTATAGTTCTTATAAACGCGTATTAGAACTATTAGAACGACGGATAATATTAAATTATAATAACGGAATGAACTGGAAAGTTTATATCTATTAGCAGGTATGTTAGAAGTTAAGACTATTAGGATAATAGTTCTTAAGAAGGGAGCTAATGTTATAAGCAGGGACCTCTGATCTTAATACTACGCCTAGCAAGGGCACTTTTCATAATAGTTAAGTGGATTAGTTATTAAACTACTTGAACTATAGTCAGGTAGATTAGTTATTAAACCACTTAAACTATACCTCTTAATAGGATTTCATATATCTATATAGTAACGATGTTTTCCCTTCTAGATAGGAGCTTCGTATTTAACTCATGTTATTAACCTAGCTATCTCCTAGACACTAAACATAATATACTTTATACTAGACTAGCCTAGTACGAAGCCTACCTACCCCGTCCTTAATACTCCTCTCTAAGAGATTAACCCTAGACCCTAGTCGACCCCTAGATAACAGGGTCGTAATATTAAAGCCTTTAGTAGTAGATATAATAGGTATAGGTTTAAAGTCTATTAGTATAATATATACCTACTTAAGATTAATTTACTAGGTTTAGATATTAATATTAAAATAGTATTTATTAATAATCTACTCTAATAGATATCTTACTATAGTAGTAGGTAAAGATACTATCCTAGTTTACTATCTAGTAGATAATTCTAGGGTTCTATTATCTTTATTAAGAGGATAGTCTACTAGTTATAAGTAGTTAGTTATTAGATATCTTAAAGTATAATAAGAGTTTATTAAGAGATCTTTTACTATTAAGTTACTACTTTTAATAAACAAATTAATCTAATATACCTAATAGACTACTTAGTCTAGGACTACCTAGTCTATAACTAGCTTATTAGCTAGGCGGATAAGCCTAATAAGGAGGTAAGTAAAAGGTAGGAGGTAGTTACCTTATTAAAATAATAATATCTTAGTAGGGAAAGTCTAGCCTTTTACTTAGTAAAGTTAAAGAGATCCCTTAACTATTTAGCTAATACCTATAGGTATATTAGTATTAAGGATATTATCTACTAAAGGCTTTAATAGTATATAAGGTATTAAATACTATAAAGGCTCTAGTAAACAGCCTAAATAAGTACTAAATAGATTAGGAATTAGTAGTAAGTAGAAGACTTAGATTAGTAGGATTAGTATTATAAGGCTAGTACTTCTAAGGCTAGCGTTCTTATTAATATATAGTATAATACTTAGTAACTTAGAATAAGATTCTTAGTAGTATTACTACTACTTATAAGGTACGTCTATAAGGTAGTAAAAGGATATATTAATAGGAAGATAGAAAGCCTATCTAAGTACTATAGTACTAGGCCTAATCTAGATAGTAGGCCTATTAGGCTAAGTAATTCGCTAAGACGTGAAGTCTTTAGTAATAGCTATAATAAATAGTCTAAGAATTACTAGACATCTTCTTATTAATATACTTAGGATTTAAGAAACTAATATCTTCTAACCTTAATTTCTTAATATTAATAGTAGTAATATTATTATATTACTTTAACTACTATTCTACCTCTTATTCTTTCTTACTACTAGCCTTATTTAGACTAAGTATCCTAAATAAGGTATTAAATTTAGTATTAATTTCCACTATTATATTTCATTAACTAAGTATATTAGTAGTATTAAGGTAGGTAGTTAAAGAGTATACTTACTTAGGAGAGAAACTAGGTAAAATTATAGGCTTTTAAGGGCTTTTATCTCTGTTATTAGTTAAGCTCTCTAGAGATTTCTCTTCTTTAATAGGAAGGTCGCCTTTAGAATAAGTTTAATAAGATATACTATTAATAGGCCTAGTAAAAGGATTAATATATAATTGATTAGGTAGGGACTTAGGAAGTATAAGTACTAGTAAAGGGGCGAATTAGGTACTAAGGTAGGTATAGGGTATAGGGAGTATAGGTATTAATAGAGAGGCGGATTTTACCTATTCTTATAGTAACGGTCTCGTGTATAAAGGCGTCGATATGATAGTAAGCGGAAGCGACGAAGGAGTAGCACCGTATATAGGTATTACTACTATTTATTAGAAATAATAACGTGAATATATTATATAGATAAATAATATTGATAATAATATCTATCTACGTAGTTATAGGTAAGGTATATACGTATCAAGCAATCCATGCCAAGACTCGTCACGTGACCGGAGTTATTCTATGATAAGTACGCTTTATAAGTATATTATTAACTACTTTATAAATTTCCTTAATAGTAATTAAGAGAAACTTAATTAAGTTAGAGTATTAGAAGCCTATTAGATTTAAGAGATTAACCTCTAAAGATTATAAAAAGAAGGTAGTAATAAATATATTTACTTTTACCTTAGGAGTTTATACTATTCTACCTCCTAATTTACTTATATTAGGGGTAAAAGGCTTATAAGGAGTTCCTCTCCCCTTAGCTTATTTAATTAATTATTATACCTTACTTATACTTTTAATAGCTTTATTAATATTATCCTAATAGCTATTATAAAGCTTATACTTTATAACTTTATACTTATATTTCTAGGTTATAAGATATATTTTATAATATTAATCTACTTAAAATTAAATTA
>JAABUL010003834.1_pt1 | contig 21408 bp, 39 predicted proteins | sample 5559151 | NCBI WGS metagenome assembly JAABUL01 (sample SAMN10711876, study PRJNA513368) | rock metagenome | isolation source: Antarctica rocks | place: Antarctica: Victoria Land, Pudding Butte sud | reverse complement strand
CAGCGGCAGAGTTAACGCAGCAACTCCTTTTCACCAGGGTTTGACCGATTTGGGGTGCTCAATTTTGACCTTTATGAACACTAATCAGCCTGAGTGAGGCTGGGACAGTGTAATATCTCTCTCTCTCCGTACATGTATAGGCAGGTGTATAGGCAGGTGTATAGGCAGGTGTATAGGCAGGTGAATCTTCCTAGTTGTTTTCCGGCAGCCCGGAGGGCCAGGTCCTATTGAGCACCGGCCGCAGGATGTCCTGCACCCCCTGTAGTGCCTCCGCCTCCTTTTCCCGTGTGTCGGATGGCACCAGACCGAGACCCTCCAGCGCCGCCTGCACGTTGTAGCGCACCTGTGCACAGCAATGTTCGTGTCGGGGAGATTTCCCAGGCTGGATCGTGTCAGATGGCACCAGAGCAGACGCTCCAGCATCGCCTGCACATTGCACCGCACCTGCGCAGTGCAGTCAGTGACTGGACTCACTGATTGCCTAAAATTAGCGTGTTCCACAACAACAATACATCAGCGCAATGTCCAACAGGACAGCCTGCACGTGGACCGCACCCGCGCGAGTGAGAAGCAGCTGTGCATCGGAGTGCAAAGATGCGTCGCTGGACTGTCCTCATGTCGCACAGCGCCTGGCGGCTTCGGCAGCAGTCTTCACAGCAGTCTTCATGCCTCCGGGGCGTCGGTGTGCAGATGCGCGCACCTGCTCCCGCGAGGCACAGCCGACGAGGTTTGTTGAAACGAACTCGTGTTGCACCGCGGCCATGATGGCCAGCCTTGGCAGCACTTTTTTAGGTTTTGGTAGCAATGTTGTGCAGACGATTACCTGGTCCCAGGAGGCGCAACCGACGAGGTTGGCGGGAATCCTCATGTCGGCTTTGCACCGCGTCGGCGGCGATCCGGCCTGTGAAGGCGGTGGACTTGTCACACGTTGATGTCTGTCACCTGCTCCCGCGAGGCGCAGCCGACGAGGTTGGTTGGGATCTCCTCGTGTCGCACAGCGTCCATGATGGCCAGCTTGGCGATGTCGACGCCACGCTCGCGGCAATATTCCGCCGCTTTCCTCGCCGCGGATTTCACCTCGTCCGGCGCCGGGTGCCAGTCCGGCGGGCCCTGCGTTCCAAACTCAAAGGTTTCGGCCGCGCCCGTCAGCATCCTGCGCCACTTTTTGTGCCGCGGCTCTCTTACCGCTTCCGCCGCCGAATGCCAGTCCGTGAGCCCCTTCTCCTCGGTGTTAGATGCTCATCAGGGCTGCACTCGGAGCCAACCCAGATGTCTGAAGTTTGGTATCGCCGGGCTGACCAGGAATCGCATGGCTGCATCGTGGTGCGGCAGGCACATATGACCAGACTCCACACACAGTGGCGCTGGACAGCAGCAATGCACCTTGTTGGTGAGCTGGCCATGCTAGGAACGGAGGCGCTTACTGCAGTCACGCCCTTGTCTTTCAGATCGACTCTAGGGACAGCGTATGTGAGAATACAATTCCCTACCCCAATTCGCACCTTGTTGGTGAGCAGACCCATGCTAAGGACGGACCCGTTGACTGCCGCGACGCCCTTTCCCGCAAGATACGGCAGCAGCTCCCGCAGCGACCGGTCGTTGAGGGCGTGGTGGCAGTACGACAGAATGATGTCCACGCTGCCTGCCGGCACCCTGCAGTGCAGAGCATCGTCTGGTTGAGCACGTTTTCACAAGAGTCGAAATCTCAATAACCGCAAGCGGCGCCCGCACCGACCACTCGTTCAGCGCGCGGTCTCAGTGCGACAGAACCGGCTTCACGCTGCCAGCCGGAACCCTGCAAACACGGTGCAGAATCACCCACATACGAGGTCGCGACAGGGGAACAGCATGCTCACACTTGGTGACGATGAAACGGAGCTGCGGCCTTGGCGCGCGCGCCGCTCAACCGCATTGCCGTGCCGGAGCAACTGCGGGCTGCAAGCCGTTCAGGTGCAAACTGTCCTGGCGGAAAGCGGCTGGGCTTGGGCAAAGATGTCAACGCTGCAAATGTGCACCTGTCTAGCACAGTGCGGAAGATGTTGAGCGGCAGCCCGGTGATGCCGATGTGGCGCACTAAACCCTTCTCCCGCAGCGCTACCAGCGCCGGGATGGTCTCGTTGACTATCTGCGAATCGATGCAGGAGTGTTGAACTCAACAAAGGCTCATGTGACTCCGAAACCGCAAAAGGAAAAGCTTGCAGTGCAGCGCAAAGGTGCAAAACCCTAAACGCTAAACCCATGGATTGTTAACCTCAGGAAAGGCTCATGTCACTCCGGAACAGTGACATGAGCGAAACAGCAGCGAAATCGCAAAAGAAAAAGCTTGCTGTGCAGCGCCAAGGTGCACTGTCGACCACCTGCAGCAGCCCGGCAGGAGTTCAGTGCCGCCAGCCGCCAGGCTCGGCATGATGAATGCCCTGGAGATTTGCATGCGTGTTGAAAACCTCCAAAGCCTTCTGCGGCGCACCTGGTCCAGGTCCACGAACTCGATGTCGTGCGTCTGGATGATGTCAATGTAGTCAACCTGTAGGGTTTAGGATCGGAGACGTTCAGACCCGCTGCCGCACAAGTGGAAATGTGTGTTCAATACGTTGTCGTTGTCGCCCCAGAAAATGCACGGGTGTCTTCAGAGCAGGTCTACAGCGTTGCCACCAAGCTGCGGTCACAGTTTGCTGCGTTTCGTTCAAGAGCCGACTGGGCCAGCGTGCATCTCATGGTCTGGGTTGGCTGTTCTGCGAGTGTATTTAACCCACCTGCAGCCGTTGCAGGCTCTCAGACACGCTTGCCGTCACCTTCTCCCGGCTAAAGTCGAAGCTCTCCGGTCCATAGCGCCCCACCTGCGAAACGGTTTTCCCGATGTTAAGTTGGGGGCAACGATTGCCATGTTGCCAGAGTTGAAACATTGCTAGGGTTGAAACATGAACTGTGGTTTGCATTCACCAGTCCGTGCCAATTTGATCCAAATTTTCATCAGGCGCACGACAGCCATGATGATCCAGTGTTGCCGCATGTACTTTGGCGGCATCGCCCAGGTCGGACTACAGTGGAGTGCAGGGGGCATGTTGATGATGCGGTTACACTTCCCACCTTGGTGGCCACGATGATCTGGTCTCGCGGCAGGTGCCTCAGGGCACGGCCCAGCACCTGCGAGTGCAATGGTTTAGGGTTTAGGGTCCCGTCATCACGCGCCCTTGTTGCGGCCTCCTGGTGGCACAGCCAGCTGGCCCCTGCTGCTGCCGTCACTGGCGCTGCCGCTGCTGCACGCGGGCAACAGCGCGTCGCTGGCTGCCTGCGCCGCCGCTGCCGCCGCAGTTGCCCACCTGCTGCCGTCGCCGCTTCCACCGCTGGCGCCACCCCGCTGACCGCACATCATGCAGCGGACGGTGGCAGCACATGCTCAATATGCGGCGCCGAGCACGCACGATAGTCGCGTTATTTGTATTACAATGTGGCGCTTCCTTCAGCGCACCTGCTCCGAGCGCGTCCCGCCATAGAAGGGCGACGTGTCAAAGTAGTTGACGCCCAGGCGGAAGGCCTCGTGAACCGCGCGCACCCCCTCGTCCTCGTCTATATCCTGAATTTGCAGATGGGACGTGGCACCTTACAGGCGGCCAAGTGACATGATATGCGGCATCATCTTGATGAGGGGAAAAGTTTCGACTGGCTCCATGGCAGATGACCGGCTGGGAATTTGTTTGGGCAGGTGGGTAGAATGTGCAGCTCCCCGTCAGCCAAATCGGATGTGGTGCGTTCAGCAGCGTTTTGTGAGCGCATGTCCTGAGGCGCCGGGAGCGCCACTGCACGTCGAAAGCAGCACATGTGCTCACGATCTGCATGGCCGATGGGTGTACTATGTGCTGGGAGAGGATTCAGCATTGACACAGGGACCTGCACCTCACCTCAAAGACGCTGCCGAGGGGCGAGGCTCCGAAGCTCAGGACCGAGGCCTCCAGCCCGGTCTTGCCCAGGGGCCTCCTGGGCAGCTTCGGCTGCGACATCGCGGCGGAGACGGCTACGCAACTGCGCTGCACCCGTCCCTTTGAATTGCACTGGCATGCACAGTTTCGGGCAGCTCTGTTGCGTCAGCGATCGCGCGCCGTTTGCCACAGGGCTGTGGATGTCAGGATACCTGAGCATGTGCTGGTGCGAGGTGGGCGTGGTGCTGTGCTGGCTGTGCTGCACCTGCTTTCAGCTCGAAAGTCACCGCTCCCTCGCCAGAAGCCAGCACTTTTGCAAGCCCCTTCTTCGGCAGGAAAAAACCTGCGGACAGCCGGGAACCAATCGGGCGAGCCCCCTTGTCAGAGGCGGAGATGGTCCCGAAGAGGTGCCTGACGACGCAGCAGGCTTGCTCTCGAACCTCAAGAGAGCGCATCTTCAAGATGGATGTGGTGGCATCAGCGGCGACGGCGGCGATGGCAGCAGCAAGACGGGCAACGATGCGAGTACAGCAAGCGCCAGAGGAAAGCCTGGCTGAAGACGTACTGCCTGTCGTCAGCAAACTACGTAGACCGTGCCAGCTGTGGCGCAATGTGACGTCGTGATGCCCCAACGCGTGGTGGGGTAGCATTGCTCTAATGCACAATGCGGCACTCAGTGCGGCAGTGGCACCAACAGCTGCATGCCGCAGGCGACGGCAGGGCGCTAGTGCAATCTGCAATGCAGGACAAGTCATCAAGCTCGTATCCAAAGGTAGGAATGGGCAACATCTCAGCAGGACTCGGTGTTTGATGGCACGTGCAGCGCAGCAGCAAGCAGCTTGATAGGAACGGAGGCTGCACGGGATGTTTTGCTGCTGCGGTCATTTGGCGGCGACCAGATCCTCGCCTCGGTGCGCCGTGACCCGCCCAAGAGGAGGTTTTCGTCTCTGCTTGGGGTGAGAGAGTTGGGCGGCCGCCGCGGCCACACACTATCCCCAGACAGTGAAAATGGAAATGGCGTTGTGGGCGGGTCACAGCGCACTCGGCGGCCGACAGCTTTTGTTCTTTAATACACGTTTCGGGCATGCACCATGATCATCTAGAGACACCTTTCGTGCGACATCTCATACTTGAGTTGAGTGATGCATTTGATCACTGCAACAACCTTACTAAGATGAACAGCTGAGAAGGCCGTCATGCTGGCAGCAAGGCGCTGCATGAGTTCGGAAGGCAAGACGGGATGAAAGCACATGCATGGTGGCAGTCATGCGGTGGTGAGGTGATTTCAATGTGTCTTCCGCGTTTTAGGGTGTGCGACAACCACGAGAGGTAGCGAAATCAGATTCGAGCAGTTTTTCCTCCGTCACAAGCCCTCGCTCGACCGCTGGGGCGCACGCGTGACACAAACACGGAGGTGGGTGCTACAATGTGAACCTCACTGTGCAGAGTGTGGTGTTCCGTAGCTGGAGGCGCAGCCGGCAGCGGCCGGCACATCAAATCGGTGCGGCGGCCGCACCGGGGGTCGCTGGTGCACAGACATGCATCCAGCGCCCCGGCAGGGCGGCGGCACCAAACGTTCCGAGACAAGCCGGCGGCGGCGCAAATCTGACGCTGTCAGATACAGATGGTGCGGCAACGCATTGCGGCGACTCTCGGGCAAAATTGAAGCGTGTTGGCGCGCTTGACAACTGGCGGCGCAGACTTCCACAGACTTGGCGGCATCGCGGGGCCGGCCTTGTGCCGGCTCCGGATTTCCCTCTCCAACGTTTCCTCCAAAACAGACCGACACGAGCCACGCAGCCTTGGCGGCGGCAGCGTCGCCGCTGCCGTCTCTCCCCAGGTGCATGGCCCTCCCAAACAGTACGCTCCCCTTCCCGTCAGGGCCCGTAATTGCACAAGCGCCGCGGCGCAGTACTGCTGCGGCGACAGGGGGGCGCATCAGAAGGGCGACGGTGCGCCGGCGGCGGCGGCAGCCTTCATCGCCTGCGCATTTCAGGGCATTCACTTCTGAGCGTGTAGGTATATTGTGGACCAAGCTGAGGGAGCCTGCTTTGGTGTTTGACTTGTTGTGCCAGTGGCTGCTGATAGCTGCTGACATTATGGGAGAACACTCTGACAGAGGGTTCGCATGCATGACACCACCAGAAAAGCAACAAGGGCAAGATTTTGAGAAGCATGCCGGCAGACTCACCAGCACCTCCTCCCGCGTCGCAAAGCGCCCCTTGATGCGCGGGCGCACCTGCCGCACAACAGCATCCGCTTGTTGCAGAAAGCTGCGACTGGATCTGTGATTGCACTGCCTGAGAGGCGGATCAGAGCACTCAGTGACAGCTCATGGTGCCACCCTGCAGTGGAAACAGCAGCCAGCGATGGACGGCAGGACCCCTTGTTCAGCTTTAGGCGCCACGAACCGCAGGACGCTTGTCCGCAGAAAGTTTCACTTGACCCTGGAACCTCACCTCTGCGTAGGCCTTGCGACTCTCATAGCGGATGGTCTTCCCGAAGGTACGCCGCTTGCGCTTCTCACGGTACCTGTTCAAGCAGACAGGCCGCGTTATACCACTGCCTGGCACGGCCACAAAGGGTTTAGGGTTTAGGGTGCCACAAGCAGCAGGTGCACAGGTCTGCCGACAACGTGCTTGCACCCTTGCGTAGATGGCACCAATCTCTAGGGGACCTCGGCAACCACAGTGGAAAGCCTCGACGCTTAGGGCTTAGCTACACCAGGCGACGCATGCCTGGCGAGTCATTGCCACCGGCGGCAAACTCCGCCGCTGGCCAGGATCGCAGATTCAATTATAGTTCTTTCAATGTTTCGTCCGGAAACAAACTGGTGACAGGATGGCGCACCGGGCAACGCGTTCCTGCCGAGTCATCGCCACAGGCGGCAGGTCCGCGGCCGGCCACGACCGCGTGGACGGCACCCGGAGCGGCGGGCTGCCGGAACGGACCGGGCTGCCGACGAGGCCGGCGGACAGCTCGGCGGCGGCAGCGCCAAGCGGCGGCGACGGCGCGTCAGCGGAAGACGTCAGGCTTGCGGAGCTCGGGGAAGGCGTCAGCGTCGGCGTCAGCGAGGCGCCGGTCTCGGTGGAGGAGTCGGAGGCCGGGTCCGGGCTCATGTCCGGTACCATACCTGCGGACAGAAAACATGGTTTTTTCCCTTGGTACATACCTCCATTTTGGGTGGAGCTCGACCAGGTTGAGCGTGCGTCCCGGGTCAGCATCTATGGGTGGTGCAGATGGCAAGGGATGAGCTGCAGTGACCGGAACGCTCCTGCCTGAGGGTCAGGAGAGGCGCGGGCGACCGCTGACTCGTGACTCTGGCACGGCGGTGCCATTTCAGGCTTGGATTTACAAGGGACCCAGATGTAAGGGTAGATAACAACGAGAAGCACTTGTGCCACAATCACAGTGGCATGTGGTCGCACACAGCTATGAGCTTCAACGGGGGTGGGCGCAGCATCACAAGCCAGGATAGGCGCATGGGACGTGCCTGCAGGCGCCCAGGCAGCCGCGCACACCAGCATGCTACTGTTTGTCTTATACCATGTCATTTAAGACAGGCGGCTTGGCTTGAGGCCTCGGCCAGCGGCGGCAACAGGCCGGAGTCCCAGTAAGTGAGACCTAACGTGAAGCTGAGGCCTCCAGCGTGAGTAAACGGCGCGGCGCGACATTGCTGACAGCAGAGAAGACGTTGTGTGCCCAAGGAATGATGACCGAGGTCCATCAAGCGAGGCCAAATCGCACCGTCTGCGCCCCAGAAGTCGAAGTTGTGGGAGCCGACGCCAAGGCCGTCCTCAACGTCGTTCCACAGCGTGCCATGGTCGAAGCTGAGGTCGAACGACTGCGATGGCGGCGCAATCTCAACAGTTTGAGACGGCGTGGGAGGCAAAGACGGGCAGGAGGCGCGCCGAGGACAGCGCCCCAAGCGCCGGGTGTCAGTCAGGACGACAGTGGACTGACAGGACGGCCCATCAGTGACGCTTTACTGGGCGCCCGCAACATCGAACTAGCCGTCTGAACGCCTAAAGAATGACACACGGCTGCTGTGAGAATGCAACTGCGACTCACGTCAAAATCCTCGACCTTGAAGCCAGGTGCGTGGAACGTGAGATCCTGCTTGAACGTACAGCCGGCGTCCATGCACGGCGCCACCTCCTGCACGCATCGCAGCAGCACACATGAGCCAACACAACTCGTTGCCGCGGCAGACAGCCGCCCCCGGCCCCCGCAGTACGCTGCAAGCTGTACGCCGGGATTGGCGTCTTATCGCCGCGACATACATAGCAGGGGGCCCGTCGCGGCCTGCGGCTGCCGGCAGGTGACAGCAGCACCACCGCTGATCGCCCACTGAGATCGTCAGCGCCGTTCGCTGCACCCTCCAAGGTCCCTTTCAGAACGGTGCCCAGTGTCTGTGCAGCGCTGCCAGCCCAGTTGGGAGACGCCAGCAGGTGGGCACTCACCGCGCGCAGCTCCAGGGACGTCCGCTTCTGAAACCCGAGCGCCGGTGCGAAGACGTCCTGGAGGACGGAGGTGGCCATGGTGGGTGCGCGACTGTCAAAACTGTCGCTGAGTGGATCTCGTGGATGAGCTCTGGGATCAGTGCGGCGCACAGCAGGAAGCCCTGCGTGCTGCCAAAGGATGCGGGGTACAAGGTGGGAGTAAAGTGCGTCAGGCCCGGCGCACTCGCTTTGGAACATGGTCAGGCCATAAACCCTAAGTAACAGTCAGCTAATTTCACTTTCTGAGCTGAGCCGGCAGCAGATCAGATGAGGGGGAGATCAATCCTCATCGGCGTCCCTTTCCCTCGAGAGGATTCATGAGCAGGAACACACCAAGCACATTCCACGAAATGTTGTCACAGACTGGCGTGGTGTGGTGGAGGTGTGCGGGGTCTGTTGCGCCGTCAGCCGCCGCACATTAGTTTGACACAGCGTTCCCTGATGTCTGCAACCTCTAAATGACATTCGCACAGTCAACTCAAGACCCGCAGGCCGTGGACGGACGAGTTCCTGTTCATGAGGCGTTTGCTAGCCAGTAGCCATGCGGCCATCATCGGCGCAATCCATCCCCTAACCCCATCAGGCCGCACAATCACAATATCCCGATCGCAGGACTATGTCATCTGATGCATTTATGATGTGGCCCAGTGGGGCCGCCAATATATCATACACTTGAACCGGAGAGCTTCACTGTCACACCTGCAAGCACAGCACAGAGGTCCGCCTCATGATTAGGAAGCATTTGTAGTTCAACCATAGTAACATGTGCAGCAAAAAGCAAGTCAAAAGACCACAGGCAAGCACACTGCTAGACAGGCCTCACTCACCTGACGCCGTCAGGGCATGGCTTGTGAATTGTGAAGGTACTGGCGCCGCCCAGCGTCCCAGACACAGGAATTGCACTGTCAGTCTGGAGCCTCAACATTGGATAAGCAGCAACATGATCACAGTGCCAGCATCCTTCAGAGCAAGTCAGGCACGTTACCGCAGGAGGCAGCAAGGCACGACTTCCAAACGCAGCCAGTCCATTGTCGCCGCAGCAAAAAACAGGAACAACAACCGTCAGTGAGTGTTCGAGTGTTCCAGGGTCGATGAGCAGTATCATACATGCTCAGGCAACATCAAACAAGCAGCTTGTGCGTGGTCTGGGGTTTAGGGTTTAGTCAGTACCAGCGCACAGGAGACTGCATGCAGCAGCGGCGGCATGCGGGCGGGGAGTTGGCAGCGTCTCCGACGGCTGGTGTGCTGGAAGTGACCACACATCCGAGGTGTCAGCTTTACAAAGCATGAGCAGAAGCTGCTCTGCAAAGTCATAAAAGCAGTAAATCTCAAGCCACCAGAACGCAACTCAAACTTGCACAAGCTGTTGAGACACCCCGATGCGGCAGCGGGGCCAGGGCTTGCGCATGTGGCACTGCGCGGCAGTCAGCATGCATTGCACAGGAGAGCAAGCATGCCGACGCAGGCGTGCAAGCATGCAGGCAAACCTCAGGCCCGCCGCCGCGCCGGGGGCAGCGCTGTTGCGGTGCTCGCAAGAAAGACGAGTCTGGCTGCGACAAACCGCTGCTCAGTCGCCCGCCGAGGGGTATGTCCACTGCTCGCTAGGCGGCTGCTGCTGCCATTGCGGTTCGGGTCTGACAGTCCCACCCGGCCGCGTCATTCCTGCGCATGTGAGGCGCGCACGCAGTGATCCCGCGCTTCAGGGTTTCGAGCGCTTCGCATCCTCAGCTGGTGACGACTTGCACTGGCAACCGGAGCACAAGCCAGGCGGCGCCGCAGCCGCGGCCAGGACACTGCACAGGGGCAACTGCACGGCCAGCCATTGTGGTTCCAGCCCTGAGGCGCCCCGGCGAGCGCGCAGGAGCAGCAGCGCGGTGAAGTGCACGCGCGCATTGCGGGCCGGGCACCTGCAGCGTTCGGATATCAGGGAGTCAGGAGCAGGTTCCGGTTTGAAAGAACCTGAACCCTTTCCAACCGTGGACCCTGATCCTACCACAGCAAACCGCACACACCTCAGGGCCTGGCGGCGGCGGGCTGGGCCTGTAGACCGCCCGGCGGCCGCAGCGGTGCGCTCCACTTAGGGCACGGGTGACTTTTCAGCCCCAGAACCCTACATCCGACCACAGCAGCATGCGCGCACCTCAGGGTTCGGCGGCGGCAGGCTTGGCCTTGGGCACTCGGCGGCGCCCACCTAAAAGTGCCTTTTAGTAGAACGCAAATCCTAACTCCCCGACACAGCAGGAGAAGATCATCGCTTCGGGGTATGGCAGCGGCGGGCTTGGCCTGGGGGGCGCCAGAGGATGTATGTCAAGATTGCTGTTTATTGTCTGTTACAGCATGTGTAAAACACGGTACCTCAGGGCTTGGCGGCGGCGGACTTGGCCTTGGGGCCGCTGGGCGGCCGCGGCGGCGCGCCCCACTTGAGGAACGGGTGCTTCAGCGCGTCCTTGGGCCGGATGCGCTTCTCAGGATCCAGGGCCAGCATCTTCTCCAGCAGGTCCGCCAGTGCCTGACGCAGCGTTGCAAGCATGGATCAGCCAGGAAATGCTGGCAAATACGCTGCACGATGAGTACGCGGTTCTCCGGATCCAGCGCCGGCACCTATCCAGCAGGTCCGCCAGCGCCTGCACGACGTTTGAACATGTTTCAGATCAGGAAACGAGGAGCGCAGGCACAGGGCCTGATGCGCCTGTCCGCATCCAGCGCCGGCACCTTCTCCAGCAGCTCCGCCAGCGCCTGCGGTCGCGGAAAGGCGTTTGAAACTGTCCACTGCAATGAAAAGGAGAGGCAAACGAACCAGACAGGCACACGGCCTGATGCACTTGTCCGAGTCCGGATCCAGCAATCTCCCAGCAGATCCGCCAGCGCCGCTCTCAAGATCCACATGATCCGGGGAGACGTCCGACCAAGTCAAGAGTCTAATCGCCCTGCTGTGCCGCCAGCAGCGGGCATGCTAGGTTAGTGTCTGCGCACGGAAACGCCGGTGTGGCCTGTGTGCATGGGCCTCCTGTACAATACCAGTCTTGGCCGCACCTCCTTGTGCTTCTTGTCGCCGAAGCAGGGCGCTATGCGGCGCGCAATGTCCGCCGACACCTTTGGGTTTCCGATCACTCGGCACACCTGCGACACACACAGGAGGTTCAGAGTGTTGGAATATGTAAGAAGGGAGTCATGAAAACTGTCATGAAAGTTCGTCATGACCATAGTCACAGTCCTGGTGCGCTGGCAACCGGGCCGTCAAAGAGCGCACATGCAGACGGGCGCATCCGCAAAAAGCGTGCGGTGTGTAGCAAGCCAGTCAGTCACACCGCAGAATCAGGCACGGGATGCAGGGCGCACTGCACAGCACAGGGCTGGTGACACAACAGATGTGTGGTGGATTGTGCGCCTTTGGAACCCACTTGGGCAGGGTCAAGAAGATGTACAAGTGGCGCAACACTGGGTAGGCTGGAAGGACGTGCAGTCTTCAAGACACGGTATTTAGTACAACTCACAACTTGGCGCAACGCCGGGTCCTCCTCATACGGTGTGAAGGACAGGAAGGCTGTGGATTGTGAGGCTGCAGGGGGATAGGGTATGGGGAATCTCACGATTTGGCGTGACACCGGGTCCTCCTCGTACAGCTTGAAGGACATCGCAGGGTCGTCATCGAAATGCTTGGCGGTGAAGGCGCCCTTGCGCAGCATCTTCTTTGGGAAGGGGCCCTGTAACGAAAGGACCGGGGAGGTGATAAGAACATGAGCAGCATCACCACATTAGGTATGACAAACTCTGCAGTGACAGTCCTTGCACAGCTGCTTCTTCAGACAGAAGCGACAGGAGGCCCTGTAGGGAACAGTGCCGATCTGCATCGCGGATGAAAGGGGCTATGTTGAAATGCGGACGGGTGCTAGGCTGGGCGCCGCACCAAGGCATCTAGGGTCAGTAACCGCTCACGGCGACAGCCCTAATCTGCCGAATGCCACCCCCATCCCTTTGCCGCCCACCATCAGCACATGACGCCCGGTGCTGTGGCGCTCCACAACATGAGCACCGTACCAAAAAAAAACTCACGGGATGTCAAACCCGCACTTTGGCGTCCGTCACGAGCTTGACATCTCGTGGTTGGTGCGCCGGAAACTGCTGGAAGCATCGCTCTACTGAATTTTCTACAGGAGAAAGCATCAAAAGTCCGCACCTTGGCGTCCATCATGAGCTTGAGCATCTCGTTGTTTGTGCGGCCCGGAAACAGGATCTTGCCGGTGAACAGCTCGTACAGCACGCAGCCGACGCTCCACATGTCCATCGCGTAGTCTGCAAGAGCACAGGACATCGATCATCCAGGACTTTTGTCAGATATGTGTTCATCAAGGTGAACAGCTCGTACAGCATGCAGCCCCACGCTCTACATGTCCATTGCATGGTCTGTGCAGGACGAAGGCTTGGGCCTCAGGGTGCCGAGTTCAGAGTTCAGGGAAGGTGGAAGCAGCAAGTCCGGGCCGTCAACCGACCGACGACCGCGCCAAAGGCAGCACACTTTGTGCAGCAGCAGGGCTCGAACTAAGTACGGGCACGCGTGGCACTGCCTGCCAACCGTGCTCAAACAGAGGCCCCATGGTGGACCGCAGAAGCTCAGAGTGAAACAGAGGCGCGCACCATAGGGCAGGCCCAGGATGACTTCGGGCGGGCGGTAGAATCGGGAGACCAGGTATGGCGTCACGCTGTTGTCGCCCGCGAACATGGCCGACCCGAAGTCACACACCTGCGGCATCTCCACGACCAAGTTAGGGTTTAGGGTTTTAGTTCGGGTTTAGGGTTTAGGGTGTAATTCGGGCGCCTCCAAAACGTTGATCGGGTTGTGGGGCGAAACCCTAAAGGAGCAGGGACCGCAGCAGAACGAGAGCTACTGCTGCCAACGTGTTGAAATTCAATCTTGTGTATTTGCGCGTGTCGTCGACGTCCTCCAGCGGCCACCCCGCCCATCTCATCTGAATCCGCCGCAATGCGCCAACGATTGCAGGGCGTTTCTGGGCACCTTGACGGCATGATTGCGCGCGTCAATGAGGACGTTGTCAGATTTCGTCCGCACGCAGCGCGCCGCAGTCGTGCGTGTTCTTTCAAAGCTCCAGAGTATGAGAATCGCGAGGGTCTGTTCTCGTCACCTTGACGGCGTTGTTGCGCTTGTTGATGAGGATGTTGTCGGGCTTGATGTCTGCGTGCAACACGCCGCAGTCGTGCAGGTGGTACAGCGCGGCCAGCATCTGCTTGCCGAACAGCTGCACCGCCGCGAGCGAGATGCCGACGTCGCGAGCCACCTTGCGCGTCAGCTCCCGCAGGTTCATCGCCTGTCAGGCAAGCGGGCGACACATCGTATCAGCAAGGGTCTTGTTTTCGGTGAACAGCAGCGTTGTCGGGGGGATGATGCCAGCGCCGTGCGCAAGCTGTGCGTGGCGCTGGTCTTGAGTGCAGCGCCTCCTGCACGTTCACGTGGAACGGCAGGAAAACGAGTGGCAATGCAGCGGCTGGTGGCGGTGCACCTTTGCCACATACGAAAGATGTCCTGTACCGCGGGGCGGGTCGCAGATGCAAAAGGTGGCCTGCGTCAATCTCGGAGAGCTGATTGCAAGTGGCTGGGGAGTTCACCTGCGCACGACGCGACGTGCAGGAGGTGCATGCGCTCGCACCCGCGCAAACAGCAGCAGGCCGCAACCTGCAGCATCTTGAGAACGGCAACACAAGGACGCGAAAGTGAAACGCAGCGACACGCGAAGATCTCCCCGTGCAGCGTACCATGGGCTCGAAGACCAGGCACAGGTGGCCGCGGAACTCGAAGTGCGACAGCAGACGGATGATGTGACGCTTGCCCTCCGGGTCCGTTGCCGCCAGCTTCCGCAGGATAACCCGCTCCGTCTGCCCCGCCTGCCGCACAAATTCAAAAGGTAACCGACGGCAGGAAGCCGACCTGATTGGGCACAGCATAGGATCGAAGCGGGAATCGCCCTCCAGGTTCGTTGCTGCCAGCCTGCGCGGCTCGCCCGCTCCGTCCAGCCCGCCTGCCGCACAGAAACTCATGGAGGTGAGCTGCACGGTAGCATGATGACCCAGATCAGAGAAGGATGTGCTCTGATGTAGTGTGGCGATTGCCCTCCAGGTCCGTCGTCGCCAGCTTGAGCAGGATTGCCAGCTCCATCTGCCCCGCCCGCTGCGCAACAAACCAACTTTGCTGTGGGGAAGCAGTCGGGAGGCAGGGACGCAAACTACGCACCCCAGTGGGTGGCCGCCAGCTTACGCAACCTCACATGCGAAAGTCTGGCTAGCCTGCCGCGCAGCCAAGCAAACCTTCGCCACGCAGCAACGCCAGCTGGAGCGTGCCTTGCGTCTGACTGTCGGCATCCCAGGATGTCGGCAACCTGTCACTTTTGTCACAGGTGGCGCGCCAGTCCCACACACAGAGGCGATGCATCTTGTGCAACATCGGCATGCACCGCATGGTCAGTCTGGCCTCGAGTGGTGGCTTGTGAAGAGTTTCAACGCTTTGCATCAAGCCGATGCAGTCCTTGGCTTGCGCATGGTCGCCCGCGCTGATGACCTCAATGACCGATCAATGTGATCAATCGAACGCTTTGATGATGGTTGGCATGGGTTGGAGGTCCTCGCCTTGCGCATGGTCTGATTGGCGCGGATGATGTTGATGCCGCTATGCAGCACTGGAACCAGGGTTTCAGACTTGCTGCACTCTTGCCTTGTGCATGGTCTCGTTGGCGCGGATGATCTTGATGGCCACCTCCGCCACGGCGCCGTCCGCGTCCTTGCGGTGCCGGTCCCGCGCCCGCAGCACGCTGGAAAACACGCCGCGCCCGTGCGTTGCAAACACCTCGTACCGGTCGTTGACGATCTCGCCCACCTGCAACGGTCCAAACAAGGTTTGCTGCGTGTTTCACGTTTCAGGCGCGCTTCTGCAATTGGGAAGACCCTAAACCCTAAGAAAACCCTAAACCCTAAAACCGCGCCCGTGCGCCGCAAACACCTCGTCCGCTCGTTGATGGACTTGCCCGCCTGGTGCAAGAGAATATGCATGTTGTAGAGGGTGTTCCATCATGCCGACTTGGACCATGAAGCTGCCACAAAGCGCGTCTTCGCGCCACGCATTGGCTTCCTGCAAAGTTCCCGAAGCAAAAAGTGTTTTGGAATGTCGCCATCTTGGACCTGCACGTTCTTCGGCAACCAACAGCTCGCTTGAAAACTGTTGATGTCGCGAGGGATGCAGGTGCAAAAGCCGTGCTGCAAAGCGGCTGCTTGCCCCATGCACACCGTTTGCAGATACATGCGGCGGCGAAGGTCATGGAGCAGCAAACAAGTGAAGGCACAGTTCTGAGAAGAGATTCATCCAGAGATCGCAGCAACTGCAGGTTGCTTACCCGTCGTTGCAGCTGTTTGGGAAGCGCATAGAGGTTCGTTTGATGACTATCAGACATGCATCACGACCGAAACCATCCTGAACCAGCCTGAACCTTACTTGCAGGTTGTAGTAGCCATCGGCGTCGTCGTAGCTGTCCGCGAGGCCGGCGGCGGCCGCTGTGGAGCGCTCCGCGGGCGCCGTCGTCGCCGGCTCCGCCTCCTCCGCAAACATGTCGAACTCGGCGCCCGCCGCGCGTCCGTCCTGTGCAGCGAGGGGCATGAAAGGCGTGTGAGACAGGCAGCAACGAATGAGCAGGACATTTTCAGACGGCATAGCGAGGTGGTCGGCGGCTCCACCTCCTGCGCCCGCGGCGCGCCCGTCCTGTGACTGGCGATTTTTGTTGTTGCGAAAGGCTTAGATTGGTGAGAGGGACAGGAGACGAGGTGGGGACCCACACACCTGCTGCTGGACTGCACGGCTGCTCAGCACGCCCACACTGCTGCCCGCCGTGCGTCAGGGCCACCTCTCAGGGATCGGGATGTCCGTTGACACTTGAAGTGGTGCGTGCCATGCTGTGAAACATCAAGCCCAGCGAGTCTTGTCGGCCTAACCCAGACTGCACGTGCGGCGCACCTGTGTCTGCTCCTGCGCCTTTTGCGCCTCGCTGGCAAACTCCGCCTCACTCACGTCCGCGCCTAGTGTGCTACCGCGACCGTCCGCGCCGGCTAGCGACGTGCCGACGGCCATCGGCGCCTGCGCCGCGCTGCCATCGCTGCCCATGGGGCGGCTGGCTGCGTCCTCCTCTGCGGCGTCCACCTCTGCCGGCCGCTGCCAGATGTCCATCAGGTCGCCGTCGCCGCCGCCGCCGCCGCCGGTGCTGCCATCGTCGTCCGACAGGTCGGGGCTGGCGCTGCCTTCGCGCTCGGCAGGCGCTGCCCCGAGGGCTGGGGAAGCCGCGCCCGAGCGTGGCGACGCCGCCGCCAACGGCGGTGCAGAGGCGGCCGCGGCCGCCACCGGCGCGGACCCATCAGCTGCGACCGCCACCGGCGTGGCCTTCGCTGCGTCGCCGGCGGCCGAGCCGCTGCCAACAGCAGCTTCTGGGGCGACGCCCGCAGCCGCGCCCGCGGCCGCAGTGGCGGTTGGCGCCGAAACGGCCGCCGCCTCGGCGTGCTTGGCCAGGATCGCCTGCCGCCGGCGGCGCCGCTCCTCGATCAGGCGGTCCTCCTCGTCCTCGGCGCCGCCCTCCAGCGCCGCCAGCAGTCGCGCCTGCTCCTCGGGGTCCACCGGCGGCTCGGCCTCCGCCGGCCGCTTGGCGTCGCGTCGGTCGCGGCTGCGAGACGGCAACAGCAAAGAGATCAGAATGTGTTTGTTCTGCCGGGTCCAATCTGGCGTCCCGCCTCCCGCGCCCGCCGCAGCACATGCGATTGCGGCTATGCGTAAGCGAAAGCGGGTGTCAGCAGCTGACGTGGATTCATCTAGCAGAAACCTGCCCTTGACAGGACGGCACAACAGGCAGCAACCAGGTGCTCAGTTTCCTACTTCAACATTGTCACATAGCCGGCACATTCATGCAGCAGGCACACACGCGCAGCTTGTATCGATTGCCAAGGCTCGCACCTGCTGGATCGTGGCCGGCGGTCGCGACTGCCGTGGCGGTCCCGACCGCGCCAGTCTGCCTCGCGCCCGCGGCTGTGCCCCCGGTCGCGGCTGCCGCCCCGCCCGCGGCCGTCGGCGCCGCGTGCCGCCGCCAGCTCGCGCTCGCTGCGGCGGTCGCGCTCGCGGCCGGCGTCGCGCGAGCGGGACGGCTCTCGGACGTGGCGGTCGGCGTCGCGCGACGCGCCGCGCTCCCGGTTGCCGGCGCGCAGCCGCTCGATGGGATCCCCCCGCGTCTGCCGCAGCCGCTCGCCGCTGCGCTCGCGGCTGCGGCCGCGGCCGCGGCGCCGGCTGCGGCGGCGCTCACGGCCGCCGCCACGGCCGTCCCGCGGCCTGTCGCCCTCCCGCGGCCGGTCCGACCCCTCACACGGCCTGTCTGTTTGATCCCGAAGCTTCTCCGACCGCTCTCGCGGCTTGGCTGACCGCTCATGCCTCGCCTCCGCGGCGGTCCCCCTGGACTCGGAGCCACCGCCACGCCGCTCCCTGTCGCCGTGCCGCTCCTTCTCGCTGCGACGCCGTGAGGACTTGTCTGCCTCGGCGCCACTGGAGCCGGGCGCGTCTGCTGCCGCTTGGTCGCCCCCTGTGCCAGCCGCTGCGTCCGCCGTGGGGTCTGCTGTCGTGCCGTTGGCCGTTGCCACCGCGGCGTCTGCCGGCGACGACTCGCCGCCGTCGGCCTTGCCGACAGCATTGCCGTCGCGCTCGCGCCGCGAGCGCTTTCCGTCGTCCCGCTCCTGCTTGCCGCTGGGAGAGGAGTGCCGGTGCCGCTTCTCGGACGACTTTTTGCGCCTGTCGAGGATGATGCAGGACCAGGGTCGAACTCATATGAGGCAGAGTTCTGGTGAAGTCTGGGAAGATAGGTGGTAACGAGCACTGCATTGCAATCAGGAGCGCGTGGGGCGGTGTCGGCTGTCTGCCTGGTGGCAGATGCACAAAATGGCCGGCGTAGTCCGCTGTGTCTTGGTGACATTTATCTGGCTTGCGAGCATAAGCACCTCAGACCTGATGCTTGCAGCTGCCCTACACATGGCTGCCCTACGACTTGGGCGCTCACCTGCTACTCTTGTGCCGCGAGCTGCTGCGGTGCCGGTCCGCCTTCACGCCGTTGGCTGCGGGCTCCGCCTGCACGGTGTCCGCCGCTGCGGCAGCGCCGCCTACCTCACCTTCAATTTCCCCGGACTCGGGCTCGCTCTCTGCGTTGGCCGCCGGCGCAGCGCCTGCAGCGGCAGCGCGAATACGTGTCAGAAGCAGTCCATACCCGTTGCCTCAGCGGCGCAGGAGACCAGGTGATGCAGACAGATCAATCCAAAAGCATGGCAGCAGCTGAGGGTGTGCGACAAAGGTGAATTTCATAGCAAGCTGCAGCGGCAGGGAGATTTCATCACGACCCGCCTGTGTCAGCAGCGGCGTCCGGGTCATCCTGCGGGGCGTCTCTCAGCTCAGCCGCGGCAGCCTCAGGCGCAGCAGCATCCGGGGTCGCGTCGTTTGCAAGCGAAGAGGGCGCCCCGGCTGGGTCGCTCTTGTCTTTGCCGTGCCTTTTGTCCTTGGACTTGTGTGACTTCTTCTTGTGCTTGTGTTTGTGCTTGGATTTTCTGGCAGCAGGTTCGCCGCCGCCTGCTGCTGCACTCTCAACGACGATTGCTTCTACTTCCGCTTCTGGCTGATCCTGCTCGGCTGCTGGCGAGGCCTGATCAGCTTCGGGTTGCTGGACATCTGACATCAGCAAGTGCTGGGAGGGTGTTGGCGCCACCTCTCAGCGGCTGCCGCACGTCAGGAATCGATCTGGACGACACGAACGGCAACGTTCACCGAAAGAATGCATCGGAAGTCGAAACTTGCTGCACAGGCCTCCGTGATTGCAAGGGTCGTTGATGCGGAATTTGCGGCATCACCTCCGTCGGCCCCAGCTCCAATTTCAATGCACGCGTGCATGCAATCTGCATCGCACGGCCACTCACAATCTGGAACTCCTTCAAATTGGTTACCTGTGCAGTCGCCAGAGCTCTACCATCGCTTGCTTCTTGCCAAACCATCGCTTGCTTCTTGCCAACTTCGGAAGCCTGCCGCTTCAATCCGGTGTTGATCCTACTGAAAAGGCTCCCATATAGGCTTCGGGATCACCCTGCACTCACAGGACCGCAGTCCCTGCTGGCATGAAATTTGCACAAGAGACAATCACCCTGAAAGCTGTGCGGCGCGGCTGCCACCTCGTCACCGACCAGGTGCGCAGCAACGATCCCGCATGGCGTGGTATCTGGAGGAATCTGACCGTTTGTTACTGGTCTCCCAGCAAAATAGTTCATGATCAGCCGGATTTGGTGCCAGTGCCGGCGCGGCGAAATGTGCTGCTGTGCAGTGCACTGACAGCGGTACGAAACAGGCATCTAAAGTGAAGTCACCTGGGTCCACGCAGATCCTCAGCGCCATCTCCAAGGACCTTTCAGGCTTCAAAGTCGGCATCTGCAACATCTTCAGTGAGTCGACATGTTGTGACAACTGCCATTGCGGCACCGAGCAGAGCAAGCGCCTGGGTAACGCTGAGCGTGATTGAGCAAACGTTGTCCGCCTTTGCAGTCCAGCACACGTCTGCGGCGCTGACGATCAACGAGGTGGGCCTAGAGTCTGGGCTTCTTCCGCATTGTTCTCGTCCACCTCTCCTATCTGTGATTACATCACATGGTATCTGCGCGCCAGTCACCTCACCAGCGTGTGCGAAACGCTCCTGCTGCAACACCGCTGGTCCCCGAACCTGCAGAACGCCGACCCGGATGTGCGCAAGGACATGGAGACCTTCCTGTCCAAGGTGGCCGTGCCTGAGGTGCGCCAAGCTACTTTGTCAATCCGCAGCCGGTGTCCTGAACCAGGTTGCAAAGTGCAGGGTGCGATCGCCATGATGCGGAATGGCGATGCGGCACTGCCACGGGATGTCTGGCAGAGCGCTCTCTGCAACATCCTCTATGCGAGTCGAGGCCTGGAGCATGAGCCCCATTAGCTAATGTCCAATGCTGCTGGCTCAGGGACCCAAGGCGCCGTGGGTGCACACAGATGAAGGTAGGCGCTGTGCAGCGCTTGAAATGCCGATGTGATTCCAGGGGCTTGTGCTCTCTTCCCCCTCCTCTTACCGCTCCGTCATACCTGATGCATGTCGGCCCTTTCTGCAGGCGACGACGACATGCCGGCACACGTCAAGTCGAGCATGTTCGGCTGCTCGCTGATGATCCCCATTACCAATGGCCGCTTGAATCTGGGAACATGGCAAGGTGATTGTCGCTGCCGAGCTCGCATGTTGGACTTGAGACTGCCCTTCAAGCCAGAGGGCGATCCAGTTTTGAATGTAACAACATTCTGCTATTTGGACACACAGGGCTGTGGCTTTGCGAGCACCGGTGGGTGTCTGTGTCTCCTGCCTGTAATTCCTGGCATTGAGACATTCATCGGCAGGGCGGTTGGCTGAAGTGGTGCATGCTCTGGCGGTCCACTGCTGCGGGTTGCATTGAAATTTGGCTGCTTAGAATTCGAGCAGTGCCACAATGCAATTCCTGCAGAAGTTGCTCATTGCTTCCCAGCGACTTGAGGCCTTTGTGCGTTGGTACGGCGCAGGGATAGCGGCGGCGGGCGGCGCGTGGTTGTCACGATGCAGGGAGAGTAGACAGCTGCAGTTCTTGCCAAGAGTAGCAGGGGTGAATTGTTTTGTGTGCTACCTAGAACGCTATGTGTGGCAACAGCTGTTCGACACAGGTAAAAGGTTCTGGCGTCGGCATGAGATGCACTCTCTTTCCCCAACCAGTGGAAACGAGACCATGTCGCGGGCGGATCAACGCGCACTCAGGCGATGTCAGTTCAAGGCACGTCCTGTCGCTGTCCTCACGACACAGAACGTCTGTGGATGTCGGCTCCGAGAAGTCGTAATACACAAGCGTCAGAGACGGAAACATAGGGCATCACAGTGATATGATGTGGC
>JAABUL010003832.1_pt1 | contig 21415 bp, 3 predicted proteins | sample 5559151 | NCBI WGS metagenome assembly JAABUL01 (sample SAMN10711876, study PRJNA513368) | rock metagenome | isolation source: Antarctica rocks | place: Antarctica: Victoria Land, Pudding Butte sud | reverse complement strand
TTACGCAATATACTTTATATTGTTTGTATATTAATAGATAATTATATTAATAATATACTTGTATTTATACAAGATATAAACTTAGTTTAAGCAAAATATATAGAAGTTATATTTCGACTTTGTAGAGTAGTTTGTATTTTGTTATTTTTCGAATCTAACTTAAAGTTTTATAGTATTAGATTAAGATAATTACTAGCTGGACATTATTCTACTTTTCTCGAACACTATCTCTACTTTGTCCGGACACTATCTCTTGCGCTAAGTCTAATTGAGTAATTTCTAGAATTTACGCGTTGTTTACTTTGTTGTTATTGTTGTTATTCTTTGTTGTCTTTTGTATCTTTTGTATCTTTTGCAACTTCTATATTTTTTGTATCTTCTATATTATTATCTATCTACAATTATAAAGTTCTTGTTGTTGTTCGATATTTATTACAAAAGAACGTTAATTAATTTGCTTATTTAGAATCTAAACAAGCATACAACAACGCAAGACTATACAATAGTTTAAGATCGAAGCAAGATCTCGAAACAAGATATTTATATAAAGCATTAAATACAATACAATTGCAATCGCATTATTAAACAAGAAAAAAACAATTATTAATTAACTAGTAGTCGACGTATTGAATATCTCTTTAAAGCAATTGCAAAGCTAGAAAACAATTTTAAAGATAAATACAATTTAAATATATAAACTCTAATTGTTAAATATTTCGATTATAATTATTCTTTTACAAAATTGTTTGTCTTAATAGTATATCGAAAAAAAGTTTTAAAAAATTCGAAAATACAACGCAAATAAAAAAAAAAAGCAAAAAAATAGCAAAATTAATTTAACTCTCAAAAAACTTTATTTAGATCTCAAAAAATCTATATTTAAATAGCAAAATATCTAAAATGCAAATGCTATTTTTAAAATAGCAACAATAAAATTCTTAATATCTATTTAGATATTAATAAGATATCTAACAATATTATTTTTGTAATATATAAATTCTAAAAAGAAAAAATATAATAATAAACTTTAGTTTATTTTTTTTATTTTAAAATATATATAAAAGCTACTATATCTTAATATAAAGATCTTAATTATAAATTATATATATAAAACAAATAGATACAAAATATCTTTTCTTATTATTATTGAGATTATTGTTTTAAATACTATATTCTATATCGAATTTTGCTTTATAAAGAGCAAAAACTATAGCAATTACAAGTAGATAATAAAAACTCTAGTATATTTCTACAATTATCTAAATTTGTTGTATTTTATAATAGTAATATTTGATAATAATAGAATTTTGTTATTAATACTTTTGTATATTTTTGCAAAGTAGAATTATCGCGTTAATTATATATTGTATATCTAATATATAAATTAGAATGTAATAACTAATTGCAAGAAATATTTTTCTACAAATAAAAAATAGAAGACTTTCTATAAGTATATAGCTTATCCCAAGTGTAGATTTCCTACCCGAGACGAGCTTATCTCAAGTGAGAATTCTTACTTAAGATAAGCTTTGTTTATGTTTAATCTATGCTTAACATAGAATGTGCTAAATGAAACGAAAATTATAAGTTTAAAAAGACGTCCTTATTGAAAATTGTATACATCAAATATATATTAAATTTATAACTTCGTTATCGCAAAGCTTATCTCAAATAAGAAATTTACACTTGAAATAAACTTTATTTATGTTAAATTTATGCTTTATATATGTCGTACTAAATTAAGCAAAAAAATTAAAAGTTTAAAAATGCGTCAAAGAGAAAATATATATATCTAACATATGTTAAGCATATAAATTGATTATTTTAATATATTAAATAATTATAATTTTGTTCGATTTCTAAGACTTAGAATAAGCTAGACATATATTTAATATAGTTTATAATTGCTAAAAGAAAAATTATTATTTCGATCTTAAGTGCGCAATTTCGACGCACTTATATAAAATGCGATTCAAACATAGATTTAACATTGTTGTAATATATATTGAAAATAAATAAGATTACGCAAATTGTGCGTTAAGCTTTTAGTGTATTTTGTAAAATTAAAGTACGATTGTCGCATCTTTTATCTTTATCTTTTCTAACTATTTGCATTATTGTAATATATACTTTTGATTTTATTAATAAATTTATAGCATAAGTCTAGCATATTTTTTAATTTTATTGCTTCTATTATTTTAGTATATATTTAATATAAATGTTGTCGCAATTTAGTTTGTTAATTTTAAAATATATTACAACAATCTTAATATAATAAACGCACAAAATTTGTTTTCTTTAAAGTATTATTATAGTAAGCATAACATATGCGACGCTTTTGTCTAATATATATTAATTATATATTTAAGAACTTTTTTTCAATTCGAATCTTAATTTTGTAATTAAACGTAAACGTCTAGTTATAATACAATCTTATATTAAATATATATTAAATTTATATTTAACGTATATAGAATTTAACTAAGTAAATAACGAATTTAGTAAAAAGATATTTTTTGTCGCAACTTAATTTATACTAAGTATTAACAATATTTATTATTAAATTCTTAAAAAATAATAGACGATCTATACATAAATTTGATCTAAGTTTAATATATATTAAATATTATTAATTGCGTTAAATTCTAGAACTCGAATTGTCTTCTTTAATATAAATATATAAGTTGCATAAACTTAATTGCAACTCTATATATATTAAGTATTAACAAATGTAATTGTATAATAGCGTCGATTAGTTAAATATATAAAGTAACTTTTATTGTTCTTAATTACTAATTATTTATATATATAATTGTAGTTTTATTTATATTTAATATATGTTAAGTTAAGATTAAAATTAAGCTATGTTGTTACTAAAGAATATATTATATTAAAGCAAATAAATAAATATTTTAGCTAATTATATATAACGCATACGCTAAGCATATACAATTGTAAATCTAGATACAAAAAATATTTCTTCAAACATGCGTTATTTCGAAAAGAAATATATATCTTTTTTATATTTAATATATATTTAGTTTATGTTAATTTAATATTATAAAGCTTTAAATTAGATTTAAAGAATAGCAAAATACAAATTATTTTACAAAATCAAAATATAACTTTTATATATTTTGCTTAAATTAAATTTATATTTTATATAAACACAAATATATAATTAATATAATTGTTTATTAGTATGTAAACAATATAAAGTATATTGCGTAAACTAGATTAATATTACGTATATATTAAACTTATATAAAACAATTGTTATAATTAAAAATTTGCAATTGTTTTCGATATATATTTTTATTGCAAGATAAACTTATTTTATGTTTGTTATATATTTAATTTATCTTTTATTTTTTTTGTTTTTATACTATATATATAAATGTTTATTTTGTAATTTAAGACTTTAACAACGCATTAATTACGCATAAACTTAATTAATATTAAACTTGTATTAATACAACTTTTAAAGTTATTAATTAATTATTATTTGTTATTTTTTCTTAAATATTTGTCTTTTAACTTAAAGAATGCTTGCAAAAAGTATACTTTTAATTTAGTTTTAAAATATGCTAAACTTATGTTAACTTACTCTTAGCGCTATATTAGTACTTTAATTAAAAAGCTTCTTCTTATATATTTTATTATATTAATTTATACTTAGTATATATTTAAACTATGCGCAAATTAATATATTTGTTACAAATATTAAATTTTCGAATAAATTATTTAATTATATTTTAGATCTAGTTTATACTAAGTATATATTAACATTAAAGAAGCGTAAAGAAGCGAAAAAATTTCGTAATAATAATACGTTTAAAGTTTTAAAATTTTTCAAAGATTTATATTTTATTTATATTTAATATATGCGTAATTAACGAAAAAAAGTTGTTTATAATAATAAGAAGTCAAATGCAATAATTAACTTTAATAAGAAAGTTTAAAACTCGTATATATTATATTTATATTTACTATATATATAAAAAAAAATTACAATGCTTTTTTTAATTTAAATAAGAGCAAGTCTTATTTGCTAATTTATTATATTAAAACTATGCTAATTTCATGCTTAATAAATACTTGCGTTCTAATTAATATCTTAATAACAAAAAAGAATAAAATGTTATTTGCAATTTTATGTTATATTTATAATACGTTTATGCTAAGTTTATGTATAATTAATTTTTTTTTAAATAAATTTATCTTTATTAACGACAAGAGTTAGTGCAATTATTTTTTTATTTATATTAAAATTATATTAAGTTTATACTTAGTTAATACAATTATTACAAAAACTATTGTTATATTTACAATTAAAAAAGACAAAAATTAGATTGTTTTTTATTATATATATTAAATATATACTAAGTATAAATTAAAACAAATTAATAACAAAAAACTTTTAAAATTGTTTAATTAAATCTTAGACTCAATATATATTATATATAATGCTTTAATTTGTTTTAATTAATTGTGTGCTTTCGATTGTATCTAATATATACAATATAGACAATTAAGTATTTGTCTTTTTAACTTCGATTTAACAAAATAAATTAATACTTATTATATGCTTTGCTTTTGCATAACTACTATAACAATTATATTTTAATAGAAAATTTTTTTTTGCAAATTAATTTAAAATAAAGTATAATTTATATTTAACATAAAATCTCTTTATACTTTCTTTAATTTTAAATTAAATTTTTTCTTTTAATTATGTTTAAATATATATTAAGTCTATATCTTGTTTACGTTTGCTATATATTTATCTTATTTATTATTTTAATTTTGTATTTATCTTTTTTATTCTAAATATTATTTTTTATAAAATAAAATTAAACAAACAATTATAATAGTTTGTCGCATTGTTATACTTATTAATTTTACAAATAATACAAATGTCTTATATGTAATTTTGTCTTCAATTGTTTCTTTTTAATTTCGAATCTTTTAATAAAGTAATAAATCTTTTTTTAAATTAATGCTTAATATAAACTTAATATATATTAGATTTATACGTAGTCTTTTAAGTTTAAACGAAAACTCTTAAATTATCAATATTATACAATATTTGTAAAACAAAAATATAAATTTATAAGTTAATTTATCTTTGTTGTTGTCTTAATTGTTTAATAGATATTGTTAATTTATTTATAATAAAATTATATGTAAAATATTCTTTATATTGTTAATAATATCGAATTCCTTTAACTTAACAATTTTTTTGGTTAGTTTTTTCTTTTTTTTTGTAGAAATTTGTTACATTTTTGACGCATACGTTGCATGCGTTATTTTTGTACTTAATTTTTAATTTAATATTTTAATAGTATTGCTCTATATTTTTTATTTAATTTTGATATATTGTTTATAAAGCTTAAGCTTAATTTATGTTTATTTAAGCTAAATAACAATATATGTCGAATTAATGTTTAACGTTTATCTTTTCTAAATAATATCTGTATATGTTGTTGTATTAAAGAAGATATTTTAAAATTTTTATCAAATATATATTAAGTTAATGCTTGACGTTTATCTTTTCTAAATAATGTCTCTATATATTGTCGTATTAAAGAAGATATTTTAGAATTTTTATTTAATATATATTAAGTCGATATTTAATATTTTTTTTTAAATAATGTCTTTGTATATTGTTGTATTAAAGAAAATATTTTAGAATCTTTATTTAATATATGTCGAATCAATACTTAATATTTATTTCTTTTAAACAATATCTCTACATATTATTATATTAAAGAAAATGTTTCAAAATCTTTATTTAATATATATTGAATCAATATTTAACATTAATTTTTTATTAAATAAGTAGTTTTTAAGTTGCAACTTTAAGATATGTAAAAAATCTTATTATTAAATTTAGATATTATGTTTGTGTCAAATTTATATTTAAAATCAAATCTATTAAAAAAGAATATTATATAAGAATTTTCTAAATTAAAAGAAAGATATAAATATTGTTAATAACGCTTTGCAACTCTTCGATCTTTTTTATCTATAATTTGATTAATTATTAAGTCCAATTAAATATAAATTAATTGTATATATTTTTTTTAATCAATTAAACGACAATACAATTAAATTTATTGCAATTGCGTCAAATAAATAAATTTTTTTTTTTATCTCGAAATCGTTCTTTTCAAATATCTTAATAGTATGTTTTCTTATTTTAATATATAATTAATATAAACACAACTTAAAACAAACATAAATTCTATCTAAATATAGAAACAAATAATAATAATTTTTGTTTTACAAACTTATTGTCTTAAAAGTAATTACTTTCTTTTATATTAATATAATTACAAATTAACGTTTATTAATACGAAGAAATCTTTAATTTCTCTTTATATAATTTGACAAAAATTTAGTTTGTTTTTTGATATTTAATTTATATTTTAAGTTTGAAATATAATATGTTTATATTGTTTATGCATTGTAGTAATTTGTTAACAATCTTAATCTTTTAAAGTTAATTAATAAAATAAATTGTTAAATAATTAAAATAACGTTTTCGAAAATTACGCTTAAAATATATTCGACAAAAAATCAATATATATTCGAGATATTTAAATTACTTTTAAGAGTTATTAAAATTGTAAAAATATTTCTTAAATTCTAAACAAAATATTAGTAATATTTGTATAATTTTAATATATATTAAGTATATTTTAAATTTATTTTTTGTTTATATTTATTATAAAAGTTCGCAATTCTTTGTTTTTATAATTAATATAAAAAATTTAAATAGTTTAACAAACAACTTTTTTTAATATTTCAAACATTTTAATAAATATTATATAATAAAGTTTAATAATCTCTATATTAATTTACGCGTAACAATAGATATTAATTTCTATTATAATTTGAGCGTATACTTAATGTATATTATATATATATTAAATTTATAATAATAATTTTTGTTTTAATTTAAAATATTATATAGATTTGTTTTGTTTTAAATTTGTTTAAATACAAAATTTATTTTAAGATATAATTAATTTATAAAGATTTTAGTCTAAGTATAAGTACAATATATAACAATGTATTGTTAAAAAATTTTGTTAAAATAAATAATACTTTTAATTTATTGTTTCTTTAAAGAACGCAATTAATTAAAAGCAAATTCTTGCTTAATTTTTATAAATTATAAGTTAAATTTATGCAATGTTTAAACTAAATATAAACTAATTTTTTAAAGCTATTTTAACAAGAAATTTCTCGAATTTTTGCTTGCGAGTTAATGTTGTTATGCGATTTTTTATATTAAGATTATTGTATATATAACGCAAAACAATTTCGTTATATTTTGCGCATAAATCGAATATAATAAAAGAAATAATAAAGCGTTTTGCAAAATGTTTAGCGCAAATAACGCATATATTAGATATAAGCTTAATTTATGCGTTGTCAAAAATAATAAATTTTGTTGTTTAATTGTCGCAATTATGTTGTTAACAATTTCTTAAAACATTTTGATAAAATATAATAAATAATAAGTATAATTTTCGCATACAATTAGCATAAAAAATAAAAATTGTTTTTAATTAACAAAAATATAAATATTTAATTGTGTATCGCATATACTAGTTTTAATTTTATTATTTTCTTAAGAATAATTAAATTTTGTGTATATTTAGTATATATTAAATTTGTACTAGAATAAAATTGATTGCAAATAAAGTTTCTAGAAGCTAGATATCTAATAAAGATACAATTTTTTATGCGTTGTTGTAACTCGTAGTTTATTAAGAGACAAAAATAATTAATATTAATATATATTAAGTTTGCGTTAACAATTCGATTTATATATTATAATTTTGTATTGAAAAGTAGAGAGTATTTAATTTAATAAATCTATAAAATTAACTTACAAACAACATAAATAAAGTAAAAGTTTATTTTATAAGTCTTTTATATAACAAACTTTTAATTTTTGTATACGCAAGTTATAAATCTAAAATGCACACAACATATATATTGATTTTATTATTTTTTAAGAAATTTATAATATTAGATCTTTGTGCGACGCTTTAATTACGCGTTAATATTTATTGTATATATTAATTAAGTAAAGTATTGTTAAAAATTGTTAATGTTCTTAAGCTTAACTTTATTGTATATTAAACATGTATATAATATGTTTAAATGCACGTGTTTGCAATATTTGATTTCGAAATATTTAAAACTTTAATATTAAACTATGTTTACTTTGTCTTTTTTTTTAATTTTTAAAAGTAAAAGAGCAATTTAAGTAATTTTGAAATTAATTGCGACAACAAAAAAATTGAATCTAGTTTTAATATAAATCAAAATTATATCTTACTTAAGTTAAATATATATTAAATATATATTTGTTAATTAATGCTCTAATAGAGATATTAATTGAGATTTCGACTAATATTGTGCTTTTCTTGTATATAAAATAAAGAATTTTCTTTAAATACGTATATAAATATGCTAAAATATCGTAATAATTTTGCACTTTTAATATAACTATTTAATTGCGTTTTTTAAAGATAATTGCAATTTTATTGACGTTAATAAAGCTTTATATATAATAAACATTAACTTAATATATAATAGATATAAAGTGTAAAAAAGAATCTATTTTTTTTAAGTCTTATAAACAATAATTTGTCAAAATTATTAAAATCTTAATTGTTTAATATATTTTAATTTTCTTAATTGTTTATAAAAGCATTTTTGTTAATATTTTAATTACTTAATGTTACATTTAATTTAATAATATTAATATTATTAAGATTCGAAGTTTGCTTATATGTTTAGCAAATGTCTAATATATAATAAGTATAAAATAAATCTTAATTTTATTTATTTATTGCGAAATCGTTTATTAATTTTAATTTGCAAAAATTTTAAACGTAAGAGAATTCTTCTTGCTAGAAGACATAAAAATTTTAGAGACGAAAAAATTAATAATACTATTAAAAGACATATTGTTATTAAGATTTAAATTAAATATAAACTAAGCTTAAATATAATATATATATAAGACAAGTAGTTAAATTGCGTAGATATAAAACTATGTCGAACTTATGCTATATCTAAGAGTAATTTATATTATAACAAAATATAATTTTGCAATATATAAATCTTGTTTTTAAATTTAATTGATTGCGCATTATAGATTTTATACAACTTTAAAAATGTTATAAATATAAAGAATTAAATTTATGTTTAGTATATATTAGAAAGAAGCAAAATTTTAGAAGTTAATTTTTAGCTAACATTAAATAAAAAGATTTATATTTTATATAAGCTATATATATATTAAGTTTGCATCTTGATTGCGAACAAAAATCGCAATTAATTTTTATAATTTAAAATAATTATATTAAGCATATGTTGAGCATCGATAGAGTTTATCTTGGATAAGAATTTTTATCTAGAATAAGCTCGTCTTGAGTGCGATTTCTGCATTTGAGATAAGCTGCAACCCGACTTTCTATAAACAATAAAAAAAAAATATACGCAACTATTATAGAACTTTTAAAAAAGTATTATAATATTTTGTATTACAACTATTTAAATGCAAATTAAAATATTTTTAATTATTTTAAAAAGTATTTATAATCTAGATACAAAAAGTAAACTAAATACTATACTAATTAGTATTTGCACTTTGGCAATATTGTATTATTGTATAGCAAAAACACTTATTATTAAATTAAATAAAAACTTTAATTTTCTATTAATAAGTAATAATTGCAAATTAATTTTGCATTGCTAATATATCTATTTGCGTAAATAATTTGTATATAGTAGTAAATATTAAGCTAGATAATTTTTTTATCAATTAATATTACAATTACAAGTAGAAATTTAAGAAAATAAAGACTTGTCTATCTTAGAAACTTTGTAAACTATTTATATTTCGAGATTTTATTGTTTTTGTTATATTGTTTGTATTAAAGACAATTAATGCGCAATTCAAATATCTTAAATGCAAGTCTATTGCTATTGTGCGTTGTATTAATATTTTTATAAGAACAATAGAACTATTGTGTATTTATAAAATATAGAAGCAATAATACAATTAAGCAAACAACAATATATTAAAGCTAAAAAATATATATTTTTATTAAAGATTTACTAAACTATTGCAAATAAAATAGACAACAAAAAAACAAAAGAATTATCATATAAGAAATAACAATATAGCAAAAGTACAAGAAATATTGTTAGAAATCTTGTCGCTATTATTGTTGTTTAAGAATAGAATAGTTTTTGATAATATACTACGCGTGCAAGAGTTTGTTGTCGTCAAATTAAAAGATTGTTTGCGAGACTTATTAAACAAGATATAGACAATATCTTTGCAATTATAGTATTAATGTCAAATAGTTTTTGCAAACTTTATTTAGCAAATATAGTATTGTTTGTCTTTAAGTTAATTTCGAATCTATTCTCTAGTTAGATATCTAATAGTTAATTGTCTATATAAAGTTAGCAAGATAAACAAGAGAATTGTAAACAAAATAGAAAAGAAGATACAAGAGAAACAACGATAGAAAGACAAATTTTAGATATTTCAACTATCTATATAGATAGTTTTTAGATTTAATTAGAGATACAAATAGAGATACAAATAGAGATTGATTCTAAGTATACAAAAAGATATATTTTAGATTTAAATATATACTGAGATATTCTTAAGAAACTATATCGAATTTAATAATAAATAGACACAAAATTATATATTTTTATTGTTTTCTCTTAATTTTGTTAATGTTGTTTGTTTACGAAATTACTAAATTCTAAAAATTACCCGATTAGACTTAGCGCAAGAGATAGTGTCCGGACAAAGTAAAGATAATATCCGAGAAAAGTAGAATAGTGTCCGGCTAGTAATTATCTAGATTAATATAAGCTAGATATATATTAAATATAAAAAAGATATATATTTCTTTTCAAGATAATATATATTTGAAGAAATATTTTTTGTGCTTGAATTCGCAGCTATATATGCTTAGCTTATATACTGTATATAATTAATCAAGATATTTGTTTACTTGCTTTAGTATAATACGTCTAGGGCTTCCTACTAATAGAAACAACAGTTGTACAACAGTTGTACGTCGGTTGAACAACAGAAATCTAGATATTTTATAGTTGTTTAACGGTTGTTCAACGGTTTAACACTAGAAATTTAGATAAATATAGTTGAACAACGGTTGACCAACGGTTGAACGATGGTTGTCCAACGGATAGATGCCTATAGATGCTAATTTTTATATGTTTTTTTTTAAAAAAAAATTGAAGAGTAAAAAATCAGTTTTTCTACGGTTGGACAACGGTTGAACAACGGTTGTTCAACGGATAGATGCCTATAGATGCTAATTTTGATATTGAAATTTTTAAAATTTTTAAAAATTTATTCTAAGTCTCGAAGCTAGCCCGATCGAGGTTTTGAGTCTTGGCATGTCGAGTAGTAAAATATTCAAATCGTTAATTTGTCAATACGTGAAGTCGTTAAGACGTTTTTCTATTAATTCTATTAATAGTTTAGAGTTTAAACTTAAATTTAAAGTTTTGATTTATCTCGGGAAGTCTCTATTTTGATTACTATCAACACTATCAAGTTATAAATAGAAAAATCACGTGATTTACGAAAAACATATACGCGTAAGTGAACCCCTAATCTATACCCCCTCAATACCCCCCCATATATCTCTCTACTACTCTCGTACTTAGGAAGTCTAATTAATTAATTTTTTTTTTCAATTTGGTAAATTTTTTAATCAACCGTTGAACAACCGCAATTCAACCCTAAAACCTATTTTTGCGGTTGGTGGTTGTTGGGGCAACCAGTCCGTTGAACAACCGAAATTTAGAATTTTCCTAGTTGTTAATCGGTTGAAAAACGGTTTTTCGTCGGTTTGAGCATAGTTTTTTGACGGTTTTTCGACGGTTTGTCGTCGGTTGTACAACGGTTGTACAACGGTTGAAATTTTCACTAATTTGGCTATACAGTACGTTTTTTAATAGTAATATAGTTTGATTTCAATCTTAACTTAATATATATCGAGCATAAATAAAATTATTGCTATATATACAAATAACTAGCAATTAAAAACAATAAAAGTTACTTTATATATTTGATTAGTTAATGCTATTGTACAATTATATTTGTTAATGCTTAGTATATACTAAGTTGCAATTAAGTTTACACATCTTATATATTTAAGTTAAAGAAGACAATTCGAGTTTTAGAATTTAACGCAATTAATAATATTTAATATATATTAAACTTAAATTATATCTATATATAGATTGTCTACTATTTTTTGTAATTTTAATAGTAAATATTGTTAATATTTAGTATAAGTTGAGTTGCAATAAAAAATATCTTTTTATTAGATTTGTTATCTATTTAGTTGTATTCTATATATGTTAAATATAAACTCAATATATATTTATATTTAATTACAAAATTAAAATTCGAATTAAAAAAAGATTCTTAAGTATATAACTAATATATGCTAGACAAAAGCGTTGTATATACTATGCTTACTATAATAGTATTTTAAAGAAAACAAGCTTTGCGCGTTTGTTATATTAGAATTGTTGTAATATGCTCTAAGATTAGCAAACTAAATTGCAACAATATTTATATTAAATATATACTAAAATAATAGAAACAATAAAATTAAAGAATATGCTAAACTTATACTATAGATTTCTATTGTTAATAAAATTAGAAATATATACTACAATAATACAAATATTTAGAAAAGATAAAGATAAAAGACGCGACAATTGTATTTTAATTTTACAAAATACGCTAGAAACCTAATGCGCAACTTGCGCAACTCTATTTATTTTTAATATATATTATAACAATGCTAAATCTATATTTGAATTGCATCTTATATAGATATGTTAAAATTGCATATTTAAGATTAAGATAATAGTTTTTCTTTTAGTAGCTATTAACTATGTTAAGCATATATCTAGTTTATTTTAAGTTTTAGAAATCGAACAAAATTGTAATTACTTAATATAATAAGATAATTAATTTATATATTTAGTATATACTAGATATATATATTTTGTCTTTGACGAGTCTTTTTAAACTTTTAATCTCTTAGCTTAATTTAGCACAATATATATAAAGTATAGATTCGATATAAACAAAGCTTATTTCGAGTATAAATTTCTTACTCGAGATAAATTTTAAAATAATTAGATTATAGATTTAGCATATATTTGATATATACAACTTGCAATAGAGACGTCTTTTCAATTTTATAATTTTCGTTTTATTTAGCACAATCTATGTTGAGCATAGACTAAGTATAGATAGAGCTTACCTCAGATAGAAATTTCTACCTAGAATAAGCTCGTCCCGAGTAGGAAATCTGCATCCGGGATAAGCTATATGCCCCAGTAAATTGCATGTAAAAAATTTCAAATTTTATTTTTATTTTTTAATTTTTTTAAATTGATGTTTGTATTAAAGATGTTTAATTTTTTTTTTTTTTTTTTTACTTTTTATATAAGTTAATTAATATTTTTTTATTAAAATAACAAATTAAATAGCATAAATTCGATTGATTTTTTTTAAATATAAATAATATTGTGTAATTTAATTTTATACTATTAAAGAATTTTGATTTTGTTTTGCAATAACAACTATATTTCTTCTTTAAAGTTAAATTAATTAATTCTTATATATTTCGAAACATATTATATCTTCGATTCTTTATTTTTGACATTTTTCCCCCAAATTTGAACTTTTTCGTTTTTGTTAAATTGTCTTGTTTCTTATTAATTTAAATTTATTTTAAATTTATTTCTTTTTCGATTAACTTCTTTGTTTATAATTGTTTTAATATATCTTTTTGGTTTCGAATTCTTACATATTATTTCGAAAAATAAAAAATAAAATATATTAATTCTTTATTGCATCGATTTATTTTGTTAAGTTATTAATATATTTTTGCAATTAATAAGAAAAGTGTTTGAATATAGGTTCTTTAAATATTTGAATTATTAATATTTAATTTATACGCGTTTGTGCAAATTAGAATTCTTAAATAAAAATAATTTTTAATTTTTTTTAAAAAATTTTTTAAATTTGCTTCTTGTTATTTGCGATTTTTAAAACAAATACTAATTAAATTTACTTTCTTATTTTTAACTAATAGTTCAAATTTATTATTTATTGTTAAATATATTTGTATATTTTATTTATGTTTTCTATTTTATTTATATATACAATTCTCTTCGATATATTTTAAGATTTTTAAAATCAAATTAATAATATATATTGCAAGTCTTTTGTATATTTTTCGATATATTTTATAAGATTAAATTGCAAAAAAAATTTGATTTATTTAAAAGTAGATTAAATGTCTTTATATTTTACGTAAATTTGTATTATTTTTTTATATTTGTTAAAATCTTTTTATTTAATACAATTAAAGTTTATCTATTAAGCAAGAACTAATATCTATTTTAAGTTCTAGCACAACTCTAATATAAGCGAACTTGTTAGAGTTCGCGATAGAGATTTTTTTTTACCATTAAATCTAAGAATTAAAAGTGAATCCTCTATCTAGGACCGACGAGCATCTCTAGATAAGCTATATCTTAGTTTCTAGATTATCTTAATTATCTAAAAAGCGACGATTTTCTAGTATCTAGTATAACTTTATATTATTACAATCAAATCTAATAAATACTAGATCAAATTAAAGTCTTTACTGTGCTCTATAAATTATATATAGAAAGTTAATTATTTAGAGAAGAAATAATAAATATTTAGATAGCAAAAAAGACAGTTCTTCGAGTTAAAAAAACATCTCTTTAAGAAGAAAATTATTAAAAATTAGCAAAGTAAACAAATGCACATTTAGACAATTAATTCTAAGTATCTATAAAAATCTTTAATTAATTAGAAATTAACTTAAAGATATATTCGCGAAATAGATATAGAGAACACTTATTTGTAGAATCTTCTCAATTTGTCTGAACCAACAAATTGCAATTCGAAGTATAATTCTAAGATGTTTTTTGCAAGCAGTATCTAGATAGTTTTACAACTATATATTTTCTCTATTTATAATAAAGATCGATTTTCTAGATCTTTTATATGCGTCTAGAAGACTATTTAATAGTATTAAATTAATTGCTGTAATATATTTTAATAAAGTAATTAATCTTTGATTAACTTTTTCTCGAAGAGATCTGTTTTCGATTACAAAAGAGTACTCTCTTTACTTTCTATAATTTACTACTTTCTTATTCAATTAATTAACTTTCTATATATAACTTATAGATTATAGTAAGAACTTTAAATTGACGCGATATTTATTAAGTTTAATTATAATAGTATAAAGTTATACTAGATGCTAGAAAGTTATTGCTTTTTAGATAATTAAGATAATCTAGAAATTAAGATATAATCTATCTATTAACGCTTGCGACAGAAGATAGAATATATACTTTTAAGACAAATTAAAGATTGCGACAATTAGTAATTATCGAAACAATCTAAGAGTACTTTACTAGACTTATTCTTTATTCTTAAGATTACTTATAATATTTATTATTAAAGATACTATATAGTCTCTCTATAGGGTGATTTCTCTGCAGAAAACCGGTGAATTGCCGGTAAACTCCTGGTGAACTCCCGGTGAACTCCCGGTGAACTCCCGGTGAACTCCCGGTGAACTCCCGGTGGACATCCGGTAAGAAAACAGTAATTTCCTAGTAATTCCCTAGTAATTTCCTAGTAAATCACTCGTTATACTCGGTTTGACATCCCATAACACGCCCCACGGTAAGTAGGTGAGCTTACCGTTATTGCACTAAAGTATCAAAAAAAAACAATTTAATTAAGTAAAGTAAGTACTTATACTATCTAATATTAATAATAATAAATCTAAATTTGCACGCACTAGTAGGGGGGGTCTTTCGCGCGTATATATTTTAAGCAAAACGTCTAATTATCTAATTAAAATTCTACTAGCGTTGATAATTATAGAGCTAGAGCTTTCCCGAGTATTTTAAACTTTAAATTTAAGGTTAAAACTTTAAATTTAGAAATAGAAAAATACTTTAACGACTTCACGCTTTGACAAATTAACAATTTAGATACTTTACTATTTAACATTCTTAAAATTAAAATCTCGATTAGACTAGCGTCGAGACTTGATCAAAATTTTCAAATTTTCAAATTTTCAAAATTGAATAAAATAGCACCTATAGGGTCTATAGGATAGATAACCGGTAAATTACCAGTGCGAATCTGGTGAGAAGTTCAGGATCGGTGGGAACTTGGTAAACTCTTGGTAAACCCTTGATAATTCCTCTAGAAATAACCAAAAACCGTAACTATCTAGTGGAAGCACTAGGAACTTCCGGTAGAATCACTTGTACAAAGGCCAGTAAAGTATACAATTGTAGTTATTAATTCTGATATTAATCTTGTTTCTAAAACAAGATATTACTATTTTATGTTCTAAGCAACTAAACAAATTGCAAACTATTTAGCATTTTCAAGTACTTGTTTAATTGAACAAGAACTAGCAAGAAGAATATTAAGTCTTATTGTATATATATCTTTGAAAGCATATTAAGAGACAATATTTAAGAAGATATATTTAACTACTCTTATTCTCTTACAATATAGAATCGAAGCTAATTAGATATTCGAATCTAGCGTGAAGATAAGATACTTGTAGAAGAAGAGAAATATCTATTAGATTATCTATTTCACACGATAGATTACAATAGATAAATAATATACAAAGTTGCGCATATAACAATATATAATCCAAGACAATTAGACAATTACTAGGAACACAAAATTATTGTTGAGATCGGAACAAGTTGTATTCTTGCTAGCTTTATAGTTAGAGTAATATATGTAACTATAAAAACAATCAAGTCTATTGTAGACTAAGATTGCAAAGTATTTGCAATTATATCTTTAAGTTAACTTAGAATATTATAAATATTTTCTAAGTTCGATTCTCTAGAATTATTGTAACTAAGTAGTTTGTTGTTAGTTCTTCGAGTATTCTTTTTACTACTTAATAATAATTGCTTTAAACAACGTTTAAAAGAAGATTATTTAATAGAGATATTTAATCAATTAACGTCTTCGAGAACATATATTAGATTTCTATATTATATATTAATAGAAGCGTTTTTTTTAACGAAGATTGCTTTTAACTTACGCTTGTTTTCTATTATTAATAAGAATACAATTTTCTATATAAATCTTATAATATTAATATACATTAAAGTAATTAAACGTGTTTGAGAAAATAGTATTATTAACGCAAATATTTAAATCGAAAGAAATAGTCTTTTTGAATCTTATATATTAAGAGATAACAAATAATTTTGTTGTCTTAGTAGCAATATTCTTCTTGCAAGACAAAATAAGACAAATTCAATTAAGCGAAGATAATAGTGTTCGAAAAGATATTTATAAAAATACGTCGATATTTTGGAAGATAGCGTTGCTCTTTTAATTATATTAAATTTTTATTATTCGAGAGCTTTGCGCAGAATAAGCAATTTGTATCTTGTACAAATAAAACAAAGAACAGAATACAATATATTGCTATTACAACTTCTTAATATAAATATATTTAATATTTCTTTTTTGCTAATTCTTTTTCGAGATTCGCTAGTATTATTTTTAGTATTTTCTACAATTAAAATTTTATTGTTTTAATTATATTTAATTCTTTAAATCTATTTTAATTGTCTTTTAAATATCTTATATAGTTTTGCTTTATATATGTTAGAGATTTTTATTATTACTTTGTTATTTTGTTTCTTATTGCAATATTTAAGATATTTAACAAAGTAACACAAATAATTGTAAAACTTTTATAGAATAAATACTTTTCCTTAATTTTATAGTTTGCAAGCTATTAGTCTATAATTACGTAAAACTTAAGTATATATATAGTTAGTAAAATAGTAGTTTAGATTTCTTTTATTCTTTGTTTTGTAAATATATTTTGCATGCGAACAAAGAAGATTAATATTGTTTATTAAAGTCTTAAAAGTACTCTTAGAGTACAAAATACTTTTAATATTATCTTCTTCGAAGCTATCTAAATTCTTCGATATATATATCGAAGATTAATATCAAATATAGAATTATACTATCTAAAACTCTTTAAGAAGATATATTGCATATATCTAAAAATAAATTAATCTAAGTGCAACTTGCAAACAACTAATAATTAGAGAACTTTTTTAACTTAAAGATATAAATATATAGTCTTGTTTGTTAAAAATATCTAGAAGCAATATTAATATAACAAATAAAATTAACAATATTACAATATCTTATTGTTAAGAAGTTTGCTTATCTAGCAAGAAGATATTGTTTGTATTAAGTAATCTTAGTAAGTTTCTAAACAAGACTGTTTTAACAGCAATTTATATACAGTTGTGCATATATTTAGAAATATTAAGTTAACTCTTATTCGAAGAATTTTTAGAAGAAACAATTATAGAGTATCTAACAAAAATATTATAGAAATAACAGCAAGAATCGCAAGTATATATCGACTAACTTCCGACAATAGTAATATATTAATAATATATTTTCGGAATTCTTGTTAACTAATACAGAAGACAAAATAATATATTAAATAAATCTAATTTTAAAAAATATTTAATCTCGACAGCAGATATATAACAAATAACTTTCGACAATAGTAATATATTAACAATATATTTTTAAAATCGATTCTAGATATAACAACAAAAACTGTAGATATATATTAAGCAATATTTAGCAACAGTTATAGAAAAGCGCAAAAATATATAGATACAAATTGTTCTACTTATTAGATTTCTAATTAAAAATGTCTTAAATATTTAGTAAAATTCTACTATATTTAAATACTTATAATAGAAGTTAACAACATAATTAAAGCAGCTGTTAGTTATAAAGTAGTTTAGTTATTTAAATCTATTATTGTAATTTAAATAATCTATAAAGAGAATTTGATACTATAGTATTTTGCGTCTGTAATTAATAGCAATTAGATTTAAATTTATATTATTGTTATTTTTGTATATATTGTATTATAATATCTCGATATCTTTAATATAATATTCGAAATTATTGTTGTCAATATTGTTAACAATATCAATAAGCAACAAAAACTTGCTTTTATTAAAATACAAAAATTATTAATAGAATACTAAATAAATTTTTATTAATTTAAGCAATTCTAGTTTGTAGATGTAGTTGTTAATTGTTCGAATAATTTTATAGAAATTTGTATTCTTATATTTTAAATGGACTAATCGCGTCGGGTCGATTAATCGAGTTCGAATCGATTAATCGATTCGAATCTTAACAATTTAGATCAACTTAACTCGAAAGTCTTAACAGATCGATTTCTAAAGTTGGAATTGAAAATCGAGTCGAGTCGAGTTGATTTCTAGAATTGAAACCGAAATTCGACCCGAAAAACCAACTCGAATTGTTAAGACTATTTAAATAATTATATTATAATTATTAATAGTCAATATGTAGTTAATATCTAGTCAATATCTATTTAATAATATTTAATTATTTAAATTATAATAAGATAATGCATTATAGTAATGCATTACTACTTTTTAAAAAGAAAATAATTAAATTGCATCTATAGATTCTATAGATTCTATAGACACAAATAATGCATTTTATTAGTAAATTGTATCTATAAGATCTATAGAGTCTATAGATGCAAATATTGCATTTTATTAATAAATTGTATCTATAAAATCTATAGGGTCTATAGGTGCAAATGTTGCATTTTATTAATAATAATAAATCTAAAATTAGTAATTCTTGGCATAATAACGTAATTTTCGATTTCTTGACAATTCGATTCGATTTCTAATATTGAAATCGAATATCGACTCGAATCGAATCGAATCGATTTTAAAATAATAGAAATCGACTTGGGTTTCGAATCGATTTCTAGAGTTGAAACTATTAGATCGGGTCGATTCCAATAGTTGGAATCGAAACCCGACCCGACAATTAGTCTAATTTCAAAAATTTGTATAATCGAGTTGTTTTAATATTTCGAATATTAAGTATAATTTAATTATCGATTTTAAATTTTGAGATTGCAGTATATTTGAAATTAGCAAACTCTACTTATTTAATTTAAATTTAAATAAACTTTTAGCAAAAAAAATTGTAAAAAATCTCAATCTTTTTAACGATCTTTTTAACAATCTTTTTAACAATCTTTATATTGCAACAAATTTCGAATATACTATTGTTAAAAAAAACTTTAAATAATTTTAGATCTAATTGCAATAGATAGTTTTTAGTAACAAAAAAGAAATTAGTAAATTTGCTAATATAACGATTTGCAACAAATTCGACAATAATAAAATAATTAACTCAGTTATTCTAATTGTACTATATATATATTCGAATATACTATTTAAAAACAATATTAATATTTTTAATTTAATTATTAATTTCTAAATAAAATGCAATTAACAATTTAGATTTAGTTTCTAATCTTTCGCAGAAATATTATTAAAAATAAACAATAAATTAAGTATCTCTATCAAAAAACAATAGTAACCAAAAAGTTTTTAATATATTAGACAAAATCAATAAAGATCTAAATAACAATTTTAATTTTTGAAAAATTTATAAGTATAAACTTCTTATTCTTAAATAGTTTATTAACTATTATTAAAATATATTAAAAAATCTTTTTTCTATAGTAATATAACAACAAAGAAATAATAAAGTTGCAAAATATATTCTGTTAATAACAATCTAAAATAGATAATAATTTCAGTAAATTGTATTTATATTTGTAATATAATTTAATATACTTGCAAATTAAACAGTTTTTAATATATTTCTTAATATCTAAATACAATATAAATTAATAATAGTAATACTATATCTTTTTAAATATTGCTGTTCGACTTAAATATTTAGTATTTAACAATTTATACTAAAATCTAAATGTTTTAACTTAAAGAATATTATTTTTATTTTAAAAAAAAAATATTTTGTTTTAAACGAATAAAACTTAATTTTAATTGTTAAATATTTAACTATTATACAATTTTCGAATTCTAGTTTAATTGTTTTGCAAAAAATAACTAAATTTTTTTGTTTATTAATTTTTTTAATCTAAATAATCTGTTTTATCTTTTTCTTATATAGATATATTTTTAATATCTGTTAAACAAAAATTTCGAAATTAAGTTCTATCTTAGATTTCTTTTTTTCTGTTAAATTAATTGCAACAACAGACAAAAACTAAATTGTTAAAAAAATTGTTAATATAGATAGCTAAATTGTAAATAGAACAAATATATCTGAAAAAAAAATAGAACTAAT
>JAABUL010003831.1_pt1 | contig 21417 bp, 18 predicted proteins | sample 5559151 | NCBI WGS metagenome assembly JAABUL01 (sample SAMN10711876, study PRJNA513368) | rock metagenome | isolation source: Antarctica rocks | place: Antarctica: Victoria Land, Pudding Butte sud | reverse complement strand
GTCCTCACCTCCGGCTACAGCCTTCTCCTCCCATTGCCAGCCCAGCTTGCAAGCACCCCATGCTAGTGCCCCAAGCAAGAGCCCATGCTCAAGTTGTCTGCTGGTCAAACGGAGCCCGTTCCCCGCCTTCTCCTTCCCCTCCCATCGACGACCAAAAGGTAAGGACAGGCGGAAAGGCAGCAAAGTGGTCGTCGGTGCTAAGGGATATTGTGCATGAGACATCGGGCGTCGACCTTGCATTGATTGCGAAGGAGGAACAGCTGAAGAGGGACCGGAAGCTCTGAAACCTCGTCAATGGATTCCTCGGAGCAGGACCGACTTACATCCCCGCCTGACCCCCATCCACACCGTCTATATCATCCTCCAATCTCCTTCTCATCGGTCCTTGAAACTCCGCTTCGTCTCCCCAGACTGCCCGTAAATACTCGGCTGCTGTCTCACTCTCGCTCGCCCCGGCGGGGTTGGACGCAGAAGCTCCATATTGCGTGCTGAAGCCATTTCGCTCGACAAGGGGAGGGTCAGTCGTGCTGGTGTCAGGCGAATTTCTCCCGGACCTCACAGCAGGTGCGCGGACCGCGGTGAAGCTGCGTCGCTTGTCACGAATGACTAGGGGAATTGGCAGAGCAGACGAAGAAGCATGGAAGGGAGCAGGAGGGGAGGGTGATGAGGAGGATCGCGAAGTTGAGCGAGGTCGAGGTCGGGGGGACCGATGACGTTTCGGGATGATTGTGGGCGCCATCTGATGGGGAAAGTGAGAAGCACATTGGCAAGAGCCGGGAGGCCAGTCATTGATGTGTGCTCGGAAAAGCAGATCCGGGCGCTTTCACTTTGTCAATCTCTCATCAGGACCTATCGTTTAAAATACCTCTGACGGTGACTGTCGACCTGTATGAGATACCCCTCACGAACGATCTTGATCGTTATAATCGACTGGTAGCTTCCTGGATCAAATGTCTCAATACCATCAGTCCCATTCGGATGTTTTGGTACACGCCATGATCCGAGAGAATCGTTGATTTGCTAAGGAGGAAAACACAATCTGTACCATCACATCTCGACTCGTCCCCTGCATCAACCCAGCCCTCCTCGCCTTCCCCTTGTAGATCGACCTGAAGAGACCCGCCGAGATGTACCTTGCTCCCTCACGGCGACTCCCTATCTTCCTCGCCTTCCTCTGTACCATCGCCACCGTCGTCTTACTCTACAGATTCAATCGACCGCGACAGAATCTGATACCCTTTCTGTCGTCAGCGACTTCGACAGGTTCACTTGACGGCACACATGAAGGAGATTATCGGGTCCGAGCACGAGTGGAGCGCCTGCGGCTGCTGTGTGGAACGGACGATCCATTCGAGCGAGAGTATGGACGGGCGAATCTTCGGATGAGCAGGGGTTATGAGGGTGAGACGTATCTGATGCTGACCGAGTGAAGCTAAAACGATCTGTCTCAGGATCGCATCATCGCCTCCGCCAGCTTCTTCGCAAGAGCTTACGAGGAGAGTCTCTCACTATTGCCGCCATCGGTGGAAGCGGTAAGTCCCCATACACCTGGTTCAAACGCTCACTGTCGCTCAGTCACAGCTGGCCACCACGTATATCGAGAGGAAGCCTGGTTTTACAGATTTGGCGACTGGCTGAATGACCTCGTTGGCGAAGATGTTGAGGTTGTCAGGGTGAACGGCGCTGCACCGGGTATGTGGGGGAAATCTCATCAAGATAGCAGGTCTGACAACCCCTCCAGCCACCGGGTCTGATTACTTCTCCTTCTGCTTCCCTCTCCATATCCCCGCCAATGCGGATCTCGTCCTCGTCGAGCTCGCTGTCAATGATGAAGCGATCCCGGAACATGTCGAAAACATGGAGAACCTTCTGCGCGGTCTGCTCGACATGCCGAATCATCCAGCAGTAGTGCTTGTCGAAGCCATGGCTTTCAGTACTGGTGGGATGGGTGGAGGCGGCGGACGGATGCATCTGTGAGCGCCTCATACATTTGACAGCAGCCGGCTGACGGTAATGTCAAGACCTGTCGCACAGTATTTTGGTCAGCAGTGCTTCTTGTGGCTTCAGTATGCTGATGGGTTCATCATACTGGGTAGACGTGCCTGTGATCAAGTGAGGTCTCTTGGCCTTGAAAGTCGGAAGACTCCGCTGATTCAGCCTTACAGTCATAGACATCCCCTGGCCAGTCATTTCGCTCGCTATCCCCAGCTCGTCCGGCACTACTTCGCTGAAAAGTCAGTATCTCCGCATTCCAGCTCGGCTGGTAAGGCTGAAAATGAGCAGCTTTTGGGGCGATCCCGACACGCGACATGTCAACTCACGCGGCCACCGGGACCTTGCAATGCTCGTCGCGAGCCTCGTTCGAGACGTCACATGCGGGATGCTGGGGGAAGACGTTTTTTCGGTTGAACCGCCTTCCCAAACTCTCGGTCTTCTGCCGGAACCCATCGGTCTGGCAATGAAAGGATACTCTTTGACTGAGCAAGTCTCTCTACTGGACACTCGGTTGGCCGACGAGCAAGCGACTTGGCCCGAACAGTCGCGATCGTGGCGTCAGTCACCACCCGAGGGCGAGGACGTCGGGATCCTAATGCCGGGAATGTTCATAACCCCTCTCGAGTACAGCCTTCTCCCTCGCATGCGTGTCCTCAATGGCTGGAATCCCGATCCTACATTAATTGTGCCGCATTTTCATCCTACCTGCCTGTCCACACGTTCGCACGATCCCAACTTTAATCTCACTCCGTCGTCAAGTCTGGGTTGGGAATCCTGGGTGCATCCGGATTTTCTCGACAAGTCGTATCTTGTGGCGCATGTTCCTGGAGCTACTGTCAGCTTCGAGATGGAAACAAGCCTAGGTGTAGTCAAGATGTACTCCCTCCGGAGTATGACTTTTGGACTCGGCTCGGTTGAATGTTGGGTAGACCGCGAGAGAGATCGGGCTGTCAAGGTCGTGGGTTGGTGGGATAAAGGCGAAGCGTGAGTGGCTTCAGGTGATTCACGCTCATACCGTCATAGCAATATCGGCCGCTTCGCAACGATCCGAGACGATCTACATCCAGGTGTCCACACCATCACCTGCGAAATATTGAATGAAACAAGTGATCCCGGTGGTGGCCATGAGTTCCGCATGATCTCCATGATGAGGTGAGGGTCCGTTTGACTGTCATTCGATGCAGATCGCCGACATTTGTTGTTACAGCGTCTAGATCTTTTCCGGAATCTTTGTGCTTCACTATCTACAGCTGTCCTTCGAAGCGATATATCTCTCGGATGCGGCCTGCTGAGCATCACCTCAGAAAGTATCCAGGCGACAGGCTGTCACCCACTCGGGCCCCGTCCGCGACAGCGGCCGCCCGTACCGCAGCAGCCGTGAGGAGAGAACAAAGACAGGGCGCCTGTCGCAATCTGCGGAAACAATCTCACAGCTTTATCGCTCGTGGCGTCATAGGTCTCCGAAGCGAAATGGTGCGCTTCACCTTGGCGCCTGTAGAGACCTGAAGAAGCTGCACGTCTGTACTCCTCTGAACAGGCTCATAATGAGGCGGAGCCACAAGATGACTGATCAATGCTCCTTCACGCGGGCTATTGGGTGCGGATCGTAGTGCATAGAGTCATGCATGATGGAGCCTGACCCGCTCAAGCAGAACAACCAAACAACTCCTTAAGCTCCTCGAACCTCGCTTGGCGCTTGGCCTGTGCAGTATTCCCTTTGCTAGATTTCGCGAAAGCCTGGTGAAATCAGCCTCAAATATTCACTGGGCTCACTTTTGCAACAAGAGCATCCTTCCGTTTCTCTGCGATTCGTCAGTAAGCAGGCTTCGCCGTTGAGACTCACGTATTTCGAGTACCTTAGACTCAATGGTGTCTTCCGCGATTAGCTGAAAAACGCGGACAGTCTTGCGTTGGCCCATCTGAGCAGTATCAATGCTGCTTTGCGGTAAGAGACCTACTCTATGAGCTCTGTCGACGGCCTGAAGGTGTCAGCATGAGGAGGAGGGAAATGTATACCTGAGCCTCGATAGCCGACTGCCACCAGGGGTCGCACTCGGTTCGTGAGTCCTTCCCTGAAGCTCTCACAGCTACAGACTGACCAGAAAGACGTTCGAAGCAGCGGTGAGATTCAAGCCTACGGCACCGGACTTGAGGGAGATGAGCATAACCACCGGGTTTGAATTTGCATTTCCTGGCGTGACTGGCGACTGAAATTTAGCGATAACTTCCTGCCTCTGAAGAGCTCGATTAGCCGGGAGAGGCATCGGTGGTTCTCTTACTGGCCTTTCTGCCTGTCATCGATCCGTCGAATCGGCAAAACTGAATCCCTTCAGCTCGCAAAGAGGCTGCTACGTGATCCAGAAAGCTCGTAAACTGAGAGAAGACGAGTGTTTTGTCCGAGGGCGCGAAAATCTTGAGGTACCGAATGAGTTCCGCTATCTTAGCAGACTTGACGCTGTTGCTGGTCTCACTGTCCGGCTCCACCCACTCGGAAATATCTGGTGGCAATTCGAGCAGTGAGGCGAGATTGATCGGATGGCGGCACATTGGGCACTGGGGCTTGCAGAGGATGACTTCGGCGATGCAGGGATAGCAGTCTGCGGGATACTGTCAGGCTTGGTATGCGAAGTGAACGCCTTACTGGTGTGACCACAGTCTGTGATCCGGGGATTCTCCAGAATATCGAAGCAGACCTAGCTGCTTCAGAGGGCAAAACCAAACCAGCTGGTAGTTGCTCACCGAGCATTCCTCCCCGTCGGCCATGGAGCGTCGCAGCTTCTCGATGAGCTTCTCGCGATCCTCAGGAGAAACGGATGCGACGGCTATGGCAGGCCCGGTCTCTGCAACTGGCGGCCGGCGAAGGTCATCGATGAAGGATTGGGGGACGAGTTCAGCGGAAAGACATAACTGCCTCACTGATCGGCCAAGGCAGGATCAGTTTCTGGTGACGCTGAGGATTGTTGAAACTACTTCTGGTCAACATTGACAGGACGTTCGCCGAGCTCTATGGTGATCATGAGCTTAGAAGTATAACAGTACCTCGACCCACCTCGCCAGTTCGCAAGGCATCCTGGAATCTCTTCGCGCCTGCAGAATGAATTTCGTCATATAGTCGTCTCGTTGACATATCCAACTGCACAGGACACTGGAAATACTCGATGGGCGGAAGCTCGATCAGTCGCTTTGCAGCTTCGTCTTTACTTTCCTTCGTGCGACGAAGTAGAATCTGGCCGACCAAAGCCTGGAGCAGTTTGCCCGCTGTCGGGTCGCCATTCTTCAGTGGACGCAGGAGCAGAGAATTGAAGTACTGGGGCTGGTATTCTAGGTCAACCAATAGAGGATTCCGTGGGAAGGGATCGAACCTGATCAAGGGGAGTGCAGACTTTCAGGCAGTACAGCAAGGATCCGAGATCGGCTGGTAAAACAATAAGACTATACGCCTTCGGTGCTGAGCTCACCAGGTGAGTTAACGATAGGAGTACCTTGTAAAGTGAGCTGGGGCTTCAAGGGGAGATAAAGATCGACTAACCAGTACAGACCCATCGTCGGTCCGCTTGTAATGCGCAGAATGCCTGCGTCACTGAGGGAGAGATGGGTATTGAGTGCCAACGGTGAAAAGACTGACTCTTGGCTCGAGGGTTCTTCAGGACATGCCCCTCATCCGCTACAATTCTCCTCCATCCCGCTTGTAAGAGCGGCCCATGCCTGGTCTTCGTCTTCTTGTTCTTGGAGGGAGAACTTTGACTGACTGAAGAGACCGAGGCTTCCGCAGAGACAGTTTGATATGTAGTGAGGACCACCTAGCAAGGCTTCCTTCAATGACTGAAGCTCTTCTCTGTAGCACAGACTTACGTCATATTGTTGCAGGGAAGTCGTGGTTACGTCCTTTCCGCTCCCATGATAAGTGTATGAAGTGAGGTGACCGTCGGCGATGTGATCGCTGATCTGCTTCTCCCAGTTGCTGAGAACCGAGAGAGGGCAGACTAGTGGAGAATCAGAGGTCGTCATCGACCGCGCAGCCCTGGCTCACCGATAAGGGTGGTACTGCTCCACCCTTCGACTTTCTTCTCATTCTTGGTCGCCAATATCAATGCGAGTACGGTAAGCGTCTTGCCTGTACAACGGGTGAGCATGCCCCGGTCAAGGACGGCTCACCTAGACCCATCCCATCTGCAATGATCCCTCCTCTCCCCAGCCTTGGCGTCTCCTTTTGAGGAGTCCTTGTCGCCACGTTCAACCAATAGTCAGAAACCCCCAAGCTCCCATTTCCAGCATGCTGTCGAACCCAGAATTGGATGGGAGCGTCCGAAGGACTAGAGGGGAGCGCAGGATGTTCTTTATCGATCATCCACTGTATTCGTGTCAGAACGCTGTTTCACCCCGGATGGGCAAACCTTCAACGCTTGCGATTGATGGGGAAGTAGGTTCACGAGAAGCTGCCCGTTTACCAGACTCGGTGGCGCGGGATGTAAGGGCAGTCTACTGATATCGATGTCTGCTGTCAACGCGTCCTAAATCGTCATCAGCGTTTGCCGCGAAATCGAAAAGACATGCCATGATACCATCAGCCTGCTTCTCGTCATGTCCCACTCTTCGTAATCCTTCCAGCATTTCCCTGATTTTCTCCTGTTCGGCCGTTGTCTGTGTCGACCCTACTCCACCGCCCATTTCGCCGCCGACCCCGGTTACTCCTCCTAGAATTTGACCTCTCCCCTTGAATCGAGGATCCTTCTTGCCTCTCGGTGTGGATGGGTTAGGCTTACTCATGACTTGCATGGCCCTCATGTGTTCAAAACCCCGTTGATCGGGGGTCGCCCATGCCAGCTCCGGCTCGAGGACGGCGCGATACGAGGGACTCGCATATATCGATAGATCAATCGCCAGCTTGAAGTGCCTCGCTCCATCGAGGTTTTGTCCAATCATCCGGCCTTCGACGTTGATAAGGGAAGAGTCGATGAAAGGGGCAAGTTTACTGGCGACAACCCGAGGGATGTGACCGACCTGATGTCCACCGGCATTGATCACCTTAAGACGATATCATTAGCATATTCCAGGTCTATGGGAATAAATCGAGATATGCAGCACCTGGACAGCATTTGGGTCATACTTGTTCTCTGGCTGACGCCTCAACATGACATACTCCCCCGTGCCAACGAGCCCGGCGTAGTGTTGGACACCAACGACATCGCTGCGCAACGTGACAAAGAGCTGGAAATAGTCAATTGAAGGCTATCAAGTTGGTCATACCTCATCCATTTCAGGCGCCGGAGACCCGTCTCGCTCCCGATCAGCCTCGTCGGCATCCTTAAGACTCGAGCCCGGCGATCGCGGCCGCTTTGAGTGATAGTCCATGAGGGAACCAGCTTGTATATCCACACCTTACGAGCACCTGGTTTGGCAAAGACCTAGACCCAAAAGCTCAAGGTACTGAACAACAAGGATAGTCATGCGAGGATCCCCTTGATTGGCAATGGAGTGAAGCTTGCACAATCACATCCTAAGGACATAATTAATGATAAACCCGAAGCTGGTGTGCGTTTACATGGTCAAGTCGACTAATTCGCGGGGCTGCTAATCCTGATAACCCGGTCTGTTGTCCGTCTTTCACAGGACTCCACAAATTTCCCTTCTCATTTATATCTCACCTCCCTTCGCTTTTTCTGAAATGTCGCGTAATCGACGTTCCACCGGCGCTGTGAGGGGACCGGCTTCCGCCCTCACCTCTTTCCTTGCTGTGAGTGGTTCTCAACGGTATCGCCCACCCCGAAACCCGAAGATTGACCTTGGTAGGGCCTTGGGGTCGAGCCGTCTGCCCGACTCACCACATGGGGGGACTCATCAGGGATCAATGGCGACCAAACCGATGGCGCTGAGGCCGCGACTCACCTCGCTCACGATGGGCCCATCCTCCATAATGGAGACGCGCTTGACCCTGCAGGAGCGGTGACAGCGCGGATCTTGGAAGCCGGACCCAGTCAGGTAGGAGAAGGAACGCCCGAATTCGACGTGGAGAAGTCATTCAATGCGATCGATCCTAGAGGAAAGAAGAGGAAAAAGGGTGACGATGTAAGCTGTAAATCTAGCTCTGCCCAAACGGCTGACTCTTCCAGGCTTCCAATTCCGATAAGCTCGACTCACCGGCTCCCGCCAAACGGCGAAGTAGGGGCAAGAGAGCTGCTTCCATCACTTCGGAAGATCTTGATGCACATGCCACCCCTTCAGCTGGACCCAGCAAGTCTGCGACACCGACGCCGAGCTCCTCGACGAAAAAGGCCGTCAAGGCGGAATCAGGCGTGAGCAATGGAAGTCAGTCCTTAAAGGCGGTCGGGCAATTCATGGAATGTGGCGAGTGTACCAAGAAGTTCACAGTGGTATGCAGAGATTATGCACATTCCCCAACGATCCTGACGTCGACTGCTTAGACTGCATATACGAAAGAACATCCCACGAAGCCATCTGCATGGCTCTGTGTCAACTGCTGCTACGCTCTTGGCATTGATCCTTTCGCCAAGGCCAAGAGAAACTCGAAAGCAAAGGCTCCGCCAAAGAAGGAGGACCGGGCGAAGATCGTGCACTATGAACAACGGAGGGGTGCCTTGCCTTTGGGGGACATGTGCATTCAGGCAAGTCGTGTCCATTTGCCGCACTGCTTTGCTGATCTGCTTGCAGTTGATCGGTAAATACATAGAGGACGTCGAGCAATTAGGCGACATTGGCGGAATCAACATGGACAAAGTTTGCAAAATCATATCCAAAAGCAGGCGTTTGTGAGTAGATTCACTCGACTTCGCTCGACAAGTAGCTGATCGATCGCAGGAATCCGGAAACGGCGCAATTATTCTACTCAAGTGAGCGCAAAGACTTGGCCATGTACGATTGCACTCGTAGGCCCACCTCTCGGCGCGGCTTGATGCCGTGCTGACAGATGTGCAGGATTGGTTCACGAGTCCTATCTCGCCATGGCCAATCTCTGCCCTAATATCGAAAGCCTTCACCTCCACCTCTGCGGTCAACTGTCCACCGACGCTGTAGCATCGTGGGGCAAGTCTTTCAAGCGTCTCAAGCGACTCAAACTCTTCGGGCCTTTCCTCGTGCGGACACAAGGCTGGATCTCCTTCTTTAAAGCGGCTGGCAAGCATCTCGAGAGCTTCCTCATTACGCAATCCCCCCGCTTCGACCTGGAAACGATTGAAACGCTTGTTAAGTCTTGTCCGAACTTGACCGAGCTCCGACTCGCCGAGATCGGCTTACTCAACGACGAGTCTCTCGGTCCTTTAGGCAGCCTGAAAAAGCTCACATATCTCGATCTATCTTCAGCTGGATCACCATTAAGTGATCAAGCGATCACCACTCTGCTCTCGGTGGTCGGGAAGAATCTCGTTTCTCTGAGTCTGTCCGACAATCCGGAGCTGACAGATGTCACACTCATTGCCATCGCAAAGCACTGCCCAAGGCTCCGCTCTGTCTACCTTCGTAACGTCGTCGAACTCACCGACGACGGTGTTGCCGAGTTTTTCGCCATGATGAAAACGAATGGCCACCCCGGACTTGAAGTCATCGACATGGAGAAGGGACACGATTTGAAGAGCAAAGCGTTACAAGCTCTCGTCTCGCACTCCGGTGCGACAGTCGAGAAGCTCAGCTTGTTGGGATGGCGCGATGTGGAAAAGGAGGCGCTGAATGGCTTGACCAAGTGCAAACACTTGAAGGAATTGGATATAGGTTGGTGCCGACAAGTGACCGACTTTTCCATCAAGGATGTACTGGAGGCTTGCGATCTGATCACGATCATCAAAGTATGGGGTGAGCATTATCGCTGTATACGGATGGATCGCGCTGACAGTGAAAACAGGCTGCAATCAGCTGTCTGACGCTGTTCCACGGAAGAAAGGAGTCAAGGTAGGGCTGCTAGCCGGACTCTTCGCACAAGCTCACCCGGATCGTAGGTCATCGGAATCGAGACTCACACCATTTGATCAACATCTCATGCGGACGACCGTACCATCCAACGCCTTCCACCGGGTTTTAATGCATAGTATTTCTATGGTGCCTACCGGAAGATTCTGGGCACGTCGCCTCGCATAAGGCCATGCTCGGCGTTTTTACCAGGCTTCGGAGCTATAATTTTGCCACTACTTTGCTTCGATTTTGGCTCGAGCACATTTTCGTAAACCAAAATCTACAATCTTTGTCGGGCTGCTGATCGGCCGGTATATCAACGACACTTTCCTTCCCTCGGTTTTGCTCCTGCCCCCTCAATCATCATGTATGGCATCGCCCGCTCGCTTCGATCCAATCCCGCTTTATCGCCTCTAAGATATGCCGCTGTGAGCCCATCCGATGTCCCTTCGCAACGCCGCATCAGACTGATCTTGTACCAGAGGAATCCGAGCCCTGTTCTTGGGACAAAGAGATTCAACAGTGGCAAGGTGTCCGGTCCCGTAGTCGGGTACGTGCATTGTCGACCATAAATGCCGAGACTCGGCTGATGGCTTTCCGACAGTATCGATCTGGGAACGACCAATTCTTGTGTCTCGTAAGTCTCTCGATTTACTGCCGGATGGATCTGGCTGACGGCTTCCAGTATCTACGAGGGTGGTGCCGCTAAAGTTCTGGAGAATTCCGAAGGCGCTCGCACCACGCCGTCCGTTGTGGCTTTCACGAAAGGTCCGTCGATCCCTCAATCTTCGAGCTTGCTCTGACGACCATCAGAGGGTGATCGTCTTGTCGGGCAACCTGCGAGACGACAAGCAGTTGTGAACCATGAGAATACGATCTTTGCCTCCAAGCGGTCAGTTCACATGCTATAAACCACGCACCTTTCCATCGCTCATGCGCTATGTCCAGGTTGATTGGTCGAAAGTTCAACGACTCGGCGGTCCAGCAGGACATAAGCAACGTGCCTTTCAAGATTGTTGCACATACAAACGGTGATGCTTGGATCGAAGCACGAGGACAGAAATATTCCCCGTCGCAAATTGGGGCATTTGTAGTTGGCAAAATGAAGGACACGGCTTCTTCCTACCTTGGCAAGCAAGTCAAGCACGCTGGTTAGTCTGCCGTGTCCGGCCTGAACAAATGCTGAGCTTTGCAGTCATCACTGTTCCCGCATATTTCAATGATTCTCAGCGTCAGGCAACAAAGGACGCAGGATCAATCGCCGGTCTTGACGTCCTCCGGGTGATCAACGAACCTACCGCGGCTGCTCTCGCCTATGGCCTCGACAAGACTGAATCCGCTGTAGTTGCTGTCTACGATCTTGGTGGAGGCACATTCGATATCTCCATCCTGGAGATGCAGAAAGGGGTCTTCGAAGTGAAGTCGACCAACGGCGACACCCATCTAGGTGGCGAGGACTTCGACATCCTTCTCGTCAACCATATCCTCGCTGAGTTTAAAAAGGAGACAGGAGTCGATGTGTCGAAAGACCGCCTTGCCATTCAGCGCATTCGTGAGGCCGCTGAAAAAGCCAAGTGCGAGCTATCCAGTGCTGGAGCGACCGACATCTCGCTCCCCTACATCACCGCTACGGCTGAGGGACCGCAACATATCAATCTCAACCTGACCCGATCACGGTTCGAATCTCTTGTCAAGCCTCTGGTGGACCGTACGATCGACCCGTGCAAGAAGGCATTGAACGATGCTGGCGTCAAGCCGTCCGACATCAACGACGTTATTCTTGTTGGCGGTATGACCAGGATGCCGAAGGTAGTTGAGACGGTCAAAGGCGTGTTCGGCAGAGAGCCCAGCAAGGGTGTCAATCCTGACGAGGCTGTCGCTATTGGCGCCTCTATTCAGGCTGGTGTTCTTTCCGGCAATGTCACCGATATCCTCCTGCTTGACGTCACGCCCTTGTCCCTCGGTATCGAGACTCTCGGTGGTGTATTCACTAGGCTTATCCACCGCAATACGACCATACCGACCAAGAAATCGCAGACGTTCTCCACCGCTGCCGATGGCCAGACCGCCATCGAGGTCAAGGTGTACCAGGGCGAGCGCGAGTTGGTCCGGGACAACAAGCTGCTCGGCAACTTCCAACTTACCGGCCTCCCACCTGCACCAAAGGGCGTTCCCCAAATCCAGATCTCTTTTGACATCGATGCGGATGGTATTGTAAATGTCGGCGCTATCGACAAAGCGACGAACCGCGAACAGTCGATGACGATCGCCTCGTCCTCCGGTCTTTCCGACAAGGAAATCGAGAACATGGTCGCTGACGCAGAGCGGTTCGCCGAGTCTGACAAGGTTCGACGACAGGTCATCGAGGAGGCCAATCGCGGGGAGAGCTTCTGCTCGGAGACTGAAAAGTCATTGACGGAGTTTGAGTCCCAGCTTGATGCCGGAGAGCGAGAGAAAGTGAAGACCCTTCTCGGCGAGCTTCGTGAGATTGCGGCGAAGGGCGCGGCGGGGGATTCTTCGGTCAAGCCTGAAGATATCAAGGCCGCACTCGATGCGGCGCAGCAAGCTTCGCTCAGCCTATTCCAAAAGGTACATTCACCATTCCAAATACAATTTGATGTTCAGGCTGACCTCACTTTAGGTGTACGAAAAGCGGAATGCTGAGACCAGGGCGTCCGAGGCTAGCACGTCGGAGTCATCATCCGAGTCTGGAAGCAGTTCCAACACCTCAGCTTCCGAAGGCGACAAGAAGAACTGAGTCATTCAGGCTGTCATCATTCATTACCCGGCTCCCCTTTATACCGCGGCTCCCTCTGGTTGCTGTATACCCACTCCATTTCACGTCCCGGCAGCATTTCTTGCATTGTACCACCTTTTCGTCCCCTTTGTCTCTGGCTCTGGTCGATTTAGAGAGCTAGCACATCACATCCTGTATGAATCAAAGTCACTGCTCATTATGCGAGAGCGGTAATCGCCGCCCAGATATCTTATTATCAGAATTTACTTTCAGTTAAAGACTCATGGCAAAACCGTTTGACTATGGCCATCTCAGAGCCCGGACGTGTCTTGTCGATACAGTCTCATGTAGTGGCGGGTTATGTTGGTGAGTTCTATACAATGTCGTTTACGAGGCTTCAATACTCAAGAGTCCTATCAAAGGGAACCGAGCGGCTACGTTCCCTCTTCAAACCTTGGGATACGATGTCGACGTCATCAACTCGGTCCAATTCTCGAATCACACTGGTAAGCTCCCGTGAATCTGATCTAGGGGTAAACGTACCAAGCTCACGAATCTCTGAAAGGCTATGGTCACACCAACGGTCACAAGACCACACCAGAACAGCTCGTAGCCATCTTCAAGGGACTGTCGACCAATGACCTGATCGCCTATTCACGTGTATTGACGGGTTACGTACCCGGCGCCGAAGCACTACGAGTCGTGGCTGAGCAAATCGAGAAGATGAAGGCGGACAATCCGGATATTATCTACGTCCTTGATCGTTAGTAGGATGAAGCTAGATTTCCTCAGACTCGCTAATGGTCTTTGTCAGCCGTCATGGGGGATGTAGGCAAAGGCTTATACGTTTCGGAAGATGTCGTGCCGGTCTACAAGGACATGCTTCGCCTCTCGACCATCATCACTCCCAATCAGTTTGAAACTGAGTCAGTCCAATGACGTCGAAATCGCTTATCTCCATCCCAGACTACTCTCGGGTATTCCAATCTCTTCACTCTCGTCTCTCCATGCATCCCTCCGGCAACTTCACACGGTCCACTCGGTCCCGCATATCGCTCTCTCATCGATCCCTCTGCCAATATCACTCGTTTCAACCTTAGATCTTCCTTCACCCCCTTCATCCTACAGATGCCTTTTGCCGGAACACCACCCACCTGAGTACGACGCCGTAGGAGCAGGTTCAGGAGATGATGAGGCCCTGATATGCTTGGCCAGCACTTGGCATGACGGCGACATGGATACATGGGCATTCGCCTTGCCTACTATCCGAGCATACTTTTCCGGCGTCGGTGACCTCTTCTCGGCCATGGTATTGGCACACTTCGATACCCCTCACGCCTCGTCTAAAGGCACTCCGTCCTTTACACAAGCAGTATCTCGAGCTCTCCTCACGGTCCAGCAGATTTTGTTGAGGACTCACTTGTTCGCCGTTTCGAATGTGGGGCCGTCCGGAGCGGCTATATCTCGATCGCTGCACCACTCGCCGGTGGATGGAGATGGACGAGACAGTCGAGTCGAGCGGGTCACCCAATCGGACGGAGAGTCTGAGAATGACCGTCCCACAGGCTCTCATGAAGCCAAGCCAAAAGCCAAAACTATGCGGATGAGGGAATTGAGGATTGTCCAGGAGCGCGCCCTGCTAGACAACGCTAATCAAGGTTGGCCAGGACGAAAGTTGGACTGGGCTGCGATCTTGGCGTGAATGGAAACCAGTCCACGTGATGGATATCATAGATTGATATCACCTGCATGTAGTCCCGCTGCCAGTATATGAAACAGATGCGATGAGTCCATTCAGTCATCGAAATCGTGTCAGCCGGCAGTGTCAGTCAGAGTCCGGACGGGATTTGTCCACCAGGATGCTGCTCCTCAGACTCCGCATCGACACATGCGTGCTCCGCTTCAAGCGCGTTTCGTAGACTTGTTACGCAAGCTGTCTGCAGTCGACGAAGGTGGTTGGCTAAAGAGGTATCGTCGAGCTTGGAGGCTTCGACGACCTGCTGGAGCTTGCCACGAAGCTACCGCTGATAGTGAGCTGAGAAGCTCGGGCTTTCCGATGCCCCTTACTTCGAGCAGGGTCTTACGCCTAGCTGCGACCGCGTTGGCGTGTTTTGAGTTGCGACCTATCCGTTTGCGGTGAAAATCCACCTCATAACGGTCTCGAGAACGGACCTTTATCCTCAAGCTCGCTCAACTTGGTCGCCACGAAACGAGCGCGATTCGTGACGTCCTCGGGTAAAGCCGCGAGCTTCGCCAATTCTAGGCCTGAAGAAGGAGATGAGCCTAAAATCATTGTTTATGCAGCACGGACCGTAATGCTCCGATTTGCAAGGGCCCTCGACCACCTTGTAGTGGAAGATTGTACCGAACTGAGAAGATTTGGTGTCTTGGCCATTATTCTCAAGCACGGTCAACCATCTAGACTTTCTGGCGCATAGGATACGAACCTGGACATGTAGATGTACCCTGCGGCGGCATTATAGGTCACCTGTCTGTTGTTATCTCGGATTCACTCACCTGACTACTCCAGACAGCGGTCCAAGAGTCATCGAGAGATCACGAAAGTGTGTTGCGAAGAACACGAAAGCCTGAAAGCCATCAGCATCCAACAGCAATGACACGTCGCGTTGGAAGGTCTTGCTCACCTTGGTATTGAGGAGTGATTCTGCGATGGCATGTGACAGCCCAATTCCCTCCTGTGGTGCGGTCCCGCGTCCCAGCTGTGACGGGGTCATCACCTACGCCTTGGTTCGGAAACGCTGCGAACCTCATCGATGAGAATCAGAGATTTCGACGTCGCGAGACCTAGAGTAGGCTTAGAGTTGTTGGGTGGCAACTGCTTGACTAACCTAAGATCATTGCCGATGTGGCCATCTCAGACGCAAATGTGGACAAAGACTTTTCCATGGAATCTAAACCCCTCTTGAGACCATGACAAGGGGGAATCACTGAATACGTACCATCATTAGATAAGCGCGAGAGCAAGGCGTCGTGTAGCTTGAAGCTCGCGTACTCGGCGGGCACGCTGTCCCGGTGAGGTTGGAAGCGCTTATGGTACGCGCTTGGGTTCGACTCACAAACAACCAAGCATCGCTTGCACCGTGAGGAGACCAATCTGGCGGAGATAGGTGGTTTTGCCTGACATACTGTCCAATGTCAGAAAGCGACAAAGGCTGCAAACTTTCCCCATCTGGCGTACTTTGGACCGTGCACGAGCTGGAAATTGGCTGGACCGTCTGCAGCATATCTGGAGCGTCAGCGTAAGCGGGGTTGCTGTTACCCACACATCGTTCGGAACGCATTCTCCCGATGCCAGGGTCGTGTCCAGGATCGGGTGACGCCCACTCTTGATCTGAAGCACGAATAAGCCAGACCGGTGATCCGAATTTGTCGGAAGACCGACAGCCAGAGTGCCAGTAAACTCCGGTCGTGCTATCAAAATTTATCTTCAGCACAATCGCAATTTCGAGTCCTGGGTGCGTACTGCATGGGCGGCCTATAGCAAGCCTCGTCAGCCGATTTGGCCGTTCTGAAGTTGTGGCATGGCTGCTTGCCCGACGAGAATTGGGCGAAGCAGACGAGCACGTCAACTATAGCGAGCTAATATGATCAGATGGAGTTCCAGCATTTTGGCTTACCGCTTCCGAGCACTGATATAATCCGCCTATAGTAGTCATGAGTGACTCCGCTCCGAATAGTTTGTAGACGACTTGGGCTACATACTGATCTGGTCCATCACGTCGGTGACGAGCACGCGCACTGCCGCATCACTCAGACGGAACACCTCCTCCTGCGACTCCATCATCCGCGTATTACGCTTCAACTGAGGTTATTGAGCGTGCTGCACCATATCAATTCGCCTACTCTTACCAATTCCGCGGAGGAGAACCTTGTCCTTGGGCCGCATTTAGTGTAAACACAGCTTGGCGACCTACCTGTTCTTAGTCCGCTCCACGTTTTTGAAATGACGCAGGAGGGAATTATCGATTTCATCCGTCATAGCCGTGAAGTGATAGCCAGCTTCGCTCCACTCAAGCTGGCAGGTGATTCCGTAAGTCTCTGATGCGCATCATCAGCTTGGACCTAAAGGTGAAACCAACCTTCCATCTGTCCTTCAACTGGCGCATTCATCAGCAGGGTTGACAGCTTCTTTGAACTCGCGACACAGACGGGCAAGTATGTCGTCAATGTTTTCCTTGTATGTCTCTCGAGCGACATCCAATAATTTATTACAATTCGCCTTGACCGCATACAGCTTGGCACTCTTCGCGGTTTGACCTTTGCTCGAGCGGTTAAGACTGGATTTGTCGTTGAGGGTTTCTGGACGTTGAGCAGGCTTCCGGCTAACGATGACTTACCACCGATGAGTTGGTCAATGATCTCTAGCTTCGTATTGGCCAGCGTCTGACATGACCTTTAGTAGACTGAGCGATTCCGAAGACTCACTTTTGAGATCAATTTCAGAAGCTCTGCCTGACATCCCACGATTGCCGCCTGGACTGCTGTCACGACCTTGATCACCGTGCGCAGCTGCAGTAGGTTGGTGAGGCGATGCTCAGTAAGGTAAACATCACTGTCGCCCTTTTCTTCCTGCGAAAGCTGAAACGCGTGAAGTCTGCGGCGTTATAGGGGGTTTGATCCACTCACATGACCGATCATTTTTTCGAGGTCCATCTTGATCAGTCAGCCGATATGTGTGGAAGGAGCCGGTGCAGGACTGACCTTGGCTAATGGGCTCAAAGCATGCCGCATGGTTTGCAGCTTATCACCGTCTCGGACGAGTTCTGCCATGGCGTTGGATAAGCCGGCAAGCTGTCGAGTGTAAACGCATTGCTACCTTGCACGACGTTCAGGCGGTTCTCGATAATCATGGACACTGTAGGAATCAACGAGACTATCAAGCACGAGGCCAAGATGATTACCATTGTTTGGTTGCAGGATGTTCGCCCTGAGAAGTCTCGCTCCCATTGGTGTGTAGCAGGTATTGATCAGACCTTCTTGGTCAGCTCCCGGCTCAGACAACGCTGCCTACCGAAAAGGGTGTTTGCACTCTTGTGAGAGAGATTATTGGTGACTAATTCTAGATTCCTGGCTGTCTCGGCGTCGATAAACATCGTGCCTACGAGTCTGGAAGCTCGTATCGCACACGAGATAGGTGAAGGACCACTCGCCATCGGTGGCAGCGAACTGAATCTTGAGGCTCTGACGTGAGAAAATGATACCATGCTTGTTACCAATAAACTTGATCAGAGCTGCCGCGGCGCTTAAGGCATAGTACCTGCACAGTGTGTCAATATCGGCGAGCCAAAAAGTCGGTCAGAAACTATCTTGTCCGAGATAGTCATCAACGTCGAGGTCTTTCGCTCATCTTCAACAGCCATTGACTTGATGAATTGGAAGCCTTTGGACGGTCAAACGAGATTACTGGTTGGTAAGAAGGACCGACCAGCTTCCCGATTCCAATCGTGCCTCGGTACACCCTCGCATGGTATCTGGAATTCTCCCTCCAACCTTTCGACGAGCTTGCTAGGTTCTGCAGGACGGACACCAGCTCTTCGAGCGAAGAGATTCCAAGACTGTGCTGGCAAAGCTTGTTCGGGTACCAGTATAGAAAGGGGTCGGTGAAGACTGAGGTGCTGGATCGTTCTCGTGTAAGCTGTCGGTCCCGATAAGCGTATTGATCGGAGATCTAGGCAGAAACTGACCGGCGCTGTCCGCTACCTTGAACGTCATAGAACCCAATAATATCAGACCCGCAAATCAATTCTGGCTTGGTCTCACCTGAGTCAGAACCATCTGAAACTGAATCAGTATAATTAATCGTAGTTGCACCCACTCTTGAAGTATTGAGATTCACAGCCGCGATACCGACCTCGACACCGACACCTTTTGCGATGATCAGCGTGGGTCCATTGATCACTGGAAGTCCCCGGACCTTTTCCTTCGAGAAGAGCGACGAGCGAGTCACCGGCATCATCAGCATGCGTTGAAGGCCTCGTGGACGCTCGCTGGGTTTGCGCTCGGTCAGAAGTTCGGGTTGAGAATGCGGTGAGAGGACGAGGGACAGAAGGTCTTGTCATCGGGTATGGAGCTTTCAAGGTGGTCTCATACATCGAAAGGGAAGGACCAGGCCCATGAGACCTATGACCAGACTCAGTCGCGATATTGGATGACGAGGGCATCCGCAAAAGGTAAGTCTCGGTGTGTATATGAAAACGAGAGAAAAGCAGACGGCTGAAATAGTTGACGGGTCGCTGGAACCTTCTTCCTCTAATTCTCCTTCTGCTCTTATCGTATAATTACACTCAGACATGACTCCTCGAGGTCAAATAATCGCGGTGCTCAAACTGGATGACCCATCGCCGACTCGCGTCCTCCTCACAGCTTTCTTTTTGTGCTTTGAAGTGTGATGCGTACCTTGGCCCATACCTCGAGTCGACCCGACTTCGCCGCTCGTCGAACTGAACCTTCTTCCGCTTAGAAACTTGTCGAGAGTGCATGGATTGCTCTCACTGACCATAAATTGCGATGAACTATGGAGTCTGTATAGCGAACAAGGGGTACTACCATCAATCTCGTCACGGACTGAGGATGACTCAGTCCTTCGTGAGTTGGGCTAGGCGATACGTGCAGAGCGTTGACAGGGTTCGCTTTTTCCTAGTTCATGGCGATGTGTTACATATATCGTCCGGTCTCTTGCTCATCCTCGACCAGAGGATCTACTCGGTATCGACTCTTCCACATTGTACCGCTGACCTATCAACCTGCTCGGCAACTTTCCGCCGATTCTACCGCAAGCTTTCGGGGCTACCCCCTCAGCAACTTGGCACGCGTCTCCTTGATCGTTGACCATCCCTCAAACAGTGCATCATGCACTTGAACTATTTTGACGGATTGCGTGCCATCTCGCCCTTCTCTTTCGACAAAATAACTCGGCGCCCAACAGTATGAGTGGGACTGTGGACGCGGCGATTTGACCTTCTTTGGCATCCCGCCTGACGCTCATCACTACTCACAGCTTAATCAGTGCCTATTCACGTCCTGGGTAGAAGTAGCTTAGACCGATCGGACGTGGCCTCGCTCAGCCGCTCAAGTATTTTGAGATCACAAAAAGTTGGGGTACTGAAGATAGCAAAACCTGTTTGGGGATGCAGGATCTCCCTTCGTTCTCGTTCGCAAGTGAGCTGTTCAATTTCCAACATTTCCGCCTCGAGCAACGTTATCATCATTGTCATCGTCCCTCCTCGAAATTATAGTCCAGTCTAAGTCATTCACCGGCATGATCATTGTCGTCGGTTCTCTGGGCTACCGTGATCGAACTTAGCTGGAATGACACGAGGACACGCGTAGAGATGCAGAGGCTATCAGTAGGCTAGGTAACTATAGTGACTCTAAATGACTTTCAGTGACTTTCAATCTCAAATCGCTGGTTCTCCCCGACTCTCCAGTCCCTTTTATATATCGTTTTCCAGGCCCCATCTTCGGTCCTTCTCGTTTCGAGTTCATTGGTGTTTCGTCGTCGGCGAGGGGAAGCGTAGCGAAGGACAATAGAGGCAAGCGGTAATAATAGGCGTTTTAATACTGACAGTGATACATTCGTTTTGTACAACGAACATGGTTGCACCCCGTTTCAGAATGCAATGCCGGAGCTAAGCACTTGATTCTTATTGTCGGCGATGTTGGCGATATTATCCGAGCTTCAATTCACGATCGCATATCGACAACGACACAGTGGCAGATTAAATCTCGCAGATTTTCCCCTCTGTACTGGTCGATGAAAGTGGCTCATAGGAATCGCGAAAGGCCTCCCACGTCAACAAAAACGCTGCGCAGGCTGTCTGTCAGGTGGCTGATATGAATAGTTGGTTTCATACCGCTACGCTAGCAAAGCTAAAAACACCAATTGGAAGTCCCGACCTCCGGGAATTCCACCAACTATATACGGGTCAAGTCCCCGACATGACACTGTCTTAACTTGGTTGGGTCGGTAACCTTCACAGCCTGCATTGCTGAAATGATCGCAACACAGATTGACGGTAGTAATCGCTTGACTCCAGGCCGTCGAGGCGGCGGGCATTTGCTTGAAACCACGTACACTCTAGGTACAGGTGGTGCAATGATACCAGCCGTGCATGTTTGCTAGGCTGCATTCTTCACACCCTCAATCAGAATACTCCGCATAGCTTCCCTGGCCAAAATCGCCGATACGAGACTTATGTCGCAAATCCCGCAAGATGTCTTCGTATCACAAGTTACTTAAATCACAATATTAATGAAAATTGTCGTCTCCCTCTCCCGTACTCATAGCAGAGGAAAACGCAGAAGAAATGATCAGCGCTGCAAGGGAAGATGACAAAAATGAGAAGTGTGTCCTCGCATTACAATAGCGTCTTTCATGGGATGACATGAGAACGAGAGTCTGCCACCGTTTTCAATTAGAAGATTCCGCGTACTTGCTTTAAACAGCAGGCAAGACATTCTGGGACGCATCGCCAGCTTGAAGCAAATGGGTGAGTCTCCACCAAGCCCCAAATCGTATCAGATAGATTGGGATTTCAAGCGTATAAGATACGCTTTGGCACCTCTTTGCTTACAGATACATGCAATTTCAATGCGCATCTAACTTGCTTATCATTGATCTGAAAAGTGCGTATGTAACGCAGCATTACGAAAGGCAGGTATGACCCAATGCATAAGGAGGAAAGTATGAAACATCAAACTAATTGAAAAGCGGCAGCGGGACTGCGCAGGCGGTCACGTGACCGGAAGACGAGATCGCCTTATCC
>JAABUL010003829.1_pt1 | contig 21425 bp, 19 predicted proteins | sample 5559151 | NCBI WGS metagenome assembly JAABUL01 (sample SAMN10711876, study PRJNA513368) | rock metagenome | isolation source: Antarctica rocks | place: Antarctica: Victoria Land, Pudding Butte sud | reverse complement strand
TGAGTGCTATGAGTGCTAATGGTGGAAATATTCCCACTGGAGTAGGTGGTGGTAACAACGCCCCACAAGGACCGGCTGGTCCAGCTAATAACCCCCCACAAGCACAAGCTGGTCCAGCTAATAACCCTCCACAAGCACAAGCTGGTCCTGTTCAATGACCAGCTGCAGGCGGTGCAGGTGCAAATGTAGGTGCAAATCCTCTAGATGTACAGCCTGGATATACAATTGAAGTTATAAACCCTATACCCTGACCAGCAGGTGGTACTGGTGCAGATGCCCCTGATAATGCCGTGGCTTATTCAACCAACAGATCTAACCAGCCATACGCCAGTAACATGCAAGATTCTATGAAGGAGATAGCATCTGGTACTAATGGAAGGTGTACTATGCCAGATTTTGATGTAAACGCGCGTAGATTTTTTTGTGATTTTATTAATGATAAGTTTCCAGAGAAAGTTTTTAACAATAATGTTAATTATTACAACACTAGAGATATAAGAAAGGCTCTTAAAAAGTTGCCTTAATATTTTTATTATAACTTTAAGTGAAAATTTATAAACTAATAATTCTAATTAGTATAAAAAAATAATTTAATAATAATTAACAGGCGATATAGGCTTTAGCTTTGGTTTCTTGTTATTTTTTTTTATGTAAGGGAGGTATATTTTTTTTTGCATGGTTGATACCTACTAACCTCGCGATGGATTGGGGCGAGGGAGCAGATCGTAAATATTTTTTATAAATTTAACTTAAAAAAACATGTGTTATAAGTATATAAATGTTAATATTTTATATTAGTATGTTTTTATGTATTCTAAGTAGACCTAATCATCTCTTATATATTATAAGAATTATAACTGCTTGTTAAATTTTATAGAGCTTATTGATAAAAGTCTTTTACAAAAAAAAAAATTAAAGTCTCAAGAAAGCTAAAATAACACGATCAAACTTTTATATCTAAAAAAAAGAGTAGAATCCTTTTTAGATATAGGATCTTTATTTTTGTGGTTAAGCCAATATCTTTGATAATTTGCTTCTTTTCCTAGAATTAGATATGATCAATGGACGTCTTTCTGTTTAACTATACTATTACCTGTAGTTATAACACTTATAATATTTGTTCCTTGTATTTTATATAGCTTTGAAGCATTACCTAATAATATGTACTTACTATAATATATATTTATAAATACATTGTTAAATAGTTGTAAAAAAACACTAACTTTAAATTATATAGTTTTACAAATTATTATAACTATATATCACAGATATTTAATATTATAAGCTAAAACCACTTTTCCCTTAAAGAGCTTATATAATTTTGTATAATGTATGAACAATTATCAGTCTAATCTACATTTACGTTTTCTACTTATTTCGTTTTTTTTTTTTATCATTAACCCGGCTTTAAGTAGTCTTTTTTAATACATGATTTTTTCATAGCCTTAACATACCATTTAGGTGTAAATGGTGTAATCTAATACCACTTTTTTAATTAACTAAAACAATTATTATATGTATATTATAATAATAATTATATTATGAGGTAAATCTTTTTCTTTTTTTAATTTTAACATAATATGCTAATTTTATCATCTAAACTAAATATGGAATATTATTTAGATAATATTTCTTTAAGACCATTATTACTTGTATTTGTGCTACTTTTAACCATAAGTTTCATAATTTTAATCATTTTATGTAGTGAAGGTCAAAGCCAAACAGGTGTTTCTCAAGATGTTTCTCAAGATGCTCCTTTACCGTTTCGTGGTAATAGACCAAAGCAAGAATGTAAACATGTTTGACAGGCACATTATGTAAGTATAAAGTGTGGTTGACATATGAAAACTTCTGATAACCCTTGTCAGGTGAAGAATGATATTACTTGAAAATGTTCTATATGTCAAGAGATCCGTTGCGGAACTCACGCCCAGCCACATTATCCACACAATCATGGGCCCACTCGTAACAGTTAAATACATCAAAAAACTTATTTTGAGTTTTATTTAGGGATATATGGTTTTTCTATGTATTTCCTACTTTTTATTTGGGCATTTATAATTTCTCTCTTTCGTACTTTTTATATGGGCATTTATAATTTCTCTCTTTCGTACTTTTTATTTGGGTTTTCGTTTTAATTTAGGTTTTCGTTTTAATTTGGGTTTTTTTTTAATTTTTTCTTATAAAAATTAAAACACATTATTAAATGAATAAAAAAAAAAAAAAATGAATTTATCACTAATACTTTTTTTAATAGGAATCTTAGGATTCGTATTAAATCGAAAAAACATAATCTTAATGCTTATTTCAATTGAAATAATGCTTTTAGCTATTACATTTTTAATATTGGTTAGTTCACTAAGCTTTGACGATATATTAGGCCAAACATATGCTATATATGTTATAGCAATAGCAGGTGCAGAGTCTGCTATAGGTCTAGGTATTCTAGTAGCTTTTTATAGATTAAGAGGTAGTATTGCAATAGAATATAAATAATGTATTTAGCTATAATAGTTTTACCTTTATTAGGGTCAATAGTATCCGGCTTTTTTGGTAGAAAAGTTGGAGTATCAGGATCACAAATAATCAGTTGCAGTACGATAATTATAACAACATTGCTGTCTCTTGTTGCCTTTTTTGAAGTTGGTTTAAACAATATACCTGTCTCCTTACAATTATTTAGATGAATTGATTCAGAGTCCCTTAATGTATTATGAGGTTTTCATTTTGACTCTTTAACTGTTTCTATGTTAATACCAGTACTGATCGTTTCATCCTTAGTACATATATATTCAATAGGGTATATGAGTCATGACCCACATAATCAAAGGTTTTTTAGCTATTTAAGCTTATTTACATTTATGATGATTATATTAGTTACAGCAAATAATTTTTTACTAATGTTTGTAGGTTGAGAGGGTAACCAAATAATATGCCCTAAATGGTTAATTATTTCTAACAACAGTGTTTTATCTAGTCCAGTAAGTGGAAGTTATATATTTTTTATTCATACTTTTATTCTAACTCCTTTTCATTCCCTGTCAGTGAAAGAGTACAATCAAAAAAGATTCTTTTTCTCAAATAAAATACAATCAAAAGAAAGAATAGGTCCACACAGCTTAGATCTGATATCTTTAATAGTAGGTTCTTTATTAAGTAATACATATCTGGATAAAAGAAAAGATGTATCGGGCATTAGAATAATATTTGTAAAGTGTAGTAATAATGTAGAATATTTAATGTGGTTTCATTCATTCTTAGCTAAAAGAGGTTATTGTAGTCATAATAAGCCTAAGTTATATAAATTAATAACTAAAGGAAATAAGGTATTATTTATTTATAGTTTTAATAGTTATAGTTTCTCTAGTTTTATCTGATTATTTAATATGTTTTACGAAGATAATATAAAAATAATACCTCGTAACTTAGATAAATACCTTACACCTTTGGCTTTAGCTACTTGATACCTGTCGGATACTGGATTAGGCAAAAAATATAAATTAACTAGAATATTAAGTGTTTCTATAGAAGATCTGAAATATTTATCTTATATTTTAAAAAACAAATATAATATAGAGACAATTTTTAAGTTAAAGGGTAGAAAATTAGCTTTTAAAGACGTTATGGCGAACAATGACTGTGAATATTTAGAGGGATCATTATATATTAAGAACTCATCTATATCTACCTTTTCTAAGATAGTAAAACCACATATATTGCCTTCATTACACTACAAACTAAAGAGACCCCTTGTTAAATTAAGTTTACCTGGTAATTACGGTCTATATAATTATTCTACTAGCCATTCACCTAGTTTAAGGGTATATTCTACTAAGACAGGTATTTAAACTAAAAAAAACTTATCCGATGTAAAATATACCTTTAAATTTAAAACAGTATATGTATTGAGGTTAGAACAAAAAGAAGCTCTTAGAGGTATAATATTAAGGGGGTGGTTTCTTAGAAAGAAATAAACCTAATCATAATACAAGATTGCGTATAGAGCAGTCATATCCCGAAAAAGAAGGATATATAATAAGTTTATTTAGTTTACTTGAGCCTATTACTACTATGACTCCTGTTATTTTATCAATAAAGGATAAACGTAGTAGTTCTCTTTTTAAATCTCTTTATTTTAGAACCTTAGCTATGCCTTGCCTAAATTACTATCACGAATTGTTTTACAAAGAAAAAGTAAAAATTGTTCCACGTAATCTAGGTAAATTATTAACAGCTAGAGGTTTAGCATATTGAATTATGGATGATGGTGGTAAATCAGTATACAATCAAACAATACTCCATACTAGAGCGTTTACCCTCGAAGAGGTTAAATATATTCAATTTGTTTTATTTGGAAATTTTGCCTTAAATACCCGAATAGAAGAGAAGAAAAAAGGCCAATGAGTTATATACATACCTGTTAGACAAAAAACTAAGCTTAAGGTTATTGTGGAACCATATATGCATGAAAGTATGTTATATAAAATATAATAGATTTTATAGCCGCATCAAGGTTAGGATAAGTCTCCCGAGGACTAGTTTTTATAAACACTTAGTTAGAATATTTTGCCATAGTTAGTGATATTATATTTAGAGAATCAAAATAGTTTCAGGAAATCTGAAACCTGGTATTTATCCAGGGTAATAAATAGATTAAAACCCCATATGTTTAGATATCCGAGGGGGTTTTAATATATCACTAGCAACATCATTGAAAACGATCAAAGGAGTTTTCAAAACTTTAAGATCGTCGGTTATATTTTGGATCGCGATCGACTAGTACAATGATGGGTGCCTGTAATGGTGCTTAATGCATAGTCAGAATATTTATATTATCTCTCCGTGGGCAAGATAATATGCTAGGGCTTTAAGTAAAACCTATTAGGTATTAAAGTACAGGGGTTAATAATTTGTTGTGTATAAATATTTTAAATATTTATACAGTAATAATTATAATTCAATATTTGGTAGGGGTTTGCTCATATCTGTTAGTAAGCTTTTGGTTTACTAGAATAGCAGCAAATCAAAGCTCAATCTCTGCTTTTTTAACAAATAGAGTAGGTGATTGTTTTTTAACTATAGGTATGTTTGCTATATTATGGTCATTTGGTAAAAATAAAAAAATGTTAAAAGTCTATTTAGAAAGAAAAGAAAATAAAATCCCCCTGATACAGCCATATAAACAAGTGAAAAATATTATAATTCCCCTGGTAATTATGTTATGGCTCCTTACTTAGCTGGTTTAATTGAAGGTGATGGACATATAGCTGTACACGATAAAAATTCTTCCTCTAAAAAATTCCGTCCTAAAATTATTATCACCTTCAATTTAACCGATAAACCTTTAGCGGATAAATTATCTGTATTATTGAAAGTAGGTAAAGTAATTAGCAGACCGAGTGCTGGTCATGTTATATTACAAATTTTAGCTAAAAAAGAAGTTTTAAAGATAATTAATTTAATTAATGGCTATATGCGTACACCTAAAATAGAAGCTTTGCACAGAGCTATCTCTTGAATTAATGAAAACGATAATAGTTCTATAGCTTGTTTAGGTTTAGATTTATCACCTATTGATAGTAATAGTTGATTGGCAGGTTTTACAGATGCTGATGGTAATTTCTCTATAACTGTATATGATCGTAGGAAAAATGGTATGACTGTAAGAACAAGTGTTCAAACTTTTTTCCGCCTAGAAGTAAAACAGAACTATACGAGAGAAGTTTCCGAGGACAAAAGTGCTAGTGGTTACTTTAACATTTTAACTAAAATTGCTGCCTTTTTTACTGTAAATTTGTATACTAGAACTAGATATGTAGAAGATAAAACGTTTTATGTTTTTATGGCAATAGCTCATAACTCAAGGAGTTATGAGATAGTTCGTAAATATTTTGATACTTTTCCTTTATATTGTTCAAAGTATTTAGCTTAGAAGGATTGATGCTCTGTTCAAGATCTACATAAAGGAACTTTAAGTAAAGAGAATCTCTTTAAAATTAAAGCAATAAAAGCTCAGTTTAACAGTAAACGGAAGAAGTATGATTTTTCACATTTAGATTCTTTAACATTTTAAATACATTGCCGTGGGTGATAGTAATATCGCTCTTATTATATAACTATATGCGGGAAACTCCTAAAGTCTTTTTGTAGGATATTGTGGAAACTACTTTTTATTTTTTTTTTTATTAGAAGCATACACAGACCATAAACATTAAAAAGAATAGAGCTAAAAACTATAACTTATAAAGTTAAAAATGACTAGCGAAAAATGGACAATCCGCAGGAAATGAAGTTAATTCTAAATTATTTTTTTTTATTCTCGAACGAAATACGAAAAAAGGAAAAAATATAATTAGTGACTCTTGTAAACAAAGTAGAAGATTATTTTGTTTAAACCCAGGAGTTTAGAATTAAAGTAAGATCCTCAGAGACTACACGTTATACCCCAGCATTATGGGTGAAGATATAGTCCAATTTATAGTTGAAAGGCTATAAAGGTGTTTGCTTTTTGCTTAATTTTTTTTTTGTTGGCATAGCCACTAGAAAAAAGCAATACAAGCACCTACAATTGAATGTAGACTATAGCACTGTCTTTTCATTGGCTCCGTTTGTTAGTGAAAATATTGTAACTCTTATAGGTATCTGCTTGTTAATAGGTGCAATGGCTAAAAGTTCTCAAGTAGGATTACATGTTTGATTACCTATGGCCATGGAAGGTCCTACACCAGTTTCTGCGCTAATACATGCCGCTACAATGGTAACGGCGGGTGTATACTTATTAATGCGTACAAGTCCCTTAATAGAATACAGCTCAACTGTGTTAATTCTATGTTTATGAGTAGGAGCAATAACTACAGTATTTAGTAGTCTTATCGGTTTATTCCAACAAGATATTAAAAAAGTTATTGCCTATTCTACTATGAGTCAATTGGCTCGAGAATATTTATTATTCAGGCATCAAACTATATGCGTAGAAATTATAGTTTTTTCTAGTGGCATAGCCAACAAAAAAAAAATAACAATCAATTCGCAGATAACCAAAGCTCATGATTATTCGTACTATAATCATATTAGTATTAATTTTTTTAATTCATTTTCCGCCTTGTTTTACAACTTGCGGCAGTACTTCTGTATATTAGGTTATACTGTTATGTCAGTAAAATGAAAAGTTATTACTATAAGCAAGTTAGTAGGAATCTCAGAGGCCATACGTTTGATATTAATCTATTTTATATTAATAAAATTTAGTACAAAAACCAAAACATTTATCTTAGCTATAATTAATTATACAACAGTTCTTATAAAGTCCTGGCAATGTTTTATACTTTTATTACAACCTGCTTATGCTTATTATGAAAACCAGTTGTGTTATTATTCATGTTTTAAGCATAACAATCCAGAAAAATTTGTTAATAAATTTAATGCATTAAATTTATTATACAATAATGACTTTCTTGAAAATAACTTAGTTACTAATAAAAAATCTGAAAAAGCTTTTTCAGATTTCAATGAATGACTAGCAGGTTTAATAGATGGTGACGGTTATTTTATTTTAACCAAAAAAGGATATGTTAGCTGCGAAATCACTATGGACATAAGAGATAAAAAAGCACTCTACGAACTAAAACAAAAATATGGTGGAACTATTAAACCAGTTTCAAATGCTAATGCTTTAAAATATAAATTAAGACATAAAAAAGGTTTAATTGCCTTAATTAATGCAATGAATGGTTTAATAAGAAATCCTATTCGTATGTTACAAATGAATAAATTATGTGTAAAATATGGAATAGAAATAAAGTATCCTAAACCTTTAACATATTATAATGGGTGATTAAGTGGTTTTATAGATAGTGATGGCTCGGTTTATTTTAATGAAAAATCCGGACAAGTTTTTATAACTATATCTCAAAAAAATAGATTTTTATTAGAGCCACTTATAAGATTATATGGTGGGAGAATAGATATACTTAGTCCTAAAATAGAAGCATTTAAATACATAGTCTATAGAAAAAAGGAGTTATTTGGCTTACTAGATAACTATTTTAATACATATCCTTTAAAAACAAAAAAATTAAGTAGAATAAATTTAATAAAACAATTCTTTTGCTTACGAATACATAACAATAACAACACTGATATAATTAAATATAATGAATGAATTTCATTTAAAGATAAGTGAGAAAAATACAACGATTAATAAAGAAATGGTCCGAATTATATTATTAATATAATTAGCAATTAGGTATGATGGTAATTGCAGTAGGTTTATCATCATATAACATAGCTTTATTCCATCTGGTTAATCATGCCTTTTATAAAGGACTTCTATTTTTAGGAGCAGGTGCTGTAATACATGCTGTATCTGACAATCAGGATTTCAGAAAATATGGAGGATTAAGACCATTCTTACCTTTAACTTATTCAGTTATGTTAATAGCTTCTCTTAGCTTAGTAGCTTTCCCTTTTATGACTGGATTTTACAGTAAAGACTTTATACTTGAATCTGCTTATGGACAATTTTATTTTTCTAGTACTGTTGTATATTTTATAGCTACAGCAGGTGCTATGTTCACTACTTTATACTCAGTTAAAGTATTATACTTAACATTTATAACTAATCCTAATGGGCCTTTAATTAACTACAAAAAGGCTCATGAAGGTGACATATATATGAGTTTACCTTTAATAATTTTAGCCTTTTTTTCCATATTTTTTGGTTATATAACTAAGGATATATTTATAGGATTAGGTTCTGATTTTTTTGCAGATAACAGTTTGTTTATACATCCTTCACATGAAATTATGTTAGACACTGAGTTTGCTGTACCTCATTTATTTAAATTATTGCCTTTATTTTTAACTATTTTTTTAACTGTTATCTCATTAATATTATCTGAATTTTTCCCTAAATTACTTGTTTACTTCAAGTTTAGTAGATTAGGTTATAACATATTTAGCTTTTTCAATCAACGCTTTTTAATTGAACTTTTTTATAATAAATATATAACTAGTCTTATTTTTAAATTAGGTGGACAAACTACTAAAGTTTTAGATAAAGGTTCAGTTGAATTACTTGGACCATATGGTTTAGAAAAAGCATTACTTAACCTAAGTAAAAATTTAAGTAATTTAGATACTGGTGTTATAACATCCTATGCTTTATATATATTAATTAGTTTAATATTTTATATTTTAATACCATACTTATCACTAAATGACAGTAGTTTATTATTATTAGTTTTATTTGCACTATTTACTTTAAATAATATAAATAAATATGATATAGTAATAGACACCAATACAAATTTAGATCATAAAGATGATTCGAAGGTTTTACCTATAGAAAGTTCCATTTTTTATACTGTTTATTCTCATATAAAATTATCAATATTTTACAGGTTTATTTTTAAATGGATTAACACGTCTAAATTTAAATGTGTTATTTTTTCTTTGGTATTTATACCTTTTATTTTGTTTTTGGATATCATTGTTGTTACTAAAGAGGATATTAATATAATTGAACTTATTTATAACCCCTCCCCTTATGACTTAGTATGTTATATTTTAAATGCATATTATTTATCTCTTATTACTAAGCCTTTTATAGGGTTTTGCTCGATTTCTAAATTTATAGCTATATCTTGTATGATTTTTAATATTTTCTACAATAAAAAAAAAAAGAACCTGTTTTTAATTATATTAAATTATTTATAGTATATTTATACCATTATAAAGATGGTAGAATTATATTATTTACAAATTGTTTAAAGACTATTTGACATAATATACGTGGATTTGTATTGGATAATAAAATAAATTTATCAATAATGATTATTTGTTCATATATAATTGTTATATGTTTAAGATTATTATTCATGTACGTAATCCCTCATAACAATTCTTTACATACAATATATATATTTAATATGTTGTTGTCTTTATACCCTATTATATCTTGTGCTACATCAATTCTATATTTTAGATTGTTTAGGCATAAATTAGATAAAGACAAACCTTTATTTTTTTATTTTATATCTAGAATGAATCTACTTAATTTTATAATAATATCTTCATTATATTACCTATGTGTATTATATGTACATCCTTATGTAACTATACCTATAATTATTTATCTCTTAGATTTAAAGATAGATAAATTATTTGATATAATTAATTGTTTTATAGATTACATAAAAATTTCTAATAGAAAACATTATAGTGTTAATCAACATATATTAGATATATATAAAAGAGTTAAATTATCTAGAGAAATAGAAAGCAATATTTTAGATAGAAAAATGTATAAGTATAATGCGTATAAATTAAATAGAAGTCCTTTATATGCATTACCTATGCATAAACACAAATCATTCAGTGTTACAGATGTTTTAGATTCTACATCTAAAAGGCTAGAGTATATGTATATACTATCTCTATTAGAAGGTAAACCTATATTTGCCTTGCGTGATGGGTGTAAAACATGCTTTATTGAATTAGCAAATAAAGCACATTTTGCTAAACTAGTGGGCAAAATGTCTTTAAAGCAACGTATTAATTATAGATGAGAATTTTTCAATAGTAAAATAGCTAAAATCAATTCAGCCTCAAAAGATTATTTTATAGCATATAATAATATAGGCTCTAAAAATAATATTCATATTTATGCTTTATTTAAAGAAAAAGATAAAACATTTAATAATTTTTTACCTAAATTAAAAAAGGAGTCTAATGTAATACCTAGTATAGAGGTATCATTAAAAATGAATAAAGAGCCAATATACAAAGAAACTAGTGGAGAGGTAGAGGTAAAATTACTAATAGCTAAATTAACGTCACAATTAAATAATTCTAATGAAGTACAGAGCTGAGCAAGAATTAATAAAGAGCCAATACACAAAGAAACTAGTGGAGAGGTAGAGGTAAAATTATTAATAGCTGATTTAATGTCAGAATTAAATAACTGTGAGGAAGTACAAAGCTGAGTAAGAATTAATAAAGTGTTAAATTACTGAGAGTCTGAAAAGCAAAATAATATATTACAATCTCTGACAGAAAGTATTATTGATAATAGAGAATTAACTGTATATATGTTTAATCCTCATGGTAATAGAGATACATCTAGTGATAATATTGATACTAACCAGGCTTCTTCTAGTAATAATATCCCTATTGAAAGGTTATTTAATTATGAATCAGATAATGCAAGAATTGCTAGAATGGGAGCTGCAGAAACAGAGTGTACAAATCGGTTTAATGATTACATTAATAGCCAAAAAATCCTTGATAGAAATGCAGCAATAAATGTAGAAGTGGGTAATTATGGAGTTTTTGTACCTGCTTATAACCTAAGTAAAGACATGTTTGATGACAATGCCAGTATAGTAACTACTTCAACAAGATTTGGAGAGGTGGTTGAATCAATACCACGTAGAGGTCCTTCTTATCTATTTGACTATGGTAGCACCGGCTTTGCTTGAAGATTAATGTATAATCAATTAGGAATTGATGGCGGCCCGTTTATTCCCCTAGTAGAAATAGGTTATAGATCAGAAGTTAACTATGGAAAATTCCTACAGAGAATTGGTCATAACCTTGAGATTATATTAACTGTTTTAAAGTCTAATCCTACAGCACTGTCAACTAACATAACTAAAGTAGTGGTGCCAGATCCTATACGAGGGATTAACAATATTTATCCGTATTGTTACAAATATAATTCGAATATTAATACTGTAAAAGAACCTAGTATTAAGGAATATTTACTTCATGTATATGGTTCTTTATTTGTAACATATGGAGAACTTAGTTTTATAAACAGATCTTTATCTGGTCATAAGATGCTATTTATGACTAAATATCCTTCAATTAAAGCTTCAGCAGATAATAACATTAGTTACCGGTTGCATAAATTTAAAGTTGATTTTCCCGATAAATATACTAATTTATCAGATATCATAGAAAGATATGGGGATGAAGACTTGATAACTGCATTTCATGGGGAGACTGACAATATAAAGCAAAACAAATTATCTATTAATAATTTTTTAAGAAGTTTAAACAATTATGTTATGTTTATTGAAACAGCTGGTATTTATTACTCAGACTCATTACATAAGCTTGAGACTGCGTTAATAGGATTAGGGGTATATAATAATATTCATACAATACAACAAGAATTAGAATCCGAAAATTGTAGACAGCATATTCCTAGAATTGTTATAAGTAAGGCTACTTATGATACAAATAGGTACAGCAAAGACTTTTAAGTTTGCTTAAATAAAACCAGAAGGTGGTTTAGTTGGATTACTTACATTTCAGATAAGGGTATTTTAGTCTATATATTATCATTTTTAACTTCTTATTTAGGTGTTTATTTTTCTATTATTATGTTATTAATTCGGAAGGATGGTTAGGTGTTGATCTTACTTAAGATGTGGCTGGTTCTACTACTCAAGCATATGCTAACAGAATTAATGTATTTGATGGTTTAATTCATGACAGAGTTCATACAATAGAAGGATTAATAGATAGAGCTTTAAATTTATAAACATAAATTATGCAATCAAATGGTAACTATCTTTCCCTATTGTCTCAATATAGAACTAGACTTACACAATTAATACATGCATATGGACATATTCATAAAGCTTATATTTTTATCTATAGATAATATTTAAAATATCTTAAAAAGGTGTAGTTCGTTTTAGTTAGTCTTTTTAAATATATTGTTCTTTATAGCCTTAACATACCATTTAGGTGTAAATGGTGTAATCTAATACCACTTTTTAATTAACTAAAACAATTATTATATATATTACAATAATGACTATATTATGAGGTAAATCCTTTTTCTTATTTCGAAAAAATTAATTTAAGCCAAAAATGTTGCTTTTAGTTTTATTGTTAGTACCTATTATAGGTCTTTTTGTTGTTTCAACAAATATTTCTTATAGTATTTTAAATTTAAATACAAAACGTATTAAGTTTACTGCTTTAACTACCTCAGTTTTAAATCTCTTTATTTCGCTAATTATATTTATCTTTTTTGATTTTAGTTGCAATCAATTCCAATTTGTACAAGAATACCATCAAATAAGTTCTTTTGATTTTTATTTAGGCATAGATGGTTTATCTATCTATTTTGTACTTTTAACAACTATAATAATACCTGTATCACTTTTATCAAATTTCAGATCTATATCTGAAAATGTAAGATCTTTTGTTATAATTATATTGCTTCTAGAAACACTCTTATTAGCTGTTTTTTTAGTATTAGATATATTATTATTTTATATTTTTTTTGAAAGTATATTACCACCTTTGTTTATATTAATAGGATTATTTGGTTCAAGCAATAAAGTTAGAGCCAGCTTTTACTTATTTTTGTATACACTATTAGGGTCTTTATTTTTATTACTTTCAATTCTTACAGTTTCTTCTATAATGGGTACTACAGATTTTGATGCATTATCCAAAACTAATTTTAAATATTTTACACAATTATTTTTATTTTATGGTATCTTTATAGCTTTTGCAGTTAAAACTCCAACTATATTTTTAAATACTTGACTTTTAAAAGCTCATGTTGAATCACCTTTAGCCGGTAGTATCATTTTAGCTGGAGTAGTGTTAAAATTAAGCTTATATGGTATACTTAGATTAATTTTACCTTTACTACCTAAAGCTTATTTAGATTATACATATATAGTATACTTAATAGGAGTTATTACTATAATATATGCTAGTTTTAGTACACTAAGAACTCTAGATATTAAGGAACTTATTGCTTATTCTTCAGTATCTCATGCTGCAGTTTATTTAATGGGTGTATTCAGTAATACAATACAAGGTATAGAAGGAAGTATAACTTTAGGGTTAGCTCATGGATTTGTTTCTTCTGGATTATTTATCTGTGCTGGTGGTGTATTATATGATAGATCTTCTACCAGATTAATAACTTATTATAAAGGTATAGCTCAAATAATGCCTTTATTTTCTATTGTTTTTTTCATTCTTTGTCTTGGTAATTGTGGAACTCCTTTAACTCTTAATTTCCTAGGTGAATTTATGTCTTTATATGGTACATTCGAAAGATTGCCTATATTGGGTGCTTTAGCTGCCTCTTCGATTGTTTTTTCAGCCGCTTACACGATTTATATGTTTAATAGAATAGCTTTTGCTGGAACATACTCTAAATATTTCATAGTTAATATACCTGATTTAAATAAACGTGAATTTTATATTTTATTAACTTTGGTTACATTAACTATAGTGTTAGGTATATATCCTGCTCCTATATTAGATGGTCTTAATTATTCTGTATCTTCGTTAATATATCAATCATAGCTTACAATACTAAATATACTCAATTGTATACTTATCCTAGTTTTATTGGCCTTAGTAGTAACGGCCAAAGGCTAGAAGATACTATTAAACAATATTTTGATTATTCATTAAAAAAAATAATATTATTAAAGATTTTAAAAATAAATCGGTCCTTTACATGTGGTTTAACAAGGTAAAAAGTGAAGTTTATATAGGTAGTGTTGTGGATGCCTAGCAACGGGTAAGAAATTATTATTTACTTTCTAATCTAATTAACACTAAAAACAGTAAAATATATAACAGTATATTAAAACATGGACATAACAATTACTCTCTTTTTATATTAGAAATAGGCGGTGAAAAGGGTAAACTCCTTTTAAATCTTCCTTTGGATAGAGAAAGGTTTTATTTAGGTTGAGCTCTAACAATGTATGTGAATAAAGTATTAAACATTAGATCTGTTAGAGGATCTGGACAAATATTTAGACTTTCTAATGAAGTTGTTTTAAAACTTGTTGGTAAAAACCATAAGGAAGATACTAAACTTCTAATGAGTGTTAGCAAACTAGGAGAAAATAATCCTAAATTTGGTAAATTAAATGTAGTAAGTACATATATAAAGATACAAGTAATCCATACAGATACAAATTGTATAAGCATTTACCCTTCCTTATCTAAAGCAGCTAAACAACTTAATACTACAAGCAAAACTCTTAAGAGCTACATACAATATAATACGCTTTTTAAAAGCGTATTTAAAATAAAAACTGCAAAACCCAAATCTAAAGTTTTTTGTCTGGAAGTAACTAATCTAGAAACAAACCATATAGATATATACGATTCTAATAGAAAAGCTGCAATAGGACTTAGTACAAGTGCTTCTTCTGTGCAAAGACATACTAATAATAATATTAAACCTTTTAGAAACAAATATAGAACAAAATTACTTTAAAAAGGATAAGTGTTTTTTATTTTTATTTATTTTATCCCATAAAACACTTGGATAAGTAAAAGAAATATTATACTAAATTTATCTATGTTTAGTTTATATATTAAAAAACTAGATTTAATATATATTAATAATGGGTTAATCCATTTTATAACATGCTGAGATGTTGTAATGGCTTATGAGTAAGACTACGAATTGTAATAGAAAAAGTTGAGATTAAGACAAAATATACAGAGGTAAAGACCACTAAGGAGTTGAGATAAGACTATTCCTGTATGCCCGTGCCGATAACACCTTGAGGTGGCAGTACCTCATCGGAATAGTAGCAATTGAGTAACAATTGCCATTGTAAACAAAAATACCCCTAATTTTTCTTTCTTTTATTAACAAATATTAAAAAAAAAATAACTTAACAATGAACGAAGAAGAACGCATTAAACAACGCAATAAAGAACATAAATATGATAGCCTATTTAAAGGTATGATTGCTAGTGAGAAGAAAAGAAATCCTAATGTCGTTTTAGACGAATGTTCTGTCCCTAAGCCTAATAGAGATATGAGTAATAAAGATCAAAAAGATTTTTATTATGAAACTATATATCGTGATACGGATACTATGCTTAGGGTACCACCAAGTACTGACCCTGAAGTTGCACGTGCTATTAGGGAAGAATGTTCTGAATCCATTGAGGAATGTTATAGTTGTTTAAAAGAGTTAAAAGCTATGCAACAAACTCCTATATCTTCAAGTGAACATTCTTCAGGTCCTTCGGGTTCTAATACATCAAATGACTCGCAACAACTTAAACAAACAGGTAGAGTGGAGACACCAACTGAATATGTACAAGGTTTGATGGAACAAGAACCTATGGACTTTATTGATCCAGACGGATAAAGCCCATTAGCTATATTAATCTTAATTGGTTTATGTTTTTTATTATAGTTTTTTAAGTTATTATCTAAAGATGAAAGATTCTTTATTTATTGAAATAGTTAGCCCATTATACCAATTTGAAATTAGAAATTTATTAAACTAGGATGCTCCTATTTTAGGTAATATACATATATCTTTAACAAACACAGGATTATATCTAATAATAGGTAGTTTCATTGCCCTGACTCTAAACTTGTTAGCTACTAATTATAATAAAATTGTGTCTAATAATTGATCTTTAAGCTTAGAGTCAATATATGCTACTATTCACAGCATAGTAATAAACCAAATAAATAGTAACAGAGGACAAATATATTTTCCTTTTATATATACTTTATTTATATTTATTTTAATAAATAATTTAATAGGTATGGTTCCATATAGTTTTGCTTCTACATCTCATTTTATATATTATATCTATAAACCATAATTAGAATTTATAATAGGTTATTACCTTTAGTTTTAATTAAATTTATCTTTGGTTAAATAAACACTTTTATTTTTAAAGGTGTTAAACAAAAATTACTTCATTATCTTTTATATATGTTATCCAAAAAGTTAATGTAAGTTAATACCAAAATTGCTTCCTGTTTACTGTTCGATATCTATTGCTTATTGTTTAAACAATGTAAGCATACATCTTTAACTACTATATACTTTTTTGGTTACACATTGTTTAAAGTATTTGCTTTAAGTACATACTTAAGGAAAATCCGAAGCTCCTCAAGTTTATATTTATTATAAAATAAATATATTTATAATAAGAAAAGTAAAAATTTTGGTCTTTTACAGAAAATAAGGATTATAAGAATATAATTGCGAACTAACAAGCCTGAACTGAGCCTTTTTTTAGATTAATTTGCATAAACAGAAACTGGGTTATTTGTGACCAAATAATAAAAAAGAAAATAGGATTAATTTTTATAATATCTATCTATAAAATACAACAGTAATGGTATAAACCATTAACAAGGCTATAGCTTAATTGGAAAAGCGGGCTCATTATAATTGCAAATTTGCATGTTCAAACCATCCTGGCCTTTCACTAGTTATATTTTAAACTATTATACTTTATAGTATATCAGACCATTTTACACCAGAATCATGTAGTTTAGACTTATCTAATCTAACCTGACAGCTGAAAACAACTAGTTTAGCTCTTAGTATATTACCATCAACTATAAAGTTTTATGGTAAAATTTTCAATTATAATAGTAATAAATAATTAGTTGTTTGTAGACTAACAAATTGTACATAGGTTATATTTACCCTATATATTAACTTAGTCTTTTAATCAGGATAATTTATATACTATATCTTATCTTATACTAGCCTATTACATTATTATACTCTAGGATTATAAATGGTTTATTTGTTAACAAATTTGGCTTATTTATATGAGCCAAGAATTTTATCTAGTTAAACTAGTCTAAAATACATTTAGAGGTCGGAGGGTTTATGTAAAGAGGGTCAATTATATGAGTATCATTTTAATATACTATTTAAAATTTTCATATAGTACGTTTTCTGGCTAAGCTTGAAAAACTAAAAAAGTTATATATACTTTAATAAGTAAATAGTCATTAGTTTATCTAGTACCTTTAATCTAGTTTTAAGTCTGTTTCTAAACAAAATAGTAAAGATAGTTCTCATATTTGAGTACCTAAAGTTATAGAAGTTTTAGGTGTTGATAACATAGTAAATTTATTGTTAAGTTTCCTTATGGAAATACTATCTAAAGAAACGATGACTACTCATATTGACGATGTTGAAACACCTGGTATTCTGAATATAACTGCATTTGAAAAATTTGGATCTAAGTTAATTAGTAAATATATATATACTATTTATCTTAAATCGGATGTTTTAAAACAAGGTAAATATTTATCTATTTTTAAAAGTATTTCAGGTTTTTCAGTTTTTTATGAAGACGTGTTTATGGCAAAATTAGGAGGACATTTTGTAGGAGCTCTTCTATAGATTGATTTATTGTATCAAGAATTAGATGTTAAGGTAGGAACTATTAAGGAAAAAGAATATTATATTAGAGTAGATAACATTTATAAAAAAAATCTCCTAAAGCATAGTAGTAAATTTTTACACATATCTCAAAAACTTCCTATGGTTTGTGAACCTAAAGACTTTTTTTACAGTTCTGATACTAAATATAATTCCTTAGGTGGTTATCTATATAATGATGTTTATTATACGGATCATATATTTAAAGATAAGATAGGTTATGAAGAAATAACTAAGTTATGTGATGATAACATAATAGTTAGCTTAATAAATGGATTAAGTAAAACACCATACAAAGTAAATACGGATACATTAGAATTTATTAAACTATACGGTTATGAAAAAAATATTTTAATAGATGATACGGACGAAAAATTACAAACGTTTATTGTAAATTCTTATAAAAACAACTTAACTAAAAAAGATAAAAATTTTTATAGATCTGTTTTTAGTAAATTAATATTAGAAAAAAAATATTTTTAGTATAGCTGAAACTTTTTCTAATGTAGATAAAATATATTTTCCCGTAAGATTAGATAATAGAACAAGAATATACTGTGAAACAGATTATTTTGATTACAAAAAAAATGATCTAGCTAAAGGACTAATATCTTTTGCTAAACCAAGTTTAATTAAGAAAGTAGATAGTGAGGTTATTAAATATTTTAAAGGATTTGGTGCAAATATGTTTGGTAATGGTCTTGATAAAAAGTCAATAAATTATAAAGTTAAATGAGTTGACGACAATCAAGATTATATTTTAAATTTTAGAAGTAATGATATTATTAATAAAGCAGATAATAAAACTTGTTTTATTTCATCTTGTCTTGAGTATGAACGTTTTATAGAGTTTATGAATGATCTTGATAAAACCTTATTTAACAGTTATTTACCTATACAGTTAGATGCTTCATGTAATGGTTATCAACATTTAGCATTATTAACTAAAGAAACGAAATTGTTTTTACTTTTTATTTTGATCACGACTATAACAACTTGAATAGAAACAAGTATGAAAGAATGTTTTCTTTTAAAAGTGTTTTTTTTATTATTTATTCTTTTTTATTATAATATTAGTCTTAATAGTTTTAGTTTATTTATCTACTTTTGATATTGTAGAAATATTATCTAATTTTCTTAGCTTGGAATTTTTATCCGACATTAAAACTAAAGATATTAACACTATGGAATTTTAAAATTTATTGGTTGTGGATGAAATTAAATTAAAATATCATACTGATCGTAACAAATTAACACTTTATAAAGATAAAATTTTTCTTTTATTTATGATAACTATAAGTCATATGGCTTTACCAATAACAATTCTAAACATCAAATAGTTAAATTATTGGAAGAGTACTATGGCAGCAAACTTTATAAGGATAATCAAAACTTATTAAAAGAGATTAACAGAATAAATGACTTGAACAATAGATATAAACATGAATTATATCTCTGAAAAAATATTAGAGATATCATTATTAATGACAAACCTTTTTAATATTTGTTTATTTTTAAACTATATTTGTTTTCTTTTATCTGTGGCTATTTTAGAGGTAAAGCCTCTTTTGTTCTAGGGAGAAGCCTATTTTGTTTTAGAGGAAAAGCCTCTTTTATAATAAACATTAACTAAAAAAAAAATGAATGAAAAAAGTGTCCTATATCGTATTTGACATGGTCTTAAATTAGCATGAAATCTTCCAAGTTTGCCCAATTCAGTTTATAAATTTCATAATTATCCTTTAGTTCGTATATTGAGGGTAAAAGGTGGTGTATCCATTGTCTTATTTTTATCTCCCTATAGCAGTGGTTGATTAGAAAATTATTTGTTATATTGAATAATTTTTTCTTTAGCTATGTTACAGTTTGTATACATCTTTATAATTAGTATTATAAAAATTTTTTACATTGTTTATTAATGAAAAAATAAAAAATTATAAGTAAGAAATTCTCCTTTAGATCAAGTTGCATCTTTAACTTTAAAATTAGCTACTTGTATTAAAGGAGGTTGCGTGGCTGGTGCTGGAACTGCTACTGTTTTTGGTCTAGTATTTGGTGCGGACAAGTTACTAGAAGAAGCTGGTTATTCACCAGTTTTTAAGAGAGCAGTTGGTAAACAGTTAGGTAATGTTTTATCTACTAGGGGCTATCAAGGCAATAGTGAATACACTGAGCTTAAGAATAAAATCTTAGAAATAAGACAGAGAATTAGTAATATCGAGGAATTAAATAAAATTAGAGATCATATGGAAAAGGATGAATCTTTCTCTGGATTAAAAGAAGATTTAAAAGAATTTAAAAATGAATTTTTAAAAGAACTTAATAAAGAAAAAGATTTAAAATCTTATAGTGAAAGTAAAATTTTACAAGAATTAAATAGAATAAAAAAATTCTAAATAGCTGGAATTCCTTTAACTCTAAATTTATCTATTTAAAATAGGATAAGATAACTTTACTAGTTGAATTTTATAGAAATAGATACTTCTTTTTAAGATTTTAAAAACAGTTGATATACTAATACAATGATACGTAATGAAATTAAAAATGATTTACAAGAACTAGCTCTAACTAAATACACTGTTGTTTGATTAATAAAACATATAAAACCGAGTAAGGTTAACGGTAGATAATAATTAAAAAATAATAATTAAAAAATAATTATATTTTAATTAAATATATCTTTAACTTATAAAGTATTAAAAATAAATTTAGAGGATATTTGCCTCTTTTCCTTAAATTTAAACATATAAAAAAAAATTAATAAACAAAATAATAACATACCTATTACAATAACAAATAAACACACCCTCTTTACATTATCTAATATCAATTCCGTGGGTAGTATTAAACATACCATAGCCTCTTTATTTTTTACTAAACATGATATATTATTTGATACTTTAAAGCTTAGAGATTATTTAAAAATTTTAAATATAAATAAACTTAATATTTTTTTATCTCAAATGACACAGAGAACTCAGAAAATGATGTGTTATATAGCTACGAAGAGCCTATGGTGTTAGTTATATACACTATAAATAAGGCTAAATTCAAAGATATAGTTTCAAATAATTTATTCCATGAGTTTAACCATAATAGTTTATATATTTTGGATAATATCAGATGAACTGAAATTGTAAAACTCCTTATATCATCTGATGCCCATATAACAGTTAGTGGTGGTAGTGGAGTGAA
>JAABUL010003826.1_pt1 | contig 21435 bp, 27 predicted proteins | sample 5559151 | NCBI WGS metagenome assembly JAABUL01 (sample SAMN10711876, study PRJNA513368) | rock metagenome | isolation source: Antarctica rocks | place: Antarctica: Victoria Land, Pudding Butte sud | reverse complement strand
ATGTGTCAAGCCTTTAGCTACCAAAACAGTGTTTTTAGGGGCTTTGAGAATCTAAAATCTGAATTTCCCCCTCGAAAACCCTATGCACTGGCATCAGAGCTTTGCTTATTCTCCTTGTATATAGCATATTTTGCCTGCTTTCAGCAGCATCATGCTGTAAACTAGTGTAAGCTTAGATTACTTATTTTACTTCTTACGGAGCCTCAATGTTAATTTAACATTAATTACAGTAATTACATGAAAGTAAATTAAGTGTGTAATGTAAATAGCACAGCCCTACTCATCCCTCTGCTCTGGTATATTCCGTTTTAGCTTCAGGAATTTGTCGCTTGGGATCAGGGCTCTAGGCTACAAAGCTTTGCAGGTCAATAATGGCAAAGTCGATTTAGGTCTCTTGATGCTTGGAGAAATACTGCAGTTGCTTCTTTGCTCTTGAGCCCGGCAGAGTGTAACGGTGTTGGTAAAAGGTCACGGCTAACGTTGTAAGCAGGCTCATTCCTCCATATTTGAGCCACACTGTGACATTCCCTCCCTTTTTAACTCAAGCTCCGAAACCAAGTGTAACGGGGTTGGTAAAAGGCCACAGCTAGCATTGTAAGCAGGCTCATTACATCTGTATATGAGCACACTGTTACACAGAGTCATCTTGGGAGTGTGGTGCTTTGCTTGATGCCGAAGTTCTTACTCTAATAGATGCTGAGCATAACCACGCAGACTTTGTCAGCTGTTTTGAAAGCTGTGCTTGATTCTTGGTATGCTTCCAAAAAGGAGCTAAACTTGCAGGCTCTTTGCACACTGGTCTGCCACTGGCACAACCTGAACTATACTGGACAGCGTCTGATGGTTATAGCACCAGCAACAGCGTCAGCCAACAAATTGTCATGATGGAGGACGATCAGCAGTCAATCACACCTCTGCATCAGCAGCACCAGCCAATGCCCCAAAGGACACATGGAATGAGCCACAGCAATTCAGCACCAGATTTGCGGCTGATGCTGGCCACACAGCTCCCTGAGAGCAAGCCATTATTTCTGCCAGCCCTTGGTTCCTATGCTGGCGTTATGGTGCCATATAAAGGCCCAGAGGTGAGGAGCTGCAGCACTTTACATGATCCTGCATACAACACTGCTGGGTTCAATCTGCATGCAATGCTGAGTGACCATGCAGGGCGACATGCTATATTGATCTGGAGGCGACATTGCACTTTTAGCACTATACCAACAGAGGCAAACCAAGCCTTAACCAATTTTGTCAAGACTCTGAGAGCATTGCTAGAAACGTTGAACTGTCACATCCCACATCATGTACTAGAGGCACAGATTGGATGGGCCAGGGCTTCAGCAGCGCACTTGCATGGTATGCACTCTTAGCAGCATTCTGCAGTTCTACATAAAAATGGCACATTCACTTGCCAAGTCCGTCAAGTTGACATTGAGCATTCCCTGGCGCTTGTCACTGATGTCTGCAGTGGTTTTGCAGCAAGTGATTGCAGAAGCCCATCAGCATGTGACGTCTGAGCTCATCTCTCGCCTGATAGATGAGTATCACTTGTCTCATTCCCCTCCAAACTCAGCAGATGATGACACCCACAATCAAGAGAATGCAATGCCTGAGACAATGGAAATTCCTGAAGATACATAGCTTGGCCTAGTCCAAAGCCAGCAGAACAGAATCTGGAACTACCAGACAGAGGCTGTTCTTATTAGTTGATACCTTCACAGCATTGGGAACCCTTTGGGTTAGCTTCTCTCATTGTACCTGTAATTTTGTCAAGGCTGCTGAATTTTGAGCAATAGGGGACTTGTAGAGCTTTTCAATACATCGTGTGTACTGGGTAGAATAGCCATTGTTAGCACTTGCAATAGTTGTGTATGCTGATGTGGCAATTGTGTTGAGCTTGAGACTTCCATTCACACATGAGTAGCATTTCTTGATTGTTGAGAGAAGTTTAGGTGTTTTCTGACGTTGTAGTTGGCTTCTGTTGATATCTTAGTTACGGCCAAACGAGAGTTGCTGTTCTGGGTTTTACTGCTGACACAGGATGATCTCTACAATGGATTTCATCCTGTGTGTTTGACAATATTCTCAACGTCAGACCATGTGAGCAAGCACTTATGCTGCAAACATTTTTGTGTAAGCATTTCATTGCTGTTCTTGCAGAGGACGTGGCGGTGCATCTGCTAGCTGCTATACCAATAAATTCCAGCTTGCACGTATTCTTCTTCTCACACTGAGTTTGAACTAGCAAAACTCGTCGGCAGGACGCAGCAATACCAATCCACTTTGTCTCAGCACATCAGAAAGCTTATCGTGCGCTCTGCCTGGGTGTTTGCCCTCAGTGCCTGCACTCAGGCATCGCAAGTTCGAGATCCCCTGACTGTGCTGATTGTTACCATGCACACACACTCAGGCACAGAGTCGTTAACGTTCAGAAAACCTGTATTCGACAGTCATCGCACAGCAGTGCAAAGCCCAGATGCTTCAGCTGCTTCACAGCAGCTGCAGCGCTCGTGCATAGGCCGAGTCAGGCATACTAGATGTAGCCGAGCATACGCCGCTGCCGCTTGTCGCACAGCCTACCACGGTCGCATTGTTTGCCGAGCGGCATCAACGCCACCCACGAAAGGGAAAAGCATATCCTTCACCATTCCCATTGACTACAGCCAGGTATTGCTGCAGCTGAGCTGCTCTGCAGTGATCACAGCTAGTTGGCAAGGCAGTTGTTCTTTCGTCAGCGCTTCACCCGGCTTTTTTATCACCAGCATTTCTTTTTGCTGTTACAGCTGCTAGGCTTGAAGGGACGCGAAGCCTACATGGAGCCGCAGATTGTTGCTGCCTTTGAGGACCTGGCAAGCACATCAGTTGAAGAGGGCTACAGCTCCAGAGTCCAAGATGGCAAGTTGAGAATGCTAGACCAGGCTGTTGAGCACGTCAGGAACTTGACTGGGGAAATAAGCGGCGATGAAGTCCAAGTGCAGTGGGATGACTTGCCAGGAGCCCTTGCTTTGTTGCAGGAGGTATGCAACGTCTTTGTCTTAACATCTCACTCTGGTATTGATGATGTATGCCTCTGCATTTAAGGCAATCATGCAGGGTTCACCCACGGCCAAAAAGAGGCTCAAGCATTCAAATCAGGTCTAATTTCTGCTGCTCAGGTGGGAGAATACGATCTGGTGCTTGCAATGGGTACAAAGCTGCTTGAGAAGTGGGAGTCTCGTGGCTTCAGGAGGGACATTCTCTTGTCTATGGCTCTGGCGCAATGCGGTCTTGCAACAGACACGTTTGCTGTGCAACAGGTGAACAATACATACACATAAAACCACTCGTCATTCCTCAGGTAGTCTGATTGCACACCGTGTTGCTGCTTGCAAGATAATTGCATGCCACACCTTTTGATGTTGTTTTGCACCAATTCCTGGCACACTGCGGTGCGTCATCAACGCCAGTGCATGTGCTACCAGCAGACTGTGCAAAGCACGCCTGAATGCAAGTCTGGCACAAGAAGCTGCGCTTGGTGTAATGCAGGCAGTGCTTTTGGTACAACGCATCAGCTACACCTGTACTCCCTGAGCAGATGCTTGCAAACAAGTCTGATCTTGTGAAATGAATGTTTAGCCCAATGTTGCTCACCAATGATGCCAAACATCCTCACAGCCCTAGGATGTAGCCATCATATGCTGCACCCAAATCTACATCACGTCATGATGCATGCATAAGGACATGTCCTCCATCAGGCACCTGTCACTCATAATATTACAGGTGTCTGCTGGGTGTGCCCGCATGGAGGAAGCATTGGTGTTGCTGAATGATGGTGGTGCGCCACCGTTGGCACTTGCTCTGCAGCAAGAGATCCATGACTCCTTACAGGATCTCAGACCCCAATGCATCTTGGACCACTTAAAGGTCATCTACTGATCGTCTGCAGAATAGTGTCCCTGGATCAGGACCTGCCTTGGTCATGATATATGCAGTTGGCATCTGTATGGAGGTCGCCATGGCTTTGCTGACATAAGTTGACTGGTGTCAACAACATAGTACGCACAGTAGCTCATGTGCTGATTCAGGGATACATCTGCGTTGCTGCTGATTGCTTCCGGGAGCACAGCTCGACTTTCTGCAGATGTGCGGCAACTTGCCCATGACCCTGTTTTGAAAACAGCATGATTGCAGAGAGGATGTTGGACTGTCCTGCAGAGACTGTCCCCATCCACTCACTCAGGACCTGTTAACACACTCACTCTCTGCATGCTAAGAGTTGTCCTTTGAGTGCAGCTGTCACTGGCTCTAGAGCATACAGCGCAGCGCAAGCAGGCCTTGCATGCCCTCACAGACTTGCTCACGGGCGCAAGTGTCAAGGGTGCAGTGGACGCGCATTACTTGCAGCAAGCTCTGTTATGCCTGACGGCAACGGAGGTGATGCAGCTGTTGGACTGGCCAGAAGTTGCCAAGGCGCCCGTGAGCATCTCCTGGTGAGGCATTGGGTATAGATGATGATGTTTGCAGGAAGTGTATGGCGTACAGCATGAACAGCTGAGGCAAAAAAAGCTGGCATAGCTTTGCGCACCAGACATATAGCAAGCCTACACTGTGACTTGTATATCATGGGTGCTCTTGTCCTCACTTTCAATACATTCCTCTTCAGCAGGTGTGCCCTGCATTGCATGACAGCAAATTCAACCTCTAGCTGTGCATTCCATGAGCTGTGCATCCCACGTTATGGGCACAGCACTGATATGTTCTTCATGAACTGCTTCATTAAGATGACTATCACAGTCATGCTTACACCTGCAGGCAGACCCCTGCTGTCTATGAACAAGCAGCTACTGCCTACCTGGTGCTGGGCTTCCAGGAAAGGCAGCCAAGCCTTGTCCGAGCAGCAGAGTACATCCTTGGCCGGCTTCCCAAGGTAACACTCTTATAGTTGGCCCTGGGTTTGCTTGTGAAGATTGCTGCGCTAGCCCACAAGCAATTGTTTTGAACACGCCTGCAATGTGCATTGTCATACTTGTGCTGATCCACTTGATGTTCTGGCATATGATGCCACATGAACTATCGGTGGACCTGTGTCCATAATTGTGCACTTACTCAGTGAACAGTAACAGAAAAATGTCTTGCACAAGCCCCTCTAGGCTAGCAATCTCTCTGGACACTAGGGCAACTTGAAGTGCTTTCAATTGTGTGCACAGAGCAGTCGAGCCAGGCACACAATGTACCATGACAGAATGTGTCAGCAGAAGCTTAACGTCCAGCACTGTGGAAGGCTGTTTTGCATGGGGAAACAACAAGACTGCAATGGCTCAGACTTGCCTGCAGGACAGGATTGCAACAGTGGAGCGAGTAGTGTGTAAGGTGCTTTTGGGACAGCCTGAATCAGCCCTAGAGAGTTTGGGGCTGGCAGAAGGTGCAGCTGTTCCCAGGTGCAACATCATTGTGCTATTTCAGTGTATACGCCCCGCCTGCCTGTGCTACAGACCCAGCACTGAGTGTCTCTGCTGCTGCATATGTGGCTTTGTACCACACAACATTGTCTACACATAATCCACATACTGCTCCTCTGCATGTCTTCCAAGACTAAACCACCTTGCTGTCAGCTGCAATGAACTCTCTCCAACTGCTTCTAGTGCTGCAGGCAGACAGCTCACAGCAATCCAGGGTCTGTTTTGTCACAGCCGTCCGGTCAGACTACAAGCTCAGAGGCAGTTATGGGTCAAGCATTGGACACTTCCACAGGACCTTCTAGGGCAGAGGCTGCTGCCTTTGTGAGCAACCATTCCCCAGACCCCCAAGATCTGCTGCCGGGCCTGTGCCTGCTCACTGAGAGGTGGCTACATCGGGTGAGTGCAGTCAACAGAGTAGGCACATCAGCAGCTCACATCCACCTGCAGAAGCTGAATGTTATGACCTGTGCCCTTGCCATGTGTCTTTAGAATACTGTTTGGCCTGTGACTGCACTACAACCAGTGTGTTCGAGTGGGTGAACATTGATACCCCAGACAATCACTTGCTGCCCAGGTCAGAAAGCTATGGAATCTTGCATGGATGCACCAGCTGCCAGCTTTCTGCTTGAAAATAGAGCGTCTTTGTCAGTGGCAACAACTCATGTCTTCCCAGGCTCTCCCTGTGCAACTGGCTTTGAAACATGTGACAATATACAGCATTGCAAGGTTTAGCATGCCCACCTCATGGTGTATTGCCAACCCATGTTGCTGTGTGACAAACAAGCCTTGCAATAAACAAGTGGCCCTCGGCAATATGAGCCGCGGTGATGATTGTGCAAGGCCATAATCATGACCATTTCAGCCATGATGGATGACTTTGAGCATCAAACTTTTGCAAGCAAGTAGGTATGTATGCTCTGCAGGTGGCGTTCCCTGCTTTCAGGCAGGTTGAGCAGACCAGCAATGCATCTTTGGTGGACTACTTCCAGGTAACTAATGCACCAAGCAGATGATTGTCATCCCACAACACTGTCAGCGTTGAACGCGTTAGTGGCACAGTGACAGCAGTGCAGGTTGATACGCCTGAGTACCATGACAGTGCTGGCATGTACAGCCAAAATGTGCTCTTCTGGCTGTTGCATGTTGAAAATTCACTAGGCAGCTTGCCCAAATTGCTCATGTGACACCTGCCAGTCTACAATGAGCGCTATGGCAGCAGGCTTACAAGGCAGCTCGCAAGCACTGAGTAAGCACAGTGTCTGCAACAGCAGAGGATCTAAAGTTGGACAGTACAGCTCCTCCCAGTCTAGTAGGTTTCTGTGTAATGCAGGACAGTCGTGTGGAAACTTACCTCCAGTCCCATGAAATCAATGAAAGCGGCATCTGGAGTGGCATCAAAGGCTGGACCCATACTGTCGGTGCATCACTGCAGCAGCTGGCCCATCAGTCCCTGCCTGGAAGGCATGTCTCAGAAGATGTTGATGAAAGCGACTGGGTAAGCTTGCTGCTAGACATACAGTTGTGCCTGTGCCTGTCTCACACTATCCAATACAATACTACAACTTGTTCCTTGGCATCTCCTATGTACTGACTGTGCTTTGAAAATCTGTCAGAGTGTCTGGTGCTTGCTGTTGACTTGCAAGTGCCTGTCGGCCTTTGGGCTGTCTGCGCATGCTGTTTTGCAAGTGCTGCCTTGGCAGGCTCAACTTCCTACATATATCCTGAACAATATGTGATGTTGGGCTTGCACTGTTTGCAATCTGCTAGGCATGGTATGCTGCAACTTCAAGCCAGCTCCACTGTCTGGCAGAATGTCATGCATACAGCATCCACAGTAGTGCTGGCCTGTTGCAGCATCTTTGTTCTGTGTCGTACAGGAGTTGCAGCAGTCAAGGCAGCCACAGCTTCTGAATCCTCTTGCCTGGTCACCAGCCCTCCAGGGCTTGGGGGCGGCCAGCCTGATGCTTGTGGCAGCCTTGCTGTGGAGCAGCCTCAGGCGAACCTCCCTGCCCTCCCAGCGCCAGCATGCTGCTGTGTAAGCCCTGTCTCCCAGGCACTGCTGTGTCTCTCAGCTGCATGCAAAAGGCTGGTATTGTTGTTGCCTGAACTTCCTGCACATTAGCATAGTGCCGTTTTGCAGAAAATCTTGACCGGCCATTTGGCGTACCTTCCTATGTAAGCTTGTTGCTTTGATGTTGGCAGTAAGACTGACCTTGAAGCCTTTTTGTGTGCAGGCCAGCGCCAGGTGAGGTCTCAACATCACAGCAGGTGGATGCACAGGCAATGCACACAGCAACTGGGCCTCAGCACATGGAGCAGCAGCATCCAGTCACTCCAGCACAAGCTGAAAAGATAGTCCGCAGCTGGCAGGTTAGCAACTTGTGCACATTTGTTATAACACATCAGTCACTGAACACGTGTTGCAACTGCGCATGCTAAATAAACCTCACAATCTCGTGTCTTATGTCATGAGCCCCACTACATTGGCATCTCAGTACTGCCTTGCATTCTTTGCTTAACAAGATGTGGCTATTACAGACGACACCACCTTTCATGCCTGCTCAGGGCATCCGCACATGACACAGCATGCATGGTATATCGTACAGCCACTGCATGCAATGTGGTGGTAACTGGTGCAGAGTGCCAAGACAGCAGCTCTGGGGCCAAGGCGGGAGCTGGATGCCCTGCCTGACATCCTGACTGATCCCATGCTGTCACGCTTCCAGTCAGAGGCTGCACAGGCTGAGGAGACTGGCTGGTTCTGGAAGTACAAAGTCAGCTCTGTCAAGGTATGACCCTTTGCCTGAGTGAGCAACATGCGTATGATCCTGGTCACTTGACCCAACATTGCATCACTGAGTGGTCATCAGGCTGTCCTGGTATTGAGAAAGATGCCTCTAAGCCTATATGTCTTGGATGATGTTGAGCAGGTACATGATGTGAGCGCCGTTGATGGGGATGGGGCGGTCACAATCACAGCCACATTGAAAGAGAAAGCAGATTTGTATGGCGCCAATGGCAAGCATGCTGACAGCTACAACAACCCCTACACAGTGGAGTACACCATTGTGGAGGATGAGGGACAATGGAAGATCATTGATGCCCTGGTCCTGGGCACATCTACCTAGAAGTGCAGTGTCATTGTGGCTTCAATGACGCATGCTGCACCGCCTCAGACTAACAAGTGCTGGCATGGTTGACGTGACACGCTGTGAGCCTGATCTGCTTTTTATTGACACCCAATGTGTTGTGAGGACTGACATTGAGCGGCTGACAGTCCTTGACCTGTTTCTGATCCCTGTTGCGTGTGATACACCACACTCATGTATTGTGTGTACATGAGTGCAATGCTTGTTCTCTGATCATGCCATGTGTGTATTCTGGCTTGCCAAACCCAAAGCAGTCGGGCACATTCCTTGGTTTCAGAGCACTGACTCTTTGGCTTTGGCACATCAGTGACTTGCGATCAAAGATCAGCAATCAGCGTATGTTGTCATGCAATGTAGCGACCGCTGTGCTCTGCCTGTATCTACCCGCCTTTTTTCGGTGGCTGAAAACTTCAGCCCGGCCAGTCAAAAGCTTGCATGCGGGCGGAGCCCGACGACAACGTGCCTGTGCGCATCTCAGCAAATACATAACAACGGGACATAATATAAGCAGCTCGCCGAAGCGGCGATTGCATGCATGTGCAGCTTTTCCAGCATGCACTGGTCAAGGAGTCTCACTACTTTTTTCAGCTAGCACAGCATACTGCGTGCCGTTTTTTGCCATGGTATGCCACTGTCAAGGTTGCAGTGGTTGCGCAGCTACAAATGTGCCAACATGACCAGCCTAGCTTGAATGTAACTGTCTGTACTGCAGATGTTATTTTTTCCCAACAAGCGGGCAACTGTAAGCATCATGCATTCCAACTGGATCTTTGTTCCCCTGTCAATCATGTACACTGCTTTGCTGATACAAAGCTGGACGCCCGAGACACTCCAAATGATCATGCCAGGAAGCCTGCAAGCAGGCTTAGCAGGTACACACAGACAGACTCAGCACTTATGTCACGGGTCTGATCATCCCAATTTGTGGTTGCGTCTGAAGAGCAGCCCCCATTGCAGTGATGCTTGCTGCAGGCAAGTTCAACCCACAGTTCTTTCCAAAGCTGGAAGGAATCCAATTTTTATTCTCTCAGACAAATACTGCTGCATCTCTTTGGGTGCACTTGTTGTCCATCAACCTATTTGCTGCTCGGACTGCCTACCTGCAAGGTAGATTATATACTCTGCCGCTCAGTGACACAATTACAGAGCGTTCTGCAGTGCCAGCAGGCTCTCTGAAGACTTTGAAAATGCTATACCTGCCCATGCAATATCTTTGTACCTTAACTGTGTATTTCTGGCTGTGAAAGCAACTGTGTGTGTGCGCTTGCATCCTTGATGGCATGCTGAGCAGTGGTGCATGCAGTGCCATGGCTGCATGCAAGGGTTGACATCTGCTGCGCTCTCTGCAGGTCTGCATGACCAGTTTGTCTCCTTCCATTCTGTCTTTTTGAGCATGTTCTTTGGGCCGCTAGGTCTGCTCAGCCACCTCATCACACAGGCAAGAGTCTTTTGTTCAACAGCAAACCCTTTGGTTGCAATTGAATGCACTGAAGGCACAGGTTTGTGGTTGTCACCCAGTCAACAGTGACGTCAATGGCTACAACTGCAGCCAGGTGTGCAGACTTGCCGTCGTTTTTCAGGCTGAGGTTGAACACAGTGTGTTGGTTTGCAGGCTGTATGTGCCAACAGGCGAAAAGCCGCTGTCAATCTTGATGCTGCTGTCAATGTCACTGCATGACAGACTAAGGATCAGGCCAATGCAGACTGTCCTGCTAACAGCTCAACTTGCAGCGGAGGCCCCCGGAGCAAAGCTCATCTCTCAAGCTCAATGTCAGCACATTGTCACATCATGGCTCATATTGGTCTGACCGCATGTAAAGCCTTTGCTTACAGTTCCAAGGTGCTTGCAGCACAACTGCTTGCAGCACTTGAAGCTAGCGTTGCAGTACATTCATAATTCAATGCTGTTGAAACAAAAATTTAATCGTCTTGTCATCAAGTCTTGTTCATTGCATTGTGAGACCACAATGTCTTGCTGCTGCTTGACATATATGCACTGCAATTTGCAGCCATTCACAATGCAGATTTCTAGAACATACTCAGATTGTTTATGAAACTGACAGAAGAGGTACAGTGTAAGATGCGCGCTAGACAATCCTTGACATGGCAGTGCCATACACGCTGTTGACAACCACCCACCTGAGGCACTGTAGCACACATCTGTACAGAACTCACAAAGACATTGTCTGCATGCAGCTGCAAAGCATTTTGCAGCTGGGGCCCAATATACAGGCTCACATACAGGACCAACATACGCATCAGACATATTCTGTACAAAAGCAGCCAGTTGCAGCTAACACCATCCTGCCAACCATTGACATTGCAGCGGACACACTGGCAAGATCAGCAATCCTTGCATTTAGCTGTGGTATTGCGGTGCTGTCAATGCTTCCCTGAGACCGTGAAACTTGGAATTGCATTGGAGCCTTGCCAATGTGCACCAGGCTTGCCATGCACGGCTCTGGCGGTAGTGCTGCAGTCCCATTGTCTTCATGCTGCTGTGCAGGCAGGAGACCACCAGAGAGGCTTGCGCTAAACAGCGCACAAGGCTGACTTGTCTGTCTCTGAACAGTGCATGTGTCTGTCATATTGCTGCTGCCGGCCTTTGCATTTAGCTGAACTTGCGTGCTGATGTGCCCATCCATTTCAGGCAGCTCTTGCATGCTGTCATGCTTGGATGTAGTCCGCGTGGGCCAAGATTTGACTGCACTCAGCTTGACCTGACATGTTCTGTTCCCAACCTGGACTTGATCCTGATCATTCACACTTTTGGACCCCTGGCAGGCACTATCACTTGGACAGAAACTGCCACCAGAGGTACAACAAATGGCATCAATCCTATCACTCAAGTGGCTGCTGCTGGCGTGCTGTTCTGTCTCACCTGGGCAAGACAAACATTTGCCTGAGTGCTTTCTGAGCGAAGTATGCAAAATCCCACAATTGTTTGAGCTTTGCACAATGAAAACGGGCTGTGACATGATGACTGCAGACACGTGCATAGATGGGTCAACACTACTGCTGCTGCTGCTGCTGCTGCTGCTATCATGTGTGACAGCCTGAGCAGATGCTTACCATTGAATGAAGCCAGGCCAGGAATAGTGCCAGTTATAGGGGTGCCAGAAGAAGCCCTGTTGCCCGTGAAGTGCATGGCAAACTGATTGCTCATGGACTGCTGTGGTCCTAACAGCGGTGCAAGGCTCTCAGCTGTCCATAGTACATCAGCTGGGCTGCTGCCCTGCTGAATGCCAGCTAAAACTTGTGGTGCAACTTCCTCCTGAAACGCACAGACCATGGGTCAGACTGCCTCTGTGGCTGCATCACACATGCAGCCTACTGCTGCATCCTGTTGGCTCAAGTCTTTGACTTGCTGCATGTGATTGCACTATTCTTTCAGATGACGCTAGTCAGCATTGCAGGAGCAGATGCAAGGCATCACTGGCAAGGTCCTGATAGGGCAGTATAACATACATATGCTTTGTGGCAGGGTGCTTATCACTCAGGCCTTGCACAAATGCCATGCAGTGCTAAAAGATGCATAGCTTGTATAGTACTTTTCAGTGCCACAGAGGTCACTCCTGCGCTGACTTGATCTGCATTGCTCTACAAATTGCTGTCTGACCTCTTGACTCATCCATAAGGCAGCAGGCGGTTCTTCAGCCCAAGCCTGGATAGCCCAGTCACGATCACCATCCATCCCTGCCCATCCATGGTCACGCCCCCAACTTCCCTGTGGCGACCCCTGGGGCACCCCCAGAGTGGAGGTGTGGACCCCATGCGCGGACGGCAGCATGTTGTCTGCTGCTTCACAAAAGCTGACAGGGTGGTGAACAGGCTGGTCTGTCCCTGTCAGCTTGTCTTGCAAAGGCACATCTTTAAGGCAGTAGTTGTAAGAAGGGGCCGCTTCTTGGGTTTGGCAGGGAGTTTGGGGTCCAATGGATGCTTGGGGTGGGGTGGGGTTAGTGTAGGCAGTGAGCCAGGGATGCCGGAGCAGCTGTGTTGCGCTTGGCCGCTGCTCTGAGGTCTTGATCAGAGCCTGCAATGCATGTGCTTTAAGAAGTGCCTTGCCTTGACAATAACGTAACAGCACTTGTTATGCAATTGTTGCAGACCGTGAGTTCAATTTCAGCAATACAGCACTCTTCTTCTGCATCTTCTGCTCATGAGCCTGACAAGTTTGTTCGTGATGTTCAGGATTGTAAAACGTTTCACACAACTTTCCATGTGCCTGCATGGCCTTCTGGGCAATGCCCTTCACTGCAGGCTCCTTCTGACTGAAGCCCAATGCAAATCAGCCCAATGGTCAATGCTGCCCACTTTGTCTGCATTTCATGTTGACCTGCTTGATGCAGTTGCCCGCCGGCTGTGCTGGTGTCCACTACTCTATGCTGGTGTCTACCACTTTATGCTGGTGTCGACTACTCTATACAAAGAGTCATTCAGCACCTCACAGAATGCTCGTGTGTGCAAAATTGCACGCATGATGAAACAAGCAGATGACAGTATGATTGCATCCTGAACCCATACCTGCTTGATGAAGCTGATGCAGTTGGCTGAACAGGCTATGGGGAAGTTCTCCACCTGGCCATGCATGATGAGGTCAGCAGTGCCTTGTGGATCTGACACCTCAAAGGGCGGCCGACCAGCCATGAGCTCATATGCCAATACCCCAACACCCCATACGTCCACTGCTTCGGTGTAGCCTGAGATGTCCTGCAGCCTCACTCTGCCCTCGGCCAGATCCTCAGGAGCTGGCATCGCCAACACCTGTGTTACAGGTGTGCTACGGGTGTGTCACAGGTGTGTTACAGATGTGTTACAGGTGTGTCATAGGGGTGTTACAGGTGGGCTACAGGTGTGTGACAAAGGAAGCATCAGCTCCTCTGGCATGCTGTGATCAGTGCTTAGGATGTATGACAGCAGGCATAGATGCTGACAGGCAACATTGTCTTTTGAGCTTGCTGGCCAACTGCAGGACAAAGGTAGAAAACAAGCTGGCAGAGCTTGGTACGTACAACACATGCTGCAACACATGCTGCTGACAATACTGTAGCTGCAGACATCTTGCTCATCCTGCATTGCCTGATGTAGTTCAAACCCTCTGACAAACTTCATGCTGAAAGCCCTGCTATCTCATGCACCGCCACTCAAATCAAGCCAGACACTGAATTTGCTGTCTGTACAAGTTCTTAGCTGCATTTGTGTTTGCAGGTCTGACCCACAGACATGCTAAACAACGCAATTGCCCTGCAGCATTTATGAGATCTTTCACAGTGTACAAAGGGCCCACCTCTGGTGCCATGTAGTCCAGGGTACCCACACGGGAATAGGCCTTCTCCTGCAGCTGGTTGATGGCCAGCCCCCAGTCTCCCAACCGCAGCACACCTGCCTGGGTCAGGAACAGGTTCTCCGGCTTGATGTCTCGGTGTATCACCCCTCGCTGATGCACACCTTCAAGCGTTTGCAGCAAAGGAGCTATCACCTGTTGCACAAAGAAGATGTGGTACTTGCGTCAAGCATTTGAGAGACTCTCTTCACAAGTCTTGAAGTGGGATGAATGGGTGCGATGTGGTGTTGATGTGATGACTGCCAGTGTTTTGTGCATGAGCCGTGATCTCAGTATATTGCTGGTTCACATTGCCAACTAAGAACCTGCGCTTGGGATTACTTTCTAGTCCAAGTCTCAAAGCACAGTCACCTTTGGAAGGTCCCAAACAAGCAAGTGGTGCTGCAGAGATCAGTGTGCAGTCAACAACTCATGCTGACATCAAGGGTATCAAGGGAAAAGCTATCAGCAGCGCATCTGATGCTTGCTGATATGCGTTGTATCTTGATGGCATTTCCACACAGCCCTTGATCCGCTGACTGACCTGGCAAGCTACCCATTGCTCAGACAGGCAGCCTCTGCATTTGTGCATTGCAGCAAATAGGTCCCCACATGAGCAGTGCTCCTGCACAATGTAGATTGCTTCCTTGTCTTCAAAGCTGCCCAGAAAGCCAACTATGCCACTGCACCTGCAGCTGTGTTCACTTGCGTCAATTGACTTGTATGCTTATGAGCGGCTGTGCTGTACAAGCATCTTGGTTGTGGCAGATGCTCCAAGATCTGCCTGTACTGTGTGTTGGCAACTGTGCATTCCCAAATGTCTATGCACCCAGGCAAATCCTTGCAACAGCATATAACTGATTCAAGCGTGTTTCAGATCATGGCACGACCAGCTGCCAGTGATGCCAGACTTCGATATTTTCTTCAGTGTCTTGGATTTCTTTTTGGATGCTACAGCATGTTTTGCTGTCTGAGCTGTGGAGGATTGCAGCAGCATGCTATCAGGCTTGCCCTAAGCCCTTAGGTGACACAGGCTGTGTGAGGCATTGTGCACACAAAATCTTAGCTGCTATATACCTGAGCTTGCACAATTCACCCAAGATATCGACCTCGCGGCGCACATTCTCCAAGTGGCGTGGGCGCATTTTTGATTTGAAGTATGCCTTGAGCACCACCTGTGATGTCGCCTCTTGCCAATTGCAAACCCATACCTTGCTGTACCTGTACAAAACAGGAAGAACCCTATTCAAGACAGGCAGAAATCCATACCAGACAGGTTGACACAATTGCACCTCCAACTTGCGTGCCACATGTGTGAGAACAGGCTGAGCTGGCCCCTGCACCCTGCATCTGCAAGGACATAGCTGCAACTATTACAGTAGCCAAATTTTGGACTGCTCAGGGCAGTTTGCATTGTGTGCAAGTTGTGCTTGGACATTTTTTTCCATGCAGGTCACCCTATATGACGTCTGGCTTCTTTCACCACTGCTGCAATGCATTGCACACCACCGGCTGTAGGCAGGTTGCATAATTGCTAGCAGCAGTAAGTGCAAAGAGGCTACATGCAACCTGGGTTTGAGCTGTTTGCAATACTTGCAGCTGTGCAGGCACAGAATGCAATGAAGCTGCTGACCTGCTATGATACAGCTCTATCTTATGCTTGAACTGAGCGGCTGCTGTGTAACGTTGTTGCTGCATCTTAGCAAACAACCTGATGAAGTCAATGCAATTCTGCCTGCTGTACGTCTTTTCGGCAGAAGACTGATGGTGGTTGGAGCGCCCGCCTGCAAGACGACGTCGTTGTCAACCTTGCAGATGCGACGCATCGTGCGACCAAACACATACATACGCCGCTCAAACAGTAGCCTGCAACGTGTCGAGCTTGCGCGGGAGCCGACGCATCATAGGCGGGCATATGCAGCGTAAGGCCCTCTGCGCGATTGCGCCACCTGCAAACCTACGTCTGACTGATGAGGCTTCCCATCGTATGATGGTGCCGATGTTAAAATACGCGCGAATCGCTTGCGCAGGCGCAGACGGCACGATGGTGCCTGCGGCTGGTTCTATGTCCGCTGGTCACTCTGTTTCGCAACTCAACGCTGCCAACCAAGCGAAGAGGCAGATTGTGCATTCCTACTTGGTTTGTTCATCACATGAAAGCTGATGCACAGCCAGGTCGGCAGGGTCGGTGCACCCAAGCTTGGTTGAATGTTTGACCCAACCCAGGAATTCCAAAAGATCAGTCACCATAGCGATAGCGTCGTACGACGAGCGCGAAAACGTAAGCGCCCAGCGCGCAGGCAGGCGCGATCCCTCCGTAGGCTTACCTGTATCTTGAAAGTCGTAGTTGACCTCGCGAATGCTAACGTGCTGATCGCGAAGGCTAGTGTGTTGAACGAGGTTTTCGCTACCTTGACGCATCCCATCCTGCAGTATGCTGCAAAGTAATGCCTGCCCCTCGAATGCTCGGCTAGCATCTGGCAGGTCTGCCTTGTTTGTGCGACCCAAGATGCTGGACTCGTAGGTTTTTTGAGCCCACAGCAAGCAAACATGTTGTTTGTTGTGCAGGAGACTCCAGCATGCAGCGTTTACAGGCACACAAATTTCAATCACGAAGGAATGCCACCGACTGCCACAAAGACGTAGGGAGCAACTACAGGCAAGTTCATTGCCCTGCTACTATCTGCAGTGGGCTTCACATCAAACAACCCCCCGTGCGTGAAGCTGTACATCCCCCTCATCGTGTCTCGTTGCTTCTGCAGACCTGCGCTGGTAAAGGCAAAGGCAAGCAAGGCATGCGGCAGGGCATGGCCAGCCAAAGAACAGGACCGCAGATGCCACCCACTCCAGCTGTAGATCCTGAAAATGTCGAATTTGTGCTGTTTGTCCAGAACCCCAAGGTCAGTCCACAGTCTGCGAGTTCTGTTCCATCACTTTGTCATACCAGATTCTTGAGCAGCCAGAATGATCTTTGGCTGCAGCTACCACAGTGGCTGCCTGTCAGCATTGTCAAAGGAGGCCGCCCAGCAAACTTGCTCGTTGGCACAATGGAAAGCGAGTGGGGCAAAAAGCTGTTTGGCAAAGCCTTGATACGCAGCATAGCACAACCGCTATGGAAGGTCAGCCATGTTTTAGCGTCTCCTGTAGCTTACAGACCAAGCATCTGCTGTTGCCGTACACAATGTGCCATTGCAATGCTACAGCATGAGCTTGTCAACGCACGCTTGAAGGGTGCTTGATGCTCAGATTTCAGCATGCCAGCTGCGTCACTTGTGAGCATCATTCCCTTGGTCAGAAGACACCATTCCATGTTCGGCGCTTGGGTGCTGCAATTGAATTGCATTGCATTTGTAGCCAGCACATCTGTTTCCAGTCAGCTTGCCAGAGTTGATGGCTGGCTTGCGGTTTAATGCAATACCTATATCATCAAAGCCTGGCAGCATCAGTAGCTTTAATACTTTGAAATAGGCTCACATGAGGCATATGTTGAGCAGGTTAGTGCTTGTGTACTTCATCAGACAGCATGTTGTCTTCGACGCAGGACCAGAAAAAGATTGAGCAGAAGATGAAGAAAGACTATCCCCCTTTGAAGAATGCAGGAAAGCTGCAGTGGGGCTTCAAAGTCAGGTGCAAACATGTGTTGCTGTTGCACTTTGCCTACATTTGAGGATATGCTGCATTGTACATGGCAGTACGAGCAAGGTTGAAATCGATCAGATCTTACAGCTAAAGATGTTTGCAGAGACAAGACCAGACCTAAGGCATGGTTCGACCCTGAGGACCTCACAATACTGCCTGAAGCAAATGCGCTTGACCCTAGTCTTGGTGAGAAGGTGCAAACCTGGTTCCAGAATCTAAGGAAATGAGAAGGGCTAACCAAGGCACCTGCCTTGCCCACATGACAGTAATGACACAAACTGACAGCCAGGCAAACCTTGCTTGTTACAGCATGTAGCATTGTCGGTGACCCTGCCATTCCAGTTTACTCCTTTCATTGCAACACTAGTGTTAGTGTTCACAAGGACTGACCGACAGGGTCATTGTCAGTAGTTGCTTTTGTTGAGCCCGTTTTATTGAGTAACAAAATATTGTTAAACGTGGTTGAGAGCTCTCGAGACAGAGTGTATCATCTCTCTGCAAACAAGTATGCAATGCAATTCACTGAGCACTTTCACTGGCGATTGTGCAAAAATCGACATGATCATATCTTGACTAGCTCATCCTGCTTGGCTTTCGCCAATTTGTCTATTTGTTTGACATAGTCATCAGTCAGCTCCTGTATACTGTCTGCTAAGCTTTTCTTCTCATCTTCTGAAATGTCCCCATCCTTTTCGTGTTTGTCAACCTGTTTCATGGCCTCGCGCCTCACATTCCTGCGCCAGGAAGACACCTTCAGCACAAGCTTGAACATATCCAACAAGACACTGCATAACCAACATGCTGTTCTTGTCACCATTGTACCTGATAGAAACCTTGCCATCTTCTCCCAGCTTTGCAACACTTTTGGTCATCTCCTTTCGTCGGTCCTGCATACATATTTTCCTGCCTGAAAGACCTTTGCTTCAAGTCAAAGGTATACACAAACATGATGATGCTCAAAGAGCATAACAGGAATGTACTTTATAAGCAGTATGCATGTCCCAAGCGAGTGATGCACGTTGTCTATGGGTCTCCAAGAAGCTGAGCTGACTGGTGAAATCATCCACACGACTGGCAAGGGATCAGGTATTGATACATGTACCCAAGGTGAAGACAGACATTGAAGGTGACAGATCAGAAGGCAGAGTAATGGATGCTAGGCGTCCACCCTGCAGGCTTACCGCTGTCAGGGCTGGGATGTTTATTCGAATCAGGTTGCCATCATTGCTTGGTGTCGCACCAATGTCGGACTGCATAATAGCTTTCTCAATGGCTTGCATGGCAGACTTGTCATAAGGCTGCACAACCAGCATGGTTGATTCTGGAGCAGATATGCCAGCCAGCGTCTTCAAAGGCGTCGGCGCACCATAATAGTCAACCTGCATGGTTGTCCAGCAATGAAGATCTAGGATGCGCTCACAATGAAGCTGGCAGTTTTGAGTTGCTTTGACAACATGCAGCTTGGCCCTCTCAGGCAATAATCTGCCAAAGTATAGACAGAAGATTATGTCAGATGCAAGGCAGTCATACAGAATGCTGTCAGCTGAAGCGCAACAGGTCTGGCTCGTCTTGGAGGTAACATGAGCATTTCATATGCAGCAAGCCTGGTCATGTGAGGGAGGGAAATGGACAATGTCTACTGTGATTGGCAAGGCTGCTTTACTGCTGACATGTCTAGCAACTTGTGGCGGCACAATTCAGCCACTTGTTGACTGCTCTTCAAGCAGGTGATGGGGCTTGTGAATTAAGCAGTTGCACAGCAAGTGTCAGGGGTGCACCTTCACTCTATCAAGCATGGTGGGGGTAGCGCGACCTGTCCTGATACTGGCAAAATTGCTTGTTACACTCTCCAGGGATCTCTCCATTCGCTCCATCTGCAGACAACAATGGCTTGTGTGAGCAGTAAGCGATCATATGATGCACAGCATGCCTCTCATGTTTTGGGCTACTTACTGTATCTTCCTCAACCGTTATCTCTGTTTCAGCTGTGGCAGCAACAGTGTGGCAGCGTTTTCTGTTGTACGTCCTGAATGCATTATGCCACATATCTATGCTAGTTCGCTCCTCACATGAGATGAGTGATAAAACACCTGTACCGTCTACAACTCTGAAGGTCCATGCTCCTGTGTATTGTTGACCGAAAGGGCTGTATAGATAGTTTGCTGCGCTGGAAGGCCCGTCTTGCAACACACAGTCCACGTGGATTTGCACACAAGCTTTGATTGCAGCGCGTACGCAAGCCGTGCATGGTACAGGTGCCGGAGCTTGCCATGTCCACTACCCTACAGAACCGATCGCTGACGGAGTGTACACACGATCACACGTAGGTTGTTTTCAGCAACAAATCAACGACCTGCAGCTCAAATTATACAGACAATATGAGAGTTCCAACTACGGCTGTGATGCATTTGCATGGGCAGTGATGCAAATCGGCAATCACGGTTAGCGCTCAGACATACGGCGAGGACACGCTCAGCGCCTGAGACATGCCTGGAGTACCAACAACGGGACCTTAAGCTCTTTTTCGAGCAGAATTCCCACCAGCTTGGTTTTGTTGCACATCACATACACCTGTGCTTTCAAGCCAGGATGTCTGATGAGTCACAACTGGCTCCACACCCCAGACTGTAAGGTGCTAAATGAAAATGACTAGAGCGTCATAACAACTTTCTTTCTGGGGAGCTGCCTTCTAAGCATGTTCGCAGAATTGCTTTTGAGGATGTACACCTTCAATAAACCGAGTCGTCTTTTCATGAGTGCAACTACTCAGCAGATCTTCTGCAAGATATACATGCTATGTATAACATATATACCCATATAACCTCACACATCCGTTTTTGGAGTAGGGATGGGTTGCAAGACAACCTTAGTCACAAATCTTTAAAATGCTGACTACAATGAGGATTTGACACTGTTGAATTTGACAGAGGCTGAATTGTGACGGTATGGCTTAAAGAGACTGCTGAGTTGCGACGTAGTGGATTACAAGGGGTTGCAGCTGTTCTGAGGTCATCACAGTCCATTATCCTGAAACATGCTGCATCACACAAGTAGTCACAACTGGATCCCCCTGCGGTATACCGTACGTACTTACCAAAGCATGCAAGTGTTATAGACACCTCCAGATGAACGTTGTCAGTCGATGAGCTACTAGCTACCTAGTAGATGCCTTCAAGCCGCCCTGGCATGAGGACTTTATAAGCACAAACCCCTGGGAGGTGTGTACTACACCCTTTGGTGATGCTAGCACTTTATCTTCCATTGTAATGTTTACAAATACCAGGGTTACTGAATCAAAACCATAATTGCAATTTTCCAAAGATGCGTCACAGAGCTCTTGCCGAGTGAGACACACTCATGCATCAGCGCATTCTGTGGGTTACAAAACAAGTTTGTTATATTCAAATCTGTTTGATGCAAGTCTGTTTATGCATGTATATTGATGCAGGTGTATTGCTGCAAAGTATGTTGAGCACATACTGACTCACAGTGTAGACCTGAAGCAGACCCAAACAACATTACGAAGTTTTGTGACAGCAAATCAAGGTGGTGAAGTCAGTGCGCCCCAGCTTAAGCATCACGATTCATGTGAAGTTGCATCTGAGCCACTGCAAATCATTTGAGCTAGAAGCAAGCAAAACATCTGACTGCATCAACATAAGACTTAGACTACAGAGTCATTAAGTCATCAGCTACTCATGACATTGTGGACCTTGAATCAATCAATCAATCAAAATATTTAATGTCCTGGGGGGCAATTGGGACCCAACAGACAAGAAGTTCAGTTCAGTGAATTCATACAGACAAGATTTGCTTCCTACATGCAAAGCATTCCCTAAGGAAACCACCACATGCATTTGGTTCACACAAAGTCATAAAGTCTGCA
>JAABUL010003825.1_pt1 | contig 21437 bp, 23 predicted proteins | sample 5559151 | NCBI WGS metagenome assembly JAABUL01 (sample SAMN10711876, study PRJNA513368) | rock metagenome | isolation source: Antarctica rocks | place: Antarctica: Victoria Land, Pudding Butte sud | reverse complement strand
CGGGGGCGTCAAGCATAGGGTGTCCTCAGTTCCAGGGCAGTCCTTCCGCGTCGTGCTTAAGTCTACCACCGGCTACTCCTCCGCGCCGACCCTGTCTTCCTGGCCCCCGCTTTTTGAGAAGATACAAAATAATGAATATGGCTTGCGCCCGATTCTACTTGATCTGAATATGTGTAACTTGTACACCATACATAACAAGCGGGCATGATCGAGGAGGCGACAATGACGGCGATGAACGAGGAACCCATGCTGGAGAGTGTCAACGTGAGCGAGGCGCGTAATCTCGCGGCGGTTTTCGACAAGGCGGTGCGCGAGGAGCGGCCGGTCAAGATCGTGCGCTACAAGCGTGAACAAGGTATCCTCATGTCGCGCGCACAAATGCTGCGCGCGTTGGAACACCTGCGCTTCACCGTCGACGTCATCCCGGAAGAGACGGGGGGCTTTACGCTGTGGGTGCGCGAGTTGAATATGGGGTCACACGAGGCAACCCTGGGGGAGGCGCGCGCCACGCTTCTCCACGACGCGCGCTCGTACACGCGACATTTTTTCGAGATGTGGGACATGTATCGCCATATGGCCGATACGGAGGCGCAGATGCCGTATGTTTTGCGCCTCAGCTTGGCTGACGACGATAAAGAACTGGCGCGAATCCTTTTCGGGCCTATGCCACGCGCTACCACCGTCGCCGCGGCTACGGTCGGCTAGTGCCATGGCCACGTTGGGCGCAAGTGCGCCGCTTTTGTCAGATACAGGGTTACAGCGAGAAGTCTACAGACCACTGGTACTATGACAAGATGCTGCCGGACGGTCTACGCTCACATACGAAGGTGTCGTTTGGGCACGATGGTGAGCAGGTTCCGCCCGAGTTGTGGCGGCGAGTGTGGTCTCAGCAGCTACGTCTCAAGAGTGAAAAGGACTTTTGGCGCGGCCTGGCGGGCGAGGATGGGGTAGTAGAATACGATGTGCCGCCTTCGCCTGTCATCACAGGTCCCCTGCCCGCGTATCTAGCGCGTCATTTGCGCGAAGTGCGCCACTTTTCCGTCGAGCAAATCTCCATGACGACGTTTGAGGAGGCGCAGGCTTTGCTTAACGAGTACTACGCCGGCGATATGGCCGAACCGGATGATAGCGACGGTTCGTGATGCGCTAGCGCCCGGTCGCCGCCGCCGGCCGGTGGATGGCAAACATGTAGCAGCCGGCGTAGACGTTGCGGGCGTGGATGACCTCGATCGTCGGATCGGCGAAGATCTGGTCAAGGCGTTGATCGCTCAGGGACGCGTGGCGACGTGACCATCTGCCGGCGACTGGCCGCGGCGGGGCGCTCGGTCACGTCGCCGGTGGCGCCATCGCCGCTTGTGCTGGCGCGGTGTGTCGCGCGGTAGGCCAGGGCCGCAGCCAGGAGCGCCGTGAGGGCGAAGACGGCTGTGATGAGGGTGAAGGCGTGCATGGCCGGGTGCGGGCCTGGGTGGGGGGCCAGGCTGAGGTAGGTCGTCCCGAAGGTCGCGACGCCGACCACGGCGGAGAGTTGTGACGTGGTGGTGATAAGCCCGCTCATGTCGGGGACGTAGCGCGGGGGCACACTGGCTGTTAGGTGGGCGATCAGACCGCTGTAGTGACCAGCCACGCCTCCACATTGCTGTCCGGTCGCAGGGCCGGATAGGCCCGCAACGCGGCCAAGAACGTTTCCGACCAGGCGTCATCGGCGTCCACCGGCCCGAGGACGGCCCGGCACACCCGGAGCACGGTCGGCCCATGCGTGATCACGATCTCTTCGAAGGGCGGCATTGTCATACTCATCTAAAATCCTCCCAGGAGACCCCGCCCTTTAGTGCCTTACGAGTGACATTGATCGCAAAATGCGCACAAGTTTGGTTTCGGCTTGGCCGGGTTAGGGCTGGGGAGGAATCGGGCCCCCGCCGGGGAGGGCCCCCGCCGATGGGCTGTGTGAGCAGCGCATCACCCGGTCAATCCGTGATAAAATAGACGGAGCGCCACAGGAAAGGCACGCAGCCCTTCGGGGTGGACACGGTTTCGGTCTGTGCGGCAGCGCCAGCGGGTCACGCCGCCATCGGCGTCGGGAAGGGATAAGCAGAGAGAACCTGCGAGGCGGCGGATACATGGCCTTGACTCCTTTCTTCTCTAGTGAGGCACGACACCTTCGGCTGGACTGTCGGAGCGCAGCGGAGAGAGGCTAGTCCGCATGGGTGGCGGCAGTATCGCCGTTGTAATGGGGCCGCGAGGTCCATGCGTGTGTTGTCCAGACCAACCCGCGTGTAGGGCTCCTAAAAGCCCCCGCCAGGCGTGGGGTACATTACACTAAGTAAACGCTCCCGCACTCCAAAACGTGAGGTCACAAGATCAAGATAATCGGCGACAGCGCGTACCCCTACAAGCAAGGAGGCGTGCCGGATCGTGCAGGGTTATGGCCCACTACAGGGTGTGTGCGACGGACAGCGCGGCGGAGCACGTCGTCGTGGCCCAGTTCGTCGGAGGGGCGGATGAGTATGAGTGAGGATCAGGTCACGAAGCTTGTGAAAAGAGTCGACACGGCGTGGGCGGCGTTCCAGGAGTCGTACGCTGATGTGCCCCACGCGCAGTTGGTCGAGCCGAGCGTCATGGGCGACTGGTCGGTGAAAGACATCCTCGCGCATGTGACCACATGGGAGGAGGAGGCGCTGACGCATCTGCCACTGATCATCGCGGGCGGGCGGCCGCCACGATACGTCACGTATGGCGGTATCGACGCGTTCAATGCCCAGATGACGGAGCAGAAACGCGGCCTGTCGCTCTCCGATGTGCAACGACAACTGGATGACACCCACCGCCAGCTTATCGACTTCATCCAGAGCGCGCCCGCGGACCAACTCACGCGGGAAACGCGCGCCCGTCGTCGCCTACGGCTCGATACGTACGGCCATTACCCGCTGCACGCCGAGGCGATACGGGAGTGGCGGGAGCGACAGTCAGCCGAGTGAGGGCAGTGCGAAACTGCCGGAATATTGGCGGGAGCGCGCTGCATCCCGTCCCATCCGATCACGGTCGAGCACAGCCTGTCAGCGGGCGTCGTCCAACAGCGCCAAGCTCTCTATAAAGAGGCGCGCGAGAAGGAGCAGTACCGCGACTTGCCGTGTGCGCAACCGGGTGGCGCGCCTGATGCGGCGCCTCCTCTTCAAGCGGCTGGAATCGAGCGTCGTCGAGGTGTTCTCCAATGGACGTACGCGATCCTAGTTTAGACGCAGCATAAACTCTTGTAGACTGTTCGCCGTGGCGGCGGCACTCAGGAGGGTATCCAGCCGATCCAAGTTGTTTATCCGCCCGATCAGGGCGTCTAACTCGGGTGGCACGGCTCCGAATCGCGCGGACAGCACCATTAGCACATCCTGCCGCGCCTTTGTCATGGCGCCTCGCTCAGCCCCTCGATCTAGTAACATTTCCCCAATATTTGTCGTCATCAGCCCCTCCAACAGCGCGCCTAACTCCTCCGGCCCGAGGAAACTCTGCCCCAGGCCGATCAATGACGCCAAGACCTGTCGCTGCGCATCCTCCGGTAATTGCCGCGCCAGCGCCAATACATCCGTCACGACCTGTACCTTCGGCCGTGAACGTTTGTGCCGCATCAGCGGCAGAAAGACGAGATCGAGCCTCTCCTCCGAGTCTAGACTTGCACCCGCTGCCAGCTTCGCCTTCAGTTGCCGATACGTTGCCTCCCCGTCCTGACGCCCCAAGAAGACGTTGTACACCCTATAGTGTACCGTGCCGAAGTCTAGCGTTTCGGCGGCCGTCCGTATGCCGGCCCCGTAGATGACGACGGTATATATATGCCGCCGGTACTGCGTGTAGAGGTCTACGTCGTATTGCAGAAAGCGCAGCAGGGTTTCGCGCCGATGCTCCGTTTGGCACTCCAAATGCAGCAGGCTACTCTCGGCGAGCTCGAAAATCGTATCCAACTGGTCGAGATGTACGTCGGCCACCGGCAACTCAGTGGGGAAGTGGCGCACGATAGGCGGCAAATCGATCCCGAACTTGCGCCCCAAAGCGGTACCGAGTTGCTCGGCCTCAAGTTTGAAGATGATGTCCAGGCCGTGCTGCGAAATCCGGTGACGGGGCGCCGACGGAGGAGGTGAGGATTGGACCACGTCATCGCCCCTTTCGATCAGTACTACTTAAGCGGTGCCGGCGAGGGTGGCGATGATACGGTCGAGCCAGCCGGTGCGCGCGGCCGGGCGGCCGGTCTGCCAGTTGGGCAGCCCGCAGCAGGGGCAGGTTGGGAAGAGTTGGTCGGCCCGCCGCGTGTGGATGTCGCCGGTGTCCCACTCGTGCCCGCACCAGGCGCACTCGAAGATGCGCCAGCGCCCCCACTCCAGGCTGCGGCAGTCGGGGCAGCGCAACGGCACGGCGTCGCCTGGCCGCTTGTTTGTCTTCCAGGTGTAGCCGCAGCGCCGGCAGCGGCATACCTGCGCCGGCCCTACCACGACATCGCGTACCAGCAGTTGGTGCGTCGTGTCGAGTTGCCGCCGCAGATTCGGGTCGAGTAGAACGGGCACGGCGCGCGGCGTGACCACGCGCGCCACCACGCCGAGTTGGGCCAACTGCCGCAGGCCATCTACCGGGTTCGCCCCCGCCGCCAGGGGAAACGTCGCGGGCAGGCCGCGCTGCAACACGGCGCGGATCGCCGCCGCGTCGCCCCCCGTTAGCGCCGCGATCACGGCGGCGACGGCGGTGTAGTCGGCGCGCCTGCCCCCGTTGAACGCCTCGATCACCAGGACCTGCCGCGCCGGCGCCGCCGGCACAGCGGGGGCGGCCGGCGCGGTAGGCGCGGGCTGTGCCGCGGCGGGCGCCGGCGTCGGAGCGGCGGCGACTGGGGCCGGCGCTGGAGCGGGAACGTTGGACGGATTGGAGCGCTGCTGAGCCGTGGGTATGGATGGAAAGGCAAACGGCGTCTGGCCCCCCTGCACGGGTGCGGGCGCGGGCGTGGCCGGCGCGTGGCCGTTCGCGGCGGCCGTGGCGGGACACGGGGTGGGGGGAGTAGCAGAGGTCCGCGCGGGGGATGTCGTCGCCGCGTTTTTCTTTTTGCGCTTTGGTTCCAGCGCCTTACGCATGTCGTCGACCGTGGCGAAGCGCTTCTCGTGGCTCGTGCGCACCGCTTTCTCGACCACGGCGGCCATATCGGACGACACGGCGGGGTTAAGGTCACGCACGGGCGGGAACTGGAATGGCGGAAACTTGGAGGGGTCGCGCCCCGTGAGCAGGTGATGCATCGTCGCGCCGAGCGAATAGATGTCCGAGCGCGCGTCGGTCTGCCCCGTGTAGTGCTCGGGTGAGGCGTAGCCGCTGGTGCCCAACGCGGTCGTGTCGGCCTTCTGCTGCGGCTTGAAGAGGCGCGCGATGCCGAAGTCGATCAGCCGCACGCGGCCGTCGGGCTGCAGGATGATGTTGCCCGGCTTGAGGTCGCGGAACACGACGGGCGGCTGGCGTCCGTGCAGGTAGGAGAGGACGGAGCAGAGTTCGAGCGCCCACGCGCGCACCGTCTCCTCGTCGAACGGGCCGTGCGCCTCGAGCTTGTGCTCCAGGTTCTCGCCCGAGATGTACTCCATCACAAGCAGGTGGCGGTTGTTCTCGCTGAAGCGGTCGATGATGGTGGGGATGGCGGCGTGGTGCAGCGTTGCTAGCATATCCGCCTCGCGGGCGAAGTCGCGCTCGGCCTCCAGCCGCTCCTGCGCGTCGGCGAATTGGTCGACCATCTCCTTGACGGCCACCAGGCGTCCCGCGACGTGCAGGTCGCGCGCCATGTAGACGGCGCTCATGCCGCCACGCCCCAACATGCGGTCGATGGCGTAGCGTCCGCGCCCCACGACCGTCCCCTGCAAACCACCGGCCGGCGCGATGGTCGCCGGAGTCGCGGCGACGGCGCCGGTCACGGGCGGGCCGGGCGCGTGCGGCGGCAGCGCCGGCGGCGCTGCCGGCCGCATGCCGTAGCTCCCGGCCGCGCTAGACGCCGCGCCGGGCGCGGTGGGCGGCGCGGGCGCGTTCAGCCGCGCGCCGCAGTTGCCGCAGAAGCGCGCGGTGGGATCGTTCACCGCGCCACAGTTGCCACAATATTTAGAAGGGATCATCGTGTGTGCTCGCGAGGGGTAAGGCAGGGGGCATACAGTCCCTCAAAAGGCCGGTTGGCCGCTACGAATTAGCACCTCCAGTATAACGCGGCGCGCCCATCCCCCATCATCGACCCGTGACTCTGGCGAAATCGACTGCTCGTGAAGAGTTAATCCGCGGCAATGCGTTATCATACAAACAAGAATACTTTTCGCGAGACACCAAGTGAGATAGACATGCCCGCATCGAAAACCAAAACGTCTTTTACGCTCGATCAGGACCTATTCGCGCGGGCCGAAGACTTGAGCCAAAAACTCCACATGTCGCGCAGCGAGTTCTACGCGCGGGCCATCGATGATTTCGTGCGTACCCTGGAGGAGCGCGAACTCAAGGAGCGCATCAACGCCGCCCAGCTATCTCTAAGTATTGAGGCGCGCGCCGAAGGGCAAGCCGTGACGGAGTTTTTGCAGCACGCGACGTCGCAAACAATGGGCCGCGACGCGTGGTAGTTCGGCAGGGCGACATCTACTGGGCGGACCTGGGAACCCCGCGCGGGTCCGCTCCGGGCTATCGTCGCCCCGTCCTGGTGATCCAGAGCGACACGTTCAACGATACTCAATTGCGCACGGTTGTCGTCTGCGCCCTTTTCTCCAGTCTGGAGTACGCCCGGTTTCCGGGCAACGTGGTCATCTCGACCCATGAAAGTGGACTGCCGCGCGAGAGCGTCGCCAACGTGACGCAGCTTGCGACGATCGACCGCGCTTTCCTAATGGAAGACGATTATTGCGGCACGGTCTCGCCGTCGCTTCTACGCGAGATTCACGCCGGTGTGGATCTCGTCCTCGCGCTGGCGCGCCGTCGCGCCCCACCCGATCACAGCTGACGGCCCACGGTTCGTGAATTATCGTAGGGGCGTATGGCATACGCCCGTGGCTCGAACGCACGGGCGTATAGCGATACGCCCCTACGCCCCTAATGAGGCGGGGTGATTGTAATCAGACAGGACTGTATGGCTAGACGCCGGGTGGTCGAACGCGGGCGTCTAGCCATACGCTGATCCGCATTCTCCCTAATCGCTCGTATACTCCCGACGCTCCTCGCGCAGTTGGCGGGTGCGCTCACGCCGCCGTTGTAGGTGCGCCACGACGGACGGATGGGGCGCGGCGCGCGGCGCGAAGCACGGGCAGTGTCGCGGGTCGTCCTGGTCGCGCATGGGGATGCGCCTGGTCACGAAGGACGCGAGCAAGATCGGATGCGCCCATAACCCCTGCGCGCAGGTGATGCGGCGCGGCGTCGCGGGCTCACCAGGGGCGCGCGGCGCGTCGTCGGCCCCGTGCTGGACGCGTCGCGGCCCACACGCCCGCGGCTTGTACGCGGGCGCCACGTCCTCGCGCAGGTACGAGCAGCCGTGGCAGGGCGCTCCGGGTACGTAGAGCGTGGCCGAGACGCGCGATTCCTCACGCATCCTGTGCATTCTGTCGGCAAAGCTCACCGTGGCCGCGCCGGTCCAGCACGTCTCCAGAGGGCATGCTAACCCCAGGCATCCACTGTAACGGCCGCCCTCCAGGCAGGGGAAGGACGCGCTCGCCCCTCTCTCGCGCGCCACATCCTCCGGGCCATCCGCTCCAATGGGCCAGGGCAAGAGGCTCACGCCGTCGTCGAGGGCATCCGCCTCGGTGTCCACGACGTGGTAGCCGGATGCGTCGTCCAGCCCGAGCGTATAACGCAACTCGGCCTGTTCATGCTGCCGCCACGCCTTCGCCTCCGCGTCCATGTCCGTGTCGACGAACACGGCGTCGCTGTCCTCCCACGCCCCGTCGGTCTCCAGGTCACTGTCACTCGCGACATTCATTGGTTCTATCTTTCTCGCTCAAACCCCTTCCAGGGTCACCACCATGTCGTAGACGCCCCGCTGTGGCTCGTAGATCTCGTGCAACGTCGCGACGCGCAGGTTCGGCGCGGCGTCCGTGTCCCCGATGGATAGGACATCTCATAACTCCAGACCGGGGTGCAGCGGCGCCGAGAGCGAACCGCTCCACGCCAGGCGCGCCTCGCGCTGTAGGTCGAGCGCGGCGCGCAGGGCCGCGCCGTCCGCTGTCGTGATGAGCGTTTCGATCGCGTGCAGGTACCGCTCCTGCCCCGTCTCCGCCACGTCGGGCCAGTCCCACGCCTCCCCGATCACGGCGCCGGCGCCAAAGACGAGGACGTGGTTGGCGCGGTCGAGGCCGCGCGCGGTGACGAGATGCTCGACGCCGCTCCCCGTCCCGTATGCGTAGCTCCATACGGGCGCGCCGGCCGGGTTCTTTTCGTAGAGAACCAGTGTGTCCGTGCCGTCGGGCCCGACGCGCGCCGCCGCGTCGAACCCGTAGAGGCGTCCCAGGCGCTGTAGCGCCGCGCGCCAGGTCGAGCCGGCCGGGACCGCGAAGACGGACACCGGGTAGGCGAACTGTGCTGTCGCCGCCGTCTCCACCGCCACCAGCCCCGCTCGCGTCGTGATCTCGCGGCCCAGCCACGCGACCGTTTGCCCCTCGTAGAGCAGCGTGGTCCTGCTCTGCCGGTCCAACCACGCCATGCGGTCCGAGGCCGTGATCACAAGCTCGTCCTCGTCGGCCGCGCGCACCGCGCTCCAATCCTCTATAAAGAACAGCCAGGCCGGCACGACGCCCGCGCCCGCGTAGCCCAGCGAGAGGCGCAGCGCGGCGTTGAGCCGCAGCGGCGTGTCATCGAACAACCCATTTTGCACTGTCGCGATGAGGCGCGCCGGCAGCCCATCTTTGTGCACGACATCGAGGCGCGATAGCGCGGCCGAAAGGTCGGCGTAGCGGCCCGGCGCGTTCGGCGCGTTGGGATCGTAGGCCGGCGGCGCCAGCGCCGCCGCGTCGGGCGCGGCCAATAGATAGCCCGCCGCGACGCGCAGCGGAGTAGCGCCAAAGGCGTAGGTCCCGGCGTCCTCCAGTGGATCGGTCCAGTGTGTTCCATCGACCGAATGCGTCAGCGCGACGTGGGCCGGGGTCAACGGGCTCGGCGCGCTCTGATCGACGACGGAGTAGGCCAGGTGATAGCGCCCATCGTACGCGGCCAGCCGCGGCTCGCTGAGGCGAATACCTCCAGCGCCCGATGCGTCGGGCGGGACTACCGTCAGCGGCGCGTCCCACGGCCCGCTCCCCCGATAGCCGCAGACGAGCAGCGCCACGCCCGCCCCGACGTTCGGTTGCGCCGCCAGCGCGAGCAGGAAAGAGCCGTCGTCCTGGCGCAGCGCGTGCAAACCCGCGATCGCGCCAACATCGCCGTTGGTCCAGTCGACGCCCCGCCACACGTCCGTGAGCGACCACATGGCCACGCGCCATGAACCGCCTCCCGTGGCGTAGGCGACGAACACCACGCCAACGGTCCCGTCCGCCGTCACGGCGGCCAGGCGCGCGCCGGGATCGAACAACGTGGCCGGCGCCGCCCAGGTTACGCCGCCGTCGAACGAGTCGGCGGCGCGAACCGCAGTGGTCACGCCGTCCTGCCACAGCAGACGCAGGCGGTCGTCGAGGCGGGCCAGCGCCACCCCCGCGGCAGTGTCCGAGGCCGTCGCGACGGGCGCCCACGCGCTCCACGGCACGACCGTCGGGTCGGGGACGCGCCGCGCGTAGATTGTCCCGGCGGCGTCCTGGTAGGCCTGCGCCACGGCGCCGTCGAGGGTCAGCGCCGCCGCGTTGCGCCCGATGGGGCCGGACGCGAAGAGCGGCGCGTAGCGCGGCGTCACGTCCAGCAATTCCAGCCGTACCAGCGGCGTGGCGCCGCTCGCGCCCACGGCGTCCGCCAGGGCGGGTGGGAGGGGTCTCATAGGGGGCTCCTTTCAGTGATAAAGTGACGAGTGGCGAGTGGCGAGTGGCGAGAACTGGTCACTCGTCACTCGTCACTCGTCACTCGTCACTTATCCAAATGCCAGCCACGGCACGGTCTGCGTGTCGGTAACAGGCGCGTGCGCGTACTGCACGAGGGTGATGGTGGCGCTCGTCGCGCTGACCGCGCCGACGACGGTGTAGTAGGCCGGGTTGGGGCTCTGCGCCACGACCACCGGGGGCGCGCTGGGGTAGGGCCGCGGGAAGGTCACCGTGGCCGCGCCCATCGCCGCGTTGACCAGCGCTACTGTCGCCGTGCCGCGCTGCGCTTGCTGCAACGGCTCCGTGCCCTCGACCGCGAGGCCGTCGACGCGCGGACGCGCCAACTCCAGAGCGTCGAAGCGCCACAGCGTGCCTTGCGACGCCGGGTTATTCGTCGCGGCCAGCGTCAGCGTCACGGTGTGGACCGCGTCGGCGAGGCCGAGCGCGAGCGGCACGCGATCGCGCGGGGCGATGGCGCCGTTGACGTCGTTCAGGTCGAACGTGCCCAGCGGGAGGGCGCGGTACAGATCGACCGTGCCCGCGGCGACGCCATCGATGGTCACCGTCACCTGGCCGCCGTCGCGCCAGCGGCGGCATAGCATGTACAACTCGCTACAGCGCGCGCTGAACGTCACGCGGTCGCCCGGCGTCGCCGCCTGCATCTCGCGCGGGCTGGCCAGCAGCGTCGAGAGCGCGAAGCCCGTGTGCGCGGTCCAATCGCCGCTATAGGCCAGGAGCGCGCTGGTGTTGAGCAGGCGCACACACTCCCAGTGTGGCGCTCCGGGCGCCCCGCCGTCCCCTATATAAGGAAGCGGCAGCGCGGCCGCCGGGTCGAACGCCTGGTAGACCTCGTCGCCGATAGCGCGGTGGCCGGCGTCGGTGGGGTTGACATGGTTCCCCGCCGACGTATCTAACCAGGCGCCATAGCCATCGTTGGGCATAGTGGGATCGTAGTGATCCTGCCACAGCGCGCGCAGGTCGACCAAGCCACAGCCGGTTAGCGCCGCTACAGCGCGCACCGCCGCGGCGTAGCTATCGTCGCCGGGGGGCGGGCAGACGTGCGGCGTGCACAGCAGCGCCTCAGCCCCGCCCGCGCGCAGCACATCGACGAGCCCGGTCAGGTGCGCCGCGAAGTCGGCCGCCGTCACGTTGACGCCGGGATCAGCGTCCATCTCGCCGTAGCCCAGCAGGATCACATAACAGTCGGGCGGCGGGGCCCAACTCGCCGCCGTGAAATTAGTGGCACGGCGCAACGCGCGCAGCACCGTGTCCCCGCTCACGGCGGCGTCGATCACCGACACCTGCCGCGGGGCCGGGCCGGCGCCGGCTCCGACCGTCACGCCCGACCAACTCGGGATCGGCGCATCGAACGTTGTGGCGTAGGCCGCCGGGTCGTAGCGCGTCACGTTCGCGACGGGGACGGCCGCGGCGAGCCGCGCGGCCAGGCGCGCTACCCAGCCGCCAGCGACCGTGCCGGTGGAATTATAGCCGAGCGTTACCGCCTCGCCCACGCACATCACGCTCACGGGCAGGCCGCCGAGCAGCTTAGACAAGGTGCGCGGGATGGCCGCGCCGGCGGCGTGCGCGGCGGTGCGCCGGGCCGCCTCGTAGGGCGCGACGGGGACGCCGTAGCGCCAGGCCGTCGCCGGCGCGCCGCCCGGCGGCGCATATTGGACGAGCACATGATAGTCATCGGGTGGCAGCCCCGTGAGCAGGAAGCGGCCATTCGCGTCGGACAGCGCCGTCGCCACCGGCGTGGCGGGTGCCAGCGGCGCCGTCGTGGGCAGCGTCCCCGGCGGGAACAGGGCGACCGGGTAGAGTGCCACGGCCGCGCCGGCCACGGCATGCCCATCGGCGTCGGTTACATAGTCGCCGTAGGACGCCTGAAAAGCGGGGGGCATAGAGTACTCCTTTCATAATACGGGTGCGGCCTGCGACTGCGGTCGCATGGCAGCGTACGGCGCTGCGGCGCGGGGCCTGCGACTGCGGTCGCATGGCAGCGTACGGCGCTGCGGCGCAAAACATGATTGATGTATGCTGTACTCGATGTACGAAAGTGAGGTTGTGGCATGGCTTTGCATCACGTCAACTTCCACACGCTAAACAGTAAACCCATCTTCGAGGATGAGACCTACGATCGGATGATGCGAACGTGCCTCCATAATGTCCTGCGGGAGCGCCAAATCATCTGCCTTGCCTGGGAAATCATGCCTACACATGTGCATCTGATCATCGAAGACTTCCCTGACCTGCCGCGCCCCCGCATTCTGCAATACCTGAAAGGCGACACATCGCGCGCCTTCCTCGTTGCTTTCCCACACCTACGCGCCGATTTGCTAGGCGGACATCTATGGACCAAAGGTTACTATGCCGTCCGCATTATTTCGTACAAGCAGTTCCTGGCTACGTTACGTTACGTGCGTGCGAATCGTCAGCGCGCCGATCTACAACCACCAGAATCACTCGAACACTTTGGGAACGAGCGAGAGATACAGCGTCATACATAGTTGCGATCAGTCATAACCTCCTTACGCCTGCGACTGCGGTCGCATGGCAGCAGACGGACACTGCGGTGTCAGACCCATCCGACCGCAGTCGGCGTACGCTGCCATGCGACCGCAGTCGCAGGCCAACGGCCGCCACAGAGGCTATTCGCTGGATCGCCTGTTTCGCCTGCTCGTGGCCCTGGACGACGACGTGTCCATCGTGATCGGACCCAAGCGCGAGGGCCGCGCCCGCCTGAGCGTCACAGCTAGACCAGCGTAAGCCGGCATTATGGAACACCCAGGTTATTCTGGATGGCGGCTTCCAGGATAGCCGGGCGTAACCGGAGATCATCCAGGCGCATGTCATCATTTGGGTCACACACCAACGCGTCAGCACAACGCTCGTAGAGTGCAACCGCGTCCTCGTCATTATGAGCGTTATAGAAGATGATACCGTCGATATCAGGGTAGGTAACGCTGTGTTCATAGAAGTAACGAGACCACGATTGGCTTAACGGGCGATCAGCGGTCTTGGCCAACGCGGCGACTGAGCCTGCCCGCATAGCGCCGTTGTCACACAGGTCGAGAAGATGGACGCCGTGTAGTAGGCGTGGACCTGCGATGTGACACTCACCAAAAATGATCGACCCTACATCGCCAAAATACTCGACAAGGCAGCAGGACAGGGTAAATCCCGCATAGATGATGGCACGCGTCGCATTGTTTGTTGGCAAACCATCCGGCGCCGCATGATGATGGTCAAAGCGGGCGCGCGGCCCATTCGCGCGAAAACCAACAGACCCCGTCCCCTTTACACCATCTTAATCCCGCGTGCTTCCGCGAGGACACGTTCCACGTCACCCGATTTCAAAACATCCAGCGGAGTTCGCCCCTCAAAATAGGGGTTAGGCCGCTGCAACCATGCTGCTTTAACAATCGGTGGGACATGTAACTCCGTAAGAATGTCAAGAACCTCCGGCAACCCTGGCGTCACGTCTTTAGGAGAACCGGCATCAAATTGCCATGCGGGAAGGCGCAATTGTCCACCGTCGTTGATCCCTAGCAGCGTGTTTTTTTTGACGCGATCATGTATCGCTTGCCGTGTTTTGCCCAGTAACTTCGCCACATCGCGTACAGGAAGCGCCCCCGCGAGCACATCGCGCCGCTCCCGCAGTGCTTGAAGCGCGGTCGCCGCTTCGAGCACAACACGCTCGCTCTGGCTATAATGTCGACCGTCCGTCAATGCGGTAATGAAAGGCTCCTGTGCGCCCATCGCGGGCAGCGGTTCGACAGCCTGCTTGACGCGATCAGCCAATACCGCGAGTTCATCAGGGCTCAATAGTTCCTGTAAAATCTGAATAGACCGCGACATGGACGTCTCAGCCGATGGACTAGATCGTTGCCGGTTAAAACGGCGGTGTGCTGTCCATGGTTTGCGCCGACGCACCCTGACCGCGCGTCCCAAGCCTGAAGGATCGCGCGTTACAATGGGCGTTGCCCCACCGCCCAAATGCACGAGAGAAGCGTACGGGGACACAGACTTACGAGACGCCGGCATAATGCCCCCTTTCCCTGTAAGAAACGTCAAATTCATGATAGCAGAGGTGTAACATTTGTCAAATAGCACTGCCAGTAGGGGTGGCGATGGAAGAGAAAACATGAGCGGGGCGTAGGGGCGTATGGCATACGCCCTGTTCGCGGGTATGCGGTTCGCGGCAAGAATAGCTGTATATCGGCATCCAGGTCGTGATGATCGCGCCGACAAACAAAATGACCGAACAGGCACCAATGGCCCGGAGGAAGTTCTGAGCCAGGGCCGTCTGCCCAGTACTCGACGATCACTTTCTGCGCGTCGGTGAGGCGAGCGCTGTATTCCAAAATCTGCATGGCCTGCCGACGGTAGCGATTGGACGGATAGCGCGCGGGGCCGAGGGCTGGGCGTAGCTGGGCTCCAGATGCCAGGGCAAATGGGATAACGAGACCCCAGTGGGGTGTGGTGCAATGTTGCACAACGGTGCCCCCACGCCCATCATCCACCCGTAGAGGCTGCCAGCGATTTGGGTCGCGGATGTGGTCAGGATCGTTCACGGGCCGATAGCCGGTGTAGTCGGAATAGGGGACTGGATGCAAATCGCCCAACTGGTTAGCGCCATCGCCGTGGCGGAAATCGAGGACGGCCCGCGCCACCACGGCTCCTATTCCGCTCGGCATCCTGGTGTCGGTAGTCAGCGCACTCGGGTCATACCCCAAGCTAGTCATCAAGGCAGTGAATAAATACTTCTCGGTGGGGAACACATCCTTTAGCGCGCTATAAGCGGCGTGGCTGACCGCCTCCGTCTTGTTCGTTGCAGTGTGTTCGGAAACTGGACGGCGCAGAACTCCTCCCAGCCGTGTGCCCAGCGCAACCGGGGTGTAAGCGGCCCATGCATCGTACATGCATGTATGCAGGATCGCAAGGGCGCGCGCTGCGACGGGAGGGGTGGGATGCGTAGCGCGTATCGCCTGCAAGGCCACCTCATTCCATGCGACGACGACAGTACCTGGATTACCCGGGCCGCCATCGTCGGCGAAAACCAGCTGATGGCGCGAGGGTTGGAACAGATCAGCGCCTACGGCGACCGCTGTAATACCGAGCGCGGACCGTAAAACTCGCCGCCGCGTTAGCCGTGGAACCGAGAGTGTCGGCGCATGGCGTGGCTCTGTCGTCCCATCTAGGCGATAGCTCATACGTTTCCCCTCGCTAGCACTTGCCGAACTGATAGATAGGACTGACAGAGGGTACCGTCTGACCTCATACCTCAGATACAGCCGGGCTGCGACCAAACGCGTCCCGCGACCGCTAGGTGTCGGCAAGGCCTGCGCGGGGCGTGCTCTATCACCTAAAAGGGTTGCCCTTCGCTATTCGCTGCGGTAGAGCGGCGGCGACACGATCAAGTAGCGCCGCGTGATCACCGCTTGCAGTGGCCGAGGGAGTAGCATCGGCTCTGATAGCAATGCCATCGACATCGTCGATCACGACCGGACTAGTTTGACCGCTCTGCGGAACAAGCTCCCACAACTCGACAATAACACGCCCGATGTATTTTCGGTTAGCCCCCCCGCCGCTAATGACCGGCTTCCCCCGGAATGCTGCAAGCGGATCTGGGGCGGAACTAACCTGCTTTTCCCAATGAGGAGGTTGGTCGGCCATGATCGTTTCCTTTCCTGTTCTACGTCCCCTATACCCTTCATGGAGCAGGGGAACTGAAGCAATAGCTTCACACCAAGCACTGTACATTTATTGATTGCCGTATTGTCTATTTAGACATGGTTCAACTCATACTCGGTGCAACTGAATAGCTTGAGCCGTCAGCAGGCGCAACACTATCAAGTCCGTTTGAACCATCCTTTAGAGTACAATATGGCATCATCAGCAAAGTTGAAGGCCACACTGGAAATAGCAACTACCCTCGTATAAGCTCCAACTACAGCGGGCGCGTACCCTTGAACATTGATTAAATACACAAAATATGCCGGAACTACAGGAAAATGAGCATTTACACCCCCCAGATATACAAGCGGTGTTGCAAGTGTCGCAAACACCGTCCGCTGGTCCTGGGCAGACATAACCATCTATCGCAGGGATGGGATTATTTGCCGACGCACGTTCAGGCACGAGGCTAAACCCCGCAGCGGCTGAAGCAAGCAGCAATCCTGCTTTACCAAGACGATTGAGAAAGCCCCGCCGCGAACTCTGCTTCATTGCGATGTTTGTCATGGCTTGCATCAAGTCGGTATCATCACGCCATGGTCCCATGATGCACTGCTCCCTTCTTTAAGTAGATGGTCGAGATTCTCTTTTGTCCTGTGTTACGCAAACAATCTCTTCTATCGCACCACCTACCCACTAATGTTGTTGGCCCTACTAGTGTTATCTGCCCATTGACTTTGTTACACAGGCACCTCGATGACTGGCGATCTCGTCCCTTGCCACTCCGGCGCCAGTGACTCTTTGGGGGCCGGAACGCGGAGTATTTTGTAGAGCCAGTTAACGTGTGGATTGAGCGTCTGATCGAGCAATTGTCCTTGTGCATCGATGGCGAGTCCCGTTGGAACTCCCGTGATACCGTACTGCTTCAGTACCCCTTCCTTCGTTCCTTGCAGAACGGTAATGCCTTCGGAGAGCAATTGTGGATACTTCTGTACCACGTCATCGACCACGCCTGGATTGGCAACAATGACTAAGACGACGTGCCAGCCGGTTGCCGTCACTCCTCCTGCTCGCCGCGTCAACTCAGCTACCTGCTCAATGAGCGTCTGGCATGAGCCGCATGTAGCGCTAAGGAGCAGCAACAGCGTGTTCTGCCCTCGACCGATCAAACTAGTACTAGCAACAGATTTACCTTGGATGTCCGGCAGTGCGAAATCACTGACGCGCTGCCCTACCTCGAAGATGGAGATGGTTGGCGCCGCAAGTCGCACTTTCTCCTGGAATGCTGCCAGATAGCGGAGGACACCGGCCAGCAGGGCAGCCAGAAGCAACAGGACGATCCACTGAAGGATGAACGCGATCAACCAGATACCATGCATCTACCACATCTCCTTACTAGGCGACGGCGTGCTGAATAGCACATCGACCTCGTTCAGTAGTAACAGAATGCTCAACGATAGCAGCACAGCCGCGACAAGGGGGGCGAACGAGTTGAGATCCAAGATCATGCGCGTGTCCACTCGCCATTGGGTAGCGATCGCTGCGATACTTAATAGTGGATGGGCTTGTGCTGCAACGAAGATGGAGAGGCTGATGAGCACGCTGTTTCGTAGAACCATTGCCGGCCCGATGGTCGCGCTTGAACTACCGAAGCAATTGCAGTCGAACCGTCGTCCCCGTCTGAGGTTGATAACGATGGCGGCAGTGAACGCGACAAGAAGCAAGGAAGCGACACTCGCGGCGATTGTGAGGCCGACACCAGCGATTAACAGAGTTGCCAGCAGTAACTCAACAATAGGGAGAAGTGGGGCCACAAGCCGCGCTTGGCGGCGAGAGAGTAACCGGTAATCCATGATGCCATCCACCACCGAGGTAGAGGACGACAGCTTACCCATTCCAGCAATCAGAAATATGCTTGCGAGCACAATGCGTGCAACGAACAGGGCTATGGACCACATAGAACTGCTGTACCTCCCTCGCTTGGCGTACGGTGTTTCACATCGCTCTCCTTTTGTCATTTTGCAGCTGGACGCCGCCCGTACCCGTCTATGTCTATGATGAACTCTTTGCGCCGCCGTGACCACCGACAATCGTACAGTTATCCCCAAGAATGACACCGACAATAATGACGCACATACGCCAGCGGTAAATCCGGTGAGTTGCGGGAATGGAAAGAAAACAACGTCCATGCTATCATGAGCGCATGGCGCGGTTGGAGCTGCGCCGCTTCTGCCTACTGGCGTGGGGAGGATACACATCATGGGCCCCCAACCGCCGTCCGCGTTTGGAACGCTCCTAAAATAGTACCGCCTGGCTGCCAATCTCGCTCAGGAAACCCTGGCCGAGCAGTCCGGCGTGAGCGTGGACGCCATTAGCATGCTGGAACGGGGCGCGCGACAAGCCCCACACGCGGAAACGATCACGCTGCTGTCCAAGGCCCTGCGGCTCTCGGAGCAACAGCACGTCGCGTTCGCGGCGTCGGCGTCACGCCACCGCCGCCCACGCGCCACTCCCGACGATGCGCCCGCTCTTGATCCCGCGCCGGACGTGCCGCTCGCCGCGCTCTTCCCACCCACGCGCGCTCTGCCCCGGCCGCTCGTCAGCCCCATCGGACGTGAACGCGAGGGCGCGGCGCTCACGGCGCTGCTGCGCGATCCCACGAGGCGCCTGCTCGTCCTGACCGGTCCCGGCGGCGTCGGCAAGACCCTCCTTGCCCTGCACGCGGCCCACGCCGCGCGCGACGCCTTCCCCGACGGCGTGGCCTACGTTTCCCTCGCCGCCGTCCCGCCCACCGGACCCATCGCCACGGCGGTCGCGCGGATGCTCGCCGCCCGCGAGCGCGACGAGTCGGCGCTGCCGGACGCTACCCTCGATGGCTTGCGCGACAAGCGCCGCCTGCTCGTGCTCGACAACTACGAGCGCGTCGCCATCGCCGCGCCATTGCTGACCGACCTCTGTGAGGACTGCTCCGGACTCACGATCCTGGCGATCAGCCGCGTGGCGCTGCATGTGCGCGGCGCTACGGACATCGCGGTGCCGCCGCTGGCCCTCCCCGACCCCGCGCCCCTCCCCGCCGTCGCGGAGCTCGCTCGCTACCCGGCCGTGCAGTTCTTCGTGCAACGTGTCCACGATGTTGCGCCAAGGTTCGCGCTCACCGACGCGAACGCGGGCGCGCTTGTCGCGCTCTGCCGCCGCCTGGACGGGCTGCCGCTGGCGCTTGAGCTGGCCGCGCCGCACGTCAAAATGCTCCCGCTCTCCGATCTGTTGGCGCGATTAGAGCAACAGCCGGATATCCTGGCGCACGGGCCATGCGACCTGCCGTCCCGCCAGCGCACCATGGACGCCTGCCTGGACTGGAGCCATGTGCTGCTCGACCCCACGGCGCGGGCCGTGCTCCGCCGCCTCGCCATCTGCGCGGACGGCTGCACGTTTGACACAGCCGCGACGGTCTGCGCGGGCATCGACGCGACCGGCGAGCCCGCCGCGCGCGTCGGCGACATCTTCGGCCACTTGACGACACTCGTGGACAGCCATCTGCTGCTGATGGAGCAGGACGGAGACGTGCAGCGCCTGACGATGCCCGCGCTCGTGCGCGCGTACGCACTGCGACAACTACGATGCAGTGGGGAGGAGGAGACGACACGATGACGCAAGCACCCCTTGACGTGATCGCCGCGGTCACCGCGCGGCCCAACGCGGCGCGCATCTACGATTAGCTGTGGCGGCCGGGCGACCGCGACGACCGCGACGAGGGCATCTTCCTGGCCGAGCCGGAGCGCGCGGCCTTGCTCGGCGGCGTCGGACGGAAGCCGTAAGCTCGTCATGTCCAGCGCCAGTGCGCCGGCACGTCGCCCCAGCGCGCCACCGCCGCGACGCCGGCGTTGCGTTGGCCTTTGATCTCCGTGAGCTTGCCCTGGAAGCGCGTCAGCAGGCTCGTCCCCGCTGTCAGCCATGCCGTTGGCACTTTCCGCTCGTCCACGCGGTCGCGCATCTCGCCATCCTGGTATTCGAACAGGTCGTTCGTCCCCGCCTGGTACGCCAGCATGGTTAATAAAGCATATTATTGAACGTAATTTGTTGATTCTTTTCAAGTCGCAAAGCATATATTCTATAAATCAGCTTGCGTGGTGGTTATCACAGTCACCGCGCATCTCACAAGAATCTCACAGCAAAGAGTTCATGTCTCACATCGCCTGGTCGGCCTCTAGGTCAGTGCGAAACAAGACGGCACCAATTTTGTCGGCAACCTCAGTGTGTTGCTCCGGCAGAACGTGTGCATATATATCCATGGTTATTGCCGTTGTCGCATGTCCTACTCTCTTACTCACCGCCTTGAGATTTGCTCCCGCCTGTATTGCCAAGGTGACATGCGTATGCCGGTGATCGTGGATACGAATCTTTGGCACCCCGGCCTTTGCAACCAATCGTTCGTAGTTATACGTTAGGTTGGTAGGGTGAATCGGAGTTCCGACTTTGGAGGCGAATACAAGATCATAATCCTGCCACGCCTCACCTAAAGAAAGGCGGCACTGATTTTGCTTGACCCGATGCTCCCTCAATGCCTTCAACACTTCCGCAGGAACGGGAACCTCTCGCCGACTGCTGTTGGTTTTCGGAGGTTTAATTTCTGTCTTTCCGTGTAGAACACCGACCGTCTGCCGAACATGAAGCACTTTCCGGTCGAAGTCGATGTCCTGCCAGCGCAGACCCAATAACTCGCCCCGCCGCATTCCAGTTGTCAAGGCAACAATCCATATCGGGCCGTAGACACAATCCTTCGCGGTCCGCATGAACTTTTGTGCTTCGTAAGCAGTCCATGTATGCATCTCTTTACGTTCTATCCGTGGGGGTTTGACAAGATCAGTAACGTTGCGGGAAACGAGGCCCATCTTCAACGCTTGATCAAGAGCCTGGGAAAGTCGCTGATGAGCGTATAGAATTGTTCGTGCCCCACATCCTCTGTCCATCAATTGCGAGTAATACAGTTGCACCATGTCAGGGGTTAGCTTCTGGATAGGGACGTATCCCAATGCAGGAATGATATGATTGCGAATAGTACTCTCGTAATCCTCATAGGATTTAGGTCGTACCTGGAATCTGGCGTAAGTCTCCAACCAGTACAACATCATCTCAGCCACTGTCTGCTTCGAGCGATCTACGGCAGTCCCTTTATCTATCTCAACCTGCCATGCATTAAGCTGAACAGAGGCTTCTCTTTTGGTCTTGAAGGATTTGCTGCGTTGTCTCCTCTTACCTGTTACAGGGTCTATGGGCAAATCAACGACAACTTCGTACCGAATGCTACCTTGCCGTTCGTGTCTACGAATACTTCCTCTCGCCATTACACTCTCCCATTTGTCGAAACGTTAAGTTTTGGGGAATGATGAGAGTTACTGACAATTTGCGTCAATAAAAAACCCCCTTGCACTTGAAGGAGGTTTACAGATTTGCCTATGTTTTGGTCTGCGTACCTCTCATCTTCCAGAATGCTCTGTTGGATTTAGCACCGTGCGACACGTTAGTCGTCGGTTGCTGAGGCTTCGCAGGGCCAATCCCTCCACCTCTCTGGATAAGAAACGCTGTATTAACTTTTTAATGTTTGATGAGCTTTGCTCTCTTCTTATTTTACCATATTACAGGCATCTTTGCTTGGTAAGGGTCACAATAATTCAGGGCTCGTGAATTATCCAAAATGACGGGGAGGAACTCCGTGCGATGGTAGGATGAGATACCACTCATACATCATGCCAGCGAAGGAGATCCTCCCTATGCAGTCTACCGCCGTGCTCACCTTGC
>JAABUL010003824.1_pt1 | contig 21438 bp, 1 predicted proteins | sample 5559151 | NCBI WGS metagenome assembly JAABUL01 (sample SAMN10711876, study PRJNA513368) | rock metagenome | isolation source: Antarctica rocks | place: Antarctica: Victoria Land, Pudding Butte sud | reverse complement strand
AGCACTGGTGGATGGTCCAAGTGAAGCCAAGGTGAATGGGTGGGCCTACTGTGTGGAAACAGAGGAGCATGAATCAGCCCTGCGGTCATTTGAGACGGCGAAATATGAAGTAGTCCGCTGTGTCATAATTCTGGAGGATGGAATAGAGCAGCCGGGATGTACTTTCCGTTTCACTGATGCCGCTGCTCTGGCTTGAGCTGAGCGGGTCCAGAAGTTGGTAGACTTGAATATTTTGTTATTAATAAAAAAGATCTAGTTTTTAAGCAAAGTTGCGTTGAAAAATCTATATACATTATTTTTTGTTTTTTAATTTTTTTCAATTTTATAAAAGATTCTTAATTAGAATAACTTTAAAACTTTTTAATTCTAATTCTATATTTAAGAATAATTATATAATAGTTTTTTTCGTTTTATATTAAACTTAATTTCGAATTTCTATTATAACTTTTATTAACAATAGAATTTTAATCTATATTTTTATTAATAAATTTTTTGTATAACAATATAAATTTTCTCTTTATTAATATATTTACTTTTGTAAACTTCGAGATTTTAACAATTAAATAATTTTAACAAATAATATTATTTATATTGTTAAAATTACAATAGTTTTCGAAAATTATATTAAGAGATTATTTCTTTATATTATTAAACTTAATTAATATATTATTATTATAGATTTATTATAAGTTTATTGTTATTCTATTAACGCAAAATTTAATTATAATATTTTTATTATATTTTCTCTTCTTTATCTCTATTAAGATTATAAGTATATAGAAAGATAAGTTGTATTAGAGCTATATACAATAACTATATATATTACTAGCGCAATAGCGCGTAAGAAAAAGACATCTACGAAAGACTTCCGTAGATAGAAATCTCTTCTATGCTAGAAATATTATAACATTTTGTTGTTATAGAAAAGAAAGATATTGTCTTAATATTGTAAGAATATTGTAATCTATACAAAATAATTTGTGCAAAGTAAAGCAATTGCAGCAATTAAATCTTTTTGTAGTAATATATTTGTAAAAGCAATTAGAGTAAAAAATTCTATTAGCAAAATAATATATTTGAAAACGTAAGAAGTAACAGAGAAATAATATAATATCTGCGAAAGACTTTTGTATTACAATCTATTTAAATAAGAAATCGAAAGAGTTTTCTGTAATAATTGCGACAAAAAAATTTTGCACAAAAGTTTCTGTAAAAAAACTCTACTCTAATAGAGATTCGATAATTTGCTTTAATAAAGAATTCTCTATTGTAGTAATAAACTTCTTAAATATAATAATAGCAAATTTCTAATCAAAGAGTATAGATATAGATATTGCAAAAGTTGTTTTTTTAATAGATAAAAGTTTCGTATATAATAGCAACAAAACAGAAATTATTTTTAGATAATCTAACAAATATATTGTTTGTTTTAGAAGTTCTTCGAAATTATATATTAAATTTATAGTATTTTTTATTTTAAATAGATTTTGTTATTTATTAAATTCGAAACTATAGTTTTTTTAGTATATTAGATATTTTGTATTGCAACAAACAAAATTAATATATTTTTTTACAATTCTTTTAACTTCGAAAAATCTAACTTTTTTTGTATTATTTTAAATAAAGACAGATTCTAAATAATTAGATTATAAATATTTAAAAAAATAATTTTTAACTGCAACAAATTGTAGTTAAACAACAGAAAAAAATAAATATATATATTAATATAAAAAAAAATTCAATTGATATACTAAGTATTTAATCTTTTTTAGTATTATAAAAAAATTAGTATATTGTTGCTCGAATTTCTTTTCGATAATAAAAGTAGAAAAAATATTATAATTGCAATAGAGTTATATTAAGACTATATTACTTGCTTTTATAACAAGAAACTAATATTTAAAGTTATAGCAATACTTTGTATATATTTGTGCAAAAACACTAGTATTAGAAACTTTCTAATAAACAATAAAACAACAATTCTTAAGAGTAAATGCGAAAAGCGTTAATATTCCGATACTATTGTTAGATACTTCGATTGAGAAAGTCTTCTGCAGATCGATAGCTTATATAGAGATAAAACTATACGCAATCTTATTAGAAAAATATTCGATACTATATATAGTATTATTGAAACTGCACTAAATGCGTAACAAAGTCTCTAACTACTAATTTAAATAAGATATTATACTAATTAGAAAATAAAATAAAAAAATTATTGTCTAATTAGTATACCTGTTCTATCTATTTATTTGCAAATAATATGCTATAGAGTAGAGTAGTTTAATATTTAGTTTAATAAATATAGCAATTTATATTTTCGAAAGAAATTTTCTATCTCGATTAGAGATAATAATTTTCGACAATTTCTAATTTGCTATATTAAAATAATTAAGTAATTTGTAACTCTATTAAACAGTAGTAAAAGTATTTTTTTCTAAAATAAACAAAATATATTTGAAGAATTTGCAGCTTACTAATATTAGACAATTGTATTGCTTCTTAATTAACACAAATAATATTAATACAAAATTAATAGTAATAGTATAAAAAGATATTGTTATAATGTTAGGTCAACAGTTCGCCAACTACGTTCGTCGATTGAACAACTTTTCGTTTCAATCTTGCTTAACTTTTTGAGCTTGATCTTGACTAGATTTGGGCCAAACTAAGTCAAATTTAAATCAATTTTTGCTAGGCATAAAGTCTACAATCTTATATAGTTAGCGTTGTCTTGTTTTTCTTTTTTCTCTTTTGTCTTTTGTTTTGTATATTAAATTTAGTATAGATTTGAGTTTTATTTAGTTATTAATTTAGATATCTCTTTAATAAAGATTTCGAATTTAATTTTTAATATTACGAAAGATTTACACTTCTTGCAACGCTTTTACGCGTTAAAATTTAATCTTTTTAAATATATCGATATTTATTTAATTATTGACTTAATAAAGTATTCAAAACTCTTATTAAAGATCGAACTTATTGTTAAGAAATTCGTTCGACAAGTTACTTAAGATTTAGTCGAAGCTCTACGTCAATTTCGAAAACTTTAGAATCAAATACAATTCAATATTAATGTTACTTTTATTTCGTTTATTTTAAGCTCTTTTTTTGCAAAATTAAACTCAATATCTATAATTATAATTGCACAAATTATCGCTCAAAGTATAAGCAATTAATCTACTTTTATTATATAACTTTTATTGCTTTTTACAAATATTATTGCTTTTATTGTCTTTAAATTCGAAAAACTTCTTAATATATTATAATATAAAAGAGACAAAAATTAATTAAATGTATAAAAGCAAAATCTTATACAATATATAAATGTAAATTATAATTAATATTTTATTAATTAAGTCAAAATCGTCTATGCAAAGTTACGACTTATTATAGATAAAAAAACTTACAATTTTATAAATTAATATTAAATTAATAATCTTTGTGTTATTGTTTTCTTCAACAAATAACATCGAAATTTGCGTTATTATTATAACAATTTCTTCGAATCAAAAAATGTATGTTTGTATTTTTGCGAAATTTTAAAGCAAGACTTTATTAGCTTTGCCAAGTATTACAATTTTTTCTATTAAAAAAAAGAACGTTCTTAAATAAAAAACGTTTTACTAATTGATTGTATAAAGCGCAACGCTAATTTTTTTATTTAAATTGTTATTATATCTTAACAAACTTCTAATAACAAACAATTATTTATCTTTTAACAATAAGTTTAAGCTTTTATTAAGATCGATAAAGAGCTTTAATAATTTAAGTATTATTAATTTTGTATTATAACAATTGTTGTTGCTTTAATTAAACAAAAATTTAACTTTATTTTTATTAACAATTTGTTAAAATTTTGCATTATTATTTTAATTTTTATTGTTTTATTTGTATCGACAATTTTTGTAACATTTAACGAATTAATAAATTTAAGCTTTGTTATTGTTATTGTTTAAGACAAATTCTTAACTATTTTAGAAATTAAAGAAATCTACAATAAGTAAAAGTTATATTATTATTATAAATTGCAATATTTGAGCAAAATTGTTAAAAAATATTTTAATAAGAAATTTTTCTCTCTTTGTTTTGTCGATTTAAATAATATTTTTAATGTTGATAAAGATATTTTGTTGTTAACAAGAAAAGTTTAGTTTCTAAGCAAAGTTATATTCGAAAATCAATATATATATCTTTTTGTCTTTTAGCTTTTTTGTTTTTGTTTTTTTTTTAATTTTATAAAAGATTTTTAATTAAAATAATTTTAAAACTCTTTAAGTTTAATTCTATATTTAAAAATAATTACATAATAGTTTTTTCTATTTTACGTTAAATTTAATCTTGAATTTTTGTTATAATTTTGATTAATAATAAAGTTTTAACTTATGTCTTTATTAATAAATCTTTTGCGTAACAACATAATTTTTCTCTTTATTAATTAATTTATTTTTGTAGACTTCGAGATTTTAATAATTAAGCAATTTTAACAAACGATATTATTTACGTTATTAAAATTATTATAACTTTTAACAATTATATTAAGAGACTATTTTTTTATATTATTAGACTTAATTAGTATTTTATTGTTATAAGTCTATTGTAACTTTGTTGTTACTTTATTAACGCAAACTTTAATTATAATACTTTTACTATATTTTCTCTTTTTTGTCTTAAACATTGTTGTTAATTGTTTGTTAAAATTTATAATACTACTTAAAAAGAAGAAAAAAATTTGTTTTCTAAGAAGTCTTAATGCGTATAAAAGCTTCAAAATTAAAATGTTTTTGCAATTTTTTTTAATAATTAAATTTTTTCTTTTAGTTTAAATTTATTTTGTCAAAAGATATTTAGTAATTTAGTCGCTTACAAGAAGCAATTTGTTTGCAAAAAGCAATTTAATTTTGCTTTTTAAAAGCAATTTAGTCTTACTTATAAAAAGCAATTTACTTGTAAAAAGCAATTTAGTTTTGCTCTTTAAAAGCAATTTAGTTTTGTTTACAAGAAACAATCTAATTATTTTGATTTTAAGTTTTGTCTTGTTTTATCTAGTTTAAAGCAAGAAGTTTCTAATCGTATTTTTTAAACTATTTAAAAAAGATATTTCTTAAAAATCAAATATTAAAGTCTTTTGTTTTTCAAAATTTTTATCGAACGACGTACGAAACAAATTGAACGATCTTTTATACAACTTAATGTAGTTAAGTTAAAAGTTTGTAAATTTGATTGCGTCGTTTACTCAAAAAATGTTAAAATATTTAATATTATTTTACGAGAGATAGAAGTTTTCTTAAATCTAATTAAGATTTTGTCCAAATCTAGATTAGATTTCGCTCAAATTCTTAATTTATTAAATCTTTCGAAACTCTCGCTATTTTATAAAAACATTAAGATTAACACTTATAATTAAAATTATCGTCTAACACTTTATTAAATAAAAAAGAAACTTTATTTAATAATCTTTACTATTTAAAAGAATCTAAAATATTATTAACAAAACAAGAATGTCAATTTAATTACAATTTTATTTTTTAAATATTTCGAATTTCTTGATGTCTTCTTTAAGAAAGAGGCAAACATTTTGCTTCTTTATTGTTTTTACGATTACGTTATTTATTTTAAAGAAAATGCTTAGTCTTTAGTCTTTGTTTTATATAATATAAATTGTAATAAAACTTTAGAATTTCGTTGTTATTTAAATAAGAATCTTAGCAAAGAATTTATTCGAACAAGTTGCTTTTAAACAATAGTTTTTATTCTTTTTGTTAAAAAACTTAAAAATAAATTTAGATTTTGCGTAAATTATAAAGATCTAAACGCTATTATAATTAAAAACAAATATTTTTTATCTTTAATTTTTAAAATGTTAAATTGTTTTAGTTAAGTTAAAATCTTTATTAAGTTAAATATTATTTTAGCGTTTAATCGACTACGTATCTAGAAAAAAAAAAAATCTCTTATTGTCTTTTGCATTTGTTTTAAATTCTTCGAATATTTTGTTATATCTTTTAATCTATGTAATGAATTTGTCTTATTTCAAAAATATATTAACAATATTTTTCGAAAGTTTTTAGATAAGTTTTGTATCGTTTATTTAAATAATATTTTTATTTATAATAATAATAAATTAAAGTATAAAGTTTATATTAAACTTATTTTTTAAAAGTTGTGCGAAGTAAACTTATAAGCAAATATAACTAAATGCAAGTTTTACGTTACTCAAGTCTCGTATCTAGAATTAATAATTATTATCGAAAAGATTAAAATAAATTTGATCAAAATAAATGTTATAATCAATTGATTTATTCTAATTAACGTTAAAGATATTTAAAGCTTTCTAGAATTTGCGAACTTCTATAGAAGATTTATCTACAACTATAATAAAATAGTTGTCTTATTAATTTATTTAATTAAAAAGAATTAATTTTTTGTTTAGTTTAAGAAATGTTAATTAGTATTTATTATTTTGAAGAAAGTCTTTATCTTCGATATAGTGTTTTGTTACTACAATTTAAATTACAAAATTGTAATAAAAATCGATGCTTCGAACTATATATTTAAAGATATTCTCTCTTAATATAATAAAAAAAGAATTCTTTATTTAGTCGCTTACTTTTCTAAGAAGCATAACTCAATTAAGTGTAATTATAAGATCTATAATAAGAAACTTATAACTATTGTTTGCGTATTCGAAGAATAACGTTTCGAACTTAAGAGTTTAATCTATCTAATTAAAATAATTATAAATTATAAAAATTTAAAGTATTTTATGTTAATTAAGCAATTAAGTTGTTGTTAAGCTTAATAAAGCGAATTCTTGTTTTAATTCAATTATTGAATTACGTATTGCTTCAACAAAATCGACGAAAAACTAAACGCTTTTACACGTTGCTTAGAAAATCTCTTTAAAAAAAGAAATACTTTCGACTCTTAATATCTATATTAATATTAAACAATTTTAAAAACTTACGTTTTAGATTTTAAAATTGTTGAAGATCTTTAATGTTAAATTATTACTTTAGATTTTATTTAATTGTATCTCTCTTTAGTTTTTTTAACTTTTTTTGTTATGTTAGTTTCGATAAAGTTAAACGTAAAAGAATTCGACATTAATAACGTTAAATTTTAGTTAAATTAAGAAACCTCAAATTTTGACAAAAATCTAGAAGATACTTTTACTCAAATTTTATAAAATTAAGTCGAAACTAGCAATTAATTCGTATTTTAAGTATTCGAAGCGTTTCGCAATAAAGTACGTTATTACAATAAAATTTCTCTAGTTAAATGTAAAAAACGCTTTAACTTCTTGTACTTTTAAAAAAGAAAATATGTTTCTAATTTAAATTGTTTTTGTTTTCGCATAATTCAACTTGTTTACAATAATGTTATTAATAATTATTTAAAAAAAACGAAATGCTACGAATTAATTAGTCGAACTTATTGATAATCTAACATCTATAAATATATTTAGCGCTTTGTACAAAACTATTATACGTGTATTTGTTTTAAGTCTTTTAGACAAAAGACGCAAAAATAATTGCGTTTTTTTCTTATTTTTAAATGTTGTTAACGTGATATCTTTATAAACTACGTAGATTCTTTATTGTCTAATATCTTTATAAATATTACGTATAAATACGTTTTTGTTTTTGTTAATTATCTTATTAAAATAAGATATCTAGTCTTTATTACTTCTATAAAAGTAAAAAAAATTATTAATTGCTTCTACGTTTACGTCTAGAAAAATCACGAGTTACTTAAGTTCTTCGTATTTAATTAAGGCATACAATTTATCTTCGATGTTTAAGAACATCTTTATTAAATACTAAAGATTAACGTTAAGTTATTTATTGTATATTATCTTAAAATTAACAATTAAACTAAACAAATCAATGCTATTATAAAATATTATTTTCGCGTTTATGTTAACTATATGTAAGATAATTGAATTAAATAACTTTTAAGCGTTAAATTTGTTGTTAATAACGTCTTTTTGTTTACAACTTTTGTTTCGTTCTTTTTGATTAATTTAAGTCAAAATTTACGTTTAGACTTTAAGTTTTTAAAACTTTTGTCTCTTAATTTTACGATTTAGATTCGAATTTAATTAATTAATGTTAAAAGTTTTATTTAAAAGATAAAGAAATTTATTTAGTATCTACGCGATAAGATGTTTGTTGCTCAAGCTATTTATAAATTTAATGTTAATTGTTTTTGTTGTTTTTGTTTTAAATACTTCGCAAATAACGAAATTTAATTTAATGTTAAGAATTTTAATATTGTTTGTTTTGCAATTAAATTAAACAATTGTTATATTAATTTTTTTAAAATAAAGCGCATTTTTAAAAGAAATTCTTTAATTGTCGAGTTCGAACTTTTTACGTTTATGAAAATTTATCTCGTCTTTTATATTATTTTTGTTAGTTATATTGTTATCAATTTTTTTTTAAATAGCGTCAAAAATCTCGTGAATTTATTGTTGTTAAAAATAACAAAAGATCTTAATATATTAATAGCATTTTAAACTTTAAACGTAATAGACGTTTTAATTTTGTCTTGCTTAAGTACTATGTTAACTAAAAAGATTATTTCTTTATCTAGAAATCTTTTAATCTTTTAAACAATTGTTAACAAACTTTTAATAAGTATTATTTAGTTAATTTTATTGTCGAAAGATTATATATAATACTCTATGTTATTTCTAATTATTAATGTCAAAAAGAATAAATAATGTCTTTAATTTCGCTCAAATCTTGCTTAGATTTTGTTTAAATAATAGAGATCTTTCTATTTTGTTTTGATAGTGTTTCGTCACTTTAAACGCGTCTAATTTTGGCTAATTTAATTTAATTTTATTTAGATTTCGCTCAAATCTTGTTCAAATAACAAAGATTTTCTTATTTTGTTTCGATAATGTTTTATTACTTCAAACGCGTCTAGTTTTAACTAAAATAGTCTAATCTCGCCTAGATTTTATCTAAGTAACAAAGATCTTTTTGCTTTATTTTATTTGATTTAATAAATTTAAATATTAAGTTTCGTCTAAATTTTGTCTAAGTAACAAAGATTTTCTTCTTTTGTTTTAATAGTGTTTCGTTACTTCAAACGCGTTTAATTTTGATCAAAATAATCTAATCTTGCTCAAATCTTACTTAGATAACAAAGATTTTCTTGTTTTATCTTATTTAATTTAATAAATTTAAATATTAAGTTTCGCTTAAATCTTGTCTAGATAACAAAGATCTTTTTGTTTCGTTTTAATAGTGTTTCGTTACTTCAAACGCGCTTAATTTTGACTCAATTAGTTTAAGTTTGTTTAGTTTCGCCTAAATTTTATTTAGATAACAAAGATTTTCTTTTTTTACTTTGCTTAATTTATTAAATTTAAATATTTTGTTTTGTCTTTGTCGTTTCTTGTTTTAACTTAATTTAATAAATTTAAATACTTTGTTTCGCTTTTGTTTTGTTTCGTCTTTATCTAATTTAATAAATCTAGTTATCTTGTTTTGTTTTATTTTGTTTTTCGAAACTTTTTCGATTCTTAATTCTTCGATTCTTCAATAGTTCGCCATATTGTTTTAATTGCTTTGCAAGAGCTTTGCCTTGTAGAGAGAAGCTATTATTATAATGTTAAATTAGCAATTTGTCAACTACGTTCGTCGATTAAACAATTTTTCGTTTCAATTTTGTTTAATTTTTTGAGTTTAATTTTAATTAAATTTGAATCAAACTAAACTAGATTTAAGTCAATTTTTGCTAAATATAAAGTTTACAATCTTATATAGTTAGCGTTGTCCCATTTCTCTCTTTTCTCTTTTGTCTTTCGTTTTGTATATTAAATTTAGTATAGATCTAAGTTTTATCTAGTTACTAATCTAGATATCTCTTTGATAGAGGTTCCGAGTCTAGTTTCTAATAGATATCGATAATATAAAAATTAATTGCAAGAAATTGTAAAACTAATATTGTTAAGTCTAATAAAGTTAATACTTTAAATAATATTTAAAATAGTTTTATAAATATTAAATAAGATTGCAAATATAATAGAAACAAAAGATTTGTTTATAGTATTGCGCAAAATTAGAATAAATTTTATTATATATTGTTTTCAATATATTTTAAATAGTTAATTATAAAAAACAAAGTCGACAAAATTTATAAATATAAATATTAATAATATTGTTAAAGCAAAAAATTATTTTATTTTATTTTTAATAGAATAAAAGATTTGCGCTGTTCGCAGTATCTTTGTCGAGAATTCTCAGAATTTTCTTTTAGTTTAGATCGATGCAATAATTGTTAACAATCTTTTTTCGAAAATCTTTGTTTATTTCTATTAAAATAGTAGTAAATAGAGTATCGAGCTTGTTGTTTTGCAAAAATAGTAATATATTATTACTAGATAAATAGAAAAGAGTATCGAAAACAATATATTGTTTTTCTAACTTATAACAAAATTCTAGTTTAAATTGCTAAATATAGTTAAACACTCTTACAAGTCTAAAATTAAATTTATCGATAAATATTATAATTATATCTGTTTATTTTATAATATCGAGAGTAGTATTATAGTTTGTAAATATTACAATCGATATAACAACAGAGAAATTAATAAAATATTTAATTTTTCGAAATATTTAAACAATATCGACAATTTCTAATTCGATAAATTAATAATATATTTCTGTCGAGATAAGAAGTTTGCTAAAAAAACATAATAGATTTAATAGATTTTTTAAAAAAATATTCTTTTCTATTTTAGTTTGCGAAATTCTTTATATAATATACTATTGTTTCTATATTAAATTTCTTGCTTCTATTAAAATCGATATATATCTACTTAGAAAGATTTGTATATATTAGATAGAATAGCTTTGCTAATATAGACTAAAAAATATTAAAAAAAAACTATTTCTTATTTTGTAAAATTGTTAAAATAAGTATTTGCAAAAAACTTTTTTCTAGTATTTTTGATAACAGAATTTTTGCAAAAAAAATAGTTTTTAATTTTTAAAATAATTTTGTAATATCTATATATATAGATATATAGTTGCAAAACTATTTTGTTAGATTACAATAAATTTCTAACAATTGTAGACTTCTAGAATAACAAAAATTTACAATAGTTTTCAATTTATTTTTTGCAATAGTTAATTTAAAAAAGTCGATTTTTTAATTAAGAAAATAGACAATAGAATATTTAATAAAAAAAATTCCGATTTAATAGAGATATTATTTGCAGACAATATTTCGAAAATTTGTTGTAAATATTTAAGATATTTGTTAAAAATCTTAAAAAAAATTACAATATTATCGATATAGACTTTTGTATACTAACAATATTTTCGAAAAAGACAATCTATTTAACATTGTATATAGATAGAAGAATTTTTGTATTCTATTATTATTATATTAAAAAAAAATGTTTTCTGTAACTAACAATAGTAAAACAATATTAATTATTAGAATAAATATACTATTAATAAAAAAATATCGAGCAATTAACTATTGTAATATATTAATAGTCTAATACAATAGCAATAATTTTAGTCTAACAAAACAAAAAATAAATATTTAACTAAATAATAATATTTAGATTGCAAATATTAACAACAATATATTTCTTTTTTTCTTTATTAATTGTTTTTTATATACAAAATACTAAATAGTTAAATAATATTAATTCTTAAATTTAACCAAACTTATCGATATTATAAAACTTGTTAAAGATTTTATTTACTAATTTTTAATTTTTAGTATCTAATAGATAGATCTTTGTTTTATCTAAAATACAAAATTCTTAATCTATTTTAAACAATATATATATTTAGTTTTTTTTCGATAATTTTGCAAAGTCGATATTCTTAAATAACAAAAAATATTTATTAAGAAGTTTGCAAAAGATTTCTATAACTTTATTATTAAAACAATAAATAGTAATTCTATTGTCGAGAACAATTTCTACAAAAAAGTATTTGCAAAATTTCGAAAAAATCTGTTGCAATATAAAAGATATTTTTGTTCGAGAAAATATTTCTGCTTAAAAAAATATTTTTGCAGAAAAAAATATTTCTGCATTAAAAGTCTGCTACTATAAAAAAGATAATATTGCTATAGATATAAATTGCGCATTTAAAATCGAAATAATTAAAATAGTATTTTTAGACTGTTTATAGCTGTCGATTATAGTAGTAGCAACTAAGATTGCAACAATAATTTTTCTAAATTAGTTTGTCTTATAATTTGAAAAAGTCTTTTGTAAAATTAGATCTAATATATCTGAATTCTAAATTAGATAAAATATATTAGAAAATTCGAGTTATATAATATGTTTAAGTCGACAATTTTATAATATATAAATTGCTTTCTTATTATTGTTGCAAACAATAATATCTTAAATATTAGAATTAACAAAATAAGTATAAGATAATAAATTAAATTTGTCTGACTTAAAAAGAAAATTTCTATTACTAGAAATAAATATATAGTATATCGAAATTGTTATTTATAATTTAGAAAATATATTTACAACTTTTTTGATATAGATTTGTTTATAAACAACTGTACAAACTGTTTTTACTTTTAGATTAATAGTACTAACGCAACTTTCGATATAAACAAATTTGCTAACTATATTAATAATAATTTTCTTAAAATTGATAAAAAAAAATTTAATTAATATATTTGTTTTAAGATTATCTATTAGATATGTTTTGTAGATAATTTTTACAAAAATTTGTTTTCCATTTTTGATTTCTAAAAAAAATATTAGAACAATAATATCTTTATTAATACAATACTTAATATTATCTAGATTGCAAACTATAATAGATAAAACTATAATTTATATCGAAATATTAGATATCTAAAATTTAAAAAATTGCTTGTTAGCAAAAATAATTTTGAAATTAGTATTTAAATATATAAATCCTAATTTAATTTGCAAAAATAATAATACTTTTACGCGAATATAGTTTTAGTTACAAAAATTATATTCTATTTCGATATTTTTGCTGTAATCGACAATAAATACAATAATAGATATCTTATCTTCGAACAATATTTTAGTTACTATATAAGACTTTGCGATTGTAAAAGTTTTTCGCAAGTCTATTGTTATAAAAAAAATATCAGAAATATAAGACTTTTCTGTCTTTCTAATACAGAAATAGATTTTTCTAATATATAGATATATTTTGTTGTTAAACAAAAAAAAATTCTGACAGATACAATACTGGAATTCAAATAGAATTTCTAATAAAATAAAAAAATCAGATATTTTATTATTATTGTCTGCAAACTTATTGTATAGTTTATAATACTAAAAAAAAATTTGCAATATAATAATTATTGTTGTTTTCAATATTGTTGTAAAAGAGTTTCTTAGTTTTGTAATTATAATTCTTTTTATATTTTTTAATAATATATGCTTGCGCAAATCTATTATTAGATATACTGCAATTCTTGAATCTGCTACTATTATTGTTCTCTTTTCTATTAACAAATCTTTTTTTGTTTGTTTAAGATTTTAAACACAAAGAATATAACTATTAATTCTAATTTGTCGAATCGAATATACTTTCTTTAAGAAATAGAGATTGTCTATTAAAAAATAAAATAAGTTGGACAAATTGCAATAACTGCAACTGCTGCTATTACTATTGCTAAAAATCTTTGACAAACTAAGAATACTAATAATTCTAATATAACTAATAAGCAGAATTCTAATATTAAAAATTACTGTAATTACAAAACTAAAATAAGAGAGCAAAACAATTGATAGACAACAACTAAAAATATTTGTTCTAACAACTATTTTGTTTAAATTGCTTACTAATAAAATAACTACTTTAAATAGTATTATTTAAGTCGATATTTCTGCTTATATTAGAATATCGAAAAACTATTTGCTGTTAAATATTTGTTTTCTAGTTAAAAGTTTTTAAGAAATTCTGTAGTATTGTTGTTATTTTAGACTTCAATATTTAAGTACAAAAATTAAAATTAAAATTATTCTATATTATAAGCAGTTAATTGTACGTAAAGATAAATTCTGCTATTTTAGTATAATATATAATATTTTGTATATAAGCTTGCAAAAAACAATTACTATATATATCGAATATTATATATTTTTCGATCTGCATTGTTTGCAAGACAATTATATTTTTTTTTAAAAATAATATGTAAAAGTTTTGTACTACTATTTTAATATAGTATTACAAAATATATCTCTAACAAATTTATTTAATTTTGTAGAGTATTAGATAAAAGAATTTTTGCAAAAATAGAAGAAGAAAAAATTTGTATACATATAATATAATTAGATATTTTTGTCAAATTCTTTAGACAATTAACAAAGATAAAAATATCTTAGTAAAAAGTATATCGATCGATATTAACTATAGGAATATTAATATTGCTAAAATTGTTGTATTCTAAATTAAAATAATTGATATTTTTTGTTAATCTAATTTGTTGTAATTGTTGTTTTTTTTTGACAATATTAGCAAAGTTGTTCTGTTTCGAAAAATCTAACAAATCTAATAGACTCTACAAATTATTATTTTCCAACAATATTACTATACTAACTTTTATAACTATCTATATTTGTACTCAAGTATTTGTGTTTATATTCTAAGAAAAAGAAATATTTAATATTATATTAGCACAATATACTTTCTCTATAATAACTAAAGTTTCAGAAAAAAGTAAAGTAGATTGTTCAAAAATATTTGTAAAAAAATTATTGTCTAAAAAAGTAAACTATTTTGTTGTTTAATTGAAACAATATACTACTTTGCAAAAAACTATATAGTCTATTATTTATTTCGATAATTAAGATTGAACAATCTTAATTAACTAATTGCAAAAACAATTTCGACTACTAGATTCTGCAAAAAAAGATTAAAATATAATTCTAACAATAGATATTGAAACAATCTTAACTTGCTCTAAGACGTAACTTTAATATTAATAATTAATATCGATAAATTTGTTAATTTAATAGATAAGAACAGCAATTTCTCGATTAATTGTAAAGAGAGTCAATTTATTTTAGTTGTCTATAAAAGATTTCTGCTATCTATCGAAACAGAATTTTTTTTACAGAAGCAGAAATTCTAATTAGAAAAAAAAAAGTTATAAAAAATTTGCAAAAAACTTTACTATTAAAGGAGAATTTTGCTATCGAAATAGAAATTCTAATCAGAAAAAATACCAATAATAAAAGATTTTCTAATAGAGAATAGACAATCTTGTATCGAACAAAATTGCAAAATAAAAAAGAACAAAAAACTAGTTAAGATTGTTTAATAAAGCAAAAGCTCTATACTAACTATCTGTAGCAAAAAATAATACTACAGAAGTGCTAATATAATTAAAGCTATTAAAATATTAAGATTATAAATATATAGAAAGATAAGTTGTATTAGAGCTATATACAGTAACTATATATATTACTAGTGCAATAGCGCGTAAGAAAGAAACGTCTGCGAAAGACTTCCGCAGACAGAAATTCCTTCTATGCTAGGAATATTATAACAATCTCAAATATTGTTGTTAATTACTTATTAAAATCTATAATACTATTTAAGAAAAAAAGAATTTTTTTCTCTCTAAAAAGTTTGAATATATATAGAAGCTTTAAGATTAAAATATTCAAGTTATTATTTACAATTAATTAAGTCTTTTTGTTTAGTTTAAGTTTGTTTTGTTAAAAAATATCTAGTATTCTACTTGTTTACAAGAAGCAATTTGCTTGTAAAAAACAATCTATTTTTGCTCTTTAGAAATAATTTAATCTTGCTCTTTAGAAGTAATCTAGTTTTGTTTATAAGAATAATCTAGTTATTTCGATTTTAAATTTTGTTTTGTTTTATATAATATAAGTTGTAATAAAGCTCTAAAACTTTGTTGCTATCTAAATAAAAAAATTAGTAAAAAGTTTATTTAAATTAATTGTTTTTAGATAGTAATTTTTATTCTTTTTGTCAAAAAATCTAGAAATAAATCTAAATTCTATATATATTACAAAGATTTGAATATTATTATAATTAAAAATAAATATTTTTTGTTTTTAATTTTCGAGATATTAAATTGTTTAAATCGAGTTAAAAATTTTATTAAATTTAATATTATTTTTGCGTTTAATCAACTATATATTTAAGAAAAAGACAAAACTTTTATTGTTTTTTGTATTTATTTTAAACTTTTCGAATATCTTATTATATTCTTCGATCTATATAATAGATTTATTTTGTTTTAAAAATATATTAATAATATTTTTCGAAAATTTCTAGATAATTTTTTTATTGTTTATTTAGATAATATTTTAATTTATAGTAATAATAAATTAAAATACAAATTTTATATTAAATCTATTTTTTAAAAGTTATATAAAGTAGATTTATAAACTAATATAATTAAGTACAAGTTTTATATTACTTAAATCTTGTATCTAGAATTAATAATTATTATCGAAAAAATTAAAATAAACTTATTTAAGATAGAAATTATTGTTAATTAATTTACTTTAATTAATATTAAAATTCTTTTAAAACTTTCTAAAATTTGCAAGCTTTTACAAAAGATTTATCTATAAATATAATAAAATAGTTGTTTAATTAATTTATTTAAATTATTTAATTAAAAAGAATTAAGTTTTTATTTAATTTAAGAAATATTAATTAATATTTACAATTTTAAAGAAAATCTTTATCTTAAATATAATATTTTATTATTATAATTTAAATTATAAAATTATAATAGAGATTAATACTTTAAATTATATATTTAAAGATATTTGTTTTTAATACAATTAAAAGAAAGTTTTTTATTCAATTACTTATTTTTTCAAAAAATACAATTCAATTCAATATATCTATAAGATATATAATAAAAAATCTATAATTATTATTTGTATATTCGAAAAATAATATTTTCAACTTAAAAATTTAATCTATTTTATTAAAATAATTATAAATTTTAAAAGTTTTAAGTATTTTATATTAATTAAGCAATTATATTATTATTAAGTTTAATAAAGCAAGTTTTTGTCTTAACTCAATTATCGAATTATATATTGCTCTAGCAAAATTAACAAAAAATTAGATATTTTTAGACATTACTTAGAAGATTTTTCTAAAGAGAGAAATACTTTCGATTTCTTATATTTGTATTAATATTTAAAAAATTTCAAAACTTATATTTTAGATTTTAAGATTGTTAAAGATCTTTAATATTAAATTATATAATAAGTTAGTTTGTCTCTCTATATATATTTCTTCTTGCAAGTATTTATAATATATAAATATCTTGCAAATACTTTTAATATAGTTAATTTAAATTTTGTTCTATTATAATAGTATTTGTACATATATTTTAATCTAATGCAAAAATATTATATTTAAATCTTAAAATTAATTTCTCTTAATTCTATTTAGTAGCAATTGTAGATATAAAGTTTGATATTATATATTCTATACAAGAGATCTAGTAGTCTAGATTATATATTATATTGTTGCATATATTTGTTTAATATATAATATTGTTATATTATTACAACAATCTCTAAGCATATATTAAGTACTATATCTTCAAAGTAGTCTTTAAGTGCGCAATACACTAGAAATATTTCGGTAATTCTAATATAATTTTAAGATAACTCTAAAATAACTTTGAATCTTAGAACAAGATTCTTACAAAAAGAGATAACTATAACAAGTTAATCTATCTTCCTATATATATTATTTTCTATAGATATTTGCAATATATAAATATTTTGCAAATATTTTTAACGCAATTAATTTAAATTTTATTCTATTACAAATTGTTACTTTAAATTCTCTTTAATTATATCTTTTTTTACTTTTTTTAACTTTTTTAATTATATTAGTTTTAATATAGAAGAACTCGATATTAATAACGTCGAATTTTAATTAGATTAAAAAAATTCGAATTTTAACAAAAATTTAGAAAATTGGTGCGAAAACGCACTGAAAAGAGAATATTGGTAATAGGAATTATAATTGTATTACTAGCTAGAAAGAGAAAAGTTCTCCAGATCTAAATACTACTGTGTTAAGAAATATTCTGCTCAGAAGAAAAGTACAATAATTGTAACATTTTCTTCTAATTTTTCTGCTATATTATTGTTCTCGATAACAGTAAATACAAAAAGAACAGATATAGAACAAACAGAATTTCTGTTATTAAAAAAATAAATTGAAAAGAATTTTTGTTGTCGAAAAGATAGTAGAATAATCGAAATATTAGAGTGTATAACAATAAAAAAGATTGTTTGTAATATTGATATAAAATAAAAGAAGCTAAAACAATTAAAACAAGATTAAAGGATTTGTAATAATATATTTTTTTTAAAAAAAATTATTTGTAATATCGAAGTTCGATAGAATTTCTGAAATAATTAAAGAAAGAAAAGAAAATTTGTAATATCGAAGTTTGACAGAATTTCTAAAACAATTAGAGCAAAACAAAAAAAATTAAAATAGTATATTTTTTTGTTAAAATTTTAGATTATGCAAAGACTTTGCTTACAATTTTCTCGATAATATATAATTTTGCTCTAAAAAAAGTTTTATATTTTGTTTTGTATTAATAGATTGCAATATACAATAATTAGTTTTTTAATATAATAAAATTTGTATCTTCTATCTTTGTTAAATTAATAAAAGTTAACAATAAATAGTAATAAATAAGCGCTAATATTAATATGTTTGCAGAATTCTTAATTGCATTTTATAATTTCTTTGCATTCTTTATTTTCTTTTTAAACAATTTGGCAATAATATTTATCTTAATTAGTAATTGTATACAAAGCAAATTCTTGCGTATATTAATATAGCTATTTATTAGAATTGCAATTATACAATTTGTTTTTAACACTAAAAGTATTAAAATCGATTTTTTTTTTAAAAGATATCGAAATATCTAACTTAATTAAAACAATTTTTTTTTTTTTAATTTTTTTTTTCTTAAAATTGCAACTTTTGTACTTATTGTTTTTTGTTTTATTTCTTGTTGTTTTTTTAATTTTTGTTTTCTTTTTTGCTACTTCTTTGTCGAACTTGTCTTTAAAAAATATATTATTTTTATTTTTATTATTATTAGATTCTTGTTTTAAGACAAAATCTTAAAGAAAAATTGCTAATTTTGTAGATTTATTAACAGCAATTCTATCTCTTTTTTTAACAAAAATACTATATTTATTTTTAATATATTAAGAATTATTAATAAGCTAAGTATTTTTGTATACTACAATATAATAATTCTTCTAAATTAATAAATTTGTAAATATAATTAAGTTTTTGTTATTTAATATATTAATTTTTATTGTTTCTTTGTTAACAAATATTTTTTGTTAATATAGTTCTTGCGTAGCAACTTTAATATTACAAATTTTATTAAATTATTAATCAAATACAATTGCGCAACTCTTCGAAAAAAAATTATTAAAAAAATTATTAAAATTAAGTTTAATTAATATCGATATATTATAAAAGAGAGAGCGCAACTTGTTGTTAGCTAATATATTTAATATTACAAAATTGAAGTTAACAAAATTTTTGCAATCGAAATTTTTGAAATCGAAATCTAAAATTGTAGAATTAAATTCTAATAATATAATACAAATATAGAGAAAAGATAGAGAAATATCGAAAATTGTAATTGTAGAATTGTAAATTCTTTCGAATATTAATACTAAATTGCTAATAGTTTTAATAAATAAAATATTTTCGACAAATATACTAAAAAAAGCGTATATTATTAACAATTTTAGCAAACAAATTTCTATTGCTACTATGTTGTAGTATACAAAAAAAAATAGAATTGCAATTAATTTAAAGTTGTTGTATTTATTAAACTATTTAAAAATATTAATAACAAATACTTCTTTTATAAATAGATAAAAATTCTTGTTTACTTTTAATATTTTACAAGTTTTTAGTTTTGTATTATATATATATGTATAATTAATTAACAAAATAGAGAATTTTAAATAGACTGATTGTTCGGGTCGGTTTTTCCCCGAAATCTATAATTCGACCCGAAAGTTATATCTAATTAGACCAAGTTTTAATCTAATATAGTTAGTATTTTTATAATTTATGCAATTTGATTCCAACTATTAGAATCGAACAATTAGTCTATTTTCTAAATATAAATTAAATATTTTCTATTCTAATTTTTTCTAATTTAATTGATTTTTTTAATATTGTTAGCTTTTTTAAAGTAGCAATTTTCTTAAAATTCTTTAATATTGTCGAAATTGTTAAAATTATAATAATAGATTTTTGTTTTACTATTTTTAATTTTGTTAACTTTTTTGTTGTATCTATTATATTAAGTATCGAAATTATAATTTAAGTTTTTGCTAAAACTAAAAATTTTGTTAAAATAATAATAGCAAATTTTTGTCTTTTTAGAATTTGTTCTAAATTAACTAAAACTAAAGTTTTTGTTAAAATAATAATAGTAAATTTTTGTTTTTTAATATCTGTTTTAAATTAACAAAATAATTTTAAATTTCTTATTAATTATTACAATTTTTTTTGTATTAACTAAGAAATATATTGTAGATTCTAAATTATTTTTTATTAATTTTATAGATTTTTGTTAGTTTTATTTTAAAGATTAAAGTTATCTTAATTAAAATTCTATAATAAGTAATAACTTTATTAAAAATTTCTTTGCTTTTAAAATTATTTTTAAAATAATTTTTTCTAAATAGTCTAAAAAAAATATTCGAAACAATATTAAATTTTTTTTGTCTTTTAGTATATATTAAGCAAAAATTGAAAAATATATTAAAAAATACAAATAAAATACAAATTTATACAATCTAAAAAAAAGAAAAATAATTTAATTTGTTTTGCTATATTTATTGTTGCAAAGTAATTAATAAAAATTACAATTAATTTTTTCGATATATAGTTAAATATATAACAAATTTTTTTCAATATTTATATAAAAGCGACAACTTTTAACTTTGTTAATTAATATCTTTTTTTAATATTATTTAGTATTTTAGAAAGATATAAAATTGTCTAAATATTAATTGTTTAAAAGAAATATATAGCAATATTGTTTTTTGTATAATAAATATAAATTCTAAATTTATATTTTTTGAATTTGTTAATATTTATAAATATTTGTTGTTTAAAATTATAATAATATAGTATATTTTTTTAATAAATTGTTGCTAAAGTATAGCAAAGTTTTAAAATTTTGTATTAATAAATTTAATACTAGTATTTTTGCAATACTATACTTGTTATTTTCTACTTTTAGTTAAAAAAAATTTAACAAAACTATCTTAAGATTTTGCAAAACTTTTGCTATCTATATATAGTAAACAATTTTTAATCAAAATTAATTTGTTATTTTTAGATAAATTTTTAAGTTTTTTAATATTCTAGA
>JAABUL010003820.1_pt1 | contig 21447 bp, 22 predicted proteins | sample 5559151 | NCBI WGS metagenome assembly JAABUL01 (sample SAMN10711876, study PRJNA513368) | rock metagenome | isolation source: Antarctica rocks | place: Antarctica: Victoria Land, Pudding Butte sud | reverse complement strand
TCACAACCCTAGAAGCCCAAAAAGAAGCCCTGGGCTTCGAGTACTACTCCGTCAGCCAGACGACACTGGATCAAGTCTTCCTGGCCATTGTCGAGAAGCATAATATCGAGGAGGAGAATTATCATCAGGCGGTTAGGAAGAGGGGGGTGTGGAGGAGGGTGCTGGGGAGGTGAGATAATTGGGGGGCTGGGGGGGGGGGCTGGAGGAGGGTGGGTAGGAAGGCGGGTTTGAAGGGTTAGGTTGTGGAATTAGATATAAGGGGGTTGCGAGTATATATTCTACCATTCATCTAGCAGATTAATACTCATCTGTGCACAACAAGAACTAATCTAGGTATTTATTAATGTCGTCCGAAAGCGGATTGGGGGTTCCAATGCCATGGTGACGATTCGCCAAAGCAAAATTTGAACTACTGTATGTACATATGCTGACCCCACTCCTTCCATCCCCTAACCCCCTCCTCCTATGTATCTTCTTCCCCTCTCCTTCCCCCTATGCACACCCCACCCCTGCCCCCTCACCAAACTCCCCACTTCCACCCCACAACCCATCCTCTCCCTCCTCCCTTTCCATTCTTTCAAACCCCATCCTCTTTCTTTCCAAACCCAACCTTTGCAGTTCTCAAAGAGGACCGACCGCTCTGCTGTAGCTGTTCTCGTACCCCAAGCTCGCTTTCTACAAGGCTTCGATCTCTTTACGTTTGTGTGTTTCGGTTGTGGGGATTATAGGAGTTATATTAGGGGGGTTTAATAGGGGTTAGGGTTCGGGAGGAAGGGGAGACTGATGAGGTTGGTGGAAGGGTTGTGTTGACGGGTTACTGCATGCATGCGAAAGTGCCGAGTGCCAATACACAAAGTCGAGCGTTCTTTGGTGAAATCTGGAATGATCGATTCTTTTCGGATGACTGCTCGTGTTCCATAAACCTGAGAAAGCCATGAGTAGTGATCCTTTGCGATATAATACAGTGACATCAACGTATCTTGGAACATCATCGGTTTCAGTCAAGGCATCTCAGATCTTCTTCATCAGTCCTACATAAGTCGTCTCAAATCTTCAAGCTCTTCAGATCATTTCTGTCCAACTCGCTCCCTAAATAACGACTCTCACCCCAGCCAATAGTCCGGTTCCCTCCGAATCTCTTTCTGAGGTTTGAACAGACCAGTCTCCTTTCCCATATCTCATCGTATACCTTTTCAACCGCGGCCTCATCGTCGCTTCTGCAATTCCAGCGCATCAGTTATCACGGGCTTATCGTTCGGATCCCAATGCCAAGCGCACTGCCCACATAACCCGTAGGCACACGTCATCCACAGGACTGATTCTCCCCATGAATAATCTTCGCGGTCTTCACACCTTGGACCTCCCTTAGTGCTGCATAACCCCTTGGCTCAACACGACCAAGATCTGACTTCATGGTTGTGAGGCGCCGGCACGTTTTTAGCAGGCGGAAGGCGACTGTAGAATTCTCTCCTTTTCACTTGAATGTGACACTGGCAATATCGTAACGTCGCACATACCCAGTGCGCCGCAAGAATACTAGAAGTGCGTCTGTAAGGCTAGTGTGTTCTCGGAGTAGAAAACAATGAAGCTTTGCGGTAAGTCTGCTTCGAGGCAAGTAGAACGGATAGTCCGAAGCGGAGATGCTTGCAGATGTGGTTGCGGACTTCTGGAGGAAGATGGAGATGATTGTTGGCACCAGAACAATTATCTTCTTCTGACGGGGTGATGTTCAAGGAAGCCGGGTCTGTGCCCTTTTGCTGGCTTTTGGCACGTTCACTGTCTTTGCTTGTACGACCTGCGACGGAGTTTGTGCTCTTGGCCTTGTGTAACTCGGCTTGTTGGTCTTGAGTCTCTTGTGTCCGGGTGATCAAGAATCAATCTTGAGTGCCCGTATGAGTAAGGAAGTGGCTCGCTGTGGCTACGTGTAGTCACAGAGAAATTTTGGTCACCTTTTGCGAGCGGAGGTAAAGGTTCTGAAAGATCAGACAAAGTAAAGATATCAGACGAACTCGAACAATGGGACGGGAAATGAAAGAGAAACTGTCGTTGATGCTGGCAATAATCTCTCTGAAGGTAGAAAAGATAGCGCAAGATGACTTGGTCTTTCCGATGTGACGACACAAACGTATAAGAGTTATTAGCTGTCGAGTTTAAACCCGATATGTTTTTAGCCCTCTATCTCAATCGAGGTTGAGGTAGTGACTTGTCCAGGTGTCAAACTGGAAGGCTTCCTGTACTTCGAGGATCTTCTCTGCACGATCTATGGAGCGACATAGCGAGGTGTTAGTTCGGCGACTGCGGTTCTCTTTGATTTGTAATGTCGAAAAATGTGGATCCTCTGACTATTATTGAGGCTTCCATAGAAAATTTCAACTGGACCATTTAGGTCTTCGAATCGCTCTTGTCATCGACCTTTCTAGACAAGGTAGACAGCGTGCCTCACATCGAGCTCGAGCCAGATGGTCAAGGAGCTTCCTCCAGGGAGATATGTTCTAAGTCTTCGTCGACCGCGGTCGCCTCAATCTGCTCTCGCATAGCATCTTCTACACTGGCCCCCTGGTGGTCTCCCATGACACTTGTCTGAAGGCCTTTGCCTTCCGTCAATAGCCATTCAACAACTGCGTCTTTTCCGTTTATCTCCGCTTCATACATTGCGTCATGGCCCGCCTCATTTGTCATGGTAGGATCAGCCCCAGCATCTATGAGAAGCTTGACAGCTTCAAGGTGGCCATTCAAGGAAGCCCAGTGCAGGGGTGTATTTCCAGATGCATTCTGGCTGTTGAGAAGTGTCATTGTTGAAATGGGTGAAGCGGAGGCGCAGAGGGTGATTAGATGCTTCAAAGTGTCTAAAGAATCTTCAGCTTAGTCTAGTGTTGCCATTTCTTCAGGCTGGCTTACCGATATGACCATTGGCACTTGCCATATGTAAGATCCCATTACCGCTCTGCTCGTCGACGGCTGCCGAGACGATTGAAGCCTGTGTAGTACTGGCGGACTTGGCGAAAGCCTCGAGACTGGAGAGTAGCTCTTGCAAGTCTCCTACTCGTGCGAAGTAGAGGAGATCATCAACTTCGTCTTCAGATAGCGAGGTCACTGTTGCGGAAGGCATCTTTGTGAATAGGTTTCCAGAGACTCTTCAAGTATGAAATTTGGGAGAAGCAATGAATCTTTTAAGGCTGCCGCTTTTAGCGGCTGGCATGGAAAGCTCTCTGGGCACGATGTGTGAGGTTTGAAAAGTCAGCTTCTATGATTACATCTTTCGCGGAAACCCTCTTCAGCCAGCAGCCATCTTAAGAACTTCTCTCAACTATTTAGGTTCGAAGGGGCCTCTTGCAGGAAACTACGATGATACAGATAGAGGAATTTTACAGACGAACAACTCACACTGGTGATGGCCCATGGGCTTGATACCCGACTCAACGATTCAAAGATACCGAGACATGTTTCCCGAAGTAGAAGATCAATGTATAGTTTCAGATGACTTCGCCCAGCTAAGTAACATCGTCATTCCGTGGTATGGCTTTGCACCGTCGCAACCCTCCTACAATATAGCCACATCACTAAAAACAGGCGCGATATTTATTCCCCCAAGACTCGTAAGATTCCAATTACCCGCATCCTTAGAGACCTTCGTACCTCCGACATGAAAGTCTTTGACCGTAAAGCCACTTATAGATACCACTTTCCCACTGCCATCTGTAAATTCGGGCAACTCGCTTACCTCTACTCCAGTCGATGCGGGCGAGAATGTCTCAATCCAGAAATTGTCCATGGTGATGTTTTCGAAATTCGCCAATGGGCAGATCCGAAAGAGCCCACCGCTGATACCTTCGGAGCGAAAGTTTGAAAATGTAACATCTTTAACAGTGTTGGCGAGATTGGCCGTGTTGGACACGTCTTTGGATATTTGGTAAATCTGGTTCGCGCCGACGAGAGAGGGGTGGCTGCCGTTGGATGGATATTTGGAATGGATTATGTCCACGGCGTTGACGGTGATATTTTCCACGGAACGGGAGTACCAGCCGAACTGGAGGGTCGGGGCGGTTTTACCTTTCCAAACCGTGATGCGCTGGATGTCGACGTTGGAATAGTAGGTTTTTATCGTGTCGTCATTGGAGTGGTAGAATACATCGTGAACGGAGGAGCCAGGGTAGTTTTCCAGACCATCCGTTTGGCCAAAGAAGGCGCCGACCTGCTTGTAGTCGAATGCTTGAACGGAGAGCGTGTCGAGATCGCCTGTGAAATCCATAGAGTTGAAGGGTGGCGCGTTGACGGTCACACCATTCAGAACAAAGGTTTGTTGTTGGCCGCTCGAGCTGACGCCACTCCACATCCTCAATGAGTCGCCGTCCGATTTGAGATTACTGTAGCCTGAGGCGGGGTTGGCTTGGTAGACGTATTGTTCTCCGGAGAGCACGCCGTGACCTGTAGCTTTCATCGTGGCGGCGGTGGTGTTATAGTACATGGCGCCCTTGACGTAGGCTCCTGGATCAAAGTGGACCCAATTAACGCTGCTGCTGAGAACGGCGTGTGCGGTACCAGTAAACCAATATACACCGGGTCCGAAGATGATCGTGGTCTTGTCCGTCGTGTCCAAGCCATTTACTAGACCAGGTTCCACCACTACGGAAGTTGACGAATTGGTCTCGGGAACCATAGTGGAAGCGGGAAAAGGACTGGCGAAAATCAACAAAGCATCGTGTGGCTCGATGCCGACAATGGGGTTGCTGGTGCTGAAACTTGGAACATATCCATAGCCTTTGGGGTCTGTGTCCTGCACAAAATCCCCTTCTGTACAAGCACAGCTGGTGCGGAATGAGTAAAGGTTGTCCACAAACTCCACGGAAAATCGAGATCCCTTGTCGCTATAAGGCACCGTGACATAAACACTGCCATCTACCTCAGATACAGTGTAGTTGAGAGTAGTGGGACGGATGATAACATTGCTTGCAGAAGTGTTGGCGCCATTGATCCGGGAAATCTTTACAGAAACGTTGGCGCCATACAAGAATGAGGTCCAAGCCATTGTCATACCAAGATCTGCCTCAACGGTGATACCATCGTCTTGAGTTGAAGTTGACGTGAGATCTCCGGGAACTCGGATATTCCCATTGCCATTTCGAGGAATCGTCTCGTACACGAAAGAGTCGTAGTAGCTGTCTTGATCTGTGGCGTTGCTCCCGGAACTCACTTGAACTGAGTACAAGTGGGACTGGCGAACGTTTCCGTCGAGGACCGCAGTTTGATGGTTAAATTCACCAGTGGTGTGCCACCAGGTTTGCAGAACGTTGTTGCTGACGGTGCGATTGACAGATGTTGCGCCACTTATTGGTAGAAGAAGAAGTGCAAATTTACGATACACAGACATTCTTCAGAGCCAGTCTGAAGGTGTGGGAAGCTAAAGGAAGGAATGGCAATATCTGCAACAAGAGAGAGAGAAATAGTTTAAATAAAGTTGATGGGTGTAAAGAAAGTACAACACGAGTAGTTAGCAGTAAGGACGCAATGCGCAGAGGAAGGAAGAAGTTGGGTGAGAAGAGAGGACAAGGGACCAGGCAGTCATTGATAGGGAGGCCTAAGAAGCGTACCCTAATTACCGTCAGGTTGCACGACAGAAGGTAGGGCGGCGGCGCTCACCCTGCGCCCGATTGAGGGTGAGGCCGGCGTGGATTTCTGGATTTCCGGCTTATTGGCTGTTTGCTATCTCACTGCTTCGCAAAGAATTATAGAGCGACATTCGTAAAACACGCCATAATCTTGTTAGCATTCATTGACTTAATTCACTCCGAGCGATGCTATGTAAAATCGTGCTTGGTCCTAAAACTGCACTTTCTCCGGATAAGCCCTATCCTGAGGCACAACATCTTGGTGGTGCCCTGGGAGAAACGTCCCTATGATACAAGTTCATTCACCCTTGTTGCTGTTCAATCCCGTAGCCAAGCTTTTCGCTTTTCGTCCTTCTTTTCCTTTCGTTTCTCCTTGAAAGCTTTCAACTCCTGCCTTGTCAACTTCTTTCCACTCCTTTCCGCCTTCAAGCTCTTCCCATTGTGACTATTCGCAGCAGCGTCCACATCGAAGAAGGCACTCATCTGCCGCTTGCTCTTATTCTCGTCGTTGTGATTCTCCGGATTTATGGAGTGCGGTTGCCATTTGCCCGTGAAGCGATTGAAGACGCCAGTGGCAGTATAGATTGCTGCTGGATCGACTGGTTGAGCAGTGCCATCTTCATTTGGCTGGCCTTGTTGAGCGTAGGAAGCTGTAGGATCGTAGTCACCGTGTATTGCTGGATCATACCCACCATATGGTCGTTGTGGAGGATCCTCTGTTCCGGGCGCTTTCTCTGGTATTCTGTCGTAATTGCCTACACCTGGCGCACTCGGGGTCGGCTCAGGTACTCGCGGGTTAGTCCATTGTGATACGGCGGTGAAGCGGTTGTAAAAGTAGTAAGCCTGAGCATTATCGTCCCAAAGTGGGTCCCACCCGTCATCTTGACTGTCACTTGGAGGTCCTTCCGCAGGCAAGGGCGGAGCCTGGTCTACATGCAGGAGCCTGATTCCTGAGTCCTGACTCTTCTCTTTCTTGACATCCAGCTCTTGCGCTACCTGCGTATGGTCTACAGAGTCAGTGTTGAAAGTAACCTCTGGGCCACGGTCATGGTGATCGCCATTAGCGGAACCACCATCGACCTGTTCACGTTCCTTGACACTGTCACTAGACATGTGGATATCAGCGTGATACAGAGGGTTAAAACTTAACACCAAGAAAAAGAAGTGTATATGAACACGAAGAGGACGATGTCGATGTCGCTGCCGGCTGGTATTGAGTGTTCTGTCTGGGATGTTGATCGATTGGCTGAATGAACGGGAGTGAAGCGACGGCTGACTAAGACAAATAATCAGGCTAGACTGATCTCTGGTTCGGGGAACATCTCCCGCTCTGCTGCGCGATAACGGCCATCCCGATCCTTGTCCCCTCCCTTTGCAGATTTTCAAGTCACCTGGCAGGTCTTCAAAATCTTCCCCGTTGCATACATGTTCCTTTGCATATTTGCACACTTTCCCTCTTATATAGAAGCATCTGACAGCAGGTCTGTCGAATAACATTTGAGCGAAACCTCCAGATTGGTCCCTTCGTCCTGGGACATAGAGTAAGGAGTGTAGCGCCAGGATGTCGTGGTTCAAAGACGCTCTCGTGGACAAGAAACATGAAATCGTTCTCTTCTCTTCAACCGCCATCGCTCTATATGGATACGATCAGGGCATGATGTCCCTGATCAACACGAATTATGACTACCTAGATACGATGGGCATTAGCGAAGACAGTCCGCTCGTTGGTATCATTGTCTCCGTTTACTATCTGGGTTGTGCAGTGGGGGCTATTCTGGCAAGCTTGTTGGCAGATATGAGAGGCCGAAAACCTAGCATATTTGTTTGTTTGGCGGTCACAGCTTTGGGAAACCTCTTCATGTTCGTATCTGGTCTTGGTTATAAACAGGGCGCCTTGACCATGATGCTTTTGGGAAGAGTTATCATGGGCCTTGGTGTCGGTGGCATCGACTCGGTCATCCCAGTGTATTCGTCAGAATTGAACTCGGATGGTGGACGAGGAAAAGCGCTAGCTCAAGAGTTTCAGTCGAATATATTTGGTCTTAATATGGCATTTGCTATCAATCTTGGCGTAACCAATGCTTTGGGAAAGGAGAACCAATGGGGTGAGTATCTTCTGCAAATTACCTAGCCAAGCTGATGTAATCTAGCTTGGCGTTTGCCTATCATCATTATGCAAATATATCCAGTCTTGTTACTCTCCTTCATTAATCGTCTGCCAGAAACACCGAGATGGTTTATCTTTCATGAGCGCCAAGACGACGCACGTGACGCACTTGTTGATATATATGGTGAAGGCGATGCGAAGGAGAAGTTTGATGAGCTCGTCCAAGCACACGAGGATGAATCGAGCCATTCAGTCGGCTACAGCGATATGATCTGGCCCTCCGGTAGCCAATTCCACCAGACCGCGGTCACTGTTATGGGTCAAGTCAACCAGGCCTTGACTGGCTACGGTGCAGTCAGTGTGTATGGACCCCAAATATTCGAGCTTCTAGGCTTCGGGGTCACTGAAGCGGAATACTTGACTGAGGGAAACTACATCTCGTACTTCATCCTGATGACCTTCGCATGGTTACTGATCGACCGTGTTGGTAGGCGTATTTTGATGATTGGAGGTGCCTTTGCGATCTCTATATGCTTCCTCATTCTTACCGTATTGGGATACCTGGCCATGAATTCTGACAATCTCGGCGTTCCCAATCTGGCGGTATCGATACCTGGTAGCGTCGTCTTGTTCATTGCAACAGCAATGTTCGGCATCGGCTGGCTTTCAGAAGTCTGGCTTATCCCCACGGAGATCTATCCGTCAACATCGCGAGCTCAAGGGTCGGCTATCTCGGTTGTCGTCTGGGGAATTGCAAACTTTGCGGTCACTCTACTGACACCAATCGGCTTCAACAACCTCCGGTACTGGCTTTTCCTCGTATTCGCTATAACGAATTTGTTTGCAGGATGGTGGACATGGGTAAGCTTTTCTGTCAGTCGTAACCCTCAGGAGAAATCAGCTGACGTTGCCAACCTAGGCGTATTCGCCCGAGACTGGCGGGAGAACTTTCGAGGAGAATCAGCAATTCTTCGAAGATGCCAAGGAACGAAACAGCTGGCTTGTGAGCAAGGTCAACGATGGAGAGTACAGGCACATGCCCAAAGGCGAGAACGAAGGTGGCCAGGACGGAGAGACCGCTCCACTATTAGGTGGTGGATCTTGAAGACCATCTCGACGACCTGATAATATACATGAGCGCCGTTTACTCTTTTATACCTACCTAGACTTTCCGTTTTCCTCGTTCCATAGCGTTATACACGCATGTATCTAGGAAGTTGGAGATCATCCTGAGTTCAACGGGTCTTCCGTACAGCTGACTACTGTGAAATCTTCCCAGGTTTATGATTTACATATAAACATCTAGTTGCATCTTCTCCTTTGATTTCTCCAGAACAATTATCGAAAGCGAGGCTCGATCTCACATGTATTTCACATGTCGTTTTTATGCTATCATTTCCCCTCAACGAGCTTAGTGCAGCTTATTTAGCATGTGGTTTCTGTTGTCGCAGGAGATTGCTCTTAAGATTGCTATTCCGACCTCCCATCTACCTCCTAAAAGCTTGACGTTCGGCGAGAGCTAAATCTACACAGACGCGTAGGATCGAGATAAGAGCGGTGTCGACATACTAAGGTAAGTACTAATGGTTGAATGATGTCATAGCGCATCCCGGAGATGTGTTAGCGTGGCCACTAACCGCCAAAATCACATGTCACCCTTGGCTCCGGTGCTCAGGTACAAATGTCGGTCACCTGCTTCATATGCCCTTCCTTTCCAACGCGAAAACTACCTCAGGCTTCATACATCCACGGACACGAGCAATCCATTCCTGGATTCTTGAGCGACAATGGAAGTGGCAGCTGAAAGTCGTTGCGATGATAGCATACCCCCTTATGAGGCTTGGCCCTCTGTTCCCACTAAAGCTCTACCCACACATGCTCTCCAGGGTGATCCCCTACCCATGGAGGTGGAAAATTTGAAGGCCGTAAGCGGTCCAGGGTCAAGGGATACAAGCGTTCTTTCTATGGACGACATCGAAGCGGCTCAAGCTCTTGAAGGTCTTCGCACAGGTATAATAAACCAAAGTCCTGATGTCAATACGCGCTGAAAGCTGGGGACAGATTTTCTGCAAAAGTCTTCAGTAGGCTATCAAAACACACTTTCACCCATGGTTGATCCCAACGGTCAAGAACAATCGCGTTCCCAGCAGCCTGACTCACCGCGACCGGAACCTTTACTCACACTCCTTACATCGCATCATCCTCTTCTCTCTACCGCTATCAACGGTTCATTCGCAGCTTATGCATCTTCCAAATCATACTCACCCCGGTTCAGGTCCGGTGCCGAGTTTGTTGAGCGCCTGGGTTCCCCTGTTGTAAACACAATGGGCACAGCTGGCAGAATAAGTGGAGTTGAGTCTGGAGTGCGGTGGATGCTGCGGAAGCGTGATTCTAGCGAACAAAATCAGAGCAATAAGCGAAGGCGAACGGATCGCAAGGATAGCTTCGAAGCGGACATTGAAAGTGGGCTGAGTCAATCCTCACCTCAGCACCATGTCCGACGTCAATTTTCAGAAATGTCGATTGCGGAGCCTCTCCCTCCGTATGATGGACAACGTTCACCTGAGTATGAAGCGAAAGGTTCAACGGCACAAACACCACAAAATCAGCATTGGGGGACCAAGCTTATGATGACGACGTCCGCCCTCACAGCCGCGCTCAACGAGGAATCACTGCGGAGCCTCAAATATTGCTTGACCTGGCTTTCATGGGCAAACAATCATCTGAGTCAAACAGTCGTTACGCTCAAGGGTGTAATAGAAGAATGGGATCGCTCCCACCAGGACCTGTCACACTCGGATTCGCTAATGGAAGGCCAGGATGAAAAGTCTTCGGCTAACACGGAGGGTGAACCTGTAGCACGAGATCAAGCAGCTATATCTCGACACATACAATCTCTCAAAGACGACGTTCTTCAAACCCTTAAGAGAGTTGTCAATGTCGTGTCAACTTATGCTGGTGGTGCACTTCCCAGCAATGCTCGCGAGCTTGTGCGCTTACATCTCAAATCCCTTCCTCAGCGTTTCCACCTTGCCGCCGCCGAGAACAGTAGATCTTCTAGTGATGGGAATAGCGAGGCGCAAGGTGCTCCTCCAGCAACAATCACAAGCGCACAGAGAGTGTTATCGCTAGCGACAGCTGGGTTGGACATGACAAAGCAAGTCAGTGAGATATTGAACAGTACTATAGTCAGTGCTGAAGATTGGTGCGATAAGTTTGGGAAAAAGAGAAGCGACAAGGAGGAGGAGAAGAAGCATGAGGCTCCGGTAGTCTGGCATACGGAAGACATCAAGCAAGAAGGTCTGGAACCATACCATGATGAGTTCAATCATAAGAACGATAGGCATATGCAAGATGGCCATATGGAAAATCACGAGGCGGAAACTGACAAGCAGGTACTTCTGGATCCACGGTAGATGTAACCACGGCGGTTCCTGACGAGGAGAACCAAAATTGGCAAGAACGTCATGTTCAGCAGTAACCGCTACCTAGGTCTGAATCTATCTGACAACAAAGCTAAGTCGAATTTCCCTCCCCAGCATGGAAATCTCGTTAGCGCAGGTGAGACACTCTCCTGGAAGATGCGCGGCCGAGAGTCTCATGCTCGGATTCTAGAACAACGGTGAACGGTGATCTTTCAGGTGGTCTACTCTACTTGGAATCATTGCTAAGAGACTTGACAGCACCAAGACCTTGGTTCGATTCTGAAGAGTACGTAGCATTCCTTAGTAGGACCTCGTCCTATAGTGGCCAAGCCTAGAATTAGACGACGGGTAGGGGAAAGACGGCATTTCCCGTATGACGCAATGAGAATGTCGAACGAAACCCAGGGGCCGCGGAGTTGAAGAGAGTCAGACATGACATGCGTCTGCGACGTCGAGCTGTCCTGCGCAAGTTGTGCTTTCCTTACGGAACTCACAGCTTCCCAACCTGCTGTTGTTGTTGTATGGTTTAGATTAGCATCAGTTCCTGTTAGGGAGCATTCAACCACATGAACCCGTTGATAGTGTCTCTTCCATTACAGTCCTCCCTGCAGTCCAGTGACTCATAGATTCAGTGACACAAAAGGGGTAAATGGCTCCAAAGCCCTATCACATCCGGGTTAAACAACATCCGGGTTAAACAACATCCAGGATCAACTGCCCAAGGAATCGCCAGTGAACCTGATTGGGCCGTTGGGCATGAGCACCACATTGGCCATAGGAATCGTCAAGAACGACGCCCCGGTTATACAAACGCTGGTGACGAGGAGGAAGGACACGAAGAATTCAAGCGGGAGACTGCTGAAGAGCTGGAGAACCTCCAGGATCGATTGCACAAAGGGGAGCTGGTGAATTTGCGGGATGTAATAAACCAGCAAGTGGTAAATCATCGAGTGCCCATCTCGAACTGGGGAGCCGCACTTTTCGTCGTTACTAAAAGAATGACCTGCAGGATTACCACCTTCGACATCCAGAACGGCACCCACCTGGTTGGCGATATGTACTGAACACTACAGAGGACTGGATCAAGAACAAGGAAAATTGGCCTATCAACCAAGAGAAACGCAAGCGAGAGCAAGAGAAACAAAAGGTAAGAACAATGCCGGTAAGGGCGAACAGCCAAGGCAAGAGCATGAATGGAAGCGGGAACCAGGAGCAGAGGAGAATACAAAGCATAACAGGCCTATGCTACGAATGGTGACGAATCAGGACAAGATAAGGAGAGTCTCGCACCTAATGTCAGCCGTGACAAAAAAGAGGAACAAACCGAGTACGAGAAGCTTCCCGAAAAGTACTCACCGCAAGAAATTGCTTTGCTCCGAAGTTTGCAACATGAAGGAGATTACATGTACAATTTTCAGCAGAACGATGGAAAGCGAACGTCTCCTGCTGCGAACAACGAGCAACTGGTGTCCATTGATGAGGCTGATCAATTTAGTCCCGATCACTGGGTCCCACGCACTTCAAATCTGATCCGCCTGACCAGCAAACATCCTCTGAATGCGGAGCCTAAGCTCAGTTCGCTCTTTGATGCAGGGCTAATAACGCCAAATAGTCTACATTACGTTCGAAATCATAGGTAATTCATCCGGCGAATTGAGACTACAATATGCTAAAACATTTACCGCACAGTGCGGTGCCCCATCTCTTATGGGAGACCCATGTGCTCGAGTTTGAAGGTGGGAAGCTGAGGCTTAGTATGAATGATCTTAGGAATAGATTCGAAAGTATTAATATACCCATTGCTCTCGCCTGTGACGGCAACCGGTGAAAAGAATTGAACATGATCAAACGCTCTAAAGGCTTCAAATGGGGTTCGGGCGCCATCAGCTGTGCCTACTGGAAGGGCCCACTGCTGCGAGACGTCCTTTTTGCTGCTGCCGTATCGCGGACCAAACCAACCAGTGAGAGGCTATGGGTCAACTTTGAAGGGTCTGATTCACCCAGCGAAGGAAAATATGCAACATGTATCCCTTTCGAGTATGCAATAGATCCTACGAATGACGTGATTCTTGCTCAATTCATGAACGATGTGCCACTGCCACCGGACCATGGACATCCTGTTAGAGTAATCATACCAGGCTATATGGGTGGTCGATGTGTGGAATGGCTCAAGAAGATTTGGGTCAGCGGGAAGGAGAACAATTCATACTATCATATGTGGGATAACAGAGTCCTTCCGAGTTTCATTACTGAAAAAGATGGCGAGTTCGCTACTACTATGTTTAACCACCCAAGTACAGCATGCAATGAGCAAAATCTTAATTCAGTCATTGTAAAACCAACTCAAGGGGAGAGAATCCCGCTGATCGAGGCACGGAAAGGAAAGACATACAGAATTGAAGGGTATGCGTATGATGGGGGAGGGTGTGAGGTTCAAAGAGTCGAGGTCTCTCTGGATGATGGTGAGACGTGGCTGTACTGCATCAGAAAAGTATAAGTTCAATTCAAAGCAATACCAATTTGGACTGACAAGACTGCTTCTATGATAGTTTCCAGACGTGCCAATTCGACATGGTAAAAAACTCTGGACATGGCTGCATTGGCATGTTGACATTGAGTTTGCTCAATTTCTACGCTGCAAAAGCATCAGCGTCCGATGCTGGAACGTCTTCAAAAACACGCAACCTGAGCGGCCTAGCTGGAATAGTATGGGTAAGCAGTCTACACATGAAATATGATTTGCTCCCTTAATTAAAGAGGGATAGTTGACCAATTCCTTAGGTATGATGAACAATTGCTAGTATGTTGTCCGCCCAGAGATTATTGAGACCTCTGAGTCCGGGATCCCCGAGATTTTATTTCGTCATCCTTGAGAGCCTGGCACCGGCAAAGAAGGATGGATGCAACCATCAATAGAGCTTCAGTTAGCGGATGCAAAGCAGGCGGCTGCTACGCCCTCAAAACAGTTCACGAGAGAAGAAATCGAAAAACACAAGGGTGAGGACGATTGCTGGCTTGTGATCGATGAGAAAGTGTACGATGCAACTAGCGTACTGGACTGGCATCCTGGTGGAAAAGCTGCCATTTTGGGGCATGCTGGCAAGATGCACCAGGAAACTAGCATACATGATGGCTACGCGTATCAGAAGCTGAACGGCAAATTGTTCTCTTCTTGGATTCGCTAGTGCTCAATGCTAATTGTGACAGAATGCATCTTTGGCGTAATAACAAACAAAGCAGCGAAGTACATCAGAAATAATGCTGATGCCGCTGTACACGAGCAAGCCTCCTCTCAGCAAGATCCTAAATCAGCGCTTGAGAAACACCGCTGGACGCCGGTCAAACTCTCCTTCCGCCGTGAGATTTCTGCCGATACTCGCGCTTACACCTTCGAACTTCCTCCTGGCAAATCCGCCCTCGGTCTTTCCACATGCCAGCATCTCCAACTCGGCTTCCACTTTGCGGATAAGATGGTCGTCAGATCATACACGCCGACGAAACCGGTCCTGGAGGAGGAAGAGGACGGCACGTTTGAGCTTGTAGTGAAGACATATTACCCCGACGACAATCAGCCAGGAGGGGCTATGGGGAATATCCTCGATTGTGTGCCGATCGGTGAAGAAATTGAGGTAAAGGGACCGACAGGGAAGATTGAGTACCAAGGAAATGGGCAATTCATGATTGAAGGGAAAGAAAAGCACTTCCAGCATGTGACGCTTGTGCTGGGAGGAAGTGGTATCACGCCCGGATACCAACTCGTGGCGAAGATCATGAAGACGGAAGGGGATAAGACGGAAGTAAGGGTATTGACGCCAACAAGACGGAGAAGGACATCTTACTTCGCGGCGCTTTTCGCAGCCTAGAAAGGGACAGCAACGGGCAGCTTACAGTAACGCATGTGCTGAGCCATCCTTCCGAGAACTGGAAGGGTCTAAAGGGACATATTAATGCGGATATTATCAGGGAACATACGTTTGAGCCAAGCGCAGAAAGCGTGGCGCTGCTCTGTGGGCCGCCGGTCATGATTCAGAAGGCGGCGTTACCGGCGCTGAGGGATTGGGGATACCAGGAGGAGGATAATTTATTTGGATTCTAAAGGGGGGGTGGCCGTGGGTAGGAGGATGGAGGGTGGTGTGTGATGAAATATGCTATACATACCTGAATAGGATTGTTCCAAAGTGTGTTCACATTTTGGCCAATTCGTCAACCAGCATCCTCGAGCTGTTAGTCTCGAGGATTCCTCGGCCGCCTTCGCCGTGACTGCCTTGAGTGCAGTAAGGTATTCGTGCACGAAAATGGCAAGGATACGGCAAAGCAAACGATTGCTCGTGCTATCTGAAGAATACAAAATCACAAACGAAAACTCCTTCCAATCTACCTTAACCCAACCGCTCTCGTGTGAGAATGTAACATTATCTAAGATCATTCGCAAGGGCCATCAAAGTCGACCTCGCAAATTCAAAGCAACACCGTATGACTTGCGTGATGACGGGGTAAAAGCTTCGTTGGCTGACAAGGCTGCCACAAGGTGCAACAATATGGGTGGGCTTCAAGCGTAAAGAAGACAGAGCTTTCACCATTTCGTCCTGTTGAGGAAATCGGGATCCGATCAAATCGTAAACCCCAAAAGTGGTCAACCAACATGGGCAATCTGTCAACCAACCCAGTCGGTCGCTACTAGCGTATAGGAATTTCAAGGATAGGATGAAAGATATTTCAATGCCGGAATCTTATGGGTCGATGGCCGGCTTGCTATCTTTTGACGCCTCGATCACTGTTTACATGAAGAGCGGCTGAAGAACTCTGCTCGTATTTACGAGTCTCTGAATTCAAACCTACCCATGAACTTTACATTTCCCTACAGATTCGAAGCGTACATATATGTATGACCTGTATTTCTTCTGCAGGTTTAACGCCCAAGAGATGTTATTCATGCAGCAATCAGACTCTGTTCTGCGAGTCTTACGGCACTTTTCATATTCACGTCGAATCGCGTTATCATTGCACAATCTGGGTCTTCCCTGCCACATGTCATGCAAAAGAACGTCGTTATCATGCACGTTTGTCACCATTACCCGCGAGCCTAGATCCGAGAGCACTGCAGGGTGAGAATGAGAAGCGTGCGTATGATTTCAGCACTCAAACCCTCCATCACGCCAGGTTGAGCACTGCGAATCACACTGCACGTGCAATAGTTCGAAGCTCAAAGGTGCAGAAACGGTCTGACCATGGCTTTTTGGCGAAAGCGAATGGGCCTGAGCCGAACACTCTTCAGCAGCCTCGTGTGCGCAACCGTGGTTCTTCTGCTCACATGTCAGAATGTATTTTATCTCTGTCTTTTGCCTGTGTATACGACGCATGGTGTAAGACACCTTTACTTACGACTTAGGTCAGCTTTGCGAATGAAGGCTATACCTTGAACGAGCGCGGGTTTTATCGTTCTATCGCCTTACTGGGGTGTAATCATTCGCGCTATCGAGATCAGATTTGAGCGGATTCTATGTATTTCTTCTTCCCTCATTCATATTACAACTGTAGTACTTGTTGCTGATGAAAACCAGGCCTCATATAATAGAACATGCAGTGCTATCGTTTCCGTACCTATCTTAAGAATCACCGGTGGAATTGAATTCCTCCGCTGCGTTGACAGGACGGAAGAGCTGCGGATTCCAGCCCACGGCTTCGTTGCCGTGCCCAATTCGGCGAGAGGGCCCCAGTAGACGCATTGACGTTCCGAGTTTTGCAATACAGGAGTGAGAGAAGAAAGTGTTTGTCATGGTCATCGCTGCCCCTATTCTGGCAGTATATATAAAGGCCCAAACGATAGCCAGAGAGAGCCAGGAGTTGTTGTCTCTTGCTCAAGACTTCTATGAACGCTTTTGACTCTTGTGCGAAAAGACTGAGGGCGGTTTCGCTGTCATTGCTGGGAAGCAGATGCTGGCAAGGCAGTAAGGGGTGCTCGGAGGCTTTCATTGTTTTGCGTTTGTGGATTGGTACCACATCTCAAAATGCCAGGAGAGTCCTTTGGAGAAGTAAAGTTGGAGGAGGCAGGACATCTTCACTGCTGGCCGTCATTCTACTCCATACGTGACACGGTGTGCAACGATACCGTTCAGTCCAAGGAGGTGCTTCAACGGCGTTGTGCACACACGAGGATCTTATGTCCGCAACTATGCCACAGCCAGTCCGCTTCATTGCACGATGGTGACGGATCCAGAGCTTCCAATACCGCATCGCCATCCCGTGCCCACATTTTGTGTGCACTGGTAGACCATTCAGGGTGAAGATTGTCCAACACAGATCTTAAGAAAGGGACACAAGTCAGTATGACACTCACGTTCTCACCAATTCGGGCCGTCACGATCATTTCAAAATTGTAGTTCCAGACTAGACGAGAGATAAGGACGTTTGGTAAAAAAGCTCTGTCCCATTAATACCCCTTTTTGTAAGAGACACAGCTCTCTTCCTATAACAGAGTGCTGTGATAGCTTCTGATGTTGTCGTAACCCGTGTATCTAGCTGCGGTGCAAACTTGATTTACTGCAAGGAAGAACGACGGCATCTTTGTAGGGTGACCCACCTTACAAGTCCCACCTTCTCTGATGCTCCAACTCACCACCATGACATAAAAGTTCCGTGGACAACACCTCGGAAACCCCCCCCCCCTTTCACTTAGCAATCCCAGCCCCAACGACGTCGCCATCCCAACGATATCATTAAATCGATAAACTCCAACCGAAAGACTTTTGCAGGATGCAGGAGGGCGGTAGAAATCAAAGACCAGGACAACGGAGATGAACTATGTATAGCGCCCAATTCTCTAACCATCTACTCTCTACCCCCCCCCCCCCCCCTTGCTATCGACCCTAGGTACCCCTTAACGCTTCACTCGGAATTCATCATGCTGATCAACCTAGACAAGAGCCGCAGCCGTGAAGACAGCAAGTCCGTTTATCCCCCAAATTCCGACCCCCCCCCCCAACGACAGCCCACCTAGCCCTTCTCCCCTTCCTCCCTCTTTCCCAGCATTGCCCCCTTCTTCTCGTCTCTACCTCCCTCCATCCCCCATCCTTCCACCTCCGCGGCCCTCATCCACCTCACCCTCGCCACTTCCCGTCCCGTCCCTCCCTCCCCTTTCCTCACCCTAATTTTCCCCTTTGCCTCCCTTCTTCCCTCAACTCCGTACACCAAAACACCAACAATATAAACCAACTCGCTTTAACAAAATACTATTGTCAACCTTTGAGAAAGAAGAGCGGGAAAGGGAATTGAAAAGGGAGTGGTGGGTTTGGCTTAATTGGTGTTGGTATATATTTTGGTGGGTTTGGTGGGTTTGGTTTGGGTGATAGACTAGGGAAGAGGGTGTGGGGAAGAGTATGGGGAGCGGGAACTGGAAATTAAAGTATAGGTCAAATCATGGGTTGAACCTCCGAGATAAACCTCCAACTTACCTCAAGGTCCCAGATCGACGACCTTGGCAAATTGCCAAAACGGTGCAAGCCTTGAAATGTATGGATACAGAGAGATGACAGATTTAAAGTGACTACTGTAATGAGGTGATAGCTTAGAGCATTTGCGCGTTGGTGGTATTATCCTAAAAGTCGTCTTTTCTCTGTTCTCTGTGGTATAATGTAGAGTTATGATGGAGGACTTCAAACAATCTGAAGATATCAAAAGAACAAACAGGTAGGAAAGTTGGCATGCTGTCAAATTCGCAGCCATGGGTCTTAGTTATCTGTAGTATCGACCGAAAGGCTGAGATGTCAAGGCCACGGTTGATTACCTTGGCCATCTGTACTACCACTGTTGGGAGAGTGCAATGATTGTGGGTAATCAGGAAAGTTTCTTCTCGGATAACGAGAAGTTATTCTTGGTACAGGGTGAAAATACAAGGATGGAAAAGAGGAAGAGGTTCCTGAAGAAGCACGAAATGCGCTGGAATGGTTGTAAGGGGGGTCATGGGAGATTGAGGCGTATTGACCATTGACGAACTCGAGAAATTTCCGCTAGGAGATGGAAAAATCAAGAACGCCGTCGCGCAACAAAGTTGAGTAGAACAGCGCTTCCTTTTTTCGAGCACTGGTCCACGTGTGGTTCAAGACCTGCCAATGTCTTTATAAGAGTCGTAAAAATCGCTTTATAAGGATCGTCATCGCAGACTGCAACCACGTTCCTTGTATGTGGGTATCAGTACGCCGCAAAGTAGAAAAGTCCCTCAATTCCCTATTCCTTCGTTCCGAAGCCAGCCTCTGCAAGTCCTTTCTTCCTGACGAAGTGCTGGTAAGGATTGTGGGTTTCTCAGGCGTAGCTAACTCCTCCAGAAGGGACCTTGCTCGCGCGCTCGTCCCTGAAGACTAGGAAGGCCGAGCCGACGAATGATACGCTGTGAAACGTAGTACAATCAGCAAAGCCACTACTAGGTAGAAGGCGGAGTTGGGACTTACATCTCCACAAAGGCGAACGCAATTGCAATGTTCCAGGTTATAACCGGTTGATCGGTCCAATTCTTGAAAGGTTTCTCGTCCTTGAAGCACACATCGAACCCTTTATCTTGTTCTCGTTGCAGGCATCCGCCCTTTGGCCTAAGCATCAAAGTCGCCGTGGCTATCCATAGAAGGAAGCCAATCAGTTCCGCGCCTATTCGTGAGATTGTGTGGGTTCTGCTTCCGCCGGAGAATGGGTTGCTGCGGTGTTGAATCCAGATTGTCATAAAGCTGACGACGAGGGTGAAGATGCATGTGATGACTGTAGGAATGTATCAGAGAAAGGATGCAGTCCGAGTACGGATGTACTAACCTCCTACTGCTAGAGGGCCATTGATGTTGTTCCACCATCCTCTATGTACGCCATCGTAGCAGATAAAGACCAAGGTAGCAGAAGCAAGACATATCTGTAGTAATCGGACAAAGTAGAGGATTCTGGGATGATTGCCGAAGAATCCCATGATGGCGGGGGGAAATGATGAGATTGGTGCGGCGGAGAACCTTCAATAGCAGAGTATCGCGATTGGTCTCAACGAAGCACAATGATTTCAGGGAGAAACTGGTGACACAAACTTGAGAGCTCTTGTGACAAGGCGTAGAACGTGTGAGACGGAACAGCAAACAAAGAAGATATTAAGTAGACACGACACCGATATAGAGCTCTCAACGGACTCTGCTCAGCCTTGGGGGACAGATCCCACTGCAGGGTTTGGTTATTATTAGTCGCATTCTTCTTGGCTGGGCCACCTTCCTGTATGCATGGGAGTTCCCGTGTGCACTGCGTCTCAAGGTCAAGGACAGCTAAACGGGATGATGGCTCATGGCAGCCTTGATGCTGCCTGGGACGACCGTCAGTTAACGGCTCTTCCTTATTGGATGAGGTGGCAACATATCACCACAGCCGCCCGTGGAGGATGTTCGAGCATAGCCCACACAGCCTTGCAGGATTTCGTTCGCGTTTCATGTTCCCCGGACTTGACGTGTGGGCGAACTAGTCATGCATCCACCTTTTCATAACTGCGGCGCGCTCATGCTCCAGCAATTGTATGTGCACCTTGGTCGTCGACCCAATAGCAGTTGAGTTGCCGTGAAGTGGTGAACGATGGATGAGAAGCCCCAGGATTCTCCGTCACAAATTAGAGAGTAGAGTAAGGCTAGCAGGGATGTGGCCCGTGCGTTAAGCTCCAAAGTTGAAAGGATCCCGCAAGGCTGAGAGACACAGCAATAGCTACCTAGGTACATAGTCGTTGCCCCTTCCATTGCTGTGACAATCAATCACTCGCTCGCTAGCAAACATCATATCAATATGATTGGGAAGGAGATGACAGTTGGATTTTGGTCTTGGATCTTTTCCTTCTCGTAGAGAGCTTGTAGCGATGGCTTTTAACGTGTGATGTCGTTGATTGCCTAGGCATCATTCACCACCCATCCACCACCTTTATCGATCCACCTCCCTGCTTCATAAAGTACATGTAGGTTAATCGAAAGCCAATTTGGATGACTTAGTCTACTCTGTTTTCCAAAGAGTCGCCAATATATATTGTCTTGTACGTCCCCCATCCCAACTTTGTCAGTCTACAGCGAAACGCCCTTTCCACTGGAGAACCTCGACCCTGTTCTGCGTCTCAGTTGCCCTTCTAGAGGCGTATAATATGGCGCCCGCTCGATCCCAACATGTGGCTTATGGTCCAATCCCACAAACTTCCCATATCCATACAGATACTGCTTACTCTTCAGGGCCATTTCCTTTTCTTGTGGCCTTGAGCTCTGGTCCATTCGTCTCATATCCCCCATGATGGAACTGGAGGCAAAATATGCCATCTGAG
>JAABUL010003819.1_pt1 | contig 21448 bp, 27 predicted proteins | sample 5559151 | NCBI WGS metagenome assembly JAABUL01 (sample SAMN10711876, study PRJNA513368) | rock metagenome | isolation source: Antarctica rocks | place: Antarctica: Victoria Land, Pudding Butte sud | reverse complement strand
CGGGGCGTCCACTCCCACGCGGCCACTTCGTCCCACTGCCCTGGCCCGCGACGTTCCCAACGGCCTCCCCCGCCCCGGCTCGGCAGGTGGCATAATGGCTTTGTGGCTGACCTACCCTCAAAAGGGGACGCCCACGGGGGAGGTCATCCCGTTCGACGCGGTGCAAGCGGCTCTGGCTGAGGCGCTGACCCGCACCGGCGCGGATGGTCTCACCTATGGACCGGTCGAGGGGCTCGGGTCGCTGCGACACGCGCTTGCCGCGCACATGAGGCGCCGCGGCGCGCCGGTCACGGCGGACGAGATCATGGTCCTCTCCGGCGCGACGCAGGGACTCGCCCTGGTCGCGCAGGCGCTGGTCGAGCCCGGTGACGAGGTGGTCGTCGAAGCGCCGACCTATGTGGGCATCGTGCAGACCTTCGGGGCGGCCGGGGCGCGGCTCATCGGTGTGCCGGTTGATGCGGAGGGGCTGCGCGTCGACGCCCTGGCTCATGTGCTGGCGCGGCGACGCGTGCGCCTCATCGTGGTACAGCCTACCGTCCACAACCCGACCGGGGCCACGCTGTCTCAGGCGCGGCGTGAGCGCTTGGTCGCGCTAGCGCGGCGCCACGGCGTGCCAATCCTGGAAGACACGCCTTACGCGGAACTGTGGGCCGACGGGCCGGAACCGCCGCCGCTCCTGGCGCTTGATCGCGATGGTCTGGTCCTCCACCTGGGCAGCTTCTCCAAGACGATCGCCCCTGGGCTGCGCGTCGGCTGGCTGGCGGGACCGGCGCCCGTCATCGCACGCCTCGCGCTGGCCAAACAGTTCTCCGATCTGAATACGGGCGCGCTCCCGCAACTCGTGGTCGAACGGCTGCTGGTGTCGGGCGTCTACGACTGCCATCTCACCCACGTCCGCGCGATCTATGAGGAGCGGCGCGCCGCCCTGTGCGCGGAATTACGTGGCGCGGCGTCAGTCCTGGAGGTCTCCCCCGACCCTGGCGGCGGCTTCTACCTCTGGCTCCGCTTGCGGCGGGGACGGGGACGACTCCTGGCGGCGGAGGCGCGCAAGGTCGGCGTGGCGCTATTGCCGGGGGAGGCCTTCTATCCGGCCTCGACGATCGGGGGGGAGGATGGGGGGGACCGCATCCGGCTCAGCGTGGCGGGTGTCACGCCAGCCGCGATCGCCGAGGGGATGCGGCGGCTCCTACCCTTCCTCGACACGATGGCCGATCCGTCTCCCGGAGGGCGCGACGAGGGATTGCGCCCTATCATCTGACGCATGGCATCACACGTTCACATAACAACACCTAAGTAATAAGTGAAGGAAATGAAGATATGGCGAGGGACGCTTTCACCACAGACAAGATCGCCACACCGGTGGGGCCGTTCTCCCCAGGGGTGGGCGCCGGAGAGTTCGTGTTTCTGAGCGGGCAGGTGGCCCAGGACCCCGTGACCGGACGCCTCATCGACGGTGACGCGACCGCACAGACGGAGCAGATCTTCGCGAACCTGAAAGCGGTACTGGAGGCGGCCGGGAAGACGGTCGCGGACGTCGTCAAGGTCGGCGTCTTCCTGACCGACATGGGGGACTACCCCGCGATGAACGCGGTGTACGCGCGCATGTTCGAGGCTCCCTACCCGGCGCGCACGGCCATTGCGGTCGCGGCGCTACCCCTGGGCGCGGCGGTCGAGATCGACATCGTGGCACGGTAACACCAGCATGATGGGAAAGATGAGATCTGACGTGACACATGCGATCCGCGTCCACGAGACCGGCGGCCCCGACGTGCTGCGCTGGGAGGAGGTTGATATCGGTCAGCCAGGCCCTGGGCAGATCCGCCTCCGGCACACCGCGATCGGGCTCAACTACGTTGACGTCTACCATCGCACGGGCCTCTATCCCCAGCCGCTGCCCTTCGTGCCGGGGATGGAAGGGGCGGGCGTGGTCGAGGCGGTGGGCGCGCGGGTGACCGACCTCGCGCCCGGTGACCGTGTGGCCCACGTTGGCCCAATTGGCGGGTACGCCGAGGTGCGGCTCATTCCCGCCGACCGGGTCGTGCGGCTGCCGGACGCTGTCTCCGATCGGGACGCTGCGGCGATGATGTTGCAGGGGATGACGGCGTATTGCCTCATCCACACGGTGTATCCCCTGCAGGCTGGCGACACCATCCTGGTCCACGCGGCCGCCGGTGGCGTCGGTCTAATCTTGTGCCAGTGGGCCGCGGCGCTGGGCGCCACAGTGATCGGCACGGTGTCGAGTGACGAGAAAGCGGCGCTCGCTCGCGCCAACGGCTGCCGCTACACGATTGTCCATGGCCGCGAGGATGTCCGGGTGCGAGTGCTGGAGATCACGGGCGGCGACAAGCTGCCCGTGGTCTACGATTCAATAGGCAAGGACACGTTCATGGCCTCGCTCGACTGCGTCAAGCCGCGCGGCTTGATGGTCACCTACGGCCAGTCGTCCGGCCCCATCGGCCCGTTCGATCTGGCGCTCCTCGCGCAGAAGGGGTCCCTTTTCCTAACTCGGCCGAGCGTGTTCTCTTACATCGCGACCCGCGACGAACTCGTCGCGGCCGCGACCGCCGTCTTCGACGTCGTGACCGCAGGGACAGTCCGTATCGCGGTCAACCAGACGTACGCCTTGCGGGACGCGGCGCAGGCGCATCGCGACCTGGAAGCGCGCCGGACCACCGGCTCGACCGTCCTGCTAGCATGAGCGCCGCCCCACGCACTGGGATGAGCGCCATCCCCACACAATAGAGGAGTTGTCTATGTCGCACCGCTTCGTCATCGCCGATGTCTTCACAGAGACGGCCTTCGGCGGCAACCAACTCGCCGTTTTCCCCGACGCGCGGGGCTTGTCCGACCGCGCTATGCAGGCCCTCGCGCGCGAGTTCAACTTCGCCGAGACCACCTTCGTGCTGCCGCCGCAGGACCCCCGCCACACTCGCCGTGTGCGCATCTTCACCCCGGCGGCCGAGATCCCCTTCGCCGGGCACCCCACCGTCGGTACCGCCGCCGTCCTTGCCCGGCTCGGCCTTGTCGAGATCGCCGACGGCGCCGCAGCCGTCGTCTTCGAGGAGGGCGTCGGGCCGGTCGCGGTCGACATCCGGCTCGACGGTGCGTCCACCGTTACCCGCCTGACGCTGGAGACGGACGTCGAGAGCCCGGCGGACCGCCCGGCGCGGGAGGCCGTCGCCGCAGCCCTCACGCTGCCCGAGGGCACGGTGGCGGACGCATGGTTCGCGAGCGTGGGCCTGCCGTTCTGCTTCGCCCACCTGACGGATCGGGCGGCGGTCGATCGGGCCGCGCTCGACCGGGCCGCGTGGACGGTGCGCTTTGCCGGGGCCTGGTCGCCCCACATCTTCATGTTCACGGGCGACACGCGGCCGGAAAGCCGCCTCTACGCGCGCATGTTCGCCCCCGCGTCCGGGATCGCGGAGGATCCGGCCACGGGCTCGGCGTGTGCGGCGCTCGCCGGTGTCCTGGCGGGGAGGCTGCCGGAGCGGGAGGGCCTATTTGCCTGGCGGATCGATCAGGGCGTCGCCATGGGTCGCCCCAGCGTGATCGAGGCCGCGGCGGAGAAGCGCGACGGCCGCGTCACCAAGGTACATGTCGGCGGCTCCAGCGTGGTTGCCGGCGAGGGCAGTATGAACGTTCCACCCCTATAGTGACGCTGTCGCCGCGTGAGCGCCGCGGACGCCTCACATCGACGGTCGTACGTAAGCGGTAGGAGCAGGCACACCGGCTGGCATGATCCTGCGCAACATGATATATAAGCTGACGTGTTTCGCCAGATACGATGTGGATGTGGCGACGCGGCCATGATAAGGGTCACACGGTCGGGGCAGCCGGATGACGGATAGCAGTAGAGTCGGCGCGACACGCACCGGCGGAAAGGAGCCAGCGCCATTGATCAGTAAGGCGACGGCGTCGCACTACACCTGGGGCGACCGCTGCGACGGGTGGCATCTCGTGCGGAGTGACGGCCTGAGCGTCATCCACGAGCGCATGCCCCCGCATGCGGCGGAGGTACGCCACCACCATCGCGCTGCGCGCCAGTTCTTCTTTGTGCTGTCTGGCATCGCCACCATGGAGCACGGCGATGAGCGCGTCGAGCTGCGGAGTGGTGAGGGCGCGGAGATCGCGCCGGGCGTGTCCCATCGGATACGCAACGAATCGGAGCGGGACATCGAGTTTCTCGTCGTATCCGCACCGCCCGCGCAGGGGGATCGTGTGCTCGACAGAGGCGAATGAGCAACGAGAGAACATCCTATGACACGCGAGACTGTTCTGCGCGATGTGATCGACGAGGACCTCCCCCTATGACACGCGAGACTGTTCTGCGCGATGTGATCGACGAGGACCTCCCCGTCTTCTTCGCGCAGCAACTGGACGCGGACGCCAATCGTATGGCCGCCTTCACCTCCAAAGACCCGACGGACAGGTCTGCCTTCATGGCCCACTGGGCGACGATTCGTGGTGACCACTCCAACGCCATCAAGACCATTGTCGTCGACGGGCAGGTGGCCGGCCACGTCCTGCGCTTCGATGAGGCTAGCCACCCGGAGGTCAGCTACTGGCTTGGCAAGCGCTACTGGGGCCAGGGCATCGCGACGGGGGCGCTCACGGCGTTCCTGGGTCAGGTACGGGAGCGGCCCCTGTATGCCCGCGCGGTCAAGGACAACAGCGCCTCGCTCCGGGTCCTGCAAAAGTGCGGCTTCACCATCGTCGGCGAGGACAAGGGGTTCGCCAACGCGCGCGGCGCCGAGGTTGAAGAATACATCCTGATGCTCGGAGCGAACGACAGAAATGACAGGCGCTGAACGCCGCGCGTGACCTATCAATCGTTGCGCCAGGCCACTGTAGACGGGAGAAAAGCGATGTACGACACAACGGCCGAACTGGCGGCCATCTTGCGCGCCACGCCGGAGGTCTTGCGGGCGCTGCTACGCGACGTCACGCCGGAGCGGGCGCGCACGGCGCGCGGAGGCGATGAGGGCTGGTCGGTGGTAGAGGTGTTGTGCCACCTACGCGATGCGGAGGAGCGTGCCCTCGCGCGTCTGCGTGCGATGCGCGACGAGACGAACCCCGTCATCCACGGTTACGACCAAGAGGCCTGGGCGCGGGAGCGCGACTACGCCGGGGACAACATAGATAGCGCCTTCGCCGCCTTCGTGGGTCTGCGCGCCCAACACGTCGCGGACTTGGACGCGTTGCGCCCCCACGAGTGGGAGCGGCCGGGCCAGCACAGTGAGGCGGGCGCGGTCACGATCCTGAGCCACACCATCCACATCGCCCACCATGACGCCGTGCACGCGGCGCAGATTGCGCGCCAACTCGCGTCATGATCGCCGCCGGTCGCGACATCTGGCATATGAAGAGTGCGCGGGTGAGACGATCGCGTGGGGTAACTAGATGCGTTTACGGTACACGATGGAGCCTGAGCGCTCCGCCACCCTGTCGTAGAGCTTCATCGCCGTCTCGTTGGTCTCGTGGGTGTGCCAATAGACACCCGTCGCGCCCGCGATCTTTGCCCGCTTGGACACGGCGTCGATCAGCGCGCGGCCGATGCCCTGCCCCCGCGCGGCCTCAGCGATGAATAGGTCTTGCAAATAGCACGTTGGTCCCCGCATGATGGTACTCCGGTGAAAAATGAAATGGGCCAAACCACGCAGGTCGCCGTCACGCTCGGCGACCAACGCATGGACCGGCTCAGCGGCGTCAAAGAACCGAGCCCAGGTCATGTGCGTCATCTCAGCCGGAAGCGCGGTCGATCCGGCTCGTCCATAGAAGCTGTTGTAGCCGTCCCACAATGGTAGCCACCGCGCGAAATCCTCGCGGACCACGGGGCGAATCGTTAGCGACGCGGTCATATGTTTTCCTTGCTCCTATTTATCTGTACATCCCCACCTCGCGCTTATAGCACCTCGAAGACGCCCTCAACTTCCACCGCCACGTCATACGGTAGGGCGCTCACACCGATAGCGAGGCGGGCGTGCCGTCCGGCCTCCCCGAAGACCTCGACGAAGAGGTCGGAGGCGCCATTCATGACCTGCGACTGGGCGGTGAACTCCGGCGTCGAATTGACGAATCCAGCAATGCGCACGCAGCGCGCGACACGGTCGAGGTCACCATCGAGCGCCGTGCGGAGGTGCGCGATGACGTTGAGCGCGCACAGCCGCGCCGCTTGGCGTCCCTCCTCAATGCCGTAGTCGCGGCCGAGCTTGCCGACGAAGCGACGCTCCCCGTTCCATTGGGACAACTGCCCGGTCATGAATAAGAGATTGCCGGTTCGGACATAGGGGACGTAGTTGGCGCCGGGGGTGCTCGGCTCCGGCAACTCGATCCCCAACGCGTCCAATCGGTCGTCGATGTGTGTCACCGCGATACCTCCTTCGCTAGGTTCATGTAGGTCGCCGTCAGGCCGACGTGCACGTCCAGCGCGATATCTCGCGCGGCGTGGCGGCATAGCCCGCTGGTGCTCGCTAAAGGGCGCCTGATTCGGCCGCGCGACGACGGATGTAGGCGCGTGGGTGGCGTCATGGCGCCGCCCCCGCGCTGGTGGATGCGGCCCCCGGTCGCGTGCCGCCCGTGTTGATGAGCGCCACACCCAGGATCGTCACCAGCCCCCCGAGGAGCGAGAGCATGGTGGGCGTCTCGCCGAGCCACACCCGGGCGATGAGGATGCTGATGGGCGGCAACAGATAGAGGGAGCTGGCGACGACCGACGCCTCGGCGCGGGCGAGCGCCCATGACCACGCGACGTAGGCGACGGCGGCGGGGAAGACGCCCAGGTAGACCACTGCGAGGGTCGCGCCCACCGGGGCCGCCCGCACCTGGACGACCAAGCCCGGGACGTAGACGAGCATGGACACAGTCGCCGCCCAGATCGTGTAGGTCGCGACGGCCAGGCCGCCATAGCGCGCGAGATAGGGCTTCTGCAGGACGAAATAGGCGCTCTCCGCGATCGCCGCCACGAGCACCAGGGGCGTGCCGGCGGAGATGCGCAGGCCGGCAGTGCCGGCCTGCGCGATGGAGATCGCGCCGACACCGCCAAGGCTGAGCGCCATGCCGGCCCACCCCCGCGCCCGCGCCCGCTCGCCGAACAGGGCCAGCGCGAAGAGCGCGGTGAAGACGGGGGCGGAGGCGACGAGCAGGCTGGCCACGCCCGCCGAGACCATCCGCTCACCGGAGGTGAGCGCCACCTGGTAGACGGTAATGCCTACGACGCCCAGGCCAGCCAGGGCGGGGAGGTCGCGCGGCTGCGGCCGCGGCAGTCGCCTGAGGCGCGCATAGAGCGCCAAGACGAACGAGGCCACGAGGAAGCGCAACAGCGCCAATTCACCGGGGCCGTACCCCTTCAAGCCGGCGCGTATCCCCGCGAACGCCGACGCCCACAGGACGAGCGCGACGCCTAAGGCCACCGGTGTGAGCGTGTGCACGCGGCGCATGCGGGCGGGCGAACGGGCCAGACCTGCCATCAATCTCTCCTCGATGATCGCTGTCGAAGGCTGCGCGGCGCGCCGCGCGTCACATCTCACACCTTTCATCATAGAGCGACGAACGCGCCAAGAGAATGGATGATGTATGGTAGTCCGGCGCGTTTACCATACAATATGAGGAAGGAGGAGACAATGATATCGGAACCGCGAAAACTGCTCGACGACGTGGGATCGCGGTTGGTGTGCGAGCTGCAGCGGGACGCGCGGTTGTCGTACGCGGAACTCGGCCGGCGGGTAGGCCTGTCCACGCCCTCCGTCAAAGAGCGTGTCCTCCGGCTGGAGGAGGCTGGCATCATCACCGGGTACCACGCCCGCGTAGATGCGGCGAAGATGGGGTTACCGATCACGGCCATCGTGCGTATCCAGGTGCCTGGGAGCGGCGCGCAGCGGGTAGCCCGCGGATTGGCCGAGACGCCCGAGGTGTGCGACTGCTACCATGTGACGGGAGAGGACTGCTACGTGTGCCTCGTCCGCGTACCGTCGGTCGGAGACATGGAAGACCTGATCGAGCGGCTCTCGCGCTACGGCAGCACGACGACATCAATCGTGCTCTCCTCACCGATGAACGGCAGGATGATCGAGCCGCGCCCCACCGTATCGAGCGGGCGTTGAGCCGTCAGGCGTATCCGTCGTCGACGTTGATTGCACGCGATGTCCGGCTGTCGCCGGTGGGGCGATAGGCCCACCCCTACGGAAGGCCATGCGAATCGACGGTCTGTTGAGGAGTGAGAAAAGAGCCGTTGCCTACCGAATGACATAGGCCGGGTCGTCGCTGTCATGGCGACAGGGCCAGATCCGGTATTTGGAACAGAGTGGGATAGCGTTGATAGAATTCGGCCTTCAACAGGCCGAATACATGCACGTCCTGCCGCACACCGTTGTGCAGCTCATGCTGGCGCAAGACGCCTTCGCGCTGGAAGCCTACCCGTTCCATCAGTCTGTGTGAGCGGTGGTTGAACCCATAGACCTCCGCGTAGACGCGCTCGAGATTGAGTGCCGCAAACGCATAGTCCGCGAGGATGCGCAGCGCGATGCGTCCGACGCCTTTGCCCCACATCGCCCTATCCCCGAGCACAATGGCGACAGCGGCGCGGCGCTCGATACGGTCGATGAGCGCGAGTTGCATGTACCCGACCAGCATCCCCTCACGCTCGACCCCGAGCATGATGAGGTCGTCCTCCGGCTCTCTGATCCGCTGTTCGTGCTTCTGCTGAAACGCGGCGCGAGAGCGCAGGCGTCCCCACCCCGCCAGCACGTTCAGCTCAATATCGGTAGACCAGGCATACAACGTGTGGATGTCGGACACCTCCACAGGGCGGAGGGTGACACCGTCGAGTGCGAGCATACGATCAGCTCCCCACTTCCCGTTTGTTGGGCGTGCTCGCCATTTAGGAGCGTGCTCCCCATTTAGATGATAACGACCTCGCGCGTGCCGGACACGATGGCCCGCCCCCCCACGCGCACCGCGCCGATGCGCTCGCCGTCTCGGTCGAGCTCGGCGATCAGGATGCTGGGTGAGGGCGCCGGCATCAGGTACCCTTGCTCAATCAGCAGTGTCCCCTTGCGCACGCCGAGCTGGTCGTGGAGGTAGCACGCCAGCGCCCCCGCCGCCATGCCCGTCGCCGCTTCCTCCAGGATGCCGTAGAGCGGCGCGAACATGCGCGCCCCCGCGTCGCGACCGGGCGTCTGCGTCTCGGGCGAGAAGACGTAGTATTCGACCAGGTCGAGCGCCGCGCTGATGCGCTCGACGGCCGGGAAGTCGGGGGCGATGCCGCGCACGGTCGCGGCGTCGCGCAGAGGGACCATCAAGCCGTTCACGCCCGTGTTGACCACCATTGGCTCGTAGCCGGGTAGCAGGTCCGCTGCCATCAGGCCGAGCGAGGCGAGCACGGCCGCGCGATCGGCCCCTCCCACCTGCGCGTCCAGCGGAGTGTAGCGGGGCGCGCTCTGCGCCATGAACGCGAGGTCTCCCTTCAGGGTGATGTCGCGCACGCCGTCGATCGTTTCCTTCCAGCTATGGGGTCCTGTGATGAGGCCGCGCTGGGCCAGGTAGCCGAACGCGGCGATGGTAGCATGGCCGCAGTGCGGGATCTGGCGCGTCGGCGTGAAAAACTCCAGGCGCACAGCGGCGACCGACGAGGGCGACACGAAGGCTGTCTCCGAGAGGCCGACCGCGCGGGCGATAGCCTGCTTGGTCTCCCGACCGTACGCCTCCGCGCCGAGGACGAGGCCGGCGGGGTTGCCCCCTGCGTCTCCATCGACAAATGCGTTCACGATCTGCACGGTCACGGTTGCCATTGCATCAAGTCCTGTCTTCTAATTAGGTACGGGCGCATCCATCCTCGCTGCAGGCGCCCGTAGTCTACGCCGAAACGCGGCGCGCGGCCATCTCTTGCACCGTCGTCCAGGTTGACCCACCATCATCGGACGCCACATACCGCCAACGGAAGCGCGTCGGGGCAATAGCGGAGAAGATCCATCGCTCTAAGCGGCCCTGCCCGAAGCGTCCGTCGAGCACAATCTCGTCCCCCACCTGCCGTGCGATGAACGGCTTGACGACGCCCTTGGCCGGCCCGATCCAGGTGGACCGCCACGCGTCGATCGCCGGGTCGAAGATGCGCACGGTCGCTCCGTATTCGCCGCTCCCCGCCGTGTCCCGTAGCGAGCGACGTGGGGCGATCCACACATCCATGACGGCCCGCCCCTCCAACGCCCACCCGAAGCGCCACTCGCCGGGCACCTGCGTCGTCGTCCCATCCGGCCCGTGATTCGTGATGTCGACGTCCCAGGCGCCGACGAACTGGCCGAAGAGCATGAGGCGGTCGGCCAGGTCCGGGTGCGGGCCAGGCGCGCGCAGAGCGTCAATCATCGTGTCGGTCTCCATCCGGTCTCCCCCCTTGTCCAGCCGCCGCGATAGGAGGCTCGGACCGTATTCATGTGGCGCCTATTCTCCAGTAGAGTGATCACGGCAATCACGTCGCCCAAGCCACGCCCCACCGCGCCTTGGACAAGGCAGCGTGATGCGCGCATCATCATACAAGCAGCATACGCGATGATATATGCCAGCTTGCGCGTCATGTTTCCGGCGCGGCGCGTCACGGCGTCGCCAACGGCAAACGGGAGATGATGGCGTCCGCGAAGCGCTGGGCGCTAGTGGGCGCCTGTGTCAAGAAGAGCGACGGTTCCACGAGTTCGAGTTCCATCAGGCGCACCTGCCCCTCGCCGTTGCGTACGACATCGACGCGGGCATAGAGAGGCGTCGGGGAGACAAGGCGCAGCACGGCGTGCGCCAGGGCAACCTCGTCGTCTTCCGGCGTGATGAGAACATCCCATTTTCCCGCTTCACCTGGCGGCAGTTTGGGACGCCGGAGGATCGTATGGGCCAACCCGCCGTCGATGACCATCAGCGAGCGCTCACCGGACGTGCGCACGGACGACACGAACGGCTGGACCATCGCGTCCTTCGTCACGAGCAAAGCGTCCACATGGGCCTGGCCCTCGGCGAGCGACCCATCGGTGACGAGGATGGTTTTATGGGCGCTGGCGGAGATAGCCGGCTTAACGACGGCCTGGTCCCACCGGCGCTCCGTGAGCGCCGCCCTGAGATCGACAGAGGAGTGGCGGGGGAGCCAGAGGGTGGGGATGATGGGGATGCCGCCCTGTTCTAGGTCCCGCAAGTACCCCTTGTGCGTATTCCACTGGATCAGGCTGAACGGATTCCACAGGCGCGTCGTGGTGGATACATCTGCCGCCCACGCGACGAACGCGTCGCGCCGGTGGTGATAATTCCACGTCGAACGAATAACGCATAGGTCCAGGGTGGCCCAATCCACCGTCGGATCGTCCCATGCGCACGCCACCACGCCGACCCCGCGTGCAAGGAGCGCGGACCGCAGCGGTTCGTCGTCGGCGTCGATCACCGGACGATCAAGACATGTGACCAACGCGATAATGGCGCTCACCGGTGACAGCGCTCCTTCAGATGCGAATAGTGTCATGACGCGTCAGGGCAAAGGCCGGCCTGAGCGCGGAATGCCCTTTAAGAGAGGGCGGATACGCGCCACTAGACAGCCCGCGCCCACGCCGCTTTCACTTGCGCCACATGCTCAGGGACGGACGCGAGCGGCGCCTCGACGCATTTCCGGATGGTGAACGGGCCGTACTCCGCGTGCACCCCTTCACGCCCCAAGGCGTCGTCGGGCAGGCGCTCCACGATGCTGGCGAAGCGTTCACAGGCGTCGTCCAGTCGCGCGAGGAGGGCCTCCGCATCGGCGCGCTGGTACGCCCGCTCGCGGACCAGCGCGTCCTGGTCGTATCCGGGGAGCGCCGGCCGCTCCTCGACCGCGACGCGCTCGACCCGGCGTGTCCACTCCTGCATCTTATCGCTCATGTGGCCGAGCACGTCCACCGCCGACCACTCTCCCGCAGCCGGGCGCTGCCGCAGCGCGTCGTCATCGACGCCCTCCACGGCGACGCGAAAGGTTGCGGGGATCGCGCGCAACTGGGCGGCCCACCGGTGCTGGTCTGCGTGCGCCATCTAGCGCCTCCATCTGTTCTCGTCTGCATCGCTGGTCTCAGGCCCCACACTCCGTCGCAAAGCTGATAATAGAGGTGGACACAGGCACGCTTTCCGCGACCACTCTTAGCGCGGCCATGACGGGCCAGCCTGGCGTCAGTGGATCCGCGCGGTCACCTCAATCTCGATCTTCATGCGCGGGTCCGCCAGACGGCAGGCGAGCATCGTCGCGGCTGGTCCCACGTCGGCAAAGGCGCCCCGTAGCGCCGGCCAGCACGCCTCAAAGTCGGCCGGCTCCGGCAGGATATAGCGGACGCGCACGACATCCGCGAAGGAGGCGCCGGCCTGCTCCAGCGCCCATCCAATGTTGCGCAGGCACTGCGCGGCCTGCGCGACGACGTCGTCCGCGATCGTCATCGCGGCGTAGTCAAAACCAGTTGTTCCCGACACGAAGACCCACCCGCCGTCCACGACAGCGCGCGAGTAGCCGATCTGAGCCTCAAAGGCCGAGCCAGACGAGATACGCTTTCTGCTAGACACGATTAACTCCTTCTTTGCCCCCTGTTCATCGCACCCCGACAGCATCCTGCACGAGGCACAGCGCCTCGTCGGTCGTGACGATGGTCGCGAACTCGCCGTTGAGGTTGGAGAGCGTCATCGTCTGGATGTCCTCCGCCGTGTGGCGGACGCCGTCGGGCCCGACCCGGTCGAAGGTCGCGGTCGCGTCGGACACGAAATACGTCGCGAAGCCGAGGTTGCCGGCCATACGCGCTGTCGTCTCGACACAGTGATTCGTGGTCAGGCCTGTGATGACAACGGCGGTGATTCCCTGTCGCCGCAGGCGGTCCTCCAGATCGGTCCCGATGAACGAACTGTTGACCCTCTTCTCGATCAAAGGCTCGCCCTCCAAGGGCTGCACCAGTGCCTTGATCCTGCTGCCGGGCGCGTCGGGGTGGAATGAGGAGCCCGGCTTGAGGTTAAGATGCCGCACATGAAAGACAGGTCGTCCCGCCCCCCGCCACGCCCCCAAGAGGCGCGCTATGTTAGCCTCGGCATCGGGGTTGTTGCGGTGCCCCCAGCGCGGCTCATCGAAGGCGTCCTGCACGTCGATGATAATCAGCGCCGTATCCTTCACGAAAAAGTCCCTATCCATCGTCTATCTCCTGTGCTCTGTAGCGACTGGCGTCGCACGCGCGGCATTCCACGTTACGCTAATGCCGTGCAAGACTAGGTATCTTGCCTTTCTCTATAATATGGTACAGGTATGAATAATTAAAGATACAATAGTAGGTGTTTCTATGACATCATTTGAGATAGAAAGGTAAATTGGGATCATGACCGTAGATCAAGAGAAGCTACTGGACGACGTGGGCTGGCAGATTCTCGCCGCGCTCCAGGACAACGGACGCCTGTCCTTCGCCGAGCTTGGGCGGCGCGTGAATCTGTCGTTGCCGGCCGTGGCCGAGCGGGTCAGGCGGATGGAGGAGGCCGGCGTCATCACCGGATATCACGCGGTGGTGAGCATGGACCGGCTTGGTCTGTCGATTGGGGCCTTCATCCGTATCAGCACCTCGAAAGAGGGATGCGCTCGACTCGTCGCGCTAGCGGCCGAGCGGCCTGAGATTCGGGAGTGCTACCGCTTGACGGGGACCGATTCGTACATCATGAAGGTCACCGTGTCATCCATCGCCCACCTGGAGGCGCTGATCGACCGGCTGATGCCCCTGGGGCCATTCTCGACCTCGATCGTGCTATCGTCGCCGGTGGTGAAACGCGTGGTGGACCGCAGGTCCCTCGATACAGAAGCTCCCTGACCTCCCGTGAAAATCGCGGCTCCCCTCCCCTGAAAATGTCCCCCCGAGATCCTCCTGATACTGGTGTCGTTGATCGGCAATTGCACGGGCCAGGCGCGCCATTGGCTCGTCGAGGACGTCGGCATGCTCCAGATGCGCGCGACGCTTCTCGATGCTGCCAGGCCGCTAGACACCGAACTGCCGGAGCATGTCGGCGATCCGCGTGACATGATCAATCGGGTTGACCCGCGGGTCGAAAGCGATGGACACATGGCCGCCGCCGATGGGTATCACGAGTTGGAAGACGGCGCCGTAGCGCACGATGAGATAGTACAGGCCGCCGACGTCGATGTCGCCGCGTTGGCGCGCAAGCGTGAGCAGAGTGGGATTCACGAGCAGTTCTTCGTAGCGATCCGACTCGGCGGCCGACGCATCGTTCAGATCAGGTCGCTGCCGCATCGCCAGGGACCCATCCCGGTAGATCGCTACGTAGCGGATCGCGGGCATACGATCAAACAGCGCCGCTATGAGGTCGTCCACGTTTATCGTCCTCCCCGGTACAAGCCGTCATGACAACCCTAGGCTCCGGCTGTCCGACCGTTTCCATCGCCTTTGGGCGCCAGTGACACGTCGCATGAACCCCTATTACCATACGCAGCTTACGATTAATCCTCGGATCAGCCATCGTTCTGACGGAAAGCTACATCACCCTGGATAACTACCAGTCAATGGGATGTGTCATACGATACGTAGGTAGCTCCCCTATGGCCTACGTCGGCGCACGAACGCCTGCCGCGGCCATACGTCCGACGACGAGATGGTGGAAAGGACGGATCGCGTTGAAATACACAGGGCCTGTCCAGTAGTTCATCTTTGCAATAGCGAGGGTATACCGGATGTTGTGCTTTGCCTGTCCGTAAGTGGCCGTTTGACCGCAACATACTGTACCCATTTTAATTGCAAAGATGAACTAGTCGTGATAATGGACGACAGTTAGCACATAGAAGCGCCAGCGCGGTGGTGGTCTCGGTGATGGGACTGCCACGCGCCCCGTCATTAGACGCGTCTGTTGGTGGTCTCTACGGGCCGACTGTCGCCGACTGTCTATGTAGAGGGAGAGCCGGCAAAAAAGGATGCGGGGTGAGATTAGGGACCGGCAGCGCGAGAGATCGGGGCGCCTCTGTAGCACGGACGCGTGGCGCGGTAGCGGCGAGGCCAGCAGGTCCGGCGCGATCACGTCGAAAGCCGGTGTGCGCGATCCATGCTCTATGTCCTCCTATCCCCTAGGGGAGTCGATCGATAGGGTCGTCATGCCGGTCGCGCAAGCGGGCGATTTGGGCGAGGTGGTCGATGTCCTCGGCGGCGACGTGCGCCAGGTAGTCGGCGATGCTGATCCGGCCGTGCGCTGCGTGCTGTCCGATCCGTCGCCAGCCGGCGTCGTCCAGGCCCCCGAGGTCGGCGACGAGCACGGCGATCGTGCCCTGCAATCTTTGCAGGGTTGGCTCGATCGCCAGGGTGCGGTAGGCGCGCTCGATCGCCAGCGCGTCCTGGTCGAAGGCAGCCAGTTCCGGCGCTTCCTCATCGCGCATACGGCGGATGCGCTCCAGCGCCCGCTCGTCCGTGTCGGCCATGTGGGCGACGACCTCGATGGCCGCCCACGCGTCGGGGGCGGGTCGGCGGCGCAGGGCCACATCGTCCAGGCCGTTTGTAAGTGCCCATGCGATGATCGGCACGGCGCGTAACGCCTTGATGCTCTCCTCCCGCGTATCAATCACGTTCTCCTCCTCGCCCTTGTGCGTACCATAAAACATCGACATTTATCAATTGACGTGACCAAAAAGGCGGCGACAGGGAGTCCACCCTGTCGCCGACAGTCCCCGCTCACCTGCGGCAGGACGGGTCGGCCTTCCCGCAGCAGGCCCCACCCGACGCGGCAATCGGCAAAGCGCGGCCGGACTCTGTCGCGCACGGCGACGCCGCGGCGGCCTGCGGCTTGGTCGCGCGTACGAATGCGCTGGCGAGCTTGCCGTCGCCGTCCTGCCAGCCGGTCAGCAGCGTGCCGACGTCGAGCCCGGCCTCGGCTACCGTGTAGCGGCGCGTGATCTCCACGCCCACGTCCGTGAAGCCGGCGTCTTTCAACAAGGCCGCATAGGTGTCAACCTCCAGCGCGCCGGCGAGGCACCCCACCCAGGCCTCCATGTTGCGGCGCAGGTCGGCGGGCACCGGCCCGTCGGCGACCACGTCGGAGACGGCGAAGCGTCCACCCGGCGTGAGCACGCGGAAGGCCTCGCGCAGGACCTGCCCCTTGTCGGACGAGAGGTTGATCACGCAGTTGCTGATGACCACGTCCACGCTGTTCGCCGGCAAGGGGATGTCCTCGATACGCCCCTTGAGGAAGGCCACATTGGTCGCGCCCGCCCTGGCCTTGTTGTCCAGGGCCAACGCCAGCATCTCGTCGGTCATGTCCAACCCGTATACGAAGCCCGTCGGCCCGACGCGCTTTGCGCTGAGCAGCACGTCAATGCCGCCGCCTGACCCGAGGTCGAGCACGGTCTGCCCCGCGGTAAGGCCGATCAGCGCGGTGGGATTGCCGCAGCCGAGCGAGGCACGTACGGCCTCCGCGGGGAGACTCTCCGTGTCAGCCGCGTCGTAGAGGTTGCCCGTGACCATATCCTCGGTCCCGCGTGTGGAGCAACAAGCGTCCCCGCCATCCTGCACGCTCCGGGCCGCGCCGGCATACCGCTCACGCACACGCTCCGTGATCGCGTCGGCCATAATGGTCTGCGTCGTCGTGTCCTGGCTCATCGTTTCTCTCCTATCGCTCTATCTCTATAAAGGCGGTCATGCTCTATGAAGGCGGTCATGGGGCGCATCGTGCGCGGGGTGCTTAATGGCGGTACAGGCCGACCTCCTGTGCCTTGAGTTGGTTCCGTTCGCGGATGGCCTCGTGCCGGCACGCCGGGGTGCAGACTTCGCCGCATCCCTCGCAGAACGAGGTGGCGGTGAGGGTCTGGGTCGCGAGGCGGGCACGTAGGATGGTGAGTAGATGGCGCATCACGGTCTCCTAATCGACGTTTGTCGATGTGTAAAGGCAAAAAAAGTTGTTAGATGAGCGTCTTGATTGCGGCTAGGCTCCTCCTCCCCTCGTCAGTCGCCCGGTAGTAGGCCCAGATACCCTGCTTCTCGCTCGCGATCAAGCCGGCCTCGCGCAAGAGCTTGAGGTGATGGCTAATCGTGGGCTGGTTCTGCGTGAACTGGTCGGTGATGTCGCAGACGCACAGCGGCGCGCACTGCTGGATGAGGATATCGAGCATGCGCAGCCGCGTGTCGTCGCCCAACGCCTTGAGCCGCGCGGCCAAGGCCTCGGTGTGCTCCCGGCTAAGGCTCGGCGCCACGGCCGGGGCGCAGCAAGGCTCGTTCTTATGGCGGACCGGCAGAGGGCGCGTCAACGTCGATGTATCCATGACCCCACTATACATCAAAACATCGACAATTGTCAATAGGTAGAATGCCCCAGGGGTGCACCTCGAAATAGTGGAATTGTGCGGGAAACGCCTGACGCTCCTATGTCAAGGGATAGGCCGCATGAGCGTCATTATGCGGCTTGAATGACGGAAGATGGTGCCTGATGAGTCACACACTCCTGCCACACGCGCCAGATGGCGCGGATGAGATAGCGTTTGAGGGCGCGGATGGCCTCGCGCTTGGTCTTGCCCTCACGCATCCGGCGCGCGACGTACTCCTGCGCGGGGGGCCAACAGCGCAGTTGCGTCAGCGCCATGCGGTAGAGGATCGCGTTGAGGCGGCGATTGCCGCCGCGGTTGAGGCGATGGCGCACGCGGCCGGCCGAGGAGGCTTCCAGCGGGGCGACCCCGGCGTAGGCGGCGCGTGGGGCCTCGCTGGTGAAGCGGCGGCCGGGTCCCAGGATCCCGGCAAGGGCGCCGGCGGTGAGCAGGCTGATGCCTTTGAGCCGGGTCAGGGGGGAAAAGCCCGCCTGAGCGCGGGCTTCGATCTGACGCTGCACGTCGGCGGCCTGCTCCTGGGCCAGGCGCAAGCGCTGCGCCAGGCGGCGCACGCTGGCGGCCTGTTCCTGCTGCAAGGGGGTGCGCCCCGGCCCGCGATACGTCACCAGCGCGGCGATCCCCACCTCCGTGTCCAGCGGGGGCAGCGCCTCCTTATACTGCGGGTCGAGCTGCAGCAGGAGGGCGTGCAGTTGGTTGCGCAGGCGCGTGGCCTCGGCCAGCGCCCCCTCCCGCTCGGTCACGAGCAGGTCAAGCACGGCCGTCTCGTCCTCCGCCAGCAGCGGAGGGAGGGTGGCGGCCTCGCGCCGGACGACCAAGGCCACGGCGCGCGCGTCCAGGCGGTCACTCTTGCCCGGTCGGCGGGCATGCTGTCGCTCCTTGGCCGTCCACCGTGGGTTGATGTCGTAGACGGTTTCGCCAGCGGTCACCAGATGTTGGGCCAGCCCGCGCCCATAGTTGCCCGCCCCCTCAATGCCCCACGCGCGCTCCGCGTGGGCGGCGCTGGCGGCCTGGCGCGGGCCGCCAGCGCCGCCCCCCCCGCCGGGCTGTTCGGCCCGCGCCAGGCCGCCACCTCGCGGCCCGCGTCGTCCAAAGCGACGGCCGCATGCACACTCTTATGGGCGTCTACGCCGATGATCATCATGTCTCGCTCCTTCTCGTTGCTGGTCCGGCGCGGCTCCGCGGCGGACAGGGCTCTCTCGGATCAACGAGGAGCAGGCTCCTATCAGGTCACGCCGGCGGAGCAACGCGCGGGGGCGACAGGTCAGGCCAAGGGCACGAAGCCCGCGACTGCGTGGGTCAGCCTCCCGCACGGCGCTCTACCTCTATTCTGACAGAGAGCGCCTGCGGTCGCATGGCAGACCACGCGCACTGCGGCGCCACGGCGGGTGCGTCGGAGCGCCGCGTCCAAGGGCTAAAACCGACCGCAGTCGGCGCACGTCTGCCATGCGACCGCAGTCGCAGGCCGCGTCCACTATTTCGATGCTGTTGGTAAATGGGCGCATAAAAAATGTGGTCAGGCCGCGGCGGGCAGACGCGCAAAAGCAGACGTCCTGGTCTTGGCGAACGGGGTCCCCTCGTCCCAGGCGACTAAGCGGGTGACGTTGATCGCGACGGCGGTGAGGACATGCGGGAGATGCGTCTTGATGATGCCGCGATAGCGGGCATGGCGCAGATCGCAGACGCGCACCCCGTGCGAGATGGTCCCTTCGATCCCGGCGCGCGCCGCGTCGTGCTCCTCAAAGGCGGTCGTTGCTTGGCGCTGACGCGCCTCCTGTAAAGCCTCATGCTGGGCGCGCGGGCGCACGGTGAGCCAGCGTGGATCATCCACGGAGTGGGTGCAGGACGCCCGCCGTGGGCACGCCCGGCAGTCGGCGCGGGCGAACGCGCTGTTGATGATAGGTTGGCCACGCTGGTCGTGCGTTGGCTGCCATTTGACGCTGGTGTGCCCCGTCGGGCAGGTCGCCCGCTTCGCGTCCCAGTCCAGGGCAAAATGCGCCACGTCGAAGCCCGCAGCCGCGCGCGCTTGCCAGGACTGGTCGCCTGGTACCGGCCCCACCACGTCCACGCGGTGGGTGTCCCGGCTGGTCACCACCTGCTCCGCGTCCACATAGCCACTGTCGACGAGGTGTTCCGCGGGCAGTCGATCTCTCCAGGCCAGGTTCGCGTGCACCTGGGGGAGCATCGTCACAGCGGCGGTCGTCGCCAGCGTCGTCTGCACATCCGTGATCAGGTGCGGCGTGTCCTCGTCGCAGGTCTCGGTCAGATGGGCTTTGTAGCCCACCCCGTGGGTGTCGCGCTTGGTGCTGTCGCGTGCGTCGGGGTCATGGGGTGACTGGATGAGCACGGCGGAGGGGGGCCAGTCGGCTTCCTCACGCCAGCGCACCACGCCTGCGGCGTCGGGCGCATCATACTGTTGCACCCACACGGCCCGTAGCGTCCGCACCGCCGGAAGGTCGCGCAACCAGGCCGGGGCCGTTGGCGCGTAGACCGCCGTGAGCAGCGTGTGTCCATCCGTGCCGATAGCGCTGGCGAGCGCCGCCCGTGCGGTTTTGGCCGTGGGCAGACGATAGTCTTCGATGCGCCGGTCGTAGCGGTCATGCCAGTCCGCGGGGACGTGCGCGCGGAGCCAGTCCGGCGCGGCTACCGCCAGACTGTTGAGCGCGGCGCGCATCGTTTCCCCGACCAGTTCCAGGCGATTGAGCGTGCGGATCGCCGCGAGCACATGGGTGGAATCGGTGCGTTGCCGTCCCCGCGCCTTGAACCAGCCCTGCTGCCGCGCCCGGTCGAGCAGGCGCGGCAGCAGCAGCCCCTCCCAGCCCACGCCCACCTCGTCCCCGATCAAGCGTGCCCGAAACTCGCTCAGGATTGAGTAGTCGAAGCCTGCATCCGTCAACTCCAACCCCAGTCGGGTAAGGGAGGCGCATCGCTGCGCCTCCCTCCCCTCAGAACCGCACATGCGCCTTACAGCGCATACGGCTCAAGCAAGTCACGAGGCCCCTCAACACGCTACGGCCGGTCGTTCCTGTCTGCGGGGGCGCGCATGCAGGTGTTGATGGCAGTAGTCATGCACGAGTTCCAGGTTGGCGTACGCATCTGTCCCTCCTTGTGGATCTGTAGCTCCTCGTCGTTGAAGAGCGTGTCCCCACAAACCGGGCACACGTCCTCTTGCCGCGCGGCGATCCGCTGACGACTGGGCGTCAGGCTGCGCGATCTGGCGCGTGGCCCAGTAGGCCCGTAACGTCGGGTCGTCGGGAGATGCCGTGCCACGCACGATGACGTGCCGCTCGATCTTGAACCACTTGAATTTCAGGAGGTACGCGCCGCTGTCCTTGTTGCCGAAGACCCAGCCGTCCGCCCTGGTGGGGTGGAAACGGCCCCAATACCGGTCTCTGCGCCAGGCATTGGGTTTGTGCGGGTGGGTCCAGTTGACCCTGTAAGTGCCAGCTTTGAACTGTTACGCTTTGCCGGGTTATGGTGTATCACCCACGCACCGTCTTTTTTCCAAGGAGTGGGCATCCCGTGAGCGTAAAATGGGGTTCTAACCGCCTTGACCAGCACGACCTATCTGTAACACCGTAAACCGGCTTTTTGTAACAGATCGAAACTGGCGCTTACACTTCACGCGCGTCTACGGACGCATCTTGCGGCCGGGGCTGGCGCGCATCATCCCCGCTGCTGCCGCCCAGGACCCGGAGCTACGCCCCTCTTTCGCTCACGTCGAGGATGCCATCGACCGCTGGATCGACCGAGCCAAACTCGCCGCATAAACGTGACTCAATCGCACCATATGTGCCCCCTTTAGGAGTCTAACCTTGTGCAGGGACGGCGCCCTGCACAAGAGGCTCCTGACGGAGCAGAAAGATCGACAACTTTTTGTCGATGACGCCGCCTGATCGCCCGGTCGGCCTAGACTCCTACTACAGGCACACATGGACTCCTACTACAGGCACACATAGACTCCTACTACAGGCACACATGGACTCCTACTACAGGCACACATGGACTCCTACTACAGGCACACATGGACTCCTACTACAGGCACACATGGTGCGATTGAGTCAAGTTTATGCAACGAGTTTAGCCTGATCAATCCAGCGGTCGATGGCGTCCTCCACATGATCGAAGGAG
>JAABUL010003818.1_pt1 | contig 21449 bp, 24 predicted proteins | sample 5559151 | NCBI WGS metagenome assembly JAABUL01 (sample SAMN10711876, study PRJNA513368) | rock metagenome | isolation source: Antarctica rocks | place: Antarctica: Victoria Land, Pudding Butte sud | reverse complement strand
TTGCTTTTCTTTGAATAAGTGCAACCAGATTGTACAATCAGAAAAGAACATGCTGCGCCGACGTCCCGTAATGATCGTTTCTTTGGTACTGCCTCTACGTTCCTATATATCAAGCATGGCGTAGAATATTTTCTGCAGAAGACCACTTTCTGCTACATGACACAGGATAGGTTTATGCGATGTCATGTGCCTCGACCAACGGAGATTTCCGGACATGAGATGTAAATGCATGCTGACATAAATACACTGGCTAAGAATGGAACGAGAGTAATCCGGCATACCTACGATTCTCTGCATATCGGCTTCGGCATCGACGGATGTCGACGAGTTTCTAAGGTAGTTGGAACATCAAACCGCTGAGGCTATTCCATCCCTATATCTCTAAAATCGTCAATTAGGAATAGCTTTTAACATGATTCTTGTATGTTGGGTCCTCGCCATTGCAAATACTTTGATTATTGTCAGGGCACAGCAAAGCGCTCTGGGTTCCTCTCCCAGACTCTGCCATCCAAATTCTTCCATTACAGTCTGTCTCGACAAATATGCAGCAGTCTTACCATACCCATTCTCTCGCGAGGCATCGAGGAATGGTACAGACTTACCTCAGGATTCTTTCCAGAAAACAAATGTGCCACATGATCCATCATTCAGTCTTCTCCAAAACGCGTCGTTTATAGTCTTCGGCCCCGAGCGAGGATTAAGCATCCTAGACTACCCCCTAACATTATCGAACTGCGCGCCCAATCCTCCAGTCTCCGGCATCAACGGCGGCCGCTACTACAAAGGCCTCATTTACTGGGCTGTCAGTGGTAGAAAACTCTTCTCCAGTGGCACCCCAGAGGAACCTGGCATTGTGGCCCTGAACCCCGTGGCCAATAAGCTCACCAACCGTCTTGAACAACTATTTTGGTACTTAATTCAACTTTCCCAATGACCTCGTCATCGGCTCCGAAGATGACATCTTCACCAACGCCCTTTACGGCTGGCAGCAAAACATCACCGCCACCCCTGTGGCCCTACCCACAGCCGTCTACCGCTTCCGACCCTCCACCGGCGCCGTCAATGTCATCGAAAACGGTCTTGTCGAACCAAATGGCATCGACTTTTCTCTGGATGAGAAAACATTGTACATCACCGACTCCGGAGCCTTCTACAACAATATCTATAGCCCGCCGGGCGTGCCGTTGCCGCCGTTGAATTATAACTCTACGGATCGGAGGACAGTGTATGCGTATGATATGGTGAAGGAGAGCCCTGGGAGAAAGTGTTTGATTAGCCCGAGGCCGATTCATGCTACCCAGGAGGGGGCGCCAGATGGGTTTCATGTGGCGAGGAGTGGGTATTTGCTTGCTGGTGCTGGGAGAGGGTATGCTTCCAGAATTGTGCGAACTAGTAAGGCGCTGTGATAATGGGTGATGGGCAACAGAGTGGATGTCCTTGATCCATACGGCACGCTTCTGCTCCGCGTGGTGACAGACTTCCAAGTCAATAATTTTCAATTCGCTGCCCCGAATTACGGACAGCTCTGGATCGTTGGGGAGGGAGGTGTGAGTATGGCAGGCTGGGAGTTGCAGGGAATGGCGATGCAGTAGTAGTTCTGGATTGTGATATTGCTGATCTGGTCATCGCTAGTGAACTGTACTGAGCGTTGGCTCGAACGAGGAGCTGCTGCTATTGTGTTATCAGCTTAGGAAAAAGAAGCACTATGAAACCTCGAGAGAGCTTTTCGGTAATATAATTTATAGGAGGATTGCTGGATTGATTTGTTAATAGTGAGCTTTACGCAGTGATGCTTTCCAGATTGATCCCTGCCATTTGCCGGAGAATTATCAATGACCTCCACACTAACAGAGGTAGGTGACAGTGGTTTGTTATATGAATGGTCATCCTATGACCTTTCTGACCGGGATAACTCAAGAACGCTACTGTATCCCCATGCAAAGTTCACTCCTTGTAACTTCCTGGCTCTACAATCAAGTCAATGTGTATCTCTCGACAACCGCATACTCACGAGCTCAAACCACTTATACTTAGAATCATCCATCCAACTTCGGAAATCTCTGGCGCTAGAAAGGGTTCGTTGTCTCTGCGGGATAAAGCCATCGCCCCAACTTTAGCGGACCGCAGATCTGTGTCATCAACAGAAGATGTTGAAAGCCAGCGAACATCAATCGATAGTCAGGTACTATCAGGGTAAGTGACTCAATAGGTATGAAAAGCCAAGCTTGACTGTTTTCACATATTCCTATGCTTATATCTTTTTATCGCATAAGGTTTGTAGTTGCACCCGGGTCAATGGAAATGCCATTCCAAAGGGAATACGGATTCTGCTTCTCAAGTGAGATGTCAGTGGAATTCGGCAAATTGGTGTGGTCGTGAAGTATCATGGCCGTGTATCCGAGATACCATGGCTTTCAGCAGTGCGTGAGAGATCGCGGGGTTAGAACATGATGGCCTGATTGAGCCGCTCTGAATTTGGTGAAGGTGATGGCTATGGGGCTCTGGTAGAAGGGACATAGGCTCGGGTGTTCTGATCCTCCCAGTATGCTGCTCTTGTAGGCTAGAAGAGGGAAGAGCTTCATCTTGGAAGCCATGCATTTTTGCAAGAAGATGTGCACGCCGGTTCTAATGAATATTGTGCGATATTGCAAGCCCTGCTTCAACAACACCAGTAAGCAAAGCGCCACACAAAGCCAGCGCCAGTGATGGGGTATATTCATCTCTACGCAACCTCGCCCAATATTTCCCCAACAGCAGCAGGCGTAACTAGCGGCAGATCCCCCCTCTCAAACCTCCAGAAATTCGAACACTGTATAGTCTCCTCATCCATCATCCAGCCCCACAGATCCACAAACTGCTGTGACGCTTCCCAACCCATGGGGTTCCATGGCTGAGAGCCCCATATTGTAAACCCATCATCATGCAGCGCATGGCAGAACCGATCCTCTTGCTCGTCATCTAAGCCTGCTAGAAGGATGTTCTCTCGAAATCGTGGAGAGGCGATGATATCGATGTAAGGATGGTGGAATGTGCTCAGTTGGATTGGTGTCGGTACAAGCATGTTTGTTTTTGAGGGAGCAGGATAGGGGTTGAATATCGTCCATGGTGAGATGGAGTCGTCGGAAGTGAACAAGGCAGGGTCCAAGTCGAGGGTTAGAGCATTGTGGACGAAGGCTCGGAGGAAGGAATATTGGCTTAGGATAATGTAACGGTGCTCGGCGAGGCCGGGAGCTGCGAGAAAGTCGCGTATTTGTGGGGCAAAGACGTCTCGAGGTTTGTTTTGAGGCTCTGGCGAGTTGTGGGAATGGACAATGATAGCTGTGGCGTCATTAAGGGAGGTGGAGGAGCTGGGCGGACTCTCAGATACGGCTGGAGTCTGATTCGCTGGTGGAGATGTCGATCCAGTCGATATGGTAGTGGAGGACTCGGACGATATGCTCTGGCGCACAGGTTGTTCCTCCGGAGGCCGAATAGGTAAACTCGTACGCTTTCGAGGGTTGCCTGTCAACACCTTTGTGCCTATTGTGCATCATGTCATTATACAGTTTATACAATGCCAGACCTGTTCGACTTAGGGAACGCACGTCTCTTTCTCTGCGCTAGCCGGTTCTGTATCGTTTTACGAAGAGCCTTGTCCTCGATCTTCGTCCAGTCGTCGGCTTCGCCCTTGCCATGCTCCAGCCTGAGTTGCAAATCGGTCATGTTCGTTGCCATCGTTGGTGGGCTGAAAAGGTAATGGGAAAGATTGTAGAGGTGGTGTTTGCGATGGATGGCTGAAATCTGAGACGAGCGAATTGAATCATAAGTAAGGTAAAGTAAGGTAAAGTAAGGAACCTCTAGGTACTGAGGACTCACTGAAACGCCGTCACTTGCGGCCCGGACTACAGGACTTACTGTAGAAAGTAGAAGAGAGCAATTAAACTGGGATTGCAACCATGGGAAGACGGTTACAACTGTATTTCTACGATTCAACTACAGCAGGACACTTATTCAATCCGATATTAAGCCTACTTAGTAACTTCACGCTTTTAGAGTCCCAAAACCGAGCATTTCTTCCCGAGCTAAGTCGAATCAACCAGATCTAAACACTGCAGTTGCAGACGTCGTCTAGCTCTGAGTTTCGGCCTCCCTTTTGTTTCTGGAGTTTACTGTGGCCATCAAGCTCGAGGCACACAGATGCGTCACGTCACTTTTCGGAGTCAAAGCGATACTGCATTCGACTCGTCCGGCACAGTCTAACTGGAAGATTGTTGGTTGATATGTAAAGCGTGTAGCGTAGCATGTGCATGCCTTGTTGCCCCAGGACTTCTCCACTAACCTGGGAAAGCCCACGAATTTGTACGACAGTAGGTTATTAGCATGTACAAGCGAAGAAAGTGTCGCCGCAGCCTCGTGACTGCTATAAGTTAGAAACCTGCGTCAATCTATCCCACCAGATTCAAACGGTTTCTGGGCGTAGTGAACGCTTCTGTTAAAATGTAGCCATTAGCCATTGTCGGACGTAGGCATATTCTAGAGCGACACTCGACCACCTTCAGGAGATCGAGGGGTAGACTTACATCGAAGTATAATAATGCGTATTCTTATTTCTGATATCCTTCCTCACGCGCTCCAAGAACACAAAGATCTCTTCTTTCGACCACCCAAATACCCTCGAGAAAAGCGCTATCCCCGCCGACTCGACACCCTCAAGCGCATTGTACACCATCCACTTCCCAATTTCCTTCTCTTTTGGATCTTTCGACCAGGATCCAATAGGCCAACGGATTTCCTCCTTGTTGATATTTATGAACCCCTCGTTCTGTAACATGTCTACGAATTTAGTTGCGGCCTGCGTGTCAACGCCGACTCTGGATGTCGCTTCTTTAACGTATCCCGACCATTTCAAAAGAGGCGAGTCATTGGGAGGGAAATCATCGTCATATTCAAATGGAAATTGTACTTCTTGCAACTCAATCCAACCACCCGGTTTCAGGTTATCGTAACACCGCTTCAGGTACCTCGGCCAGTCCCGCATCGAGAGAATAACGAGCCGAGAGTGGATGTAATCGAATTGCTGCGTGAACTCCCAATCTTGAAGTGCCTCGGCATCGTCGACCATAAAGCTGAGATTTGGAGGGACCCAGGAAGGCTGGATGGGCGAAAGATCGGTGCCGATGACACGGGCGTTGGGGTAAGCGTTGGCGAAATCGATGGCCCAGATGCCGGTGCCAGTGCCGACATCTAATACATTTTGCATCGTGCTTGGAAGAGGTGCGCGATGGAGTTCGCCATTGAGGGTTAGTAGCCAAATATGATGTTGAAAGTCTAGGAAGTTATTAGCCGGTTAAACGACTTGTGGTTGCAGTGAAAAGTACCCAGCCGGTCAGCTTCTTTCTACATGGACGTTAGTGCGGATTCCCACATATTAAGTACCTTGGAGAGCTCTACATACCTCGTCGTTGGGCAGATGGTATTCTAAAAGCCGTTAGCAGACGCGATCACTCGCTCATACGCCCAGCAACTTACTTCCATCCTCGAATGCATGATACCTTCGACCATTTTCATACCGATATTCGAGCATTGACGCGCTCAAACTTTCTGTTATACTGTTGTGCTTCTCTTCAGTCGAGCCTCTGCAGGGTAATCTCAGGTAACACATACGATTCTACATCATCACCAAGCGCCGAGTCTCCGTCGCCCATTGAAGATTCACCATTGACCGAGCCTGTTCCTAGCGAAGGTGCATGTGCTCCTAAATATGCATGGATTGTTGAGGAAGAGCTTCCGTCATCCATATCTCCATCCGCTGAGGGGAAGTCTGCGAGAGTCTCTGGGGAGGCGTGAGTCTCTGGAGGTGGTGCGTGAGCCGTCGGGATTTGTGGATCAGGAGGAGGTATGGCGTTGGGCGATTGAGGAGCAGCCTGGTCATGTTGCTGAGCTATATCACTAGTTCCAGATACAGCCTCAGGGTTTACGCGGGCTAGTGAGTCCATATCTTCATCGAACGATGCATTTTGGACCTCATAGTTCTTGTTCAAGTCATGTTGCTCCATGATATGGTCGAGTTCTGAAGCGGCGTTGTTGATCGCTACAATTGCAGCAGCAGGGTCTCGGGTCAAAGAAGCTTCACACTTTGCTAGTGCTTCTAATACCGGCTCCGCTTGGCCCATCAAAATATCCGCTTCCGCTGGTAGTCCTAAGGGTTCATGAGAGGCTGGAGCTGGGTCACCTGGTGATGCAGTATCTGTCACTGGAGGTATGGCTGTTTCCGACTGGTTGGGTGCCAGCACCGGCTCAGCATTTGCAGTTGACACTGGATCGGTTTGAACTGCGGAGCTGTTATCATGAGGAGTCAAGACAAGCTCGGTCGGCAGAGAAGACGATTCCGGTCCTTCCTGGCTCGATTGCTCGTCTGCCGGTAGGGATTCATTAGAGGGAGCTTGCGTTGCTGATTCAAGATCCCTGGAATGCAGATCATGATCACTTGAATGGACTGTTACTTGGGGCTCTTCCTGTGCCGCACTTGAACTGGTCTCCATGGTTGGCTCTGTGATGATGTGGTTTGTGGGAGTCGGAGCTTTGAACGACGCGTCACTTGTTGGATGATTGATCGCTTGCGCCGGGATTGTGTCTTTTATCGGAGCTTCTTCAGAGCCTGTTTCAAGTGCTGGGTACTTGACACTTTCAGCAGTAGCCGCTTCGACAGGGTCAAATACTCCCTTACGTTCCGACTTTTGGGGCATATCAAAGCTTTCCGAGACTGGGACTGAGGCTGTGTGACTGACTGGAGGTGTAAGGTTGGTGGCTACAGGATCGTGGCATGGATCCGTCACTTGTCCTACTGCCATCTCATCCTCTGAGAGCATATTCACTGTTGGAACAACGGTGCTGGGGCTTGTCTTTGGTTCTTCAGCAATTGGAATATGGTTGACAAAATCACTGATTCCCGCATGTTCTTGCTGGTCTGCCATCTTCTTGATCTATGAACATCAATTACGCTCAAGATGAGTTATAAGAAGACATGTAGCCGCGATGCGCGTTATACCACATTCGGTATGGCGACGGATATCAATCGGGTAGTAGCAAGTGCAGCCGATGCTGGACTGAAATCGACGCAGTAAAAGTAGATGTACTTCTGCAAGGAAAGCTGCAGGTAACATAGTCCGTGTATCATGGTTGGTATTGCTTCGCACAAGATTGGTAGTTGGAGACGATAGAAGCATGCTGGAGAGAAATGTATAGAACGTACGTATGAACTACTTCTCACCCTTCATCGCATTTGATTCGAACCTTACCTACCTAAGGAACGGTGGCCTGAAGAAGTGTAAATCGTTTTGTGCCGCAATTGGCGCTAGCCTCAACTAGGCTAGCGGGTAGTGCCCCTAACTAGGTAGGAATTATGTTTCTAATTGAATGACTACTTCTCCTGCTTCTACTATTGCTCCTACTACAGCTTCTATTGCTTCAACATGGCCTAAAGGGACATACTGAGCCTTTCGTTGGAGTAAGGGAAGAGCAAGACACTGAGTATGCTGATGTTATAGTAGGAAACCTAGGTGATGACTATTTAGCTACTTAACAATGAAGGTTAATACAGTTTTCAGAATAGAAAGCTGGGGACGGCCAGCGTATAACCTCCAAATCCACATCAGGCTTGGCTGATGTCAAGGTAGCAGCCTTAGGTGAGGGTATTAATAGGCTCTACACCCAGGTCTAGAAGGTCAACTTGATGTACCACAGCCCTCTACCAAAGTTCACCTTCGCGTCACTGGCAAAGTATAGCGTTGTAGTATCATCATTTGCCAGCGTATCCCCCTCGTCGCCAATCAGCGTAGGGTACTTTGGGTTCACCATATGCCTATCGCCCTCGTAGAGCATGAACGGCTTATCCCACCTTGTAAGGTCGGAGCTCTTGCTATACGCAATCCCTCCACCCCATCTCGCGCACACCATATGCCAGACGCCATTCTTCTGGTCGCGAATGATACTCGGGTTACTGCCCGCAATATTCGAGAGATCACCGTGAGGCATTACGTCGCATTTGAAGCCTGGGGCAGTCTTACCGGAAACAAGATCGATACGACTCCAAGACCCAGGAGCAGCAAGAAGGTCGCTTGAAACGGACATGGTCAGTGATCCTCCAGCCTCTTGCGCCAACACTACCAATTGTTTCTTGTGCGGATTGCACTTGGCGGCCATATCACCCGTGCCTCCCTCGGCTGTACACTGTTGCGGTTCCTTTTGCATCCCCTTGTTAGTGATAGGGACAGACCGTGTCAAGGATTTCCCGAGATCTTGGCTATAACGCACTCCAATGGATTTGAAACAGCAAGAGCCACTGACTGTCTGTGGCTGGCGGTAATGATCCTCATTGTGTACAAAAGCTACCATACTGCTGTTTGGTGCACTCGGCTGAGATGTCTCTGACAGTCTGAACATATTGAAAGCTCACATGTCCTCGTCATCATAGAATGTCTCATCACCGCGTAGTCCTGTAGTCGAAGCGGGGGGAATCGGTTGGCTCAAGGGCAGGGTCACATAATCGACGCCACTGTAAGACTCGATGGCGTTACTGTAAAAAGATCTGGAAATGGGCAATGGCTCGCTGACATCGCTCACATATCTCTTCGTGGATGTCATGATGAAGTCGGAAGTAACATTGATGGTAAAGTTGGACTGATCATTGCTGCCATCATCTCGAAAGACAACCATCTTGCCATCGGGGATCTAGAGAAAGCGATCAACTAGGATCCGAAGCAGCATAAGATCCGGGCTATCATACATTCATAGAGTTACCACACCAATATTGCATCTTGCTCTCCACTGACGGAACAATATTGGCAGTGGTAAGAAGTCTTACGGCAGCAGCGTGTTGGATTAGCAAAAAAATGCCCAGCATTTTGCCGATGCTGAGAGAATGTTTGTATTGAATAAATGAGTGTGAAGGCTGCGCGACGAACGACTTCAAGCGTAAAAATCAAAGAGATACTCGCTGAAGAGACCGAATTATAGCACGAAGTAAAAAGAGAAGAAGAAGAAGAAGACGCAAACGTGAATGTGAACAGAAAGAGTCGCTGAACAACCTTGGCATTCATCGGGTTCTTTCATCGCTAGTAGACAGCGTGAGAATTGTGTTAGACGTTGATTTCTTCGCTATCAATAGCGGGAACAGGCGGGCGCAATGAGACACAGATCTGACAGCCTTACGATTGGTCCGCTTGTGGATGGTAAAACAGATTCGAATGAAGACTGAAGATCGAAGGAGAACTGCAGAAAACAATTCTTCGTCAGTTTCGTCTCGTCTGATTGCGGGACAGCAACGTTTAGAGCAGACGAAACTGAGGAAGCCGGAGTTCTTCCACCACCATTATTCTACTTCCCACTATTTCTACTTCACTGTTCAGCAAAAAGCCTCTTATAAGAGAAAGATATACGTGCGACTCAAAGCTTCAAGGTGCAGACCAGGAGAGCAGGCAATTTGGGCGTCAGGTCTTTTTCACCATCTACGTACTTGGTTTGAACCTGCTTTGGTGCTTGATCTGGCATACAAGTCGCCAGGCCAGAATTCGAACGCTTTCTGCACACGCTAATAGTCTGGGGGCAAAAGGCGCGCTAGTCGACCTGGGGCTTTCCGCCTTTGCCTTTCCAGCTTCTAACCGTGGGTTTGAGCTCTCCGACTCCTTCTTCCGCCTTGGTCAGGCATAATCTTGTAACCGCTCCTCACCACTGGCTCCCATTTTACACGAGACAGTAGACGCCCTGCGAGAGCTGGTCCACAAGCTCGAGTCGCGGGTGCAGCAACTGGAAGCAAAGTTGGAACAAGCCGATGGAGCTCCTGTCAGAAGTACTGCTACATTGCTTACTGGAAAGTATTTCTGTCACAGAAATGTACGGCATCGAAGGTTTCTCGAGCAACCAAGATTTCCGAACGACTTTCACGCCCGCCTCGCCAATGTCTAGTTGTCACTGTCATATGTCTGCAATACGACTCAACAACGTGAAGCAATCTGAAGTCTTCGTGATCAGAGCCATGATGAAAGGCAATCACGTCATGCGTTACACAAATACTGCGATAGGCACTTGTTGTTCGCATATTCAAACAACAATGCGTCAAGCCCGTATTTCCACCTTAGTCGAAGAGTAATCATACGTTGAAAAGCTTTCCGTCATCGTCCGCGGATAGAGATTATAGCCGTTGATCCGATATCCATCTTCATATTCGAGGGTTGAGCGAGCAATCTTTATCACCGTTTTATTTCATGTACTACCAGCAATCAAACTACATTCAGAAATGATGGCTCAGAGTTCTTCGTCGTTGAGAAGTACTATTTTCTTGACACTTACCACCTGCTTTGTCGTAACCTTCCTGATCGTCACTAGCATTGCAGAAAGTGCTCCTCTAGCCACCGCTTCAAACTTGGATACTTATTGCACAGGTTCCCATGCTTGGCTATCTCCAGGTTTCTCACGTGAACATTGTCTTGAAGCTGCCGACCGCTTCCAATATAGCGACTACGCCACCTACACAACCAATCGCCTGGAATTTTCCAATCGTGAAACCCAGCGCACCAGTCGCTTTCCCAAAATGACCACACCTCGCCGCTATACCATCTCCACCTGCACGATTTTTGTCGCCATGCTATGGGACTTTCCCAACAAACCTCCACTACCTCCTTTACCCGGAGCAGATTTGCATCCTGGGCCGTTTGAGAAGAGCCAGGTCACGACCTTCAAGGAGCTTTACAATACTGCGAAAACTGTCATCTTCAGTTGTTATGGTCTACCTCAGACGCCTGTGGGATGGCAGCATGCGGGTCAAGGTGGGAATATTGGAGTATTTGTTATGGCTACGGACTCCTTGGTGGCGCGGAATATTCCTGCTGTGGTATATGAGGAGGCGGGAACGTTGTACTTGCAGAACTTGACACAACCGCGTGGTTTCTCTACGGTCCTTGTTTGACAGTATTTCTGCCTCGGCCTAGCATGTTGTGGTCACACCGGATCATGCAGAAGAGCACCTAGCGAGCGTGATGAGTGGAAATACTGTGTGTAGTAAACCCAGCAGCTGCGGGTCTGGAAGGAAGGAACTTAGGATGGAGGCAAGAAGCTAAAAGGTTGATTTACGCCCCTTTGAAGCAAGAAATCTGCACATTGGGCCACACATAAATATATGACCTTACTCTTAGCCAACCGCTTTCTTGAAACACAAGAACAACTATTTCTTTTGCACTCAGAAGTCTCAAGAATCTAAGTAAGTGCATTTGTGCACGAGTGGAGAAAATATGAGAGCTTGCAAAAACAGTCGGCCCAGGATGGGCAACTGGTAAACCATTTAGAAAGAGTTCTAGGCAGATCAAGCGTCCCAGCTATTGATATTTCAGGTGGACAATGAGAATGGTAGAAAACGAGAGCTTAAGATCTTGAGGGCTATGAAGTGAGACCAGTTCTTATCAATCAAGGTGATTAGCCTGGTGAGATAGGTGAACCAAAATCCAAAACTGTACCGTGCCACCTCGGTCATCGCGTGGAAACAAGTGGTCATTTAAGTATTGTTTCTTTGCTTGAAGGTTGACCCATTCGAGATCATATTTCTATTCGATTCTCCTTCTCGAAGATGCTTCGAATATGCTTCATCATTCAGCCCGAGTTGAGATGAGGACTGGTACGGTTATCATCAAATTTTGATTGTAAAACAGCGATAACGCGCTTGATCTTTGCATTATGTCGTGGCTAATTCAGTGACACTATAGGATTGCCAAAGCCGGGCTTGGGAAAACCACCACAAGCTGGAGTGCTAAATTCTCCGTGCCAGCCCTCACATCGAATCAAGCACTTTCCTTACCCTACGCTTTATCCTCAAGTAAATGGCAAATCCTCTGACACTAGAGCAATGGTCCTCTATAATGAGTCTACAGTGCCACGAGGAGGAATATGTGCTACATAGTGAATATTCTAAAATAATCCTTCATGCTTCCGAGTGCACAAGCCGGTGGACAGGCGTCAATTTCAAACCCGTTCTCAGTGTGTTTTGCCATGTAAGTGGCCCTTACCTGGACCACAAGATATTTTGAGCACGGATGCAAGTTTATACGAAATTGGTACAACTAAACTTCATGTTCATGGCATATGTGGAGCATCCCGAAAGGATTGGTGTTGGATTGGATGTGTTTTCTTCGTCGATAAACCACTCATGTGCCCCCAACGCGCATTACTTCTTTGGGGGGCGTGAGCTGCGCGTCCGATCCCTACGATCAATTCGTCCGGACGAGGAAATCCAAAAATCGTACATGAAAACAACCTACTACTATGTTTTCAGGCAACATCGTCTTAGGTCGTAATATTTCTTTATCTGTGAATGCAGGTAAACCGAAGATTATGTCTTACCGGGACTCGAAAACCAATTTTCTACTTGTACTACATCAGCTTACGTACCGTCAAGCGTGGGCAAATCTAGGTTCCAAATGCCAAGAAGACGCATCGCACCGGCACGAATCCTGCACACGTGTCTCAATCCAAGCAGCTTCTACACGAAACCTAGCTCGAGTAATTGTACTTTACGGACGTTAGAACTGCAGAGCAGAAAAGCATCCCTGGTATGCTCGAACGCTTTCCCAAACGAAGTTTAGCCGTTTTCGCTTCAACCAATGCCAGACGCCCGCTTCATTGTAACACGACAACAAGAACAGGACGAGAACTCGGCAAAGCTCTTCGAGGATTGTTGCAAGCTTCTATGGTCATTGATTCGGGACTTCCTCCTTCTGATCTTGCCCATTCTGATCCGATAGACCATCTACCTAAAGCTACCCTCCTGATAGGGAATATTGTTCTCTACAATAGGCTAAACCATCCTTGTATTACCGAGAATATATGGAAATATAACGCCAGTGGTCGCCAATGTCCACAAGGGTTACCTTGATTATCTGGTTAAAGCCTTTCATAAGTGCTGCGGGATGGACACGCTTTTCTATCAAGACACGCGACATCGCTGCTAGACGGCGATGGGATCTCTGCATATTGGAGACGAAAATATTCGCCATAGCAACAAACCCCGAAAGCGGTTCAGGTTGGAGCAGGCTAAGCTGATGAGGTGGGCTGTGATACCGGATGACTTGTATTAGGATGAGTTATGTGACACCTCGTCAAGTGCAAGTCACTAAGTTTCCGATCTCATCTGAGAGGACTTCAAGCAATCCCCATATGTGTATTGCATATCAAGTCTGAGCTAGAATAATCAAGATGCTTTTATGCTCCTCATATAAAGGAACCCAGGCAACCACCGCGCCAAGATCTTCATTTCGTGCCATCTCTGAATATTCCTGATCCAGGAACCTTCTCACCAGGTACTTATTCGGCTTTGAGACTGCCAAGCTCCTCAGTAGTCATTCTTCCGTAGGTTCGTCGATTTTTGAGTTATCCTTTCGTTCCGAGTATAGCTTAAAGGCTTCGTATTCCTGTGTCTGTTCGTCGTAGTAGATATGAACTGTCTAACCAGAGTTTTCAGCCTTTTGCCGAGCAGTCTTCAAGCGTAGGGTGACATGGGCTCTGTTATCTGAATGGCTGGTGTGCCTCGGGTTCCTGAGGTACTTGTTAGCGAAAGTGCCGAAACGAAGTAGATGTGATTACTTGACGAAGACATTCTCGAAGTGCTCACAGTCGGGCGTGCTTCATACTGCCATCGCGAGATTCTGAATCAATCGACGTTGCGCGGGATCCTTTAGCCGTTGGAGAAATGTGAAAATGGAAACACGGCCTGACATTGTAGCCCTTTGGTAGTAATGCAATCTGGCTGCTGAGGTTTTCTGAAGATGAGTTTCAATATTGTGCGGGTCTTCAGATGAGATAATTAAATCCAGATCAACCCAGTGAATTGAACACTTTATTGTCTCAGCCAAAGGCGGTGATGGATGCTGAGTGAAGACTGGAGAGCTAAACCACTTCAAATTATGTAGATAGCGAGCGCTTCTGGTATTTAAAGCTGGATAAAATAACTTACGATAATTAACAGTATCTCAAATGAACACAACAACAATAAACCCATCTGATGTACTCCTACAAGTAACAACTGTATGTCATCGTATCTGTCGTCTATCAAGTGGCGTAAGCTGCCCTTAACGCAGCTTTTATGCTTGAGGTCAAATTTGAGATCTACTGTCAATCGGCATCACATGGCTTCAACATATGATTCTAGAAATTCTATGACAAAGGCAACGGTATGTCTTCATTGTGAAGTGGATGCAGAACCATTGAGGCGGTATCGGAACGGTGGATATCATCCGACGCACCTAGGAGATACTTTCAAGGACGGGAGATACAAGATCTTATACAAGTTGGGTTGGGGTGGTTTCGCAACTGTCTGGCTTGCGAGTGACCTAAAGTTAGTATATTCCAAAGCTTTGGCAAACGAGACTTGGAAGACAATGTAAGCTGATGTGAAGCAGACTCCGTCGCAATGTTGCCATTAAGATATCAGTTTCTGAACTTTGCCATGATGACCGCGAGGCTCAAATCCTCGATCACTTATCGCATGGGCCTACAAATCACCCCGGAAAGGCCCATATCATACAGCTGTTAGACCGCTTTGAGCACGTTGGACCAAACGGTTCACACCCGTGCCTTGTCATTGAGCTACTAGGTCCAAGCGTTCTGTCAGAGGCCGAATCGTATGCGAGTAGCAGGCTACCCGGAGAGATTGCTTGGGAGGCTTCGAGGCAGACTCTACAAGCCCTTGCGTATATCCATGCCAACGATGTCGCACACGGAGGTAAGTTGTGACTTAAGTCCTGTGACAGGACCTTGGTCCTTCCAGTGGATTCTAACTAGCGTACCTTAGACTTGCACCCGGGTAATATTGTCTTCGCGAACAACGAAATGACCCATAAATCCGATACAGATCTTCTAAAATGTTTAGGCAAGCCGAGTATTAGTGATGTTGTCACCACATCAGGACATGCCTTGACGCCGCGAATCCCAAGATATCTCGTCTTTCCAAGCTCCTTACCCTTTTTGGCCAAAGATTCTGAAAGCTGTAATATAAAGATGATTGACTTTGGCGAGGCGTTGATGGATGGAGAACAGCGCCGAATTCATTGTCCGTTAGTCTTCCGAGCCCCTGAAGCTGTTCTAACTTCCCAATGGGGCATACAAGCAGATATCTGGAGCTTGGGTTGCACGGTATTACACCTTATGTATGAATTTGCAGGATCTTCACTAAGCCCTGGCACAGATTTTCGAGCTGATCGTCGGGTATCCTCCTTTTGACAACTTTCTGCCAAATAAAGATGGTCTTATACGAGAATGGGTTTCGATGTTTGGAAATCTGCCAAAAGAATGGGGAAACGCTCTTCCTCCTGCAAAAACCACAAGTACGTGGCTCTGTTTTCTTTTGTATCCGTCCTTCGTAACCGGCCTGCTACGTAACTATTACCAATCCCCATATTATGATCACATCTGCGGCTTGGACGTAGGTTCCTGATTGTGACTTCTAGAAGACCAAGACCTTGAATCAGTCACCCTAAGCGACTGGCTGTGCGAGACATACTTTGATGAAAACAAAAGAACATACTTTTCTCGAGCAGATATCGCAGCTGTGGGTGCCTTACTACAGCAAATAATGCAGTATCGCCCTTCGGACCGTCCGCAAGCGTCTGAATTACTCCATCATGATTGGTTCCAGCAAAATCCCTTCCAACTACGCGATTTCCGGATCCAAGATTCTGGATCATCTCCGCAGTCACAAGGCCCGGACCAGGGCTGAAGGGAGAAAGGTCTCTAAAGCGTAATCTACAGAGCTATGAGATGAATGTCTCCCCAGAAACGTGCTGTTGCACGTTTTTGTATCTCTGATCTGACCCCTCGAACAGCCACCGTTGCCCACCTTGATCGGATGGCTTATATATGTAAGCCAGCCATCCTGCTTCGAAGAACTATTCGGTATGCCTGTTATGGAGAAGCTATGGGAAATAGGGTTACTGCTGACCACTTTCCGCAAGGTCTGACTTCACTACGGAATCGAAAATCATACTAAGTGTTCGAAAATGAACACCCTGTCATATAGCTCTAGAATGTTACCACAAGAAGGAGCTGGAACTTCTGCAAAGTGAAGAAGCCGAGATATTTGCCTGTAGCACCGTCAAGACAACAAGCCCAGGAAGCTGTTTCCGTGGAAGGAAGCAAGATAGATATAACAAGCTGCAACTGCCGACTGTAAGACGACTGCTTTACCTTGCTTATGAGTCCTGGGAGGTGTGTATGAGTCCTGGGAGGTGTGAAGGCACGGCCAACAGTTTTGAGCACACATAGGTTCATAGCGTTCGGACTACTTTCAATCTCAGTGCAAGACCAGAACTAGGTCCATTACCTCATGCAAACAGTCTACAATCTATCCTGTGCTTCGGATTCTCAGAGCTAAAAGCCATTGATCTTGATAGAATTACTACTTAACAAACCGCTGTGAGGAGGCTTGTGAAGTGAAAACAGCTTGACAAGATTAACAGATCGAGAAAAACATTGAACTCACCACATGCGCTTACTTAACACGATGTCATGTATTATGCAAAATTGAGTCGGAGCATCAAACAAGAGCGATGGCACGCCCGACGCATTGGAGGCGAGCCCTCAGCTAGTAGCCAGATTAACTGTTCAGCCATCAGATTCTCAAACTGAGCAGTCAGTCTTGAATGACGCCAAAATTGATATCCTTGACTCATACCTCCATCAGCCTCGAACGCCAATCGGCTCTCACCTAGACCTTATTTTGTATGCTTCAAGTGCTTCATACAAAGTTCATAGGGCAGCATTCGATAAAGAGTCGACATGCGAAGGTCTTTGGGTAAGTATGTCTGTTCTGAAGTCTTGTAATTCATCGCACAGCATACCTCATGGCGTTCGCTATTGTGGCTACTAGTTTGGCTTTGAGATGGTTTACGGTCCGCTTCCGCTCTTTGAGACAGTGAAAAAATCATTGCTCAATTAAAGCCTCGTCTGAAGCCATCAGCTGCGGCTTGGCTGGCGGTGGGGCTTCGGGCTGAACTTAACTGGACGCCTGAAGATGGATGTTAGTTCGGGTATACCATCATTTGTTCGCAGAAAAACAAGAAGCCCAACCAATATAGCTGTGGCTTTCCTACATCGAAAAACGTTACCTGCAACCTTGCTCGTCCTCTCGATGACCTTCAATTTTATCCTTCATTGCATCAAAATCAACGACATGAATGTGTCTTCCGAAGACCAGCATGTCGGGCTCAAGGCTAAGTACCCTAATCCCCCAGGCCACAAAATCTTGCGAGATTGACCGGCGGTGATTGGCGATATCATGGAGCTATCACAGTGTATAGAGCAAATGAGGCATGGCTTCATGATCACGCAGCTCATCAAAGGCGTACGGGCCTACTATATGCGAATGGTATGGCACGGCTGGCCGATAATCAAGCTCTTTTGATCCTTCAGAACATCTTGTGTGCCATCTCTGAGATTTCCACACCACTCGTGAACGAAAATTTTATGCCGACCTCTGGCGTCTTCGCTTTTCCTATACAAATTGATAGGACGATGACGTGGACGTTTTCGTCCCTTAGACGAAATCAAAGGCAACGGCTGAAGCTGTTAGGTGCCGCGAGATCCGACGTTGTCAAGGGTTGGGAAGCACGTCTTCCAGTAACAGAGCATGATGTTTTGTTCGAAGCTGTTCCCAGCAAGAAGCGAGCAGTACTAGAAATGTAATTTCAACGCTACAGTAATTGATGACGTTGAATCATGCGATTCAGATACTCTGAATTGACATGACATCTGTCAGCGATTCGGAATATCGACTCAGAGATTCGATCGCATGTGTCGTACTTAGACCACTGAGAGATTTAGAGAGTGCCAGCCAGCTGCTTTGAAACCAAAAGCCTTTTGAACTATACGTTTAGCTTGATGAACGCCGTTTGAGCTTCTGTGCTAGGTAGTCATAGCTTCTTGTTGCTATCTGTGTCATGCCGCCTGAATCATGCCATCCTCATTAGGAACTATTTAATCTAAGGATTATTTGGACGATCTCAAATAACGCAATGCTTGTAAGACTGATCAATAAAGTCAGGTATATCAAGAAATTGTGATATAGCTCGTGATTACACGACAAGAAGCTTGGCGGCAGCACCTTCTGATAATCTTGCGATGAATGAAGCATGAGTGAAGTTTCGATACTACTTACATAGTCGTGAAGCTGATTGAAGATAATTCAGCTTGTCGTTAAGTCGCCCAAGGTCGAAATCTCGTCCTCAATGTCTAATCATGTTAAGAGGCTGATTCTAGCTTCTTCTTTGTTGGGATATCGAATAGTTTAACCGTCTGGTCAAAGTACCGTGGGAACACTCACAACGCGAAGTCCGCAGACCTGCATGATCTCTGTAAAGCATTCTAGTACATGCTGCCCATAGCTCTTTTCCGAAATTGAGAAAGTCTTTTTCCTCGTGCACAGCCACTTTCGCCCCTCATCTACGCAATTCAACCATCGCAACCAAGACAATCACCGCAACAGTCTATCTCTGATCTTAGATACGGCCATTGCGTGCATATTCACTGACTTAGCCTCCTGACGCATTGATTCGTGCAACTAAAGCTATCGGCCGCAAATTTCGTGATGGTTTACTACCAAAAAGGCTCTCTCGAAGGCGCTTGGCAAGCTTACTACCGGATTGGTGAAAGAGCGCATATACTTCAAAGACCCTAGGATAGAGGCCTGACATGCCAAAGTCGATGATGTATACAGTGCCGTTTTCTGAGATCATGATGTTGTGTGAAGCAAGATCGCAATGGCAAAAATATAGCTGTTCGGAATTGAAATCAACCCTCTCGTCTAGGTGATGGTCAATCAACTTCCGGTTGATCCATTGTTCTAATTCCGTGATTGTTTAGAAGATTTGATGGGCACCGCGATCTGAGAAAAAACGATCCACTGGTATTTGCTGCACAAAGGGACCCGGAGAGGCATCTGCAGGAATCTGGAGCGCCCAGAAATGGCGTACCGCTCCAACGAGAGAGCGATAGATTTCTGGGCCATCTGTTGGATGAGATTTTACATAATCGCGGTAGTCCTCGCCATTGACCCTTTCCATGAGAATGTAAGTCATGTTTTCCTCACTGAACCAGTCATATATCTCAGGAATGCGAATGATGTTGCGGTCGACTTGTTCATACGCGAATGTTTGAGCTACCGCTTCAGCTTCGGTGACATTTTCGCCACATTTGATCCAGATATGCTCGTCATACTTGAACCCATTCTTATGTGAGCCTTGCTCATTATAAAGCGCGACGACATGCTGGTGTGTTGGTAGGGGCAAAGGTGCCATCGAAATCGGAATGTTCTTCAGGACAGTCGAGGAGGATATGCGAGATAGTGTCGATCTGGTGGATAGGTGCAACGTGAGTCTAAAAAAAATTGCTCGAGCAAAGTAGGCACACAGCAGGTAAGGTACTTTAGCTATTAGATATAGGCTGTCGATTATGCAACCATCCTAGTTACCTTGGTGCCTTATATTGATTTAGGTACGAGGTGAACATTTGCATAGCTTATCACGGTGCTCGTTGTTGCATGCTAATTTTGCAGTGATTCAATCGTAGCGAAGTAGCTGTGATTCTATCCGCACGAAGGCGATAGTATTTATATAAAGACAGGTCTACGTAGGTACCTAGGCCCTTCCACTTACCACATTATTACAACTTTGTTGATCAAGTGGGAACAGCCAACGTTCACAGAAATTGTTCCTACTCCGTATTTTCTTTCTCGTACAATCTCCTTCAGTTCAACACACCATGTCTAATTTCAAGATTGTGCATGACAACATCAGCAAGATTCCGAAGAACGTTAAGCAGCTACGTATAACTGCTGTGCATGAAGATGCTTTCACATTGGGACAAAACGCAAACGATGACGGCGAATCAAAGAAAAGCAGCTTGAACAGCAGGACCGGACAGTGAGGGCCCCTTACTATCAAGAGATTGTCCTATCAACAGGCTTCACACAGTTGCATTTACCGCGAAGAGTACCGATGGTTAAACGATACTGTTCGTCTCCGTGATGTCCTTTTATGGATTATTGCGAATGGGTTTCACAAGTTTAGAATGCTTCCGGATAGAAATGGATCTTTCAAAGGGTGTCGCCACCATACGTAAGTTGCAGATCAATTTCTGGATATATGACCACTGGCTCATGGATTAGCAAAACAATACTGGATAGCGCTTGCCAAAATGGTTGGATCGGCTCAAGGGCCAAGAGCAATAAGACAATGAACGAATTCCTCCAGTTCGTTTACACGGTGATCGACGACGATAGTGATGAAGGAGTCATCAGGGCGGCCCATGCCATTGACGAAGGGCAGTTTTTGTAGAGTTATCATTGGTATATAGAGTTTGGTTTTCGGTCCACTATATATTAGTTAGCAGTGGGATGTCAAGAGAGGGATTACTCGATTCAAATGTTGGTCCTGATGTACTGCACCTTGAGATTCACCCCGAAGACATCCCAAAGCCCGGTCAATCATCGTATTTTCAGTATCTCGGGGGGCCCATTGTAACTCACATCTGCGAGACAGTGCTTTACTAAAATAGCTATTGAGGCTCGCGAGCCTTGAGCCTGCAACAATTTTACAGAGACGTGGAAGAGTGAATTCGCTAAGATACCTAGGGCGAATATAGGCGTCTTAGCCCTCTTAGCTAGACCTATGGTTATAAACCTCTTTTGTGATCGAGTATAGTTCTCTTCAACTCCTTCCCAGCACCTGGATGAAGCCATTGATGGCGAAGAGTGCAGCCAAAACGCACAAAATCTGCCTTATCTGATGTGTCCTTGTGATTCCGTCATTGAAGCCTTCAACGAATGAAACCTTTGCCTTTCGACGCCAGAACCCAGCAACATGGAAATATGCGGACAGGGCCACGGCTAGGTTAAGGATATTGAGGAGTACTTCGAGCGGAGACGAGGCTGATATTTCTACTGAACTACCTCTTATTCCCGACCCGCTTCTCTGGGCCACCTGGGCAGGTGGCCCAGAGAAAGCTTCCCGCCGCCAAACCTCATCCGGCTAGCGGGGCCACCTGCCCCCCGGTCGATCGGCCACCTGCCTCGAACGCCTACTAGATGCCCTCTGATGAAGAACTTTCGCTGACGAAGATTGTAGAGCCGATCGGGGCCAGTTCAACGGTCCAAAAATCCCGGGAAAATATGAAGGTTTGACCCAGCAAATGGGGTCGGGGATATTGAGGGTTGAGGCTGCTCGGTCTCCCAGCTGCCAGCATCTTCCCCCGCCCGGATTGATTTCTGCGCGCTGACTACCCCACATACTTTGGGAGGCATAATTTAGGGTTAGGGTTAGGGTTAGGGTTAGGGTTAGGGTTAGGGTTAGGGTTAGGGTTAGGGTTAGGGTTAGGGTTAGGGTTAGGGTTAGGGTTAGGGTTAGGGTTAGGGTTAGGGTTAGGGTTAGGGTTAGGGT
>JAABUL010003817.1_pt1 | contig 21452 bp, 2 predicted proteins | sample 5559151 | NCBI WGS metagenome assembly JAABUL01 (sample SAMN10711876, study PRJNA513368) | rock metagenome | isolation source: Antarctica rocks | place: Antarctica: Victoria Land, Pudding Butte sud | reverse complement strand
TTTTTGCTAGAGTTAAACTTGACTTTGCTTTTCGAAATTGATTTTTTGTTAACTATATTGTAGATATAGATAAGATACAAATAGTGCAAATATTTGTAAACAAAAATAGAAGTTCAAAATTAAATATGTTTGAAATTATGCAAATATTAAATAATTTATATTATTTGCGAAACAAAATTTTCGATATCGAAAATAGATATTGCTTAAAATGTTGTTTTGTTGCGTAGCAAATCTTCTAGTATACAAAGACAAAAGTGTTGCTCAAAGACAACAACAAAATTGTATTGTAATTGCTATTTTAGCAGATTTGTTAATTCTATTCTAGCAGATTTACTAATTTTATTCTAGCAGATTTATTAATTTTATTCTAGCAAATTTATTGAATCGAAATCGGAACAATTTGTTGTTTCTCTATTCTAGCAGATTTACTGATTTTATTCTAGTAGATTTATTGAACTATAGTTAGAACAATTTGTTGTTTATTTTTTCTAACAAAATTACTAAAGAATTAACAAAATTAAATATTGTTAAGTTACACGTCAATTAAGAGATATCTATTGTTGCAATTTAGTTACGTTTTGCAAAGCGTCTATTTTAGTAGCTTTGTATCTAGAACTGCTTTAGTAACTCTATATCTAAAACTATTTCAATAACTCTGTATCTAAAATACGAAACAAAGTTAACAAATATAAGTATTTTTAGAATACAATTTGCAAAATTGTGTCTAAAGAGATAGCTAGTATTATGTTAGAATTAGAGCTTTGATAGCTAATATATAGTTGATTGACAAGAATACTAGCTATGCAGAACTAACTATATATAGAAAATAAATATAAATACTATAAGTGTCAAGGCGCTAGACGTTACCCGTAGTATATCCGAGACTAGAGAGCGGAGATCCGGAAAATAATCGGAGAGCAAAGTCTGTCTAGTCTGGAACCGTAACAGTAAAGTCTGTTGTATATATTAATATAATATTTATAAATATATTTAAAGAATTGTAAGTTTATATAATTTTAATTGTAAAAATTATTTAATTATTAAAGAATAAAAATTTAAATATAAATATCTAATTATATTAATAGATTGTCGAAAACTTTCAAAATTAATAATATAGTATATTTATATTTAATTTATTTTAGACTTTCTATTTTGATATTTTTGAAATCCACTGTAAATACTGCAAAATAAAACAGATATCTTGTTTAATTTAATATATAATCTGTTAAAAACTCGACTTAAATATTTTTATATATATATAAATTAGTATAATATTATTAAATATTAATTTTTGTTATTGCAATCTATTTTGTACAATATTTAACAGTTTTTTGTTGAATATTTGTTTTTTAGTTTTTGTATAATTTTGTTACTCTATTGCAAGCTATAGTATAAAATTTATAATTAAATTTTATTTTAAAAAATCTTTTTTGTATAAATTTATGTTTTTTTGAGTTAGTTAGATAGACAAAATAATATCGACAAACTACAATATTGAATTTTTTTAAAAATATTTTCTCGAATTTAATAAACTTTTGTTTTTTATTTTTATTAAATAAAAATACAGTATTCTGTTTTATTGTTTTTGAAGATTTAAAACAAGAAGTTTTTATATTAAATTATAATATAGATATAGCAATTGTTTTTTTACTATTAATTTTTTTTGATTTAGTTATTTTATTTTAAGTTTTACTAATTGTTTCGAATTAACAAACAATATTTGTATTAAAATTAATATATACTTTGTTTTTAACTTTGTTTTTATTAGTACTATTAAACTTAAATTTAATAAAAATCTTGTTGTTAACTTTATATTAATTGAAAACTAATTTTAAGAGAATTTTGCTATTAGTTTTGTGTTAACTGTTTTAATAAAATATTAATTATAAAATAAAAAACAAATTAATTCGACTTTAATAATTTGTCTAAATAGCTAAATAAATATCTAATAAAGTTGTTTGCTTATTAATTTTTAAAATATCGAAAGATAATATATTGTAGTAAAGAAATTTTTTATTATTTTTATTTATCTAAGAATTATAAAACAAACCTTTTAAATTAACAATTTAATTAATTTTTTTAATAAAATTTTCTCTGATATTAATTTGTTTTTAATAATTAGAATATCTACAAATATTGCTTTTTATTATATAGAATTTTCGAATTAATAAAAAATCTGAAACAACAAAAATTAAGAATTTGCAAAATATTTTAATAAAAAGAAAGTAATTTTTGTTAATAAAGAAAATTTAATCTGTAAAATTTTTGACAAAAACAATAGTTTAATTTTTTTCTTCTGTTATTTGTTAATGTTTGCTCTATTATTAATTTCTGCAATATTTATAAAAACTTTTTTATATTAAAGAATAAATATAATATATTAAAGTTCTTGAACTTGCTTTCTATAAACTTTTTGCAATATTAATTGTTATAATTAAATATAATTTATATTAATTTATTTCGAGAACTATTTTTAACAGAACAAGATTACTAAAACATAGATATAGAATTATAGTTATCTAATCGTAATTAATTTTAAATTGTAGAAATTTTTATAGATTCTGTTTTCGATATTTTAAATATTAATTGCAAATTTTGTTATAATATTAATTTATTTCGATTGTTTTTAACAGACAATATATTAAACAAACTATAAATACAAATTTAATAGAATTAGTTATAAAGTTTTTCTAAAGTAAAGATTAATATAGAATTGTTGTTTTTGTACTAAAACAAATTAGATAAATTATATATAAATTATTCTTAATTTTAAGACAAACAAAAGCAAATATTTTAATTAAACAATTATATATTTCATAGCTAGAAAATTTGCAATAATATAGATAGATTAATATTGCAATAGTATATAATAAATATTCTATATTTTTTTTATACTAATTTTTTTATTTTGCAATATATATAGTACTTTTGTATTATTTATCTGTATACTTGTAAAAGATTTACAATTTCTTATATTGTTTCTATATTTATATTAAGTATATAGTAAGATAATTTAATAAAATAAAGCAAAAAATTTACTTAAGTATTTGTTTTATTAATTTAATATTATTTACTAAAATAAAAAATTCTATTTTGTAAATATAGTTATTTTTTAGCTTTATCTATTTTTATTGCAATTTTAATCTAACAATATTATTATTCTTTAATTTTTTAGTATTATTTTTTTAAATATAGTTTTGTTGCTTAATATATAAACGATCGGACAACGTTGCATCAGTCGATTTCTAGTTAGAGTTTAGCATCTTCTTAAAGAAGTTTAGCTCTTCTTATCTAGATAAAATACAACTACTAGTCAATTTGCCGTTTCAAAATATAAAAATTCTCTTCTTTTGCTAATAATCTTTATTCTATTTATTTTTCTACTTGTTTTCTTTTTAGTTGCTTGTAGTGTTTCGATTATATATAGTTTTTCTATATTGAGAATTTTTTATCTATTAGAGTTTTTCGAAAAATAGTTTTGATATTGTTGCAATTTAAATATTTTGCTTTTCGATATTTTTTAGCTCGAACAAAGATATTCTATTTCGACAAATTTCTTGCTTTAATCTATTACAATTCTATTTTTTTTGCAAAACAATTTTAATACAATATAGCTAAATTTCGATTTGCGAGATAATTAAATAAAAGATATTCTATTTTAATAGATTGCTTGTTTTGATTTTATTGTAACGTTGTTTTACTTTGTAGAACTCTTTTATTGCAAAATAATTAAATAGAAATCTTAATCTGCAACAAGAATTTCGAAACAAAATATATATTTTGTTTGCAAATACTACTATATAATTAATAACAAAAAAAATATATTTGTTATCGAAATACTTCTAAACTAATTACGTTTTCGAATAACTATATCGATTAAATTGCTTTCTATCAAAAGTTTAAATGTAAAAACAAAATCAAAAATCGATTATTGCATAATTAATAATAAAAAATAATATATTTTTTGTTCGAATTGTTTAAATCTGTTTTTAGTTCAAATATATTTTTAGAAATTGATAGAAAAACAAAATTAGTTAGTAGTATATTTAATCTGCAATAAAAATAATATATAGACAGAATATTTAAATATATTAAGAAATCTATATTGCTAATTAGTTGTAGAAATTCTGCTCAAAAGTTTAGATTTCGACATTTTTGTTATAATTATTAATTGCAATAAAAGTAACTCGATAGTTAGAGCGCAGCGTTAGCGCATTTAGCTTAATTCGAAAATATACAACTGTAGATTGTGTATTTTTAGTAGCGACTAGAATTTTCGGGAAAAATTAGAAGATATCGACAAATTATATTAGAGCAATAGTTTCGAATTGTTTTTTTAAAAAAAAAATTGATATAACTATTATTTATTTGATTATAATTCGCAAATACTTTTAGTTTTCTTATTTTGTTTTTTTTAAATATTTTTGTTTATTTGCACTCTTTTCTCTATATTAATCGATTTTTATTAAAATTATGCGATAATCGATATTAGTCTAAACTTTATTCAATTCTATCGATTGCTAATAAAAATCAAATTATTTTATTATAAAAAGCTTACAATATTATCTATCAGAAATTTTGCTAAACAAATCGAAAACAATCTTCGAATAATTGAATTCAATAGTATAGACTATTAATAGTCGACATTATTTACAACTAAAGTTGCTATTAATCAAAATATATATTCTCTCGAAATTACTAAATTAAATATCAAACAATTGTAGAGCAAGTATTCTGTTAACTTTGTTAATCGAATCAGTTCGACAATAGAAAAGTAACTAAAATTTTCGAGTAAACTAATATTAAATTTCAAAAATATCGAGATAGATACTTATAGTAAGTCTATTTAATTTTTGATTAACAAAAAATAACTAATTAAAATAGATATATACAACAAGTTTTGCAACACTATCTATTAAGATTACAATCTTAGTAATAGTAAATACAATCTCTTATATATCGAAAAATATACACTAAACAATATAGAATCGAGCAATATAATATTGGCGACTTTGATATTTAAACAGATATAATTATTTTTGATATAGAAGTTTGCAGATTATAAAAAAACTATTAATATTTTTTTTGTAAATAATAACAATACAAATATATCGAATATATCTATATTGCTAAAATCAAAACTAATTAATTACAAATTAATTTACAATCTTGCAAAACAACAATAATATCGACTACAACAATAACAAATCGACAGAAAAAAGACAGAATAGAAAATAAAATATTGTTATTTATTTAGTTTCTGTTATAGAAACAATTAGTCTATAGAATATTCGAATTCTCTTGTTGTTTATCTAATACTAATATGTTTGTCAAATTGAATTCTGTTTACAATATAGTATTATCTATTTAGCAAATATACAAATATATTAAATCTATTTTTTTTCGAGACAACTATATTAATAATATATACGAAAACATATATATAAAGACTATCGACGCGAACTCGAAAAATAAATTTAATACAAAAATAATTAAAAATAATTAAAGTCGATTGCAATTAAGAAAAAAAAAGTTATTTTCTACTAACAAGCAAAAATCTTTCTTGAGATACAATATTAAATATTATTGTTTTTTCTTTTTATTTTTTTCTTTCGACAAAAATATCTATATAAAGAACAAGTTCGACATAAACAACTATATATTTTTTAAGTATTGTCAACTATTAAAATTATATTTTGTTTCGACTTATTAAATTGATATAGAAACAAATATTAGCAATAGTATTAATATAGAACTAGATTATACAAGACAATTTTTATTATATTATACGATTGTTGTTTACAAATAGCAACAATAACAAAAAGAAATTATTGTCGAAAAAGATAGTTCGAAACAAAAATACAAAAAACAACGCAAGCAATATTTTATTCGATAGCAAATATCTTAAGTCGAAGTTACTTGTCTTATTGCGTTAATACTGACGCAAAATTAAAAAAAAAAAAATTGCAATAATATAGCAAATAAGTCTGCACGCATAATTGATTTTTTATAGTAAATATTTGTTTCAACTTTGTAGAAAGAATATACTTTTCGCAAATTTGACTAAAACAGACGAAAACAAACAAAAATATAATTATATTATAGTATTTAACTTATATTTAGCAGTAAAGAAATTCTTGTGCTTGTTTGTTAAGATTAAAATAGTAAATTAATTTAAACTCTTCAATTGCGCACTTAGTTACAAACTAGTTTAGAATTATTTTTGCTTTTGTTAAACAACAATAATTAACTATTTGAATTAAATCGAAAGTATAACTTAAAGCTTTTTGTATACTTTTATATTCGACAAATATTTTTATTTTCAAACTATAAAAAAAATTAATTTATATTTTATATTTTGCAAAATATTGTGTCTAATAATTGTTGTTGCGTCTAAAGAACAATTGTTGTATAATTAAAAACAACAACAAATTTCGATTAAAAAAAAGTACTTAACAACTATTATATTGTAGCTTTCTTTAAAAAAAGTCAAGAGTTGTTGCCAATTACAAAAAAAAACAAACACAGTATACTAAAATTTACTTTTCAAGTTGCAGTTTACTCGATAGACTTTGAACAAAATTAATTGACAAAATAGAAAACAAATTAGTTTTGTCAAATCTATTGCTATATCTAGTCTAAATTAAAATGTTAAACTAGATTAATTAAAGAATCTCTTATAGCAATTGAAATACTTTGTTAGACACGATAGTTTAGATCTTTGTAATATTTAAAAGATAAATTTAACTCGAGATATATTAAGATTGTTGCTAATTTTGTTTCTCTAGTATTTAGAACTCTTTATATCGAAATTTTCTATCTATTTTATATTGTCGAAACAATTCGATTCGAGAACTTTATTAAAGTCTAGAAATATCTTAGACAATTCTATTACAAAAACTACAATCTCGAAAACAAAGAAGACTTCTTTATATAATTTTAATTTTGAACAGAATCTTATCGATAATTATATCTATTCTAGTTATTATAATTTTCTTGATAATCGAATCTTTTCGAAATCAAGCAATTGAAAGAATATCAATAAGAGATTAAAGAAGTCGAGATTATCTCTCTTCTTGTCTCGATTTTCTGACGAGATATTTAATACATTTGTGCGAATTAATTCGCGAGTCTTAAACGAGAACGCTGTAATAGATAACGTTTTTTCAGTAATTCAGAATACTGCCCGCATACTATCCGCAAAGAATAGACTGGTCGTCGGATCGGATTTCGGTTCCAACTTTAGAAATCGATCCGATTCGATAGTTTCAACTCTAGGAATCGATCCGAAATCCGAGTCGATTTCTATTATTTTGGAACCGATTCGATTCGATTCGAGTCGATATTCGATTCTAACATTAGGAATCGAATCGAATTGTCAAGAAATCGAAAATAACGTTATTATATCAAGATATACTAAAAATAGTATAAAATAAGTTTAAATTTAGATTTTCCAATTAAATTCTATAAATAGTATTTAATTATTAATTTATTATAAACAGTAATACATTACTATAATGCATTATCTATATCTATAAGTGTGCTAGATACTATTAAAAATATTAAATAATTAATATTAAGATATAATTTGCATCTATAAGATCTATAGGATCTATAGATGCAATTTATTAATAAAATGCATTATTTGCATCTATAGACTCTATAGAATCTATAGATGCGATTTAATTATTTTCTTCGTAAAAAGTAGTAATACATTACTATAATGCATTATCTTATTATAATTAAATAATTAAATATTATTAAATATATATTGACTATATATTAACTATTAATAATTATAATATAATTATTTAAATAGTCTTGGCAATTCGAATCGATTTTTCGAATCGAATTTCGATTTCAACTCTAGAAATCGATCCGATTCGACTCGGTTTTCGATTCCAACTTTAGAAATCGATTCGCCAAAACTTTCGAATCGAGTTAACTCGAATTGTCAAAATTCGAATCGATTAATCGACCCGAACTCGATTAATCGACCCGAGACAATCAGTCTAAGTATCGAGAACTCTACATCTTGCGTAAAAGAAAAAATAGCAGAACGAACTTGCAGAGACTGCTTTCTTATAACAATAAATATTATAGCGACGTTCGTAACAAGAGCTTAGATCTTTATTTCTATTTATAGATACAATAGATATATATTTATTAACTTTTTCAAGTTGCTTTTGCTTATTTCAACGTAACTCGACACTTAGAGTTGCTTTTGTTAATTTTGCAACAATTGTAATAATTAGATCGATTTTCTTTTTTTAGTATATCTCGAGCTAGATTTCTCTATCTAATTTTGATAGTATTTGTATTGCATGCGATTTGACTCTATATTAGTCAAATAGTTCGAAAATTGTTTACGTCAATTTAGTATTACAATTCGAAAACATAGAATAACTCTATCTTACGCTATACAAAATATTATAATATTGGAATTTATCTCTCTAAGCGTTTTGTGTATCAAATTATATAACGTTCGAAAATAAAGAGATCTATATATTAGTTTCAAAATTTTAATAGAAAATAGTATTTCTTGACAAATTTGTAAATAACAGAAGTAATATCTAAGTATTATTGTATTGTCGAATAAACGCAGAAAAATTTGTTATTTTTTTTAAATTAAGATAGATTTTATTTGTACAACTCTATTGTTTGCGCAAAATTATAATTGTTTTAAACAAAAAATTCAATTTTAAAACAACTTTTTAATATTGTTTTGCAAGAAAATTTCAATTAGATTTGTTTTTCTTAGCAAAAATAATTTTGTATATTGCAACTAGCAAACTATATTGATCGAATATCTATTTATTGTTGCTAAAACTTTTTATAATTTCTTATATTAACAATTGTATCAAAAAAAGAGTTTTTATTTGAACTATTTTGTATATTTTGAAATTTTCTATTAGATTTTGAATCGAGCTAAAAGCAAAAAATAAACAAAAAATCTCAAATACTATTAAGAGTTTTTAGTTGTTTCTAGTTTTATTTTACAAATCGAAATCGATATATAGTTTTTTTTAGTTTTTAATCTTTAAATATTCTATAAAATAATCGATTTACATATTTTCTCAATTTTATTCTCTATAGTATAATATTATTATCTAACAATTAAATCTTTTTTAATATAGCAAACAACAATAATTTCGACTTGAATATAATTTCTATAACAATAGATTCGAGCTACAATATTAAATTATAGCAACTTGAACAAACAATAAATATAGATTGAATTTTGCACAATTTATTTTATAACTATTTGCAAACAATTAGTTGTTAAAAGTATTTTGATTTTTTGCAGCAATTTGTAACACTTAGAGAGAAATTTGTATAATTAGATTAATTTTAAAATACAACTAATATTATATAAAGTAGCAGATCTTTCGAAATATATATTAAAAGTACAATTTATTGCTACAAACTAATTTCTTTGTTGCAAAAATTTAAAAAACTTAAAAATTTACAACAAAGCAATAGTGTTCTTTCTTAATAAACTGTACAATCTTGTCAAGTATATTGTACACAAAAACAATTCGCATATAATTATTCGAATTTTACAACAAGAGAATTTCGAAAAGATCAAAATTGTAATTGACAATATTAATTAGAAAAGACAAAAATAAATAGTATTTAATTAAATAGAATAAGATTTTAATAATTCAAATCTTAATATATCTTTTTTTTAAAAATATAAATTTTATTAATTTAGTTGTTATTTTATTCTGTTTCGACAATATAATAACAAATAATTTCTATTAAAAACGCTTAAGTTGTTAGATTAATATATATTGCTAAAAATTATCTATATAAGCGTAAAGTTAGACAAATCTAAATTTATTTATTTTAAAATATATATTTTCGAACAAATCTCTCTATAGAGTTCTACAAGATATTTGTTGAACAAAAAAATTTGCAAAGATTATAATTTGTTTATTTTTGATATTTTTTTAGAGAATGTAAATCTATTGACGCGCTTCTACGTGTAATATACGCTTGGTAATCTTTTATTTTGTAAGATCTTAGTGTTGTACGTCTTTGCGATCTCTACGAAATTTAACGAAGCTATTTCTACAAGCTATATTAGTGCGTAAGATCTAGCTTACGTCTCTATAGTATCAAAGCAGACAAGTTGTTTTTGCTTGCAAGCCAAATCAATTTGTAAGAGAATACGCTTTGTAAGATTTAGTTTATATCTCTACGATATCGAAGCAAACAAGTTGTTTTTGTTTGCAAGTTAAATCAATTTGTAAAAGAATGCGTTCTATACAATTTAGTTTCTTTGTTTCTACAAAATTAAAGCAAGCAAGTTTGTTTTAACTACAAGTTAATTCAATTTATAAAAGTATACGCTTTGTACAATTCAACTACTATTACGATAGTTTTTTGCTTACAAAACTATATATTGTAAGAAGCTAACGCAATTTCGCACAAACTCTAACTTTATAGAGACTATAAAAACATATAGCACTAAGATTTTACAAAAATAAAAACTAAAGAGCGTATATTATATTATACTAGTCGATTTTTGATCTAAAGTTATTCTTGAAATCGATTTAAATCGTTAGTAACGTAGCATTAGAAACACTAAAACATAATATATAACTATTTACAAAAAATATATTGTTGTTGCTTCGATATCTTTAGAGATCTTTTATATCTTTATCTAATTATATAATTATATTAATGCGCACTAATTGTCTATTGTTTCAAAAAAAACAATATTTATTGATTAAGCTTACTTTAGCTCGAATAAGTTTAATTGTGTCTTATATTTTGTTTTATATTCTATTCTTGTCTTTTCTTAGTTTTCAAAGCAACTACTATTTAGTAATGGAAACGCTAGTAATTTCGACATAATTTATAATTGCAGTAAAAAAAAGTATATCTCTCAAAAAAGAAAATTTAACAGTTTTGATCTTTGTATAGTTGTAATTGTTTCTAGATTGCAAAATAGAAAATAAAAAGAACAAGCAATATAGAATAGATTTAACAGATATTTTAATTAAAAGAAAAAACTATATATTTCAAATCAATTAGAAAAAAAATAGATTTTCTTAAATCGAGAAATTATAAAAATTCTATTTACAAAACTATTGATCAATATTTTCTTAAATATATATTAGCGTTTGGTTTCCAATTTACAAAAGAAAAACTTAATAAAGATTTTGTACAATTATATATGCGTTTGTTGTAAAATCTAGCACAACTTGTACTATTTATTAATAACAATTTGCAAACTTCTAAAAAACAATTGTATAAAAATAATTGCTCTCTAAATTTCGCAAACGTATTAACAAAACTAATAGTAAAAATTTAATTATACGAGTAAAGATTTGAAGTAAGTTAAATATTGTATTTGTACTTAAGATTGCAATAGAGCTACATAAAACAAATATGTTAAATTTTAACAAATTTTTCTATAAAAAAATAATAAATGCTATAAAATTAGAAGAGATTTGTGCTTTAAAACTATTAATTGCAATTGATTTAAATATTTATCGATTGTTTTTAAAAAAAATTATTAATAACAATAGCTATTGTATACAGAAGATCCAAAATAGTAAAATTGCTAATAAAAGAGTATAGTGTTACTTTAATAGCGTACTCTATTTATATTGCTATATAGAAACAAAATTTTAACAATATTTGTTGAAACTAAATGTCGATCTAAATAAGAAGAGACAAAAACAAATATTATTTATATATATTGTAAAGAATAGATTAAGCTATTTAATTAAGAAACTAGTTAATACAACAAATATTAATATTAATAAGAGAGACAACAAGTTCGAAAGTCTATTAAAAAAAATAGTATAAACAAAAGACTATCTTAATTTCGACAAATTACTATTATATTATAAAGTCGATATTTAAGTAAATCTTTCTTTTTTTAATACTATTGCTAAAGATTGTTTAAAACTTGTTCAATAACTTTTAAATTAAAAAGTCGATATTAATATATTAAGCAAATATAGAGATATATTATTGCAACTATTATTTAAACAAAACTATTTCGATTCAAAGTTAAATAATTTTATAATACAAATACTTATTGTTGCTAAAACGAATATTAACAAAATATATAACAAAATATACAACAAAATATTTTTGTTGTATTTTCAAATTTTCGAAGTCGAAGCGCGTAGATTCTCTAACAATTATTATAAGAAAAAATAATAACTTATTATTTAATACTTGTTATAAAATAAAATCGATATTAACAAGATTATATTAAGCGACAACTTTGTGTTAAATTTTATATACAAACTTTTTAACAAATATTACAAAATTATATTGATCGAAATATTATTACAAAAAAATATCGATTTCAATATTTTAAATTGTAAAAATTAGACAATATTGATATATAATTAATTTAATAGTACTAAAATTTACAAACTTGTTGTTTAAGAGATCGATTTCGAGACTATAAATATTCTTAAGCAAAGTATTTTATATATAGCAATTAAAATATACAATTTCTTAATAGTCGAAATACTTCTCAAGTATTATATTGATACTTTAATTCGAAATAAAAAAAACAATACAATATATTTTTATCTAAATAAGACAAAAAGTTTCGCAAATATAAATTTAAAAGCACAAATTTTGCAATTGCTCAATAAATAGAAATTGAAAAACAAGTAAAAATCGAAAAACAATTAAAAGTTGAAAAAAATAATATAGAATATTAAATCTTGTATCGAGATAGACAACAATTTAATACTTTTTTTAATAAAAAATTGTTTCGATACACTATAATAAAGATATAGTAAAATCAACTATATTAATTAGCAAAAAAGAATAAAAAATATTGTCGAAAAACAAAAAACTAATAGTAGAAATAATAGTTGAAACTATTATTTTATTATTTTTTTGTCTCTTTATTTTTATTTTAGCAAAAAAATTATATTATTGCAATTGTCTAACAAAATAATATCAAAGATTGACAATAGATATACAAATAGAACTTTTTTGTTTATTTAGATAATAGAGTTTGTTGTCTAAAGTTTTGCTGCGCAACTAAATTCTATTATCAATTGTTTTATATTAGAAATTCTTAAGATTGTTCCAATTATTAAAATAGTATTAATTGATTTTTGCAAATCTGTTTTTACAATCTAATCTATAATATTTTTGTTCGAATTGATTTCTCTATATAGAACAATACAAGAATAGAGTTTTTCGATATTTTTTAATTGTCGATTTTTGTTAACTCTTTTTGTTTTATTGTTGTTGCAAAACAAACAAAGCAATATATTAGTATTATTAAACAACTCTAAAACGAAAGAGTCTTAATAATAGCACTATTAATATACTATAATATAAAAACAACTATAAAGCTAAACAATTTTAATTTATTTCGCGTTCGAGAAATTTAGTTTAATATTAGATATTAGATATCGCAAATTATTTTTAATACAATTAATATTCTAAATATAATATTGAACAAATTAATCAAAAATAGCAAACTTTTCTAAATATAGATAAAAAAGAATAGAAACAATATATAGAGATTTTCTATACAATTTTTTAATTAAATTATAGAAATTCTCGATATTTTGATCGAAATTGTATATAGAAATATTAAACAATTTTTTTTTAAATCGATAAAGACTATTTTTAGAACAAAAGTTAGAAACTAGAAAATACTTGTTAATTTATATAATTAAAGACAATTTATAAAACGATTTGTTTTTTGTATTTATCGAGATTTCAATATTTGTAAAAACTATAATATAAGACTTCGAATATAGCAATTTTTTTGTATATTTCGAATATTTATATTTTTGTATCTCAACTATCTCTAAGATATTAATTGTATTAATTTTTTTAAATTTGCAACAATATATATTGTAATTAGTTTGCAGCTTAACTAATAAATTGTATTGTCAATAATATTTGTTTTTTTGATTTTGTTTTATTTTGAGTAATTTTAAACAAACAACTAAATTATATATTTAAAAAGAAGTCGAGATAGTAATTGCAAAAATAATTATTTTTTTATATATACAAATAGACTTAGCGAAACGTTGACGATCTTAAATACAAACAACAATAGCAAAAAAAGAGTTAGATAGAGAAGAAAGAAAAAAATTCTGTATTTTTTTATCTCTTGAATTGCGACTGATTTAATGCAGAAAACTGAAATCTTGAAAGAAAAAGAAAGAAAAAAAAAAGAAATTTTTCGCTTTTTTATATTTTCTAATTGTAACTAAGTTCTGTAACTAGTAATGCAATGTTTGAATTTTTGATTCAAGAGAAAACTTATAGTAGATAACTAGTTGTAGTATAGCGTTTGAATTCTCTTAAATAATTGATTTTAGCTAATTTTCGAAATAAAATATATTGTTTGCTCTAATAATCAATTTTCTTCTTAGTGTCAAAAGAATAAATTATAATATACTAGAGTTATATTACAAATAATCGATTCAATTAATTCGAATCAAATTGTTAAACAAAATTAGTTTTTAATCTTTTAACTATAGACAAAATATTTTTACAATATCAATTTTCGAATTCAAAAAAATAACATAAAATTGCTATTTTAAAAAAACTATATTTTAGAATAAATCAAAAAGAAAAAATAGTATTTTAAATAGTCGAAAACTTAATATCGAAATCTATTCTATTCTATATATAGACTAATCTAAAAACTATAATGCAAACAATAGTAATTTGTAAAATATATTTAGATTGATTAAGTTAAGATCTTGTATATTACTAATATATATTTTTGAAAATATATTTTGTTGTTTAGATCAATATTGTATTTTGAATAAAAATTTATAACAAACTATCTATTTAAATAGTAATACAAATATTTTCGATAAAAGTATTGTTTCAAATTGCTATAACTCGAGAATAAGTATAGATATTTTAGCGCTAAAAATACTTTATTATTTAGACAAATAATATATTGCGTTAGCAAATATTTAATTGAAAAAGAAACAAAAAGATTTGATTGCTAAAAAATAATTTGTGTTGTTTTCTTTTATTTAGACTTAATTGTCGAAAAATTCTTTTTTTGACAAAAATTATAATTTTTCTGCAATCGATATAAAATTGTCAAGACACTAATAATTGTTTTTTTTTAATGTTTTTTTTTCGAAAAATCAATAACAAAAATAAAGAGAATTTCAATAACATAAACGCGTTTTACAAAAATGTAATTTTTAGTTTTTACTTCTTTTTCTTCTACTATAGATAGTTCTTTTAATTGATATTAAATATCAATTATCGATTGCTTTATTTTGTATCTCGCTATAATCTTTTTCAAAAATATTTGTTTATATCGACAAATAGCGTTGCGATAAATTTGATAAATCTCTTAATATATATAATAAAGCAACGTTTCTTTTATAGTTTTAATAGATCTCTTATAATCTCGAAAGATTTTTTGTAGCGCTTGTAACTTTTTATGCAATAGATCTATCTCGAAATATTGTTAAATTTTTGTTTGTTAAACAATTGTAAATTGTCTAAAATATCAAGAATCGATTGTTCAACTTAGTTTACTAGTTGTTTATATTAATACAATTTGAGATTTTAATTTGCAATAGATAGCTTAAGTATTAGATATATATTTCGAAATATAATTTTTTTGATAAATAACAAAATTGTAATATTGCAAAACAAAATTCTATTGCAATTCGATAATAAAGTCTTGCATTAATTAGTAATAATTAAGATACAAAATTTATATACTATCTACTACTATTGTCGAGAGCTTCTCTATTGTTATATCGAAAAATATATAGATTAATTAATAGCTTTATATCGATAATTGTGTCTAAATTAATTATTTGCAAACAAAGAATAATATATACTAAAAATTTTGTTTCGAAGATTTGCGCTCTGTAAATAGTGTTTTTTTATTAACAAAAAACAAATATTGTTTGTATTTTCTATTTAAATAGAAGTTTAAACTAATTTTGTTTTAAGAGAATTCGAAGACAAAACAACTATTCCGTTAATATTAATTTAGAAACAACAAAAGTTTTGTTAATAGAAATTAATATCAATATTGTAATATACGAACAAAACAAAAAATATAACTTATTCGATATATTGAAAATATCAAATTTGTTTCTGTTAGAATTGTCAACAATTTAGCGCATTTATTATTTGACAATATATAGAGTACAACAAAGAATATAAATGTCTTTTTTTGTTCAAAATAATTTTTAATATATTTGTACACAATCTCTAGAATTATTTGCAATTGTTTTTCTCAATTAAGATTCGAAAACAAAGTAACTTTAATATACTAATAATAGATTGCAAAAAAAGTAGCAAATCGATTTCTAATAATTCTAGTCAATTGTATAATTAAAATTAATTAAATACAATATTGCTTGTAATTAAATATTATCTCAAAGAAAAGAAAAATTTTTTTAAGAAGCTCGAACTTATTTTTTGCACGTATAATAGATTTTTTCTTCAATTTTGTGCATAAATTATATTTAATAGCGAGTTGCTATTGTATCTACAGTCGATCAATAAAGAGCAAAATATAGCAAAACAAATATATTTTGTATATTTAATTTTTTACAAGCAAATCAAGTATATAATAGTTTATTTTCTTCTTTTATATTAAGCAAAATATATTTTAGTATGTTTGCAAAGTGCTAGTAGTATTCAAAGTATTTTTTTTTTGTCTATCAATCAATCGAAAAAAACGTAAAATATATTAATTATAATAGTTTTAAGAGTATTTATAGAATCTTTTTTTGTAAATGCGCAATATCTATAAAAATTAATTATTATAGTTAACTACTAACAAACAAAAATTGCTTTTTATTTGAATCAAAAACTCTTAATTTAGTCTTGCAAGTTTTTAGTGCTATCTTTATAGATTTGTTGAGTCAAGATTAAAGTATCAAAGTTGCTTTTTTTTTGTTTGTAATATTTGATCGACTTTTTAACTATTTACTTGCTATATTTTCTAGAAGTTATAATCTTGTTTAGTGTATAAATTAGATAGTAGAGAATTTGCAAAAAATAATAAAGAATAAAAAACAACTAAGAAAGAAAAGATAGATATTAATTATAGCAAAAACATAACAACAAGAAAGAGACTAATAAGATATTGAAACAAAGTAAATTGTTAGATAAGAATAGTATACTTCAAATTTATAATTGCAAAACGCAGAAAGCAAATTAGAAGTCGGAAAATATTCGGCGAAAAAACTATCAAAAGCAGTATCCGCACTAGTCGAAAATAATAGCATTTTGGTCGTTCTCTTCTCTTAATATATAATACAATCTAATTTATTAGATTTGCTATTAATAACAAGCTATTATTTTTTATACAATATTATTTTTTTAGTTTCTAATATTAGTTCTAATTTTATCTAATTATAGTAAAGTAATTGTATTTGCTTAAAATATTATTGTTTTTTTTGACAAAAATAAATAGTAAATTATTTTTTTATTTGTTTAACTTTAATTTGTTCTCGAAATCTAATATTTTTTTAAGACAAAATATTAGATTAAATTATTAAAACTCGAGATAGTTTGCTAGTATAACAAGATATTATTAAATTTAGCAAAAATTTAAATTTTGCAAATACTTTATAGCCAATACTATATAAAAAAAAACCGTGTTTTTACCGTAGTAAATCGGTAGTAAATCGGTAGTACTACGGTAGTACTACGGTAGTACTACCTTATAACCCTAGTATTGCCACGGTATAACCCTAGTAGCACTACCGTAGAGGGGGGATAATACCATATACGGTTATACAACCGTAGTAGATATAGTTATACCAATTTGGTATATTCTATCAAATCCGATTTACTACCGATTTATTACCGATTTACTACGGGATTAATACGGTTGCTAGTCGGTTAATTTTCGGTAATACAATAGTTTTATATACGTTTTATTAATAAATAATTTTGCTTAGTAAGCAAACTTTTTTTTAATTTGATAAAGTGTCTTTCTGACTAATATCTATTATACATTAATATAGTATGCACGCGCTAGTAAGGAGAGTCTAGCGCGCGTATATAATTTTCGTAAATTACGTAATTTTGTTATCTAAAATATTATAGTGTTGATAGTCGCAACGCTAGAGACTTCCCGAATATCTTAAACTTTAAATTTAAGATTAAAACTTTACATTTATAAATAGAATTATAATTTAACAACTTCACGAGTTAACGAATTCACGTTTCAAAAACTTTATTATTCGACAATATTTTCGAAAACCTCAATCGAGCTAGCGTGGGAACTTTGAAATATAAAAAAATTAAAAAATCTATTTTTTTTATTTTTTTTTTATAATTAGCATCTATAGGCATCTATAAATTCTATAGTAGTATCGTGGTAGTAATATGGTAGTACTACGGTAGCACTACGATAGAAATCCCGTAGTAGTAGGATTTTCTTAGTAGTTACACGGTAGTACTACTAGCTTACTACTAAATCCGTAGTATAGCAGTAGTACTACCGTTATACTACCGTGTTTTTTTTATATAGAGGGGCCTTAAAGTATTAAGAAAATAAATAAATTTATTAAAAATTCAATATTTTAATTGTATTTTAAAAATTATATTAAGAAATAAATCTAACTGCAGCAATAGAAAACTTGTATTGTAGATAGTACTCGAAATTAAAACTATATATTAAAAATTGTAAAAAAATATATAATAGCTAAAAAAAATTAAATTTCGATAAAATTTTAGATCTATTTGTCGATATAATATAATAGAATACTATTAACTATTAGACTTGTTTTCTATCATAATTAAAAAACAAAAATATTAAATACGCAAAAAATTATTTAATACAAAACTATATTCTCGAATCTAAAGTTTTATTAAATATATAAAAAAAGAACAAATATTTAAATATTAGAAAAAAATAATTATATAGACTATATTTTCTATTATATATTATATAGAACTAATATATTTCGAAAATCTATATTATTTTGTTTAAGTTTGCAAAACTCTCTGTCTACAACAATCAAATCTACAAAAAAGCTCGAATTTATAAATATTTGAAAAATTAATATTTATAACAAATTTTAGCAACTACAACAACAGCAAATAATAGCAAATTTTTTAATATTAAATTTTTTTGCAAATATATTAATATCGAACTTTTTTGCAAACATATTAATATCGAATTTTTCAGCAAATATATTAATATTAAACTTTTTAGCAGATATTTTAATTTATAATTTATTGTTTATTGTTTCTGCAAATATTGTTATAATTAATTTTGTTATACTATCAGTTATTTCTATATATAAGCAGAAAATTGCAAACAAAGTTAACAGAAAACAACTAAAAATAATAATCGAAAAATAAATAAAAACAATAATTAAGAGAAATATAATTATTAAGTTAAAATCTAGAATTAATCAACTGTTACAAGTATTAATTACAGATAATATAATAAATTAGTTTATCTCAGACAATAAATTATTTAATAATAATATTAATTTACTTATTATACTTATAACTAATCAGAAAATTATAACAAAGTATAGAATATCTATATCTAATATAAAATATTGTTTTTAATAAATATAAATCTGCAATAAAATAATACAAAAAAATATATTGATAGAAATATCAATTGTTAATTATACTTAAGATTCTATTATTTTAACTAAATATAAATCGAATAACTAATATAAGAAATTGATAGTATATATAAATAAAAACTTTATTATATTAAATTAAATCGAGAAAGAAACTCTAAAAATTTACAAAAAATAATAAAAATACTGCAATAGTCTTGTTTATTAATAGAAGAATATTAAGCAATTATATATTTGTCTAAATATTATTTTAAAAAATCCCAATAAAACAATTATATATATTTGTAGAATAACAATATTTAAAGTACTAGTACTCTAACAACTGATTGCAATTGTTATTGTATTCTAAATTAAATTAGACAGTCTAATATATAACTATATATTAAATAATACTGCAAATCTCGATAAAATTTAAATTGTTTTTAAATTTCTTTTGCAAATAAATTAAATTTAAATTAATTGTAAAAGATTTCAATCTTTTTTTCTATTTTAAAATAATACTTAAATTTATTTGCAAATATTAATATAAATTAACTAGATATATAGCAACTATATAATTATTAAATACTTAATATTTGCTATTAATACAAAACAAAATTAATCTTAATTCTTGTATTATTAATATTTATAAATTAGTAAATCTCTAAAATTATATAATTTGTTTTAAACAAGTTTAAGATTTAACTTTATTACAATAATATACAATTTAATTATAAAAATTTAATTTAAGAAATCGAAACTATAAATAGATATTTTATACAAAGTTATTTACTATTTAACAATAACAAAAATAATTGTATCTTTATTATTATATTATTATATTGAATTTAAACAAATAGAAACAAATTAAAAATACTTAAAGTCTAATAAATAAAAAATAATATATCTAAAACAAAGACTAATTGTTTTGAAAACTAAATATATTTAAAATAAAATAACAATCTAAAAAACAAATTCGAAACAATTATTTGCAATAAAACTTATACCATTAAGTTTTTTTTAACTAAAATAACAATAGCAATACAATATTTAAATACTAATTTCTATCTTCTTTTAATTGCAATATTTATATTAAATAAAATTAATAACTTTCGAGACTATATATTATTGCTGCAATTGTATTTGACAAAACAATAATAGAATAAAATTATATTAAAAAGAAATATATTAATAGCAATAGATCTAAATAAAAAAATTAATCTATTTAAATTAATAGACAATTACAAAGATACAAAATTGCAAATAACAATTAAAACTATAAATAAATAGATATTATATTATTAAAATTTTGTTGTTACTAAAAAATTATATTTGTATTAAATTTTTAAGCAAATACTAATTTAAAAAACTAATATATTATTAGTTTTGTTCGAAAATAAAAAAATTATCGAAAATTCTATTTTATCTGTACAATTTTTGTTACTTAATTGTTAATTTATAGATAAAAAATATCTTTAGTATAAAGAGCTTAAAAAAGATTTTTTAAACAAACTAATTATTGTAGAAACAAATACTAATACTAAATATAAACAAAAAATTGTTGCAAATTTATTGCAAACTGCAATTTTTTTTTAATTTTTTTTAGTTTTTTAAAGTTAAACAATTACTTTAATTTTAAAACAAAAAAAATAAAAATATTATTTTAAGATTTCGACTTTTATTTAAAGTAATTAAACTAATTATATTTAAATAAACAATATTTTGTTATTTGTTTAAATAATTCTATTTTACAATTACAGAAACTATTGTATAGCATTTTAAAATTGCAAATTGTAATATAGAAGATTTGTAATTTAATAAGTTAATTTTTATTTACAAAATATTTTAATTTCTTTATTTAATTGTTAAAATCTTGCGTAGATACTAATAGATATATAAATTGTACAA